>Ga0315274_10013323_pt1 | contig 11706 bp, 7 predicted proteins | sample YL17G02_20_MG_FD_203700 | JGI IMG/M metagenome (GOLD analysis project Ga0315274, IMG submission 203700) | Sediment microbial communities from Yellowstone Lake, YNP, Wyoming, USA - YL17G02_20 | ecosystem: Environmental > Aquatic > Freshwater > Lake > Sediment | place: USA: Wyoming | collected...
GCTGCCATCACCAAGTTCCAGCGCGTAATGCCGAAACCGCTGGAGAACAGAGCCAGCCCCAGAGGCAGTGTGCGCTTGGGCGCATCCTCGATCATGATGAGCGGCCACAGGAAGCTATTCCAGTTGGCCATGAAGACGAAGATGCCCAGCGCTGCCAGGGCAGGCTTGACGAGTGGCAAGGCGATGCGCACGAAGATGCCCATCTCCGAGGAGCCGTCTATGCGCGCAGCGTCAAGGAGCTCAGAGGGAAGGTTCTTCATACTCTGGCGCATGAGGAAAATACCCCAAGCGCTCACGAGACCCGGCACAATGAGCGCGCCCAGCGTGTTGTAGAGGCCCAGAGCTCTCGCCATGAGGAAGACAGGGATAAGCACCACCTGGAAGGGCACCATCATCGTGGCGACGACGAGAAAGAAAAGCGGATCTCGACCCCTGAAAGCGAACTTGGCGAATATGTAGCCCGCCAGCGCACTTGTGAGAAGTGCGCCGGTAGTCACTGTCACCGCTGTGACCGTGCTGTTTGCGAAGTACTGGAGGAAGGGGATGCGCGTCAGCACGGTGACATAGTTCGCCAGCCATACCGGGTGCTCGGGTATGAAGGTCGGCGGGAAGCGCACTGTCTCTTCGATTGGCTTGAACGATGTACCCAGCATCCACACGAAGGGCAAGATCATGACAAAGGCGATGAACAGAGCTAGACCATAGCGGGGTATTGCCAACAGGCCCCTGGTAAGGGCCTTCGTCCTGATCACGCCGGGTCCTCCGTTTGCGGTTAGAACTCGAATCGCTCTCTGAGAAAGCGCATCTGCAGGTAGGCGATGATGGCGATAAGGAAGAACAAGTAGAAGGCAATGCTGGAGGCCCGTCCCATCTCGAAGTAGCGGAACCCTTGCTCGTAGATCTCAAGCACGAGCACGCGACTGGCGGTTCCCGGGCCGCCGCCCGACATGAGCCACACCTCGGTAAACACCTGCAGCCCGCCGATCATCGAGGTGACAAACATGAAAAGAGTGGTGGGCTGCAAGAGCGGCAAGACGATGTGCCAGAACACCTGCCAGGGCGATGCACCATCCACAGCCCCCGCTTCCTTAAGGTCAGACGGGACGTTCACCAGCCCGGCCGTATAGATCACCATGCTATAGCCCAGCGCCTGCCAGACGCCGGTGATGATGATAGCCGGCATCACCTGCTTGGACGATTTCAGCCACATGAATGGGCCCAGGCCCACGAACTGGAGCAGGTAATTCAAGACGCCCCACTGTGGCTGGTACAGCCAGGCGAATATCAATGCCACAGCCACCGCTGAGGTGACCTGCGGCGCAAAGTAGAGTGGACGGAAGAGCAAGCGAGCCCCACGGTGCAGGGAATTGACCAGTAGCGCCATGGCCAGGCCTAAGACAATCACCAGGAGCATAAAGACAACTGCGTAATACACGGTGTTCTTCAGGCTGATCCAGAACCGAGGATCATTGATGACACTGATGTAGTTGCCCAGGCCGAAGAAGGGCCTAGCTCGGCTCAGAAGCGGCCACTTGTGCAGGCTGATGTAGAACGAGGCGAAGATCGGCATGACCGAGAAGACAGCGAAGTAGATCATGATGGGAGTCAGACCGCCCCAGATGAAGAGCAGTCGCTTGGCTCTAGTAGTGGAAAGGGGCCTTCTGAAGCTCTGCCTGCCGGCAGCATGCATGGTCTTGGCCGCCACTCGCGTATCTCCCCTTCGAGCTGCCCAATCCGGAAGGCGTGACCCCGGCGGAAGGAGACAGGCCGGCTCCCGCCGAGGTCACGCGCAGGAATGAAGAGTTAACTCGAGGCTAGGATCTGGTCAACCTTGTCGGCTGCTGTCTTGAGGAACTCCTCTGCCTCCACCTCCCTGGCCAGGAAACGCTCCATCTCTTCGCCGATGGCGACGTCAATCTGTTCCCACTTGGGATGCTTGGCGTAATAGATCCTGGCAGACTGTAGGGCTTGGCTGAAGGTTTGGGCCCATTCGTCCTCCGCCAGCTCCTCAGGCAGCTTGTTGGTGATGGGAAGCAAGCCGACGTTACGGAATTGAGCGGCATACTGCTCTGGGGCCGAAAGCCAGCCGAGGAATTGCCAGGCCGCGGCTTTCTGCTCACCCGTGGCCACCCCACTCACCACCCAGAACCACATGTAGGAGCCGGCGACCTGAGCCACCGGGCCCTTCAGAGGCAGGAGTGCCTTGTAGCGCAACTCGGGCGCTGCCGAAGCATAGTAGCTCTTCTGCCAGGGACCACTCCATTCCATTGCCGACTTGCCGAGCACAAAGACATCGTCCGGCGCCTCGGGGTGGGCAAGCTGCTGGTAGATGCGAGCGGCCTGGATGCCGGCGTCGGAGTTGAAGGCGGACTTCGTGTTATCCTCGCTCAGGAAAGCACCGCCATAGGAAAAAAGCACGGCGGACCAGTCAATCACGTTCCAGCTACCGGCCTTGGAAGTCGCGAGCGTCGTGCCGAACTGAATCCAGTTTCCCGATGCATCCTTCTTGTCCAGCTTCTGGTTGGCGACAAGCAGCTCATCGTAGCTAGTGGGTGGCGCGACGCTGTCGGCCTCGTACAGGTCCAGACCGATGATCGGCGCAGGGATGCCGACGTGCTGCACGTAGCCATAGACTTTGCCATTGTAGGTGGCCGATTCCTTCATGACCGGAGGGAAGTTGGCAACCAGGTCCTGGAGAACGTCATCAGGAGCGGAATCCAGCCACTCTCCTTCGATGAGCTGCGGCATCCACGGCCCGTAGACGCCCATGATCGTGGCTGGGCTGCCCGCTGCCAAGGAGGTGGTGATCTTGGTGTTCAGGTCGGAGTGCGGGATGTAGCTGTAGACGATCTTCGTCTCGGGGTGCAGCCCCATGTACTGCATGCCTTGGGCAGCGAGAACGTTATTCCACGGTTCGTAAACATGGCTCAGCCAGGTGATCTCAATGGTCTGCTGGGCTGGCTGCGGCGCGGTCGTGACCTCGACGACGACCGTCTCCTTCACGACCTGGGACGTGCCCTCGACGATCTTCGTCACTTCCTTTTCAACGACGCTGGTCACCACCTCCTTGATGACCTGCGGCGTAGGTGTGGCGCCGCAGGCGGCCAATACGTAGCCAGTGCCAGCGATGGCGGCGCTCCGCAAGAAGCGTCGCCTTGTCAACTCACGGCTCAACATCGCTCACCTCCTCTTAGTAGGTGTTAGCTGCGCCAGCGGCGGCACGCCAGTCTCACCGTGGCAGCAGCAGGCAGGCCATCGAGGGACGGATCATCAGAGGCCGTGGCTCCGAAAGGCGCATTGCCGCCCACAGCCGCCCGGTCTACAATCTGTAGCAGTGTCACACTGGAAGCCATTCCTGTTACGTCTATATTCTACGGTGGAGCAACCACGTTGCCAGGCCAGGAGTAGGCCAGGAATAGGCCATCTTTGGACCAGGGAGTGGCGCCATCACCAGCTTTGAGCGGTTCAGGGAGGAGCTGAGCGAGCTGCTCGGTCACTTGCACGACCCGGATTGCCGGCCCTCGGATCTGGTGTACGGAGTCCTGGGCTGCGATCCGATCAGCGGCGTGAGTGGAGTGCAATCAGAGGTCATCCGAGTGATCGAGGGACTGGAGCGTCCGCTCAGTCTACCTCCTACCGCGCGATCACGCCGTGATTTCGAGGTCCTCCGTGACCGCTACCTTCTCAAGCTCACCCAGGAGGAAGCGGCCGAGCGCTCCCACATGAGCGTGCGGAGCATGCGGCGCGCTCAACGCCAGGCCACGCACACGCTGGCCAGGCTCTTGTGGGAGCACCACATTGCTCGGGCAGCATCACAGGAAGAGCCTGCCTCTCAGCGGCAGTCGGCAACGGCAGGCGAGGAGGTTCCTGACTGGCGGCAGCAAGTGAGACAGGAGATGGTGTCCCTGCAAGCGGGTGCCCCGAACAGCATTGCCGACGTCGGCCAGACTATCGCCTATGCAGCCGAACTCGAAAGCGGGATGATCGCCAGGCATGGCCTAACCGTGGCGGTGGATCAGCGGCACACCGATCTCACCGCGGCTGTTCACCCAGCGGCATTGCGCCAGATCCTCATCATGGCCATTGCCGAGTTGGCCCGGTGTGTGCGTAGCGGGCCGCTCATCATCGAGGCGGAAAGCGAAGGCCGTGCCCCGAAACGCATCCGCATCGCCCTGCGTGGGAGAGCAGAAGCCGACATCCCCTTGCCGAAAGGAGGCATGATCGCGGAGATCCTGGCCTTCCTCGGAGGCACCATCGAGGCTGTCTTGGAGGAGGGGCAGGTACAGCTCCACATCCGCATTCCTTCGGCAGACGAAGTTCTCGTCCTGGTGATTGACGACAACCCGGACATGCTCCATTTCTACCAGCGCTGCACGGCAGGCAGCCGCTATCATGTCATCCACGCTGCTCAAGGGCAGCGGACAATCGAGGCTCTTGCCGCCTCCAGGCCAGATGTCATTGTGCTGGACATCATCTTGCCCGATGCCGATGGCTGGCAGTTGCTGACGGAGCTTCGCCATCACCCAGCGACGGAATCCGTGCCCGTAATCCTATGCTCGATCGTCAGAGAGGAGGAACTGGCCCGGGCGTTGGGCGCTACCACTTACCTTCCCAAGCCGGTCCAGTATCGCGAGTTCATGAGGGCACTGGATGAGGCCGTCAGTCTGGCGCCAGCAACAGAGCGGACAGTGTGAGCGAGGCGCGCAGTAGCTTGCCAATGCCAATCCTCTCGTCCATGGCGGCCAACACAAACTGGCTGACGGGAGGAAGCTCAGCCAGATCGTGGGCCGATATCAGATACACCGGCGCTTTCCTCAGCTCACGATCTTCATTGATAGCTGCTAGCACTTCCCAGCCGCTCATGTCCGGCATGATGATATCGAGCAGAATGAGGTCGGCGGGCCGGCAACGCAGTTCGGCAAGTGCCTGTGCGCCAGTGGCAGCGTAAGCCAGCTCCAGGTTGCCGTCAATAGCGGTGAGCAGGCGGGTCATGAGGTAAAGCATGTCCGGGTTATCATCAACCAGCAGAACTCGCCGGACAGGCCGAGCGGCAGAGGCGAGCGCTCTCTCGATGTCAGTGCGCGACACCGGCTTCGCCAGGTAGCCGGCTGCCCCGGCCAGCAGAGCACGGTCGCCATAGGGAGGCACTACGCAGCCTATAACTGGCGTCCCAGGGGCCAGCTCTCTAGCCTTCTGGAGCAGCACCAAGAGAGCCTCGGACGTGCGGCTGTTCAGTAGCAGGACGTGAGCGGGGCACTCTCGGAGCGCAGCACTTGCCTCCTCCAGGTCTTTGCTGTGGGAAAGCTCGACTTCATCAGTATGATGCTGAAGCTGGAGGTAGAGGCTCTCGCTCTCATCGCATACCACGACCCGCGGCCGGCGCAATTGCTTTCCGGTGACAGCGTGACCCTGGCCGGGCAAGAGGTAACGCCACTCCCATTCGTCCTTGAGCCACCCCCAAGGCGGTGCTACCGGCCCCTCAGAAATCGGTAGCTTGGCATAGACAGTGGTTCCGGCACCCACTTGACTCTCAATCCATATTCGGCCTCCGTGCAATTCGACGAATCGCTTGCTGATACTCAACCCCAAGCCGCTCCCCTCGCCTTGGCGCAGCGACCTGGTCGCTCCCTCATAGAAGGGATCGAAGACCCTATCCATATCTTCGTGGGGGATGCCGGGGCCCGTGTCGCGAACCGCGATCACTATGTTCTGGCCTTCCGGCGCTACTGTGACTGTGATCCCGCCGCTGTCCGTGAAGCGCGCCGCGTTGCTGACCAGGTTGAGCACGACTTGGCGCACGCGATCGGGGTCACAGAAGGCTTCGGGCAGAGAGTCTGAGAAGGTGGCTCTCAGAGCAAGCCGCTTCCGGTCAATGAGTGGCTGCACGACCGCGAGAGCGCTCTCGACCACCCCGCGCAGGTCAACTAGCTGCCGGTGAATGCCCAAGCGCCCAGCCTCAGCTTGGCTCAGATCCAGCACGTCTCTGATCATCGTGGAAAGGTGTTGACTGCTGCGGTGCACTACCTGTAGGTCGCGCCACAACTCGGGCGGCAGATCCTCGGCGTAGATATCGGGCCGCTCCACAATCAAGCCCACCAATCCGATGATCATGTTGAGCGGCGCGCGGAACTCGTGGCTCACATTGGCCACGAATGCTGCCTTCGCTTTCTGGGCTTCCTCCGCCATCAGCCGAAAGGCGGTTATTCGCTCATTTGCCAGTGCCAGTTGCCGATTGGCGTGCTCGCGATCCTCCAGCGCCTTCACGAGCTCGGCCCGCCGATCGCGCACCTCCTCCAGCTCGCGGCGGGCGCGCCGCGCCTGCTCCCACGACAACCAGGCGAAACGATGTGCGACGTATGCCAGCGCCAGCACACCCCAGATGGCCAGGAGGGCAATACCGTCTGCCGTTACGGCGGCATAAGAGCCAGGTGCAAGAAGGAGGCCCGCCTGAACCATCGCCGTGGCCAAGGCGGCCGGAAAGCTGAGGAGCAACAGCGCCAGCCCAATTGGCAGCGGCAGCAACGCCGCCACGTCCGCCTGCTGCCAGGCGGAAGCCGCTTCCAGAAGAAGAATGCTGGCAGCGACCACGAACCAACGTCCAAGCCAGGACTCACGTGCGTTGAGTAGCCAAGCCAGGCCGGCGAGTCCGTATGTGAGCAGGGACAGCAGCACCATGCTGAACTGCGCCGATGGGTCAGGCTGGGCACTCAGGAGAGCGAATACCACGCCTGCTCCCCATAGCGTGGCGATCACCGGTCGCGGAGATATCCGCAGGTCGGCCTCGATCTCGCTCACGGCAGAGCCAATGAGGCGGCCTAGTATTCCCTCTGGACTACCGATGCCCTCCCCGTCCATCCCCCTACCTCACCCGGAGATACGCTTGCGCCTCGCGACTGCCCCCCGTCTCCCCATCCCCACGCCTTTCTTGCTGCCTTCGCCTCATTCTTGCGGCCTGTCCCCAACTTGAGACGCACCCGACCTCTGTGCTTGGGAGGGCTGACGACGATTTGACAGCAGCCGCGCAACAACGCTGTAGCAGCGTTCCAGGCGGCACAAGGCCCGGCCACCCACTACATCTAGTGTGTGCTCCGGGCCGACTCCACTTCCGGTGGCGCGCCAGGCGAGATTCGAACTCGCAACCAACGGATTCGAAGTCCGCTACTCTGTCCATTGAGCTACTGGCGCGTAAGCTCATTGTACGAAGCCAGAACCCCCAGGGCAAGCGACGCTTGCCCTGGGGGTTGACGAATCTGCCTGCGGAGCCTCTACTCTTGCGGCAGGTTGGCCAGCAGCAATCGGTTGTTGCTCAGCACCAACATCTTGCCGCTCGCCTCGTCTACGTAGAGGCCGCTGAGGCCGGCGAAGCTTTCGTCCCCGCGCTTGGGTTTGAACTGGCGGACGAACTGACCGTCCTTGCTGAACTGCAGCACCCGCTGGTTGCCGGCATCGGCGATGTAGATGAAGCCGGGATTGCCCTCCGTAGCGGGCGTCACGGACATGGCCACTGGGTTCTTGATGCGTGTCCCCAAGCCGCTCAGATCGAAGGGCACTTGCTCGCCACCCCGCAGCTTGGCCACAAGCCCGTCGGCGTAGAGGAGATAGACGTCGCCGTCCACGGCCATATCCACCACCCCGCTCAGCAGTAGCTCGGCGTTGGTATACGGCTTCCCTTCGGCATCGTAGGCGCCGCTTCCCGGCTCGTAGACGTAGATGCTATTCGCCTTGGCGTCGAGCACCAGTAGGCGGCCCTCGATGCCGGCGATCAGTCGCGGTTCCTGAAGGCCAGCGCGCGGCCCGGCCGCCCACGCTTTGACGCCGGCGCTCGGCTCGTACTCCAGCAGCGACCTGCTTTCGTCGAGCACCAGCAGAGACTCCCACTCGCGACCCGGCCCCGACGGCATCCAAGCGACGTCCAGCAGCTTCCCGACGGTCATGTCGTTGCGAATGTCGCCGCTGCGCAGCAGGATGTCCGGCACTTCTGGGCCCAGATCCTGCAGACCGTCCATGAGCGGGTTGAACAGGTACTTGTGCACGCGGCCAAGGCCCCTATCCAGCACGTAGATGTCGATGCCGTGCACGAGAACACGCGCCGGCATGGAGCCTTCGTCCGCGTACTGTTGCAGTGTTGGCAGCCAGTAGAGGCGCACGACCCCATCAAGCGAGTCAAGCTGGTCGCCGAGCTGGCGAGCCAGCTCCTCAGTCCGGTTGTCCTCGCGGCCGGAGGCCAGAGCCCGGTTGAGCAGCACGTCGGCCTCGCCCAGCGCCTGGCGCGCCATCTCGGAATCTGTCGCAGCCTTAGCTGCGCTGAGCCTCGCCTCTACCGACTGCACCGTGCGCTGGTAGCGGCTGCTCGCGATGCGCCCAGCCTGCCAGCGGATCGTGCCGTAGGCGACCAGCGCCAGCACGAGGATGCCGGCGACCATGCCGACGAGCACCAAGCGGTCATCGGTCAGCCGCCGCGGCTGCTGCGGTGCCAACGACAAACCGGACGAGCGGCGGCGCTTCTCACGGGCGATGCGGCTCCGGTCGGACCCCGGCAGCATGCGCCGCCAGACAACCTTGGCGCTTTCCGCCGCGTGGCTGCCGCAGTAGGCCACCAGGCCGCCCAGTTGACGTAGCGTCTCACGCAAGCCGCCCGCTTCCGCCGGCTGGCCGATGGCGTCCTCCGCGCTGAGGCGCGCGTGCCCTGGCATTCTGCCCGAGAGTGGCGCCAGCCGGTGTGTCGGTCTGGCCTCCTGGTTCTCCTGGGCATCGGCGCGCACCACGAGCATCGACACATCTTTGTCCCGGAACAGGCTCTGCAGCCTGGCCTCCGCCGCGGCGTCCTCATCTCGGCCGAAGAGCATCGCCGCTTCTTCTTCGTCGACGGCCTCGGCAACGGCACTCTCACCGAGTATAACCGTGTCGCCGGGCTCAACCTGGAAGTGGAACAGGTCGACTGAGAGCTCCTGCCGCAGCCCGAGCGGCGCGGCGTAACCCTCCTCCATCGCCTGGCGAGGTGACATCTCGAGCCAGGGAGAGTCTTCAGGAAAGCGCGTACAGGCACTGCCGTGAACCACGAAAACCAGCGCCGGCCCAGTCTGCGCGATGAACAGGTCGGCCCCCTTGAGCACGACGGCGCTGATACCGGCCAGCCGCGGCGCGCGACGCGTCTCGGCGCCGTTCATCTCGCACAGCATCAGATTGGCCCGTTCAAGCGCTCGGCGCAGGCCCGAGGTGACGCTGCCGCTATTGTCGTAGTACTCGTCGTGGACGGCCTGAGCGACCTCACGCGAAAGGCTGCCCCAGCCCGTGCGCTCCCCCAGAGGCTCTACCAGCACGTACAGGCGCCCGCGAGAGCGGGCGAAAGGCAGCTTGGCCACATGCTCGCCGACGAGGATGTTCGACACGCTGTCGAGCTTGACTCCGTCAACGACGGCCAACTGCTCCACCTGCGTAACCAGCTCGCTAGGCATTGCCTGCACTCCTGAGGCGCTTCTCGCCTGTTGGGACGCCTGGATGGCGAGGCGCGGCGCCCTGGCGAGCGCTTTCTGCAAGAACGATGCCACAAGGGATAGCGGCTGGTGATGGAATTCAGACGTGGGGTAGACGACGACGCAAGGCCACGCTCTCCACCAGGCCGATCCCGATGAGCTGGGCGAGGAGCGCACTGCCTCCCCGGCTGATGAAGGGGAGAGGCAGCCCGGTCACGGGCAGCAGGCCGGTATTCATGCCGGCATTGACGAGGGTCTGGAAGGCGAGGACCGTGCCCACGCCGCAGGCAACCAGGCGTCCGCAGGTATCGGGAGCTGTCTGCCCGATGCGGAATATGCGGTAGCAGATGAAGGCCAGCAGGCCCAGCGTGAGCACGGCGCCGACGAAGCCCAATTCCTCGCCGATGACGCTGAAGATGAAGTCCGTGTGGCGCACTCGCAGGAAGTGCAGTTGGCTTTGGCTGCCCGAGGCATAGCCCTTGCCCCAGATGGCGCCCGAGCCGATGCTGATCAGCGCCTGGTCCATGACATAGCTGATCTCCGGGTCGCTTCCCGGCCTCACGAAGCCGAGCACCCGGTCGCGCATGTAGCCGTGCAGGTTAGCCCAGACGAGAGGCAGCGCCACCGCCACACAGCCGAGGAGCGCGGCCACCTCGCGCAGGCGCACCCCCGCCAGGAACACGAGCATGCCCCAGACGGCTACCAGCACGAGCGCCGTGCCCAAGTCTGGCTGGCTGTACACCAGAACGACTGGGAGCGCCAGTATCAGCGCGCTTACGAGCAGATATCGAAACAGCCAAGGTCCCGTGCCCCTGTTGCCCAGATACTGCGAGAGCGCCAGGATGAGAAAGAGCTTCATGAACTCCGAGGGCTGCAGGCTGAAAGCCCCCACCTCGAGCCAGCGCTGCCCTCCGTGCAGCCTCGCGCCGACGATACTAACGACCAGCAGGCTGGCGATGCCCAGGCCGTACCAGATGATCGAAGAACCTACGATGAGCCGATAGTCGAGAGTCGAGACGACGACTACCAGTACTAGCCCGGCGGCCATGTAGATCGCCTGGCGGGTCACTTCCCTCTCCAGGCCCGGCGTGTTGCGCACCGCGCTCGAGATCATGGCCAGCCCCAGAGCGCAGGCGGCCATAGCGGCGACGAGGAGAGGGAGGTCGAAGTCTATGAGCGGGTTGCGTCTCGCGCCGTACACCCGCTAGCTGTCAACAACCCGGCGCAGGGCGCCGAAGACGGGCACCTCCGCCACCAGCCGATTCGTGCGTCGGCTCTGGGTCAAGGTGATCTCCACGCCGTCGCTGTCCACCTGGAAGTAGCGGCTGACCACCGAGAGCAGCTCGTCCTTCATGGCGGCCATCTGGGCAGGAGGCATGCTGATGCGGTCATGCACCAGGACGAGCTGCAGCCTGTCCTTGGCTATCTGCCCGCTCGGGGGCTCGCCGCGGCCGAGTATCCTCGAGAGCAGACTCATCCCTTCCTCCTCATGCCTGACGTACGAAGCGCACAATGCGTGAGAGCACGCCCCGGCTTGCCCTCGGCTCGCTCAGGGGCACATCCTCGCCCTGCAGTCGGCGAGCGATGTCCCTGAAGGCCCTGCCTGCCAGATGATTGCCGTCCAAGACCAGAGGTTGGCCACGGTTAGTGGAGACGACCACTGCCTCGTCCTCGGGCACCAAGCCGATAAGGTCCACGGCAAGTATCTCGATCACATCGTCGGGGCTAAGCATGTCTCCGCGGCGAATCATGTCCCTCTTGAGACGATTGATTATCAGTTGCGGCGGGCCCTTCTCGGCCGCCTCGACCAGCCCGATGACGCGGTCCGCGTCCCGCACGGCCGAGACCTCGGGCGTAGTCACGATCAGCACCTGGTCTGCCGGCGCCAGCGCGACGCGAAAGCCGCGCTCGATGCCGGCCGGCGAGTCCAGAATGATGAAGTCGAACTGGTCGCGCAGGTCGTTGCAGAGAGTCACCATCTGCTCAGGCTGGACGGCGTCCTTGTCGCGTGTCTGGGACGCGGGCAGCAGGAATAGCTCGGACATGCGTTTGTCTCGGATAAGGGCTTGCCGCGGGCGGCAGCGGCCCTCCAACACGTCCACCACATCGTAGACGATGCGGTTCTCCAGGCCGAGCACGACGTCAAGGTTACGGAGGCCGATATCAGTATCGACAGCCACGACCTTCCGGCCGGCCATCGCGAGAGCCGCGGCGATATTGGCCGTAGCCGTCG
>Ga0315274_10013326_pt1 | contig 11705 bp, 9 predicted proteins | sample YL17G02_20_MG_FD_203700 | JGI IMG/M metagenome (GOLD analysis project Ga0315274, IMG submission 203700) | Sediment microbial communities from Yellowstone Lake, YNP, Wyoming, USA - YL17G02_20 | ecosystem: Environmental > Aquatic > Freshwater > Lake > Sediment | place: USA: Wyoming | collected...
CTAGCAAGAAAACCTCAAAATTAGCATCTGTGGATTACTGATTTGTCAAAAGATGCTAAAATTAGAATATCTGAGTAACAATGTAATTATTTTAAAAATGCTTAAAAAAATCACCGAGAGGCGAACTTTAATTTTATTTTTATTAATTTTGGCGCTCGCGATTTTTTGGCGCTTTTGGAATCTGGAACAAATTCCACCCGGACTCTATCCGGATGTGGCGGTCAACGGTACCAACGCTCTGGAGGCACTAAAAACCGACCAATTTAAGCTTTTCTATCCGGATAATAACGGCCGTGAAGGTCTATTTATAAATTTAATTGCTTCAAGTTTTTGGTTATTTGGCGCCAGTATCTGGGCCATAAAAGTTATTCCAGCGCTGTTTGGTTCGCTGACGGTTTTGGGGCTTTTTTTGCTCACCAAACAAATATTTGCCTTCATGCCGCGCGCCAAAGCCGAGTTCATTGCGCTGCTTAGCACTTTTTTTATAGCTGTCGGTTTTTGGCATGTTAATTTTTCGCGTATAGGTTTTCGAGCGATTATGGTACCATTTTTTCTTGTCTGGAGCTTTTATTTTTTGTTCAAGGGAAAAAACGAAATATCAAATAGAACCTGGACATGGATTTTAGCCGGTTTATTTTTTGGTCTGGGATTTCATACCTACATCGCCTATCGCGCGGCGCCCTTAATTCTTTTACCAATAGTGGTTTTGGAAATAATTGCTTATTGGCCGAGATTCAAAATGTTACTGGCCCGACATCGGCCGACCAAGACATTGCTTAAACGAATTTATATTAGCGATGGTTGGTGGCGCTGGGATGTTTTTTTTGCGGTGTTAATTATCGTCGCCCTCCCCATGGGGATATATTTTCTTTCACACCCCCAAGATTTTTTTGGCCGGGCCGGCCAAGTTTCCATTTTCTCATCTGCTAATCCCCTAAAAGAATTGCTGGTCAGCACGGTCAAAACTTTGGGTATGTTTAACGTTCGAGGCGATTGCAACTGGCGCCACAATTATGCCTGCCAGCCGGAGTTACTTTGGCCAGTTGGAATATTTTTCCTAATCGGATTTTTTTGGAGCGTTGTGCAAATTTTTAGACCGGCAAATTATAAAAGAAAAAAATGGCTAGCGCTCATAACTTACTGGACCCTAATTTTTTGGTTATTTACCATGCTTTTGCCAGATTTCCTGAGTGCTGAAGGCTTGCCCCACGCCCTGCGCGCCATTGGCGCCATCCCTCCAGTATATATCTTTTCGGGTCTGGGTCTATTTTTAATCTTTGATTTTTTAAGGAATCGTTTTGCCAAAAAAGGTGTGGCGCTCATCGCACTTTATTTGATACTTTTTGTTACGCTCGGCCTCATCGCCTACGCAGAATTTAATAAATACTTTTTTGATTGGGGTCTAAGAAAAGAGGTTAAAGCCGAATTCACTCAGCGCTTGGTTGATGAAGGTAATTACCTGAATTCTCTGCCCGATGGTATTGAAAAATATGTCATGGTTAATGAAACTGGTGTGCCGGTTCCCTATCCCGACGGCATCCCCATGCCTGCCCAAACCATCATGTTTATCACCTATGGTAGGCCGAACATTAAATACTTGCTGCCCAGTGAAAACGGCAAAGCCTTTTTGAACACAAAACAAGCGGTGTTGATACCGCTTAGCTATGACGGCAACTTATTTAGAATACTGCAAGAGCGAATCCGCGACGGCCACGTTGAAGAAATTCAAAAAGAATTTTCAGTGTATAAAATAGGGTTTTAATTCAAAAAAAGATAAAATATTTTATGAATAACAAAGTGGTCTATATTATGGCCGGCTTAATGCTCGCTTTTATGCTGGCCATTGCTTTTTTTAGCATGTTAGGTGACTCAGCCATCATGGACGAAGTCGCTCATTTGCCGGCCGGCTACTCATACATAACCCAGCAAGACATGCGACTTAATCCGGAACACCCGCCGCTTATTAAAGATCTGGCCGGCGGCATGGTCTGGCTTTACTCAAAATTTACAGGCACCAAAATTAACTTCCCATATAATATTAATGCTTGGCAAAAAGACATCAATGGTCAATGGGATTTTGGCTTTGATTTCATGTATAACGAGGGCAATAATGCCGATTTGATGCTGTTTTTGGGCAGAATCCCGATACTTTTAATATTACTGCTGCTTGGAATTTATATCTTTAAGTGGGCGCGTGAACTTTTTGGTTCTGGTGCGGCACTCTTAAGCTTGTTTCTTTACTCTTTCTCGCCGACTTTTTTGGCTCACGGCCGATACATTACAACCGATGTTGCCGCCGCTGCCGCCATTTTTATCGCCAGTTACTATTTTATCCGCTGGCTAAAAAATCCCAGCAAAAAAAATCTGATTGTTGCCGGTTTGGTTTTTGGCGTGGCACAGCTGGCAAAATTTTCCGTTTTTTTATTAGTCTTGCTTTTCGTCTTTATCGCCTTTGTCTGGATTTTAGTAAAATGGCGCGAATCTAAACCGCAGCCGCTATTTTGGAAAAATACCTGGAAATATTTAGGGGGAACAATTTTTATTATGGCGATTGGATATGTAATAATCGTCTGGCCGGTTTATATTTTCCATACCCTTTACTATCCGGTGGCGCGACAGCAATTCGACACAAAATTTATTTTATCATCATTCGGTTTCAAACCCCTTGTCAATTTCATTTACTTTTTAGCTGGAATTCCAATCTTCCGGGCTTTAGCGCAATACGGCTTGGGCCTGGCCATGGTGCTGCAGCGGGCAGCCGGCGGCAACACGACTTATTATTTGGGCGAGGTTTCGGCCGCTGGTTCAAGAAGTTATTTTCCGCTGATGTATCTGGTCAAAGAAGCTTTGACCCTACACATCTTAACGTTGATTACGATTATCCTCGCCATCGCCGCTTTCTTTAAAAACAAAATTTTTAAACCCTTGAATTTCCGTCTATTTTTAAACAATCATATCGCCGAAATCCTGATGCTATCTTTTATCGCTCTTTATTGGTTTACCAGCGTGCGCTCGCCACTCAATATCGGAGTGCGCCACATCCTGCCGACCTTCCCCTTTGTTTTCGTTTTGGTCGCAGGTTTTATTGCGCTTTGGCTTAAAATAAAAACCGTTCCCGATTTAACGGGTACGCTCAAAACCATTGGTCAATTTTTTAAAAAATTGGGAAGCGCTGCAGTAAAATATTTTATGGTGGGCGTTTTAATCGCTTGGCAGGTAGTGAGCGTGGTTTCAATTTACCCTTCGTTTTTAGCTTATTTTAACGAGCTAGCTGGCGGACCAGCGAACGGCTATAAAATCGTGACCGATTCCAATCTTGACTGGGGGCAGGACTTAAAAAGACTGGCGCAATGGGTAGATCAAAAAGGCATTGATAAAATCTATGTTGATTATTTCGGCGGCGCAACCTCTCCCTATTATTTAGACGGTAAATTTCAATCCTGGTGGGGCACGCGCTCCCCGCTTGATTTAAACGCTACTGGCGGGTATCTGGCAGTATCGGCCACATTTTTGCAGGGAGGCCGCGGCAAACCCGTTCCGGGTTACACGGATCGCACCGGCTATTATGACTGGCTAAACAATTTCCAGCCCTTAACGACAATCGGTTATTCTATATTCGTCTACTACATTCCGCCCCACTCGTTTGATAAAATGGCGACAAATTAAATCATAAATAATTTTTTAGGTCAATTTTAAAACCCCGCGTAGAAAAACTGCTCGGGGTTTTTTAAAATTTAAATTACTTATAGTAAACTCTATCCGCTACCCTCAAATCCACATATTGTAAAATTGCTCGTTTATCTTTGATCTCATCCTTCAATAAAACTTCCAAAACTCTGGCTTGGGTCAAGGCTGAACGTGTCATATCAAAATAAATCAACCAGCCTTCCGAGGTAAAAGCTTTTAATTCTTGATTAATGTCGTCATTTAAAATAAATCCGGGTAAATCAATCTCAACTTCTCTCAATTTCTTTTTAATTTGGGCGGCAAATCTAATGGCCGAAGGATCTAATGCTTGTGATCTTTGACGCAATTGAACATTTTGACTGTAAAAGGTCGGCAAAATTGTGCCGGAAATCTCTGGCGATTCTCGATAGGCCAGGCCGCTTTCATCGACAAAAAAACATCCTTCGCTTTCAGGAAACGCTTCGCGGGCGGCGGGCGAAGAGCTAGCAGTTAAAACAGATAAAGAGGGCGTAGGTGAAGGAGAAGCAACGGCCAAAATCTGACAAACAATGGCCGCGGTTTTTCTTTCAGAAACCGCGACGCTCAATTCGCCTATCTTTTTCATTTTAATTTCAACGGTAGCAATTTCGGGAAATTCATTAAAAAGCTCTTGCTTTATTTCGCCGTTTAATAAAGCAAAAACAGTATCGCGAGGTATAATTTTTAAAAATTTTCCTTGCGAAACGTTTTTAACCACAGTTTGAATCTGATCAGCACTGATGAGATTGTTGCCGCTAACTCCGATTTCTCTAATTTTAAAAACGGGAGAGAAAATAAAAAGATAAACCGTGCCCGCCAGAAACAAAATAAAAAACCCTCCCCAAAACCAAGGTTTCCAATTAATTTTTTTCAGCTTCCTGCGCTTTTTCTGCGGCAAATCAGTTTTAGGCAGCGCAAAAATAAGCTGGTATTTATTTTTTTTATGGCGCGCTCTGGGCATAAACTCACCTATAAATTTAAAAGTCTCCAATCGCTGGCTTTTTTATTCTCTTGATTTAATTTTTTTAAATCCGCACCAGTCGCGCAAGACTTTGGGCACCTCTACTGAACCATCTTTTTGCTGACAATTTTCTAAAATCGAAATCAGTGTTCGGCCGATGGCAAACGCGGTACCATTTAACATATGGACAAATTCCGGCTTGCCGGTCTTGGAATTTTTATATTTTATATCAAGGCGCCTGGACTGAAAATCCGTGCAGTTTGAGGTCGAATGAGTTTCGCGATACTGTTGAGCGCTGGGCAGCCAGGTTTCAATATCATAAGTGGCCGAAGAAGGTCGCGCCAAATCGGCCGAGCAGAGCGCCACGACGCGATAAGGCAACTGGAGCGCCTGCATTAATTTTTCTTCCATCGCCAGCAAAAATTTGTGTTCTTTAAGCGAATCTTCCGACTTGGTAAAACTAAACATTTCTACTTTATCAAACTGATGAACTCGTAAAATTCCTTTGGTATCTTTGCCGTAAGAGCCGGCTTCGCGACGAAAGCAAGTGGAAAAAGCGACGTAGCGTAAGGGTAAATCTTTTTCTGCAAATGTCTCTTTCATGTGCATCGGTCCGATAGATTGCTCGGAAGTGCCGACTAAATATAAGTCGTCTTCGGGAAAGAAATAACGCTCTTTCTGATCCTCTTGGGTGTCGATATAGCCCATCGCCTTCATTGATTCGGTTTTTATCATCACGGGCGGCACAGCAGGTTTAAATCCTTCCTTTGACAATTTATCAAATGCTAAAGCGACTAAGGCAAACTCCAAAATTGCTAATTCATTTTTAATATAACCAAAGCGGCTGCCCGAAACTTTAGCGGCGCGCTCCGTATCAATCAAATCAAGCTGTTTGCCGATTTCTATATAATCGCGCGGTTTAAAACCAAATTTTGGTTTTTTACCAACCTGTCGTAAAATCACGTTATCTGCCTCGCTTTTGCCCGATGGGACATCAGTCTGTAAAATATTTGGAATGGCTAATAATAAATCGTTAAACTCTTGATCCGTTTTTTTAAATTCCGGTTCTAGCCAGCCCAATCTTTCTTTGACTCCTTTCATTTTATTAATTTTTTCATTGCGCTGGTTATCGTCCTTTTCTTTGGAAATTTCTGAGCTGACTAAATTTTGCTGGGCGCGGAGCGCTTCAATTTCTCCGATCAATTCCCGTCGCCGCTCGTCAAGCGCCAATAACTTATCAATGTCAACCCTCATGCCGCGCTTTGAAGCGTTTTCTTTAACTAAATCTTTATTTCCTCTGATAAATTTGATGTCTAACATTTTATTGACAGCAAAAAGGCGCCATCAAAACCTCATAACGCTTGCTACCAAAATAATAAAGATGGCTAAACTAACTAATAAGCCCCAGAAAATAAACCTTTGCCTTTTAAAATAATAAACCAGAAAAAAAATATAAAGACCTAAAATTAGTAATGGTCCTAGATAAACCAAAAATGATACGATCGTATCGTGGGCCGGATTGACCGTGGCGATAAACAGCAAATCCAAAAGTGCCAAAACAATCGCGCCAAACAAACTAAACAAAGAACCAATTAAAAAATTTCTTGTTTTGCCTTTAATTTTTAGCAAAGAAGCGCTCGGCGCTATCTCAGGAGCGGTTGGTTGGCCAGACTGAACAGCTGGGATTGTCTGAATTGACTGAATTGGTTGGTCCGGCTGAGGAGTGATTAAATTTTCTTCCATACCAGGTAGTAGAAATTTGACTTAATAATTTAATTTCTTGTTCTAATTTTTTATCTTCATTAGCTAGGGTTTTTACAAAATTAACCAGGCCTGAGACGAAAAGAATAATCTGTTAAATTTTCACTACCTGGCATAGGCTGATTAATTCTATCTTACACAAAAATCAAGGCCAAAACAATACCGCTTTATCAACTCCGAGTCTTTTTCTCTTTCGCTATAATTTCCCAGACATCATCGGGGATTGGCGGGGGTTCGTGCACCGGGCTCGTGCCCGGATATTTCCAGGTGCTTATTATCTTTATTTTTTGCCCCACGTTGAATTTCGATTTGCTATTGGCTATTTGCGATTTGCTATCAGTCCACATCACCCAAATCTCGTAAGGATGCTTTTTTGACCCGGCCGGTTGCATGCCTGCCACCGTATCGGGCGCAATGCCCACTTCCAGGCGCTTAGGAAATCTCAAAACGCGCTTAACGCGGCTTTCCGATAGCCGGTATTGACGCATCTTTATCCGCGAATGCTCGGTCCAATAGACGTTTTGCGAAAAAGTCAATATTTTCATCATGTTTTATAATATCACAAAAAAACAAAAAGCGGCATTGCTGCCGCCCGAGAAATTAATTTTAACGATGTTATTACATTTGACCAATTACTGTTTTTTTCTGCGCCAAGGATAAACGCTCCAGCCAGCGACTTTGCTTGCTATATTCCAGCCATTTTTTGACAATCCGATGACCGGCATAGCCCCAAATAGAATTGCGCCACAGACGGTACCAGCGTGAAAAACTACCAAAGGGCACAACAAACGGAAAAGCAAAAATCACCAAAGGAATTTTCCAAAAATTCCAGCTGGAATAAAACCAGCGCATTATGGAAATAGAACCGTGCTGCACTTCTTGAGCGCTCATGGGCGGGTCGGGTTCAAAACAAAGATGACCGCCGTCATAATGTTCCCAGCCGACAAGATCCCGCGGATAAATCCGGCCCTGCTTTTCCAGTCGCAGATAAAGCTCGGTGCCCGGAATCGGCGTGGCTAGTAGCACCTGAATTGTGTCGGGTTTGGCGTTTTTGATAAATTTTTTAAATTCGGCTATCCGTTCTTTGACGCTCATTAAAATTTTTTCCTCTGGCCGCGCTGGATAGCCAAAAATCATCATAGCGTGGACCCAAAAACCGTGTTTTTTAAAAATCTTGGTGTAGCGAACCATGTCCTCTGATTTGATGCCTTTGCGCATGGCTTGAAGCTCCTCAGCTATCGGCGATTCATAGCCAATACACACCATGCGCACGCCGGCCCGATACATCAATTTTAGAAGTTCTTCCTCGCGCGCCGCTTCCAAGCGAATTTGAACCGTAAAAGTTAAATTTTTTGGCAGAGCGCCGGATTCTTTTGCCTGGGCCAATAATCTGAAAAGTTTTTCTGTGCCTTGGGCGTCTTCGTTTAAACGATCGTCAACGATGAAAAAATATTTGGCTTTGCGGCTCTGAACCAGCCAAGCAATATTATCAAACGTTTTTTCTGGTTCAACCCAGCGAGGCTTGTTATTGACCGTGCAAAATTCGCAGCGACGCGAACAGCCGCGAGTGCGGTTCAAGGGATAAAAAACCATTTTTTTGGCCCAGCGCAGCAATCCAAAATCAGGATAGGACAGAGAGTTTAAATCACAGAGTTCAAGTTTTTCTGGAGGATTATGAAAAATTTTCCCCTCTTTTTTGAAAGAAATACCGGCAATCTTTTCCCAACCCAGATTTTTTTTCGCGGCTTGAATAACTTTCACAATCGCCTCTTCGCCCTCGCCCCGCACGACGATATCAAGACCGTTCTGAAGTGCCTCGTCCACCAAATAGTTCACGTGAGCGCCGCCAGCCACGGTCAGTGCTTTTTGTTCTCGATAAAATATTGCCAGTTCAAATACCCGCGGCATGGTGGAGGTCAAGCTGCAATAGAAACCGACAAACTGGGCCGGCCTTTGCTCCTGGAGCGCTTTGTGGTTGGGTAGATTTCTTTCGTCCCGCGGACCAATATAGTTGTTCTCGTCGATCACTTCGACGTCAACATCGAGGAATGATTTATTAACACAGGTGGCAACCAAAACCGGCCCCAGCGAAGTCATGCGACTGGATATAGCTGAGAAAACATTCTTGTGAGAATGGGCGGGAATAATAAGACGGAATAATTGACGTGGCATAGCGATTTGATAACCAGTCAGAGTGGCTTTTTATTTTTTTCTCATCTCTGGAAACAATATTACTTCTCTGGTCGTGGGCGCGTCACTTAATAACATCACCAAACGATCAACGCCCAAACCAAAGCCGGCCGCGGGGGGCATGCCGTACTCCAGCGCTTCAATGAAATCTTGGTCGTAATGTTGAATTTCTTGCGCACCCCGTTGTTTTTCTTGTTCTTTCATGCGCTCTGCCTGCTCTTGCGGATCATTTAATTCTGAATAGGCATTAATTAATTCCATTCCCCCGACCACCAGTTGAAATCTGTCTGCTTGGTCGGGGTCGTCCTCTGAGCGCTTGGCCAAAGGCGACATCTCAAGCGGATGGTTTGTTACAAAAGTTGGCTGGATAATTTTTGGCCGGATCATTTTGAAAAGCTCATCTATCAATTTGCACTTTGGCAAATCTTCGTCTGGTTTCTGGCCGGCTTTTTCCAAAACTTTTTTTAGCGTCTCTGAGGTGGCTTTTTTAATATCAACCATAAAATTTTCCAAGATTAAATCGGGCAAAGAAATTCTTTTGAAAGGCGCGGCAAAATTAATTTTGTTTTTCTGATACTCTATATCCATTTCCGGCACCAAAAACTCAAATAATTCTTCGGTTAATTCCATTAACTGCGTTGTGTCGGCATAAGCCCAGTAAAATTCCAGCATCGTAAAATCGGGGTTGTGGAATTTATCCATACCTTCGTTACGGAAACAACGGCCAAGTTCATAAACTTTGTCAAAGCCGCCGACGAGAAGCCGCTTAAGATAGAGTTCCGGTGCCACCCGCAGATATAGATCAAGGTCTAGCGCATTTAAATGCGTCTTAAAAGGCTTGGCAAGGGCACCGCCGGGCTGCGGCTGCAAAATCGGCGTTTCGACTTCGATGAACCCCCTTGATTCTAAAAACAATCTTAAATTTTTTATGGTATCGGCGCGCGTTCGAAACCGCCGTCGCACTTGGCTATTCATTAATAGGTCTAAATACCGCCTGCGAAACCTCTCTTCGATATCGGCCAAACCGTGCCATTTATCGGGTAATTGATTAAGCGCTTTAGTTAAAATACGGAATTTTTTTACCAGCAAAGTTTTTTCGCCCTTCTGAGTTTGGAAAAGCTCGCCTGTCGCTTCAATAAAATCACCGATGTCAAAGTAATTAATAAAAAATTCGTATTTGTCACCAAGCTGGTCTTTCTTAAAATAAAGCTGGATCTTTTCGGTCGAGTCTTCTAAATCCACAAAGGTTGAGCCGCCATGTTCCCTAATTAGACGCAGGCGGCCGGCCAAAACTATATCTTTTTTTGTTTTCGCTAAATTATCGAAATTTTCTAATACTAAAACAATGTCTTGACGCAGGCGCGAAGTCTGGGACGGATAAGGATTTAATCCAACGGCTCGTATAGCCTCTAATTTTTTTAGTCGGTCGTTTTTTATTTTTTCTAAAGACATCGCTAAAATTTAAAATTGGTTTTCAGTTTATATCTACAATTTTATAATTTGCTTTTCCGGCCGGTGTCTCAACCTCCACTGTTTCACCTTCTTTGTGACCTAAAAATGCGCTGCCCAGCGGCGATTCATTCGATATCTTACCGTTGGCCGGATCGGCTTCCTCCGAGCCGACAATCGTAAAAAATTTATTCTTACCGTTCGCCTTTACTTCAATGGTGCAACCTATCTGAACGATGTTAGATTTTTTGTTATTGCCTTCAATAACCACCGCTTCGCGCAGCAGCTGTTCCAGCTCCACAATTTTCCCCTCATTGAAAGCCTGGGCTTCTTTAGCGGCAGAATATTCCACATTTTCTGCCAAATCGCCCAATGCTTTGGCCTCTTCTAATCGCAGGGCAATTTCCTGACGCTTTAATTTTAACTCTTCTAACTCTTTTTTATGTTCGTCTAAACCTTCCTGGCTGATGTATTGCATAGGCAATTAAAATTATTTATTAAAATACCAATCGAGCACATCTTTGGCCACAGGCGCAGCGACTTGACTCCCTTCTCCGCCATTTTCTATTAAAATCACCAAAATAATTTGTGGATTGGGATAGGGAGCAAAAACGCTGAACCAACCGTTGGTTTTTTCCTGACCGGCGACCTGAGCCGTTCCGGTCTTGGCGGCCGCGCTCACCGTTAAGCTATTAAGTGAAAGCGCCGAACCGGCAGTTACGGTTTGGCGCATCGCTTTTTTAATCACGTCGATATTTTGGGAAGAAATAAAATTATCACGTAAAATCTTGGGTTCAATTGTTTTAATAATATTTTTATCTGAATCAACAATTTTGTCAACGAGGTGCGGCTGATAGAGCGTCCCGCCATTGGCGATTGAGGCAGTTGCTGCTGCCAATTGCAGCGGTGTCACCAACAAATCCCCCTGACCAATTGATAAGTGATACGTGTCACCCGTATACCAAGATTCATTCTTGTATTCTTGTTTCCATTGTGCTGTTGGAACGAGCCCATCGGCTTCAGCGGGTAAATCAATACCCAATTTTGAACCCAATCCGAATAGATTAAAATATTTGTCTAATCGATCAACCCCCAGCCCTTTAATATTACCATAACCGCCGCCAACTGTGTAGAAATAAACATCGCAGGACTGGGCAATGGCCGAATATATATCAACGATACCGTGCACTTTCCAATCGGGGTAACGATAAATTATTGCCGGATTATACTGATTTGGCACCACTAATTCCCCGTACGCATCATCGATCTTGGTGGATGGTGTGACTACTTTTTCTTCAAGCGCCGCTGCCCCAATTACGGGTTTGATGGTGGAGCCGGGAGCATATTGCCCGTTAGTCACTCGATTCAAAAAAGGTTTTGCCGAATCATTTTCCAAGGTATTATAATCTTGTACGGAAATACCTTGGGCGAAAAGATTATTATCATAGGTAGGTAAACTGACCAGGCTCAAAATCGCGCCGTTTTCAGGATCGATCGCCACGGCCGCCGCTTTTTTTAATTTTAAATTTTTTAACTGCTCAGACAAACGATCATAAAGCACGCGCTGCAAATCGCTATTAATGGTCAAAATCAAGCCGTCTCCGGGCTGAGGCTCTGTTTGAAGAATCAATCCTTTTTG
>Ga0315274_10013329_pt1 | contig 11705 bp, 6 predicted proteins | sample YL17G02_20_MG_FD_203700 | JGI IMG/M metagenome (GOLD analysis project Ga0315274, IMG submission 203700) | Sediment microbial communities from Yellowstone Lake, YNP, Wyoming, USA - YL17G02_20 | ecosystem: Environmental > Aquatic > Freshwater > Lake > Sediment | place: USA: Wyoming | collected...
CGATTCCGTTCAACTGGAGGTTCTCCCGCGCGTTCTCGACTGACTCTTCCTCGACGTCCACCGCGGCCGCGCGCGACGCGCCGAGTTTCACCGCGGCGATGGCCAGGATGCCGGATCCGGTCCCAACGTCCAGGACGGACAGGCCAGGTTTTAGAAACCGTTCGAGCATCTCCAGGCAGAGCCGCGTTGTCTCATGCGATCCCGTTCCGAAGGCCATTTTCGGGGAGATTTCGATAACGCAGTCTTCGGACGAGGACGGCCAGGGCTCCCAGGGAGGCTTCACCACGATCCGCGTCCCCGCGCGGATCGGCTTGAAATTTTCCTTCCACGCGCGCCCCCAGTCCTCCTCCTCGACGGGATGGAAAACGGGGTCGGCGATCGCATGCCCCATGCCCTTCAGCGAGCGGACATAATCATTCAGGGGCTTCCGGATCGTTTGATCGGTCATGCCGGACGGGAAGAAGATCCTCACGCCGTTCGATGTCTCCTCCAGTCCGGCCGCTCCGATCTCGAACGCGAAATTCGACGCCGCATCGAGCGCCTCTCCGGATCCCTCGATCCGCGCTTCAATCCAAGTTTTCTTTTTGTTTGTCATACAGGAAAAATAGACCACGGATGAGATAAATCGGACGGATTGGTTCCTCCCATTCAATTGCTAATGAGACAGCATATAAGTTGACAATGTTTCCCTGCCTGAGAAGCGTACCCAATGACTTTCCATGACCCTCTTCATGTCAACTGAAATTCTTCCGGCGTAACAATAAAAGAAATGATTTACCACGGAAGTTCACGGAGCGACACGGATCGTTTTAATGTGCAACATTCTTCCGTGCTTCTCCGTGTTTTTCCGTGGTGATACTTGTCTTTAATACTGCGGGCGTAATAAAATCCTTATCCGTTCAAATCCGTCCGATCCGCTCCATCCGTGTTCCATCTCTTATTATTATTCGTAGATCAGATGCAGCAGCAGCGTCCCCACGGCATCCAGGCTTTCGGGACTGCATTTGTCGGGCGTATCGGCCGTGGTGTGCCAGAAGGGATAATCCAGGTCGATGATGTCCACGGCCGGGATGCCCACTTTGATCAGTTCCAGGTGGTCGTCGACGACTTCATAACCGTCGGCCATCTGGAACGGGCGCAGGCTGAGAGAGAGCGCTTTCCCCCAGACGCGCTCGACCACGTCGGGTGCGTATCTCCGCGAATTGATCTCCACGGGAAGCCGAAGGTCGCGGCCGCCGACCATGTCGAGCAGCACCGCGTATTTCGGATAGGAGGATTTCGGCCATTGCGGGGCGAAATGGGCGGAACCCAGGCACCACGTTGAGAACTGCCCTTCCTCGCCGCCGTCTTCGCCGTCGAAGAGGATCAGATCCACGCCGAGGGGCGGCGGGAAGGCCTTGAGAATCCGGGCGATTTCGAGCAGGACGGCGACTCCCGAGGCCCCGTCGTTCGCGCCGGGCACCGGCTTCAAGCGGTTGGCCGGGACCGGATCCATGTCCGCCCTCTGACGCGAATCCCAGTGCGCGCAGAACAGCAGCCGGTCCTTCCGGGATTTTCCGAATGAGGCGACGACATTGGTCAGGATCACGTTTTTATTTTGAAAAACGTCCCTGCCTCGAAAGACCTGCAGCACGACGTCGGATGTGGTTTTCCTCATTTCGCCCGCGAGGAAATCGAGGCACTTCTGATGCGCCGCCGTTCCGGGCACCCTGGGCCCGAAGGCGCATTGTTTTTTGAGATTCGCATACGCGTCCACCTTCCGGAAGACGGGCACGCCGGCCGTGATGGACGAAGAAAACAGAAACAGCAATGAAACGGCCAAACCGTACGGCCTGCTCATGTCGAAAGTCCTTTGTTTAGGATTATGCGAAATATAGGGAATCGGTCCTGTATTGTCAAATGAATAAACGTTCCTTCGAACGGGCCGGTTCCTCCGCTTCCCTCTGGGAAGTTTTTCCGCCTTGGAATTTCCTGCGGATTTGGTTAAATTCAAGCCCGTGGAAAAGGCTCTTCGACATGACCTATAAACAGGCCACCGACTTTCTATTTCACCGTCAGCAGAACGGCATGAAATTCGGGCTTGAAACGATCCGGACCCTTCTTGAACGGATCGAAAATCCCGAAAGGAAATTTGCCAGCATCCACATCGCCGGCACGAACGGGAAGGGTTCCACTGCGGCCCTGCTTGAATCCATCCTGAGGCGCAGCGGATGCCGGACGGGCCTGTACACGTCTCCGCATCTGATCGACATGCGCGAGCGGATCCTGGTGGCCGGGCGCAGGATCGGCCGCGCGGACGTTGTCGGGATTCTGGAACACATGAAACCGCACATCGAAGCCATCGACGCCTCCTACTTCGAATCGCTCACGGCCATTGCATTTGAATATTTCGAGATGCAAAAAGTCTTGATCGCGGTGATTGAAACCGGGCTCGGCGGCCGGTTGGACGCCACCAACGTGGTCGACCCGATCCTGACCGTCATCACCGAGATCGGTCACGATCACATGAATTTTCTGGGGAACACGCTGGAAAGCATCACCGCCGAAAAAGCGGGCATTTTGAAAATCGGCGTGCCCTGCATTGCCGGGACGAAACGGAAAAAAGTGCGCGGGTTTCTGGAAGACGCCGCAGGCTCCAAATCCTGTCCGATTCTTTTCTCCAGGGAAAGCGTCCGCGTCCGCAGACTTCTCTGCACCGATGAAGGCTCCTGGTTCGACGCCGAGAGCGGCGATTCCCGTTATGAAAATCTTCACCTGAAGCTGCTCGGATCCCATCAGATCGACAACGCGCGCATGGTTCTCGCCGCGGTGGACATGTTGCGGAGACGGGGAATTGCCATCCCCGACAGGGCGGTGCGGGACGGATTCGAGAAGGTGGTCTGGCGCGCCCGGCTCGAACTCATACGCCGCGATCCGCTGGTGCTCCTCGATTCGGGCCACAATCCGGCCGGCATACGTACTTTGGCCCGCGCAATCCGGACGCTTTTCCGCTACGACCGTCTCATCCTCGTATTCGGCGTTCTCGCCGACAAGGATTACCGCCGAATGCTTGAAGCCATCGCGCCGCTCGCCGACAGAATCATCCTCACGCGGCCCCACTCGGAACGCGCCGCCGATCCGGAGTCGCTGGCCCGGCTGCGCTGCCTGGAGGGGAAGGACGTTTCCGTCATGCCGGAAATTCCCAGGGCCTGGACGGCCGCCCTCCGTTCCGCGCGAAAAAGGGACCTCGTCTGCGGGACAGGATCGATGTATTTCGTGGGTGAAGTGCTGAAACTCACGAAATAGCAGGCTCCGCCGAACGTCGACGGAATTCAACCGGCATCGACAAGTTCCCATTGACATTGAGTCCATCATCGGGTATATTATTGATCGGTCGGAAAGCAGCAGGCGGAAGGCGATGCCGATCGCGCGTTTTGATCAGCGGGGACAAGGTCACGGGCGCACCAAGACTTTTCCGGACTGCCTGAAAGCGATACTCAACTCCGAGAAGGATGATTACCGATGGACGAAAAAACGATCCGCATTCTTTTGGTCGAAGACGAACCCGGAATTGCCAGATCCCTGACGGACTATTTCAACATATTCGCTCATTTTTCGCATAAGGTGGTGTATGCCGGGAGCCTGTCTGAGGCGTTTGAAATCCTGGCATCTGATAACATCGACGTGGTGGTGCTCGATCTCGGACTGCCGGACAGCGAGGGATTTGAAACCTTCCGAAAAATGCGCGAGCGGATTCCCCGGATTCCGATCGTGATCTCGACGGGGTTGTCGGACGAGACGATCGCCATGAAGGCCGTGCGGGAAGGCGCCCAGGATTATCTCGTCAAGGGAACCGCGGACGGCGCGGCGATCGTCAGGACGGTCCGCTACGCCGTTGAGAGGACGCTCGTTGATCCCAAATTCGGAAAGCCGAACGGCCGCGAAGCCTCTCTCGAAGGCAAGCATAAAAGTTTTCCCAGTCTTCCCGAATCCCTGAGCCGGCTCGGCGACCTGGCCTACAACCTCTGGTTCAGTTGGCATTACGAGGCCTACCGCCTCTTCAGGCATCTCGACATCAAGCTCTGGGAGGACGCGCACCACAATCCCGTCCAACTCCTCAAGGAAATCGACGGCCAGAGGCTCGACGAGTTGCTGAACGAAAACGTTTTCATGTGCAAATACCGCTCCGTGGTCGAAGCCTTCGATCACTACATGACCCAGAAAGACACCCCGTTCACCACCCGGTACCCGGATTGCGCGGACAAGCGGGTCGTCTATTTCAGCATGGAATTCGGCATCCACGAAAGCCTGCCGATTTATTCGGGCGGCCTCGGGATTCTCGCCGGAGACCACCTGAAGTCGGCAAGCGACAACGGCGTTCCCCTCGTGGGCATGGGGCTGCTCTACCGTGAATCCTACTTCACCCAGTTCATCTCCCTGCATGGAAACCAGCAATCGGTTTTCGAACCGAACAATTTTTCAAACCTGGCGCTTCAACCGGTGCCTGATGCCGGCGGAAGACACCTGACCGTACGCGTGCGCTTCGATCATCAAACCGTGGCAGCCCGCGTGTGGAAGGTGGAGGTCGGCAGGATTGACCTGTACCTGCTGGATACGGACTTTTCCGAAAACCCCACCGGCGACAGGAAAATCACCGAACGCCTCTACGTGCAGGACCGCGACCTGCGCCTGGTGCAGGAAATGCTGCTGGGCGTGGGGGGCGTCCGCGTCCTGGAGGCGCTGGAAATCAAGCCCTCGGTCTGGCACATGAACGAAGGCCACTGCGCCCTGTCGGGCTTCGAGCGCATGCGCAACCTTCTCGAAAAGGGCGTCCCGTTGTCCGAGGCCATCGCCCGAATCAGGCCGTCGACGGTCTTCACGACGCACACGCCGGTGGCCGCCGGGAACGAAGTGTTTGAAACGGCCCGGATCGACCATTTCCTGAAGGCCTACTGGGAATCCCTGAAAATTCCGAGGGACGATTTCTTCCGCACGGCTCAGGATCCCCAAAATCCCGACTCCAACGCGTTCAACATGACCATCCTGTCCCTGAACACCTCCGCGTACGCCAACGCGGTGAGCGAACTGCACGGAGCGGTCAGCCGCCGCATGTGGCACACGCTGTGGCCGAGCACCCCGGTGGAGGAGGTCCCCATCGGTCACGTAACCAACGGCGTCCACACGCGCACCTGGATGTCCAGCTACATGAAGAATTTGATCGACGAATACCTGGGAATGGAATGGCGGTATCACCTGAGCGAAACCGACTACTGGAAAACCCTCCAAAAGATTCCGGATGAGGCTCTGTGGAGGGTGCACAACGAGCTCAAATTCAGGCTGATCGAATACGTCCGGCGCAATATGTCCCGCCAGCGCGAGCGTAACGGCGAATCAGTCGAGTCCATCGCCGAGGTCAAACGCCTTCTCCATCCAGAAACGCTGACAATCGGATTCGCCCGGCGTTTCACCCCGTACAAGCGGGGAACGCTGCTGTTCCGCAACCGGGATTGGCTGAAATACATCCTTTCTCGCGAGGACCTTCCCGTTCAGATCATCTTCGCGGGCAAGGCCCATCCGGCCGATCAGATGGGCAAGTCCCTCATTCAGACGATTTACGCCGAGAGCCGCAGCCCCGAATTCAGCGGGAAGATCGTGTTCGTCGAGAATTACGACATGTCGCTGGCCAAGATCCTCGTATCGGGTGTGGACGTATGGTTGAACCTGCCCCGCAGGCCCCTCGAGGCGAGCGGCACGTCGGGCATGAAGGCCGCCGCCAACGGCGCCTTGAATTGCAGCGTGCTGGACGGCTGGTGGCGGGAATCCTACGACGGCGACAACGGCTGGGCGATCGGCGAGGACAGGGAGTACTACAACGAGCAGGAACAGGACGAACTGGACAGCCAGTCCCTGTACCGCATCCTCCAGGATGAAATCGCTCCCCTTTTCTACCGGAGGGACGCCAACGGCCTGCCCGAGGAATGGATCAAGAAAATGAAGCACTCGATGCAGACCGTCATCCCGAGATTCAGCACCTGCCGCATGCTCGAGGAATACGTGTCCAAATTTTACGTGCCCGCCATGAGAGCGAAGAGTTAAGTTCCGAGTTCCGAGTTTCGGGTTCCGAGTTGAAGGACAAATGGCTTTCCCGTCATTGACGGAGGTTACTTGGTTCCGGCATTCAGAATCATTTTTTTTACTTTTGACTTTGTCTCCTTTTTTATTTACTTTTTGAGTGTCATGCCTAAATCATGGATCAATCCCGGTTTCGGGAGGGAGGTGTGATGTCGCACATCAAATCGAAACAACGGTTGAACCGGCTCCTGAAATCCTGGACAATTGGTGCATGCCTTCTCTTGCTCACCTGCAACATCGACCATGGCCTCGAACCCATCCGGAATAAAATCGGGGGGAAGGTTTTCTTCGCCGGCGATAAAAATCCGGACCTGACCGATGAGGTCCGCGTGGCCGTGATCAAACAGTTCCCGCCCCGTGACATTAAGGAACTTCTTTTCAGCGACATCATTTTGCATAATCAGGACAGGATGCCCATCGCGCCCCGGCCCTGGGAAATTTACGTGGCTCCCGGAAGCTACGAAATCGTGGCTGTGATCTGGAAGGCGAACAACGAATCCTGGAACATATCCGACATCATCGGCATCTATGGTGGAGCCTTCCTCGGCGACCAGCTCATCCCACCCTTTCCCTTTAAACCGATCGTCATCCCCGAATCAGGAGCGGTGATCGACACAATCGACATCGAGGCCAACCTGAACCGGGTGAACCGCGACGCGACCATCGAGGGCACGATCACATTCGCGGGACCGTGGCCCGCCAACACGGGCGTGGTCGCCATCGGCGCTTTCATCGACATCCCCAAACAGGGCGATGTTTTCGATTACCTCCTGAAGAATGTGGCTCTCGACTACAGTGTTCCGATTCATGGAGACCGGGCTGAATTCCAGCTCCGCGTGAGGTCGACCGAGATCCTTCGATACGTCGCCGTGATGTGGATCGCTGATTCATACGACTTCAATACGATCAAAGACATCGGATCGTACCGCGATCCGGAGGATCCGGCCAAGCCCGGCGTCGTAACGCCGAAATCGGGCAAAACCCAGGGCATCGACATCACCGTGGACTTTACGGGCATGGGAGGTGGCCGATGAAAACGACAGAGCATGGATCGATTCGGCTTTGGATTCTCGCATGCGTCATCATGTTCAACAGCCTCTCCCTCGCCCAGCAGCCCGGCTCGCTGACGGGAACCGTCACCGATGCCGGAACCGGCAAATCCATTCCCGGCGCAAACGTGATTCTGCAGGGCACGGTTCTGGGCGCCGTGACGAACGATTATGGCCGGTTTAAAATCGACAAAATCCCCGCCGGCGGATACGCCCTGAAAATCTCCATGCTGGGTTATCGGACCGAGGCCGTGAAGGAGGTTCTGATCTCCTCGGGGGCCGTTGCCTCTGTCAAAATCAAGCTCTCCCAGGCGGCGCTCCAGGGAAATCTCGTGGTCGTGACAGCGTCGAAATCCCCGGAGGAACTGGCCGCCGTGCACCAGAGCGTCGAAGTCATCGGATCGGACCGCATCCTCGGCCGCGAAACCCGGAGGCTGGAGGAAATGGTCGCATCGGTCTCGGGCATCCATTTCAACGAGGAAAACATCAGCATCCGCGGATCGTCGGGCTACAGCGTGTTCAACGTGGGCAGCCGCGTGCTTCTGCTGGTGGATGGCGTGTCGGTGATTTCTTCGGACCTCGGCGGCATCAACTGGAAGATGCTCCCCATCTTGGACATCGACCGCATCGAAATCGTGAAGGGCGCGGGTTCCGCACTGTACGGATCCAGCGCCATGGGCGGCGTGGTGAACCTCATCACGAAACCGCCCACCGAGCGGCTGCATGTCCAGTTCAGAACCCTCTACGGCCAGTACAATCGACCGTATTACAGCGTCTGGAGATGGACGGACCGGAAGCTGCACTACGAACGCGCCGATTTGTCTTTGAGCAAAATCATCGGTCCGCTGGGATTCCGCCTGGGCCTGTCCCGCTACAAGTCCACCGGATACATGGAAAACAACGCGACCGACCTGTGGAACGTGTCGGGAAAGTTCGACGTCCGTTTTAAGAATCAATCGCGTCTGGACCTCTGCCTGTCCTGGATGGACAATCAGGAAGGTGGATTCATCCAATGGCTCAACCAGAATGAACCCTTCAAAGTTCCTCCTTACAACAAGGAGGATGCGATTCGATACAAGACGATGAACGTCTACGCAATGTACCACCTGCCCCTTTCCTCCAGGTTCGGGATCAAACTGAGAACTTCCTTCCTGCAGACCGAAATGGCCAACCAGCTCACCGCCAAAAATCCGGGCGCCTTCCAACCCGGCCAGGGGCCCGGGGCTGAAGTTCAGGCGGATTGGATGCCGACTGTCCTGCACCACACGACGTTTGGCGCCGAATTCCGATGGGATCTCTCCGGCTCGCAGTACTACGGGGAACAGGCGGACCATACCCATCCGCGCCTGTATCGTTTCCAGGGATACACCCTATCGCCCTACGTGCAACACGCGTGGATCTTTCAACAGAACGCAACTCTTACCGCAGGCGCCCGCCTGGATCGTCACGTGCAATGGAATAGCACTGGGGATAGGGAAGAATCCTCAGAAAACCGGATCAGTCCGAAACTCGGAATCAACTACCGGCCTTGGATGGGGACCACATTACGGGCGACATTCGGCGGAGGGTTCCGCGCCGCGACGGTTTTCGAGAGGTACATCCGAGCGGATTATTCGGGATTCAACGTCATTCCGAATCCGGGACTGCGATCCGAGCACTCCTGGTTCGGCGAAACGGGTTTTGTTCAGGAAATCGCCGCAAACACGAAGGTGGAGGTTTCCGCCTACCAGACGGATTACTGGGACATGATCGAGCCGGTGATTAATTTTCTCGGAACCATCCAGTTCCAGAATTACATCCGCGCGCGCATCCGCGGCATCGAGGGATCGGTCGAATCCTGGTGGTGGAACCGGACGCTGGGCGTCCGGGCCAGCGCTTCCTATATGGATCCCCTGGACATCCGGCGCGACGAGGTGCTTCCGTACCGCCCTAAATTTTTCACGGACCTGACGGGTTTCATCAACCTCGGCCCCCTCTCATTCCAGGCGGAATACCGGTACGCCTCGCGCGTAGAGACCGTCCAGCTCAACCCGCTCGATCCGCGGGTGCCCGTGAAGCTCCTGTTCCTCAGAGCCGAAGCGAAATGGAGGATGTGCACTCTCCAATTCGCAGTCAACAACGCGCTGGATTACAACTATGCCCAGATCGAACGGAGGATGGGCGAAATCCGAAACGCCATGCTCTCGCTGCTCGTGGATGTCAATCCATAAAGTTTTCACGCAAAGCCGCAAAGGAAAAACACCTACATTATTTATTATAACGGAATGGAAATGATGAACGAGAACGACATTTCTCGCATTGTAGTGGGTTCGCCTGGCTCTGCTCCTCCGGCCATGGGAACCTGAATTGGCGGGTCATCCCATGGGGACTGGCCCTGCAAAACGGCTTTTACTCTGTTTATTTTCGTGATCCCGGCGCTGCTCATTCAATAAGCGTCATTTTTTCATGTTGAAAATCAAAAACCGGGAGGAACCATGCAACGAGTCGTCACCGTCGAGCTTCAAAGCCATTTTAACAAGGACATGGAGGAGCCCTTCAGAAATTTTCTGGACGAGGGATGGAAAATCGTTTCCATCAACTGCACTTCCGCAAGCATGAACGAATCCAAAGCCTCCTGCTGGATAATCGCGTGGATGGAGAAGGAAAAGGGTTGATTTCACCGTAGAGCGGAGCATCCAGTCTCCTGATCCAACATTGACGGGAAGTGGCTCCTGCAACCGCGTGGCGTATCCTTCGCAATCATGATCACTTCATGGCGCGGACCGGACGAACCCGTGAACTTTGTCGCGAATTCATCCGCCACGACCCTGTCAAGCACGGTCTCGCGAATCATTGACAGAACCGGTAAACCAAATCATCGAGGGATCTACGACATGAAAGCAGCCTATCTCATCAAAATCGCGTTCCTGGCTCCGCCGATGATCCTGCTTCTTTCCTGTTCGAAAAATACGGATCTCCGGGTTCCCGCCGTCGTCTATTCGCAGAAGGCCCACAAATTGGAGAAACTGGCGGCCAAGGAAGTCAGACGATACATCTATCTGCGAACCGGCCGCCTGCCGGTGCTGGCAACCTCGGATGAAATGCCCCGGGGAAATTGCGTTTTCATCGGAGTCAAATCGCGAGACGTATTCAAAACCGCGGGCGCTGACGAATCCCTTCTGAAAAAAATCTCGGCCCTGGGACCCGAAGAGCATTGCCTCAAATCGATTCCGAACGGACTCTGCATCGCGGGCGGAGATCCGGTCGGAACGCTCTATGGCGCATACCGTTTCTGCGAAAAACTCGGCGTCGGATTCGACATTGACGGAGACGTCATTCCGGATCGGCGGCTCAAATCCGTCCGCCTCGACGGAGTTGACGAATGGAATAAACCCCTCTTCCGGCTCCGCGGCATCAATCCCTTTCACGATTTTCCGGAGGGGCCGGACTGGTGGGAAAAGGACAATTACCTGTCCGTCATGGAGCAGCTCGCCAAGATGCGCATGAACTTCATCGGCCTGCACAACTACAATTACAGGTCGGATTACAACCGCATGGAGCCGAACGTCTGGGTCGGCCTGAAGGCATGGACAAATCCGGACGGATCCGTTCAAAAGAGCTATCCGTCCAAATATGCGAACACGGGGCTCTTCTCGTGGGGATACAAACCGAAGAAGACGTCGGACTTCTCCGGCGGCGCCGCTGACCTTTTCGACAAGAATGACTACGGTCCCGGCGTCATGGAAGGCCTCACCCCCCTGCCGGACTCGCCGGAGAAAATGAACGACCTGTTCAATCGCGCGGGCGCGATGTTCGGAGAAACGTTTTCCTTCGGACGCGATATGGGAATCAAAACCTGCGTCGGCACCGAGGCCTCGTTCGAAATTCACGACAGGCTGATGGAGGAGCTGAAAAAGGCTCGCGTCAATCCGGACGATTCCACCGGGCTCGCCGCACTGTACGAGGGCATTTTCACCAGAATCCAAAAATCCTATCCGATCGACTACTACTGGATCTGGACGGACGAGGGATGGACATGGACCGTCCCGGATCCTAAGGCGGTGGAGCGGTCCGTGCGCAGCATCCGGACCGCCCATGACGTCAGTAAAAAGCTGGAGGTGCCGTTCCGGCTCGCGATTTCCGGCTGGGTGCTCGGCCCGCCTGACGACAGGACCCTCTTCGACAAACGGTTGACCAAAGACATCGTCGTGAGCTCCATCAACCGGAATCTCGGGTACGATCCCGTGGATTTCAATTTCATCCGGGTGAAGGACAGGGACAAGTGGGCCATTCCCTGGCTCGAGGACGACCCCGCGCTCATGAACGCCCAGCTCTGGGCGGGTCGCGTACGCCGCGACGCGGCCGACGCGCTGGCCTATGGATGCTCTGCGCTGATAGGCCTGCATTGGCGCACAGCCACCATTGCACCCGCATTCTCGTCTCTCGCGCAGAGCGCGTGGGAACAGCCGTGGAATCAAGACATCGGTCGGCCCTATTCCGCTCCCGACAGGATCATTCCGGACATTCAGGGGACAGACGAAGACTCCCTGTACGGAACGGCCGCGT
>Ga0315274_10013330_pt1 | contig 11705 bp, 13 predicted proteins | sample YL17G02_20_MG_FD_203700 | JGI IMG/M metagenome (GOLD analysis project Ga0315274, IMG submission 203700) | Sediment microbial communities from Yellowstone Lake, YNP, Wyoming, USA - YL17G02_20 | ecosystem: Environmental > Aquatic > Freshwater > Lake > Sediment | place: USA: Wyoming | collected...
CTGAATATGGCGGTTATCAAGAAAATTCTGGGTTTAGAGAGGTAATTCCTAGCTGATTTCTCGGGTGGTGAGGATGAAAATACTAATAGCCAAGCTAACCTGCCGCTTTGGAACGCAGCGGGAAAACGATCAGGTCAAGTGTCTTATTAGACAGTTTATTTCTCATTTCAACCATCTGAGGCGTTTCAAAAAGCTCTCTGGCGGATGAAAATCTGGAATTTCGGGCTTGCCAGTCATTAAGTGAAAGGGCTTTTCAACCGGTCGCTTCTCAATCACAAGAACACTATCATAATAATGCAATGAGTGAACTGATTTAGTAAATTCCATTACCCTTAACCTACTTGGTTGAACAGAATGCCAAGCATTTATATAGTCGATAAAGTTCTTACTGTACTCTATAAACGTGCCGCGCTTCTTATAGCCCCCTCCCCACTCCGACCAATAAGATGTATGCGTGTCTTCGCATAGATACACACCATTCTTACTAATATGAGAGAACAACTCCTCAAAAGTATTTATTTGCTGTTTCATTGTATGGCCGCCATCGTCAATCAAGATATCTATCCTTGGAATCTTTTCTATTAATGATTTCAGGAATCTTCTATCTTCTTGATCTCCTATAAATATTTCAATTTGTTCTTCTTCTAGCTCCTTGCAATGTGGATTGATATCTATCCCAAATATTTTGGTATTAGGACCAAAATATCTTTTCCACATTTGTAAAGAACCGCCGTGTGATACACCAAATTCAACAATGTGAACATCGGTACCTCTAAAACGTGAGAAGTGTCGATCATAAATTTCGAAATAGTGTTTCCATTTGTCAATCAGTCTTCCTGTATTTTCTGTGAAGTATTTTTCTAAATCATTCATTATTTAATTTCTTCCTGCACGGCGAAGATATGGGGTGGGTAAGCGGGATCGAACCGCCGACCTTCAGAGCCACAGTCTGATGCTCTAACCAATTGAGCTATACCCACCAAACTCCGATATTTTTCAATTGCTAAAATCAGGCTTACCGTTGTTTATATCTATTAGCCAGACGTAAAACGTTGTTTATATTCGTAACTTCTTTTTGCAAATCTCCGGTTTTAATAATAAAGCCGGAGGCGTTTAGCTTATTTGCCAGCTTAAACCGCTCTTCATTAAAATAGGCGCTCACGATAAATACGGGTAAGTCCTTGTCCTTTTTTCTTATCTCCTCCAAGACCTTTAACCCGTCCAAATCAGGCATTATTATGTCAAGAAGGATTGCATCCGGTTTTGCTGTTTTAAGTTTACCCAATGCCGTCTTACCGCTAGAGGCAGTAATCACCTTGTAATTATTTGCCTCTAACCTCGTCTTTATCATATGCAGGAAAGCCGCCTCATCATCTACCACTAATATCTTCTTTTTTTTCACCAGACCGTCCCTCCTTTTTTTTGCGAAAGGACTCACCCTGCCCCCGAATCTATTACGGCTTTCTTCCTCTCTTTCTATTGATTCTAATACATTATCCCTAAATAATCAATTTAATTTTATGAAGAAATAGTTGACTTCTAAAGTTGGCGGTAGTATTATCATTTATAACATAAAACAGGCCGTAAGATGAAAGAAAGAAAATACCGCTATAAGCAAGAGAAGTCGACCAGCTATCAGGAATTAGAACATCAATACCAGCTTCTCTCTGATTTCATGAACCGCATCCCAGATGTTATTTATTTTAAAGACGTAAAAGGAAGGTTGATTATGGTAAATCAGGCCCATGCAAAGGGCCTGGGCCTTAAGCCTGAAGAGGTCATCGGAAAAACAGACTTCGACTTATTTCCAAAAGAACGGGCAGCCATGATGGTTAAAGACGATATGTATGTCATGAAGACAGGAAAGCCCATCATCGATAAAATCGAGAGAGCCACACGCCCGGACGGAGTGGATAATTATGTAAGCACCACAAAAATACCCAGATTTAACAGAAAAGGACAAATTGTAGGCTTAATGGGCATCACCCGCGATATCACCCACCGTATGCAGCTGGAACACATAAAAGGAGAAAAGGAACGGGCTGAGAAGAAGTTAGCGATACTCAAAGAAATTGATAGGATGAAATCAGAATTCGTCGCGGTTCTCTCGCACGAGCTGAGGACTCCATTGGCTATCTCTAAAGAGGCATCCATACAGCTACTGGAGCGTATGGCAGGCCCGATCAATCCTAAACAAAGGAAATTACTCACCATGACAAAGGATAACATGGAACGCCTCAACCACATGATCGATAACCTGCTGGATATGACCAGGATTGAAAAACGCCGGCTTAGATTGCACTATTCTCTAGCCAACCTAAATGACCTGATAATGAACACCGCAGATTTTTTCAGAAAATTGGCGCGCGAAAAAGACATACATCTCAGATACATCATGCCCAAGGAGAAAATCAATATTTTCATAGACGCCGAAAGGATAAACCAGGTTATCTCAAACCTGCTTAACAATGCCATAAAGTTTACCGAACAGAACGGCGAAATTACGGTAGAGGTAAAAATCCTGGAAAATAAAGTAAGGGTGGGAGTGATAGATACGGGAATGGGGATAGATAAGCGGGACCTCTCTAAATTATTTAACAGGTTTGCGCAGGTTTCGGTAATGGCCGGCGTGGCAGGAAAAGGGCTAGGGCTGGGCCTTTCCATATCGAAAGAGTTAATAGAAAAACACGGAGGAGAAATTTGGGTTGAGTCCACCTCAGGCGTGGGCAGCAAATTCTATTTTGTCCTGCCCAGGCTTTATAACATTAAAATGCTGGATAAACGCAACAGGGATAAAATAAATCATCTCTTAGGCAAATCCACTGCGGTATACCTGATTAACGTATCCATTATCAATTTTAGCGAATTCAAGAGAATGGTCAGGTTAAGAGCCAGAAAACTCTGCCAGGATTTAAAGAGCATCATAAATGCCGGCCTGAAAGAATTCTCCTGGCCGGATAGAGAAAAACCGCCGATTATACTTCAGGATTATGAATATGGCACATGCAGTATTATCTTTTCTGAAGTGGCTGAAAACGAAGCCGCAAAACTATGTGACTTGCTTAAAGAGAAAATAAGGCACTATTTCCTGAAGCACAAAACAGAGAACGTCTTTATTAACCTGGGTATTTTATCTTACCCCTCGCATGAGGCCCTCTCCACAACCCTGCAACTTCTCGCTAATATCTATGTTAAGAAGATATACATCGGTTCAGAGATAAGGCGTTTTAAAAGGGTTAATTATAAGGCAAATGTTGAGATTATCGTCCCTGAGAAGAAGACAGAGCTTTCCCAGACCGTAGATATATCCACAGCCGGAATATGTTTTATCACCAAGACTACCCTGGAAACAGATGCAGAGATAAAGGTTGGATTGAGATTAGAGAAAGCTAAAAAACCGCTTTACCTTACGGGGCGCGTGGCCTGGAAAAAAGATATTGAAGAAGGGCCGAAGGGCCGTGTCAATAAATATAAAATCGGCTTGGCATTCACCGATTTGAAAGAAAAAAGGAAGGAACTCCTGCGTTTATTAGGTCCCCTCCTGCATTAAGCAAAATTTAAATATCCTTATTGAGTATCGGGCTCTTTCTTGGTTTTATCCGTGACGACTTTTTTAAGTTCACTGCCAACGGCAAATACGCCTTCGATTAAAGACCTGGAAACATCGGCGGCGTTTTTCACGGTCTCCTCAAGCACCTTTGCGGGAAACAGCAAGACGTCTTGTACCTTAAATCCGCTACCGCCTCTTGCCTGCGTAAGCTTGTTTTCAAAAGCCATTTTTATATTGCCAAAACCGAATTCGGGCTTATCCATTTTTGTCCTGATGGTAAAATCCAGGACTATTTTTCCCTGATTGAAAGCCCTGAAGATATCCAGGACTGCATCGGTTATCTTCTCAGCTTTCTCCTGCGGCTGGTCATCCGGACGAGGCCTGCGCACAATATCGGTTAATTCCAGATGGCAGTCTGCAGTAATATTGTTATTTAAGCCATGGATGTCGCTGCTAAAATTAAGGTTTGCCTTTTCAATACGCGCCTTTTCTAAGTCCACCCAGTTTGAATAATACGGATAAAGATAAATCCCGTCTATATCTTCAATCTTTAAGGTTGCCTCCATATTCTTTTTAAAGAAATTAAGCCATCCCTCCACCTCTATCTTTCCTTCTTCCCGGCCTTTCTGCCAGGGGATCCTGCCTTTCAATTCAAAAGTAGTGATTCCTGAATACGGCAAGACATAAAGATTGGTTAAATTAAAGTTTAAATCTTTGAGGGCTATCTTAATTCCATCCTCGCCTACCGTGCGGTCAATGAAGTCTATCCTGCCTCCTTTAATATTTAGACGCTTGAATACAAGAGGCAGCGGCTTTTTCTTTTTGGGTTTTGCAACTGCGGAGGGAACAGAAGCTGTGGCTGCGGCCGGTCCGATTGACTGCGTTCTAAGCCTCTGATAGGTCAGCTTAGGGTTAATAAATCTGACGCTATTAAAGACGATTCTACCGGTCATCAGGCCAATTATGCTGGGTGAAATAAATACGGAATCCGCCTCTACCAAACCTTCAATATTTACGTTCTTTATCTCTAAATTAAGCGGCAGGCTGATATTGAAAAAACCTATGCTTACTTTCTTATGAGTCAACTCTTCAAGCTTCTTTATGATAAAAGACTGGCCTTTCAGCATCAGGAATATATGAACTGCGCTGAAAAGAATGGCGAAGACTACTATGCCTGTCAATAAAATTTTTACCCAGAGTCTCATTGTTTTTATCTGGCGCGCCTGGGCCGAATCGAACGGCCAACCCTCTGCTTAGAAGGCAGATGCTCTGTCCATTTGAGCTACAGGCGCATCGTTATCCGAGGGCACTTTGCCTATGCATTATCCTTGCTCGTTCCACTTGCAAGGATTAAATTCGGCCACAGACTTATGTCCTCCTTCGCTCTTCGAGCTTCAAAGGACTATCCCTCGGAGCTAAAGCGTAAGGGGGATGTTTGCTTACGCTCCATAAGTCTGGGCATCATTTAAGTCGGGGCGACAGGATTTGAACCTGTGACCTCTTGGTCCCAAACCAAGCGCTCTAGCCAAACTGAGCCACGCCCCGTTTTTCAATGTCTCCGTGGCGAAATCCTCCGAAGGAGGATGACCACGCCCCGTTTTTGCAATAGTTTTTACCGTTAGCAAAAACGGTACTGAGTCCGCCGCAGGCGGACGAAGTACCTTAATCTTTATCCTCCTTCGTACTCCTTCGGAGTACTTCGGAGGATTTCACTAGATTGGCAAGCCATAACGTGTAATAGCCATAAAAGGCTTGCCTAATAGTTGTGTTCAATTATATCAAGTAGTTCTCTTATGCTCAATGTATTTCTGAATAATCTTCTTCGCTTTCTCTAAGGCGCGGTAGCGATGGCTCATTTTGTGCTTTATGCGTGGGCCGAGCTGTGCAAAGGTCTTTTTGTATCTGGGTATAAGGAATAAAGGGTCGTAGCCAAAGCCCGTGTTGCCTTTTAACTCAAAGTCAATAAGGCCGGAACACTTCCCTTCCGCCACACCCAAAAGACCATCTTTATCAGCCAAGGCTACGGCGCAGGAATAATACGCCTTTCTTTTATTGAGCGGGAGGCCTTTTAAAAGCCTGATTAATTTTAAATTGTTTTTTTTATCGCTCTTGCTCTTACCGGAAAAACGAGAAGAATAAATACCCGGAATACCGCCTAGGGCATTAACACAAAGGCCTGAATCCTCTCCTAATGTCAGCTTCTTCGTAAAGCGCGCAATCTTCACTGCTTTCTTTACCGCGTTATCTTCGAAGGTCAGACCATTCTCAATTATACGCGGCGTCCGGGGATAATCCGCCAAAGAGGATATCCTTAAGTTCAGGCCAGCTAAAATCGCTTTTATCTCCTCCAGCTTCTTCTTGTTCTTGGTCGCTACTACTAATTCCTCTCTCATAAAATATCTTTCAGGAGATTTCTCTGGATGTCAATTAAATCATTAATGCCTTTCTGGGCTAAAAGCAGCAGCTTATCCATCTGCTCTTTATTAAAAGGCTTGCGCTCAGCAGTGCCCTGTATTTCAATAAATTTTCCCTCACCGGTCATCACGATATTCATGTCCACCTCAGCCTTGGAATCTTCATCGTAACAAAGGTCCAAAAGCAGATTCCCCTCAACGATACCTACGCTTGTGGCTGCGACAAAGTCTTTTACGGGAATTGCATTAATCACTCCGTTTTTCTTTAATTTAATCAGCGCATCCACCAAGGCCACAAAACTCCCCGTAATGGAAGCGGTGCGCGTGCCACCGTCTGCCTGTATGACGTCGCAGTCAATCCAGATAGTGCGCTCTCCGATATCTTTCATCTCGGTTACAGTACGCAGTGACCTGCCTACCAGCCGCTGTATTTCATAGGTGCGGCCTGAATCTTTGCCGCGCTGGATACGCTGAGCGCAGGAACGCGGAAGCATCCCATATTCCGCAGTCACCCAACCGGTGCCTGTTCCTTTTAAAAAGGCCGGCACAGACTCTTCAACCGATGCAGTGCAGATAACTTTAGTATTGCCCAATTCTATCAAACAGGAGCCCTCAGGATATTTTATGTAATTGCGCGTAATCTGCACTTTCCTTATTTTATCTAAACCGCGTCCGTCGATTCTAACCATAAATACTCCTTCTCCTCCTTCGCCCTCTAAACCTAATCTAAAAGGTTTGACGGGCTACGGAGGACTTCGCTATATTCGTTTTATGCTTGTGCTCGCTTTCTTATAAATATCATTTCCCCGAGTATCTATTCCCACAATTAAGGGAAAATCTTTTACCTCCAATTTATAAATCGCCTCCGGTCCTAACTCTTTATAGAGGAATGGTTTTGCCTTTTTAATATATCCGGCTGCCAGCGCTCCGCAACCGGCAAAGGCGAGAAAATATACTGCTTTGTATTTTTTTATCGCGCGGACAACTTCTTTAGAACGGCCACCCTTACCAATCATGCCTCGAAGTCCTGCCTTTAATAATGGCGCAGTGAATCCGTCCATACGCGAACTTGTGGTCGGGCCGCAAGAGCCAATAATCTTACCCTTGGGAGTTTTCGTCGGACCGCAATAATAAATAACTGCATTCTTTAAATCTAAGGGTAAACGCTTATTTTGTTTAAGTGCATCTAGTAATCTTTTGTGTGCCTGGTCTCTGGCAGTATAAATTACGCCGCTGAGCAGAACCTCATCGCCAGCTTCTAAGTCCCCTATCTTCTTTCTCTCTAAAGGTGTATTAATTTTTTCCATTTATAAAATAGCGGTTGCGCTGCGAAGGGCATGGCAACTTATATTTACTGCGACCGGTAAACCTGCAATATGCGTAGGGTAAGTCTTGATCTTAACAGCTAAGGCAGTGGTTTTTCCTCCCAGCCCCATCGGACCGATATTTAATTTATTTATCTCTTTTAATAAATCCTGTTCCAATTTATAAATCCGGTTTACGGTTTTCGGTTTACGGTTTTCGGTATTTCTCAACAATGCTTTCTTGGCCAACAATGAAGCGTAATCCGCTGTGCCTCCTATTCCTACGCCGACGACATACGGCGGACAGGCATCAGGTCCCGCTGCTTTTACTGCGTCAATTATAAATTTCTTAATCTCATCTATTTTCACAGTAGGATTAAACATTCTAAGTTGTGATTTGTTCTCGCAGCCAAAGCCTTTAGGAAAAACAGTTATTTTTAGTTTATTGCCCCTGACTATATCAGTATGCATAACTGCTGGCCGATATGCCGGTTTTCCCCTTGAGATCGGGTCTTTTATCACAGAATTTCTGAAATAACCCCTTCTATATCCTGACTCTATACCTTTATTGATTGCTGATTTTAAATTTCCTGAGATTTTAACTCCCTGACCTACTTCCAGAAAAACCACAGGCATCCCGGTATCCTGACAAATGGCTAATTTTTCTCTTCTAGCTATAGAGGCATTTTTGATAACCGCGTCTAATATTATCTTTGCCCGCTTATTTTTCTCCTGAGAATATGCAACCTTAAGTGCTGCTAAGGCGTCTTTTCTTAAAAAGAGGTTTGCCCGTATGCATAAATCTGCTACCGTATTTCTGATTTTATTAGTTGGAATCGTCTTCATCTTTTGTATTCCCGCATCACTGTAGTGGTTATGCCTCCGCGGGGGTTGAATACGCCGGTAATCTTCACCCAGCGCGCATGAGCAACCTTAACAAAATCATCGAGAATTTTATTTACCGCATGTTCGTGGAATATCCCGATGTTACGATAAAAAATAGTATAGAGTTTGAAGGATTTCAATTCGATGCAGTATTTATCCGGGGAATATTCAATCTTTATATTAGCGAAATCCGGAAGCCCGGTCCTGGGGCAGATGCAGGTAAATTCAGGGATATCTAAATTAACGGTATAAATCTTATCAGGATATTGGTTCTTCCAGACCTCAATCCGGGGCGTCTTTAAATTTCTTATGTTTTTCTGCAGGCCTTCATAACTTGATTTCTTCTTCATATTACTTTACTCCGATTATCTTATGCATCTGCGGTATTACACAGGCAGTTACCCGTTCTTTCCTGCAGATGTCTTTAAATCTTTCTAATTTTTCTGCCATCTGCTCCTGGGTTTCGTAACTATTCGGCTGTAAAACCAGGATAGCAGCCCTGTTAACTTCTTTTATTAATTTGATGGCCTCTATTAAATCTTTTTCTTGCGTCGATTGACAGACTACGGTTTTTAAAAAAACTTCTTTTTTTGAAGAGATCTCTAAAAACTTACGGTGCAGGAGCCAGAGTTCGCCCATACCCGTAGAACTGGGAAGTTTGATATCCATTGCTACCGTATCCGCAAAATCTATCACATTTTCTAATTCTCCCGGAAGCGTGCCGTTTGTTTCAAGGTAGTTTTTATAACCCCTCTTGCTGGTGTCTTTCATTATCTCTCTTAAGAAATCCTTCTGCAGAAGCGGCTCTCCTCCTGTAAAGGTTATGCAATTAATTCCATTCTTATATAATTTGATTTCTTCCAGTAATTCCTGAGGCTCATATTCCATAAAATGGTCCAACTTAGTATCGCAGAATCTGCAATTGAGGTTACAACCAAAAAAACGGATAAATAACTGCCTATCTCCCAGATAGAGGCCTTCGCCCTGGACACTCTCAAAAACTTCAGCAATTCTGGCTTTCACCCCGCTCTTCCTTTCATTACTACCCCACCCATTTTAGGAAGGGCGGGGTTCATTTTTTATTAATGGGTCTTCTATACCGGCCTCTTTAAAACCTTTGGCACGGAAGTAACAACTATCACATTTACTACAGGGGCGTTTCCCCCCTTGATAACAAGACCAGGTTAAAGCAAAAGGCACTCCCAAACTCATGCCTAATCTTATAATCTGCGCCTTGTTCTTATTAAGCAGCGGAGTTTTTATCTCCACCTTTTTTTTCTCAAAGCCGGACTTTGTGCCTCTTGAGATTACCTTAGCGAATGCCTTAAAAAATTCCGGCCGGCAATCAGGATAACCGGAATAATCCTGGGCATGGGCACCGATATATATGGCAGAGGCACTGATAGCCTCAGCGTAAGATAAAGCAAAACTCAAGAATATAATATTCCGCGCCGGCACATAAGTACTCGGAATTTCACCGGTGACCTGCGACCGAAGGGAGTCCCGAGCTAAGGCGAGGGAGCGACTTAGTGACTTGGTGACCCCCGGTATATTAATATTTCTATCCAGAAGGCTCGAGCCTTTCCAGGGTAGATTAAATTTTATAACTTTATGGGCACAATGCGCAAATCTGGCAATGCGCCTGGCAGATTCTATTTCTCTCCTGTGGCGCTGGCCATAATCAAAGATAAGACAGAAAGACTTAAAACCATCTCTCTTTGCAATATAGAGAGTTGTAGCTGAATCTAGGCCGCCGGACAATAAGACTACTGCCCTCTTCACCCCGCTCTTCCTACCCTTTCCATATACCCCGGACCCTTAGGAAGGGCGGGGTTCACCCCGCTCTTCCTACCCTTTCCATATACCCCAGACCCTTAGGAAGGGCGGGGTTCATATGTGGCAGAACTCGTGCTATTCTCCCAGACCGTTACTGACTTAATACCTGCTACCTGCGATTTGAGATTATCGTAAATATATTTAGCGATATTCTCAGAGGTGGGGTTGAACTTTTTAAAGTAAGGGATTTTATTCAGATACTTATGGTCCAGTTTTTCCAAGAGAGCATTTAACTTTTTCTTTAAGTATTCAAAATCCAGGACCATGCCGGTTTTATCCAGTTTTGCTTTTTCTGCCACCACTTCTATCTTCCAGTTGTGGCCGTGCAATTCTTCGCATTTGCCTCTGTATGCCCTTAAATTATGCGCTGAACTGAAACTTGCTTCTACCTTTATGCTATACATAAGTAAGTGCACAATTTATGGAACGGAGTGAACATAAATTGTATGCACGAACTTACCCCGCCGCATTCTTGCAGAATGCAAGAGGCGGGGTTAATTCAGACATACAACTTACGTCATTTCATTCCGTAAGTTGTGTCTTCATTTAACCTTCCTTACATTATTTACCGGCTTGCCTAAGAATCTCTCTGCCAGGTCTCTAAACCATTCAGGGTTGTCGCTGACATAAAATCTATGTTTCCCTTTCCTGCCTTTATTCAGTAGGCCTTCGCAAGACAAAATCTTTTTTACCTCAATAGCTACCTGCTTGGCAGAATCTATTAAGGTAACCTCACTGCCCAATACCTTTTTAATTACTGGTTTAAGCAGGGGATAATGCGTGCAGCCTAAAATAACTGTATCTACAGAGGCATCCTTTAAAGGTTTGAGATAGGTTTTGGCTACCTCTGAAACTACATTGCCTGAAAGCCAGCCCTCTTCAACAAAAGGCACAAAGAGCGGGCAGGCAAGGGCAGTAACTTTAACTTCGCCGTCGAGCTGCTTTATTTCCAATTCATAAGTGCGGCTTTTTATAGTGCCTTTTGTGCCGATAACGCCGATGCGCTTATTGCGCGTAGCATAAACTGCCTCCCTTACCCCCGGGCTGATTACGCCGACAATAGGCACTTTAAAATGGCTCCTGATTACAGGGAGCGCAACACTGGAGACAGTATTACAGGCAATACAGATCAGCTTTACATCCTGCTTGAGCAAAAACAAAATATTTTCAATGGAAAAACGAATCACTGTCTCTTTGGACTTTATGCCGTAGGGAACGCGCGCTGTATCGCCGAAATAAACTATATCTTCTTCCGGAAGTTGCCGGATTAATTCTTTGACTACTGTAAGGCCGCCCACACCGGAATCAAATACGCCTATTGGTTTCATCCCGCTCTTCCTCCATTTATACTCGTCCTCCCACCCCTCATATTTATTCTAATATTTTTAGGAAGGGCGGGATTCATCTCCTCGCAATCTCCATTAATGCGGAATCCTGGGCATAATCACGTATTCCCTGCTCGATGGCCTGGGCTATCTTTTGGCGATAATAACTATTCTTCAGCATGCGTTCTTCGTTATAATTAGACAGAAAGCCCACCTCGGCCAATACCGCTGGCATATACGCGCCCCTTAAGACTTCAAAACGCGCGCCTTTGACCCCTAAAATTGCAGTATCTAAATTACTATTTATAGAATGGCATATGGAACGGGACAATTTTATAGATTCTGCACGGTTATTCGTATAAATCATATCCCAGATTATTGCCTTTAAATC
>Ga0315274_10013334_pt1 | contig 11704 bp, 13 predicted proteins | sample YL17G02_20_MG_FD_203700 | JGI IMG/M metagenome (GOLD analysis project Ga0315274, IMG submission 203700) | Sediment microbial communities from Yellowstone Lake, YNP, Wyoming, USA - YL17G02_20 | ecosystem: Environmental > Aquatic > Freshwater > Lake > Sediment | place: USA: Wyoming | collected...
TGACGGGGACTTCCACCCCGCTGTGTGTTCGCCTTCACACGCGTACGAGTCCCGCCTTTAGCCGGTTCGGGCCGCGACCGACCGCCAAAATGAGAACTGCTGTGCCGTCGGCGGCTCACTTGACACCTCTCCGACCCCCCCTATAGTTCTCGCACAATGAATGAACCTGTTTCGGCTCATTCCCAGGAGCCGCTCTCGCGTCCCCGCTGCGATGCCCTAAAGGCATTCCGCCCCGGCGGCCGGGGGTATTGGTCGAACGTCTCCGACGCCGACTGGAACGACTGGCACTGGCAGCTCAAGCATCGGATCACGACGCTGGAGCAGCTCGAGCGGCTGATGCCCACCCTGACGCCCGAGGAGTCTGCCGGGACACTGCTGGCCAACACCAAGTTGTCGCTGGCCATCACGCCGTACTTCTTCAATCTGATCGATCCGACCGACGAGCATTGTCCCATCCGACGGCAGGTCATTCCGCGCATCGAGGAGACGAACACCGCGCCGTGGGAGATGACGGATCCGTGCGGGGAAGACACACATTCGCCCGTGCCGGGCTTGGTGCATCGCTACCCGGACCGGGTGCTGTTCCTGGTGACGGATCGGTGCGCCTCTTACTGCCGCTACTGCACGCGCTCCCGGCTGGTCAGCAACGCCACCGGCTACGATTTCCATCCCGAGTTCGACCGGCAGATCGACTACATCCGCCGTACGCCGCGGGTGCGTGACGTCCTGTTGAGCGGCGGCGACCCGCTCCTTTTGAGTGACGCGAAGCTGGAGCACCTGCTCGGCCGGCTGCGGGCGATCCCGCACGTTGAGTTCGTGCGGATCGGGACGCGGATTCCCATCTTCCTGCCGCAACGGATCACGCCGGAGCTTTGTGCCGTGCTGCGCCGCTTCCATCCACTCTTCGTCAGCATCCACTCGAATCACCCGCGGGAACTGACTACCGAGGTGCGCGACGCCCTCGGCCGGCTGGCCGACGCCGGCATCCCACTCGGCAACCAGTCCGTGCTGCTCCGCCATGTGAACGACGATCCGGAGGTGATGAAGGCGCATTTGCAGAAGCTCCTAATGTGCCGCGTGCGACCCTACTACATTTACCAGTGCGATCTCATTGCCGGCTCGGCCCACCTGCGCGCGAGCGTGCGGCGCGGCCTGGAGGTCATGGACAAACTGCGCGGCCATACCAGCGGCTACGCCGTGCCACAATACGTCATCGACGCCCCCGGTGGCGGCGGCAAGGTGCCGGTCAGTCCGGAGTATGTCCTCAGCCGGAACAACGACCGCGTGGTCATCCGCAACTACGAGGGGCGCATCTTCGAGTATCCGGAGGCAACCGACGGACGGCCGTTGTTCCGGGCCCCGACGGAGATCGAGGAACCGGAGCTGGTCTGACGAATGCCTGGTTTCCAGGACACCCACTTGCTAGAGTGCCGCCATGAGCGGGATCACTTTCATGGCGGACGAACGGGGCCAGAAAACGGCGGCCGTGATTGACCTCCGCCGGCACGGCCGGGTGTGGAAGGATTTCTACGACGGCCTGATCGCCAAGTCGCGCGCTGGAGAGCCGCGTGAAACCTTGGAGTCGGTCAAACACCGGCTCAGAGAGCGCGGTCAGCGCCATGGCTGACGTGTCAGAAGAAAGCCACAAGGCCAACGCCGCCCGTATCCGCCAAATCATCGCCGGGTTGCGGAAGGCTTATCCCGACGCCCATTGCGAGCTCGACCACTCGTCCCCGCTGGAACTCCTCATCGCCACGATCCTGTCCGCCCAATGCATGGACAAGCAGGTGAACCTCGTCACGCCCGGCCTGTTCCGGAAATATCGGTCCGCAGCGGACTACGCGAAGGCTCCGGCCGCGGAACTGGAGCAGGACATCCGGCGGCTGGGTTTCTTCCGTAACAAGGCGCGCAGCATCCAGACCTGCTCTCGCGCCCTCGTTGAGAACTACGGCGGAGAGGTGCCCCGGACGATGGCGGAACTGGTTGAACTTGGGGGCGTGGGACGCAAGACGGCCAACGTCGTACTCGGAAACGCGTTCGGGCTGAATGAAGGCGTCGTGGTCGATACGCACGTGACGCGCCTGTCGCAGCGGCTGGGGCTCACGAAGCAGACGCAGCCGGAGAAAATCGAACAGGACCTGATGCCGCTCGTGCCCCGCAGGCAATGGACGTTGTTCAGCCTCTGGCTGATCTGGCATGGGCGTCGCCGCTGCTCGGCCCGCCAGCCGGACTGCGCCGGATGCGAAATCCGGCGGTGGTGTCCGAGCGCCGACCGGTCGTGATCCTCTGCGGCACTCCCGGTGCCACCGCGCACGGCCCCGAATGACTGACGATGTCTGAAACCTGGCTCCTGCTGAACTCCGGTACCGGGGCGGCCGACTTCAACATGGCGCTCGACGAAGCGCTGCTGGAGTCTGCCGCCGCCCGCGCGCAGCCCGTACTTCGGTTCTACAGTTGGACCGAGCGGGCCGCCACGTTCGGTTACTCGCAGCGCTACCGCGAGATCGAACGATTGACCCTCCTGCGTCCGCTTATCCGTCGTCCGACCGGGGGCGGCCTGGTCCCGCATGACGCCGACTGGACCTACAGTCTCGTGTTCCCGCCCGGTCATTGGTGGCACACGCTTCGTGCCCGCGGAAGCTACGAACGCGTCCACGCCTGGCTTCGAGATGCATTCGCGCGAATCGGTGTGGGCACTGCGCTCTCACCGTCCTGCCGGAGAGAAACCCCAGGCCAGTGCTTCGTCGGGGTTGAGCGACACGACCTCCTGTGGCAGCGACGCAAGATCGCCGGCGCGGCCCAACGCCGGAACAAGCTGGGGCTCTTGATCCAGGGTTCGATTCAGCCGCCGCCCCTGTCGCTGGCCAAGGCGGATTGGCAGAGAGCCATGTGCGACACGGCCAGGGAACGCTGGGGAGTGACCTGGCAGCAGCTCGATCGCGATGCGAGTTTCGACCGGAAGGTTGCCGCGCTGGCAACCCGCAAGTACTCGCAGTGTGAATACCTCCAGAGGCGCTGAGGGTACTGCCGCTTACGGTGCCTGCGATGAGACATTGACGGGAATGCCGGTTGTTCCGCCCAGGCGACGATTCAGATCGGCGATCATTTCATCTCGAAGGGCGGTGATGGGCGTCCGCCTTTCAGGATACCGTCTGCGACGAGCTTCTGCGTAGGCACCCGAGGGTGAGCCATCCAGGATGGCAAGGATCCTGTCCAGAGCGTAGTCGCAAACTCGCCAAGGAGGGATCTCATACCCGCTGGGGATGGAGATCCTTCTCTCGTCGAACAACTGGTGTTTGCAGTCCAGGAAGGGCCGCAGCAGCCCAATCATGTTGGTGTCCCCACTTTCGCCAAGTTTCCATGCCACGGATGCCCGCGACGCACCCCCACCGCACGCATCGTTGGGTCCGCCAGATCCATCCTGTTGACTGCTTCTACCGGCAAGCTCTCACGGCATCAAGCCACTCTAACCCCGAGCGCACTGGTTCGTCAGAACTGGGTTCATCAGATCCTGGATTGGGAACAACTCGGGCGCTCTGGCCCCCGAGCGACCGCGCGTGTCTGAGTTTCGGCGTTGTCACAAAACGCGACAGCCTGTCGGAATGCGAGTCGCCGAACGACCGTGGCAGCCCGCTTGCTCGCCACTGCGTGGTCCCGAATCCGCGGCTGGCCCTCCGGTTCACTGCTGGGTGGCAGGTTTGGTCGTGTTTCTGCTGAATTCTCCCAAACGGGACCCGACGGAAGGCGGTTCCGGGAGCGAGATTCAGCGGACGGGCCGTCGGGCCGTGAAGGTCAGGAAACCAGTGGATGAGCACCACGATGGAAATCAAAGTCAAGTCTGGTTGCGGCAGCGTCCTGTCGTTTCCCGAAGAACCGGTCAACGGTCGCGTGCGCTGGCCGCTCAGTTGCACCAGTTGCGGCGCGGACGCCAAGGACAAAGCCGACGCCTTCATCGCGCGGAGACAACAGTCGGAGACGGGACTGCGGCAGGCGCCGCCCAAACGCTTCGCCTGGTTTGGTCGGCGGAAGGACGAACTCCGGTTGCCCGTCGAATCTGCGCCCAACGACGCTGAGTCGATCGGGGTGGTGTCGTCAGCCGCCTCGGGTGTTTCCTCCGGGAGGATGGCGCTGGGCATTCTGGCATGTCTGGTCACCGGTGCCGCCAGCATGGTGGGGTGGTACTTCCTGACGCGATGGATGGGCTATGAGTTTGGCATCGTCGCCTGGGGAATCGGCGGCCTCGTGGGGGTCTGCGCGCGTTACTGCGTTCCGAACGGCAGCTTCCGAATGGCGGGGATCGCCGCTGCCTGCGCCGCGACGGCCATCATGGGTGGAGCGTTTCTGACTCTGCGACACGAGGCGTTTCAGTTCATTGAACAACTGCTGCCGGCCGCCTATGAAGAAGCCCGTGACTATGCCGAGTCGGCATTGAAGCTGGGTTCAGACGAGGAGACTCGGGAGTTCCTCGCCGAGCATCGTCTTGGTTTCATCGACACAGCGTCCGCCGGTGCCAATCCGATCGAGGCCGCTCAGGAGCGCCATCTCTCGTGGATGGGCTGGACCCTCCATGGCATTGGCAAAGACGACCGGGATCGCAAGCCTCGTCTCGCCAGTCTGGCCAAGGGTGTCGATCCCGAAAGCATCACGTCGGCGGACATCGCTGCTTTTCGGGAGAAAGAGGTGCCGGCCCTCACGGCGTTTCTCGGTGGCCTGCCTTCGCAGAACGAGTTCGAGGCGTCGCTCCGTCGGAAGATCTTCAGCCAGATCTCCCCAAAGGACATGATCATCGAGAGCGTGGGGCCGTACACGGTCCTTTGGCTCTTCCTGGGCATCGGCACCGCCTTCAAGCTGGCCCACAACAAGGGGTTGGAATACTGAGGTTCGGGTGTCGGGCCTTGAAATCGGCGCCGCGCGTCAGTGACCGAAGCCCTCCTCGTCTTCCGGCAAAGGCTGATTCAACGTCTCGGGCGCCCAGATCAGGGCCACCATGCCGATCAGGTAGGAGGACGCCAGCAGCATGGCGGCGAGCCGGAATCCAGAGATGGAGGTCAGGCCGTGCAGCGCCTGGGCCAGCGGTCCCAACACAAAGACCCCGAGCGCCGTGACGTAGCGGCCGACATTGTAGCAGAAACTCGTGCCCGTACTCCGCAGCCGGGTGGGAAACAGCTCCGGGAAGTAGATCGCGTAGCCGCCAAACGGCGCCAGCGTGCAGAATCCGAGGATCGGCCAGAGATACCAAATCTGCCATGAGTGGTGAAACGTGGAGAAGGTCAGCAGGAGACTGCCCCACGCCACCACCAACGCCAGCAGGAAAGAAAGCCGCCGGCCCGTGCGCGCCGCCAGTGCGGTGAAGCACAGCATGCCGCAGAACGCGCCGATCTGCTGCAGGATGCCGCCATGGGATTTCCACTTCGTCTTCTCGTCCTCCGTGATTGTCTTCTCCAGGAGCGCCCGGAGCCCCTCCTTCTGCCCGGTGGTCGGAGGCGTCGCCAAGACTTGCTGCGCATCGACTTTGTACTCCCGCACGGCGAGACGCGAAACCAGTTCGACGTACTTCCGCTTTTCCTTGTCGTCTAGTGCCGCGACGGCTTCTGTGTGCGCCTGATGGGAGGCGGCCGCCAGGATCGCCTCGACTTTCGGCCGGGTCGCTTTCTCGAGGGTCGGGATGGCTGAGTCAATCAACTCCGGTGTGTAGAAGCCGACGCCCCAGAGCCCGATCTGGCCCGCTACCGCCAATCCCAGGCCTACGAGCGTGTGCCGACGCCACTTGGGATCCGTGAACAAGTCGGAGATGCGCCCCATCCGGGCCGTGGCGTGCGCGCGGACGGCGGCGGCCTTGGCGGCCACCCAGCGCTCCGGCTCGCGCAGGCGCCAAAACACAAACACGGCGACCAAGGCCGGCAGCGCCCCGAGGTAGTACAACCCACGCCACCCCCACCCCAGTCCTTCACTCGGCACGACGACGCCCAGCGAGAGCGCGGCGAGAATGTTCCCCAGCGCCGACAACGCCTGCAATGACCCCAAAGCGTGAGGCCGGGCGCGGTCGGGCATCACTTCCGCAAGCAGTGCCGCGCCGACCGCGAACTCGCCGCCCACACCGGCTCCGGTCAGGAAGCGGAACAAGCTGAAGAACCCCCAGCTCTTCGCCAACCCGCTCAACCCCGTGCAGGCCGCATAGACAAGGATCGTCAGCGCCATGGTTTTGGCGCGGCCCCAGCGGTCCCCCATCTTGCCGAAGATGAGCCCACCCGTGGCCCAGCCGAGGATGAAGATGGACGTCGCCCAGGTGCCATAGGTGGTTTGCGCGGGACCGTCAGCCAGCGGCAGCAAGTCCCCCATGGTGATCGAGCGGGACATGGTGAAGATCTGCTGGTCGAAGCAGTCGAACAGCCAGCCAAACGCGGCCAGCACGAACACAAACCACTGATACCGGTTGAGCAATCGCCACCAAGGCGCGGTCTCGGACGAGGGGGAGACGGGAGACGCGGAAGTCATTGCAGTTGGCGGAGTCGGCTCATGCTGAGAACGGCTTGTTGACTACACGACTCACCAGCGCTCGCCAAGTCGGAAATTCGGGGTGAGCGGAGCCGGCGAACCGGGTTCGCACCACGACTGGCACCAAACAAAAGAGCCCGTTCGCGAGGAACGAGCTCGTGGCCAAGGGATCCGCTTACTTCTTTTCTTCGGCCGGTTTGGCCTCCGTCGGCGCGGCAGTCTTGGCGGGCGCTGGCGCCGCTGCCACCGGCAATTCAACCCACTCCAGGATGGCGTTCTGCGCGGCGTCGCCCAGGCGCTGGCCGAGCTTGAGGATGCGGGTGTAGCCGCCGCGCCGGTCCTTGAACGTGGGCGCGACTTCCTCGAACAGAATGCGCACGACGTCTTCGTGCTTCCGCCAGGCCTCGCGGGCGGCCTTGCTGGCGTGGAACGAGCGGGGTTGCTGGCGCAGGCGGGCCGCCGCCAGACGCCGGGCATGCAAGGTGCCGGTCTTGCCGAGGGTCACCAGCTTCTCGGCGACCGGACGCGCGGCCTTGGCTTTGGCGAGGGTGGTGGTAACGCGCTTGTGCTTGATGAGGCTGCACACCAGATTCGCGAGCATCGCGTTGCGATGCTCGCCCGTGCGGCCCAATTTGGCGGTTCGTTTAAGATGACGCATAACCTACTCCTCAGGCCTCCGGAACCTCTTCCTTCGCCGCCTCCAGCAGGGTCTGATCGATGTTCATGCCGAGGGTCAAGCCCAGCCCGGACAGCTTTTCCTTGATCTCGTTGAGGGACTTCTTGCCGAAGTTCCGGTACTTGAGCATCTCGGCTTCGCTCTTCATCGCCAACTGGCCGACGGTGGTGATGTTGGCGTTGTTCAGGCAGTTGGCGGCGCGGACGCTGAGCTCGATTTCGTTGACGCTCATGTTGAGCAGCTTCTTCATCTTCGACCGCTCGTCGTCCTGCAGGCTTTCGACCTCTTCAAACTCCACCGCGTTCTTGTCGTAACCGACGAAGACGTCGAGGTGGTGCTGCAGGATGGCCGAAGCTTGCGTGAGCGCGTCGTCGGGCGAGATGCGGCCGTCGGTCCAAATCTCGACCACCAGTCGGTCGTAGTCCGTGCGCTGGCCGATGCGCGCGGCCTCGACGGCGTACCGCACCCGGGTCACGGGGGAGAAGAGAGAGTCGATGGCAATGACGCCGATCGGCTGGTCCAGTTTCTTGTTTTCGTCGCCCGGGCAGAAACCGCGGCCGATTTTGACCTCCAGCTCCATCTCGAACTTCTTCTTCTTGTCCAGCGTGCAGATGAGCTGGTCCGGGTTGACGAGCTCGACGTTTTGGTTGAGTTGGATGTCCCCGGCAGTCACCGACCCCTCCTTGTTGACGGACAGGAGGAGGGTCTGCGGCTCACGAATATGGGCCTTGAAGAGGATCTTCTTCAAATTGAGGACGACATCGGTGACGTCCTCCACCACCCCCTCAATGGTGGTGAACTCGTGCATGGCCCCCTCGATCTTGACAGAGGTGATGGCCGCGCCCTCCAGGGAGGAGAGCAGCACGCGGCGCAGGGAGTTGCCAATGGTGTGGCCGTAACCGGTTTCAAACGGTTCGGCAATGAACTTGGCGTAGGTATCCGTGGCGGCGGACTCTTCTTTGGTCAACCGCTTCGGCATTTCGAATCGACCGAGACGTACTGGCATGGTTCCTTTCTGGCAATTTCAATCTGGCTCCAACCGTGTCTTCCCGCGGCAGCCGGAGCCCGTATAATTGCTCACCGCTCCCACCCGGGAGCGGGTTGTTTAGCGGGAATAAAACTCAACGACGGCCTGTTCATTGGCGATGGGTTGGATCTCCTCGCGCGAGGGGATGCGCATCACCGCGCCCTTGAAGGCTTCCTTGTTCAGCGACAGCCAGTCCGGCACGAGCCGGCTGGTGGCCAGCTCGAGGCACTTGGTGGCCATCTGCCGCGCGACGCTGGAGTTCTTGACCTCCACCACGTCGTTCACTTTCAAACCGTAGGAGGGGATGTTCACCTTACGGCCGTTCACCCGGAGGTGACCGTGCGACACCATCTGGCGGGCGCCCGCACGGGTGTTGGCGAAGCCGAGGTGGTACACCACGTTGTCCAAGCGGGTTTCCAGAATCTGCAGGAGCGTCTCGCCCGTGACGCCGCGGCGCTTGAGCGCCCGCTCGTAGGCCGCGCGGAACTGACGTTCCAGCAGGCCATAGTAGTAACGAAGCTTTTGCTTCTCGAGCAACCCCAATCCGTAGTCGGTCGTTTTGCGGCGCGATTTGGGGCCGTGAACGCCGGGGCCGTAGTTGCGGCGCTCGAGGTACTTGCTCGGCCCATAAATGGGAACGCCGAAACGGCGGCTGATGCGAGTGCGGGGTCCGGTGTAGCGAGCCATAATCGTGAGGAAAGCCGGGGAAGGTTAGACGCGGCGCTTCTTGCGGGGCCGACAACCGTTGTGCGGCACCGGGGTCACGTCCTTGATGCAGGTGATTTCCAGGCCGATGGCCTGCAGGGCGCGGATGGCCGACTCCCGGCCAGAGCCCGGCCCTTTCACACGAATCTCGACTTCCCGCATGCCGTGAGACATGGCTTGGCGGGCGGCATCCTGGGCCACCTGTTGGGCGGCGAAGGCCGTGCTCTTGCGCGACCCCTTGAAGCCCACCCGGCCGGCGCTCGACCAACCAATGACATTGCCCTGCATGTCCGTGATCGAAACGGTGGTGTTGTTGAATGTGGCCAGGATGTTGGCCACGCCCGACACGATGTTCTTGGCCCCTTTGGCCTTGACGATCTTTTTGCCGGCCATCTCGTCGGCCAGCAACTCGGCGGCGGTGGGTGCCGTGGCGGGCGCGCCTTCGGCGGGTTTGGCCGGAGCGGCGGCCTCAGGCGCGCCGGCGTCCTTCTTGGCCGGCTTGGCCTCTTCGGCGGGCTTGCCCGCAGGTGCGGCCGGGGCGGCAACAGCTTCTGGTTTGGCGTCCTTCTTGGGAGCCGGTTTCTTCGCTTTGGTCTCTTCAGCCATAGGGAAAGACTAGTGGATGCCGGTCTTGGCGTTCGGATTGCGTTGCACGCCCACGGTCTTGCGCGGTCCTTTGCGGGTGCGCGCGTTGGTCGAGGTGCGCTGCCCGCGCACGGGCAGACCGCGCTGGTGGCGGACGCCGCGGTAGCACTTGATGGTCTGCAACCGCTTCAGGTTAAGCCCGATTTCGCGGCGCAGATCGCCTTCGATGACGTACTTCCCGTCTTGAATGGCGTGAACGATCTGCGAAAGCTGCTGCTCGTTCAGATCCTTGGCCCGAAGGCTCGGCTGGATTTGAGCTTTCTCGAGAACGGCCTTCGAGTTCGTTGGCCCGATGCCATAAACGTAGCGAAGGGCGATGTCGATCCGCTTCTCACCCGGAATATCAACTCCCAAAACACGTGGCATAGCTGGCGGTTATCCTTGACGTTGTTTATGGCGCGCGTTGGTGCAGATCACCCGGATGATTCCCTTGCGCCGGATAATCTTGCAGTGCTCGCACAATCGTTTCACTGACGCTCTGACTTTCATGGTTGCTAGTCCGTCTCTGCTTCTACCCATTTCAAACGGCCCTGCGACAGGTCGAAGGGCGACAGTTCGACCGTCACGTTGTCGCCCACCGCGAGGCGGCATTGCCGCTTGCGCCGACGTCCGGCCGCGTAGGCCAGGAGCCGGTGTCCGTTCGGCAGTTCCACCCGGAACACCCCGGGTTGCACACATGCCACGATCCGCCCTACGGCCTCGAAACCTTCTGTTCCAGGCACGTCAGAATCTCCGGCTCACCCTCGGTGACCAGGACCGTATGCTCAAAATGGGCCGAAGGTTTACCATCCTGGGTCACCACTGTCCACCCGTCTTTTAGCAGCTTCACCGTTGCGGCGCCGGCGTTGACCATCGGTTCAATCGCCAACGTCATGCCCGGCCGGAGCCGTGGGGACGACTTCCCATCCACGAAGTTCGGCACCTGCGGATCCTCATGCACCGTCCGCCCTACCCCGTGTCCCACGAACTCGCGCACCACGCTGAAGCCGTTGCCCTCAACGCAGCGCTGAATCGCCCGCGAGATGTCCACCACGTGGTTCCCGGCCACGGCCTGCGCGATACCTTCGTACAGCGCCCGCTCGGTCACGTCCATCAACCGCTGCGCGAGCACATCACAGCCGCCTACCGCCACCGTCCGCGCCGTATCGCCGATGAACCCGTTCCGGACCACACCCACGTCCAGGCTCACAATGTCGCCGAATGCCACCCGCCGATCGCCCGCCAATCCATGCACCACTTCTTCGTTCACCGAGATGCACAAGTGGCACGGATACTTGCGGTAACCCAGGAACGCGCTCTTCGCACCGTGTTGGCGAATCCGCTCCGCGGCAAACCGGTCGATCTCCCGCGTCGTCACCCCCGGCTGGATCGCCGCAGCCACCTCGTCCAGCACCACCGCTGCCACCTGGCAGGCCGGCCGCATCGCCGCCAGGTCACGCTCGGTCTTCAAAATGATCATGCCATCACCTGCGCGCGCCCCGGCCGTTTCCTCACCTGTTCATCCGGGCTCCATCAGACCGTCGGGCGAGGTGGCGCCGCTTCACCGGCCCCTGGCCCTAGAAGCGACCCCGCAGACGGCCCTTCTTCAGAAACCCGTCGTAGTGCCGCATGAGGAGGTGCGACTCCATCTGGCGCATCGTGTCCAGCAACACGCCCACGATAATCAGAATGCTGGTGCCGCCGAAAAACCGGGTCACCCGGCGATCCACGTTGAACCAGTCGCCCATCATCGAGGGAAGGACCGCAATCAACACCAGGAAGATCCCGCCCGCCAGCGTGATCCGGCTCATCGAGTGATGCAGATAGTTGCTGGTCGCCTGGCCCGGACGCACGCCGGGGATGTACCCGCCGTGTTTCTTCAAATCATCGGCAATCTGGATTTCGTTGAATTGGGTCGCCACCCAAAAGTACGAGAAAAAGAGGATCATCGCCCCGTAAGCGAGGTAGTACGGCAGGTGCCCGTAGCTCAACTGCCGCCCGATCTCCTCGAAGAAGCCCACGCTGGTGATCTTGGAAAGCTGGTAGAAGACCATGCTCGGGAACATCAGGATGGCCTGGCCAAAGATGATCGGCATCACGCCGGCGTAGTTGACCCGCAGCGGCATGTAGGATGTCTGGCTGGCGTACACCTTGCGCCCCACGGCCCGTTGCGCGTA
>Ga0315274_10013336_pt1 | contig 11703 bp, 10 predicted proteins | sample YL17G02_20_MG_FD_203700 | JGI IMG/M metagenome (GOLD analysis project Ga0315274, IMG submission 203700) | Sediment microbial communities from Yellowstone Lake, YNP, Wyoming, USA - YL17G02_20 | ecosystem: Environmental > Aquatic > Freshwater > Lake > Sediment | place: USA: Wyoming | collected...
AAACACACCGGCTGCGATCAGCGTACCCAGCACCTCAGGCGAAAGCTGCATGTCTCTACCCCCTTCCAGGATGAGGCAATAGCCCTCTCGCGGGTGACCTTCTGCGTGGCACGGCGAACACCTGCTTCCTCGGAGGCAGCCGGGAGGGCAGCGTAGCTGCGCTCCGCTGCTGGAGCTGCGCTCCGCGGTGGTGGTTGGGCATTGCGGATGCAGGCGGGCAGAGGGGCCGCCTGTGACGGTCACCCACGCCTACCGCACCAACGGCCATGCCCTCGCCAGGAGCTTCTGCCTGCAGGGGCCGAAAGACTACCAGGTCCGGTCCGACGGCGAGCCGGAGCACGTGTAGGTGAAGATGGCGGTCGCCTCACGGCTCCGGTTCGCCCGGCTCTTGGCTGGGAGAGGGGGCAGGGGACGGCTCCAGGCCTTGCTCCTTGAGGGCTTCCGAAAGCTGCGAGGGGGAGATGGCGCCCATCTCCATGAGGATCTGGCCCAGTGGCCGTTTGGTGTAGTTCTGGCGGGCGAGAGCGTTGGCGAGCTGGCCGTCCGTGATCCATCCCCTGCGCACTAGCAGGTCGCCCAGATGAGGCTTGGGGAGTCTAGGCGGCGCCTCCTCAGGCGGTCGGCTGCGGAGCGCCAGCCCCGAGAGGATGACCAGGAGCCCCGAGAGCGCGGTAAGCGCCCCTACCCACCACCAGCCTGTGCTCTCCGCCGTCCAGGCGTGGCCGAACACGACTCCGGCGGCTGCGGTCAGGCCGAGCCCGAAGGCCAGCCGCACCCGGATGCGCCGACCGGCTCCTGGCGTCACCCGGGTCCCATTGGCAGATGGTTCAGACGTGGCTTCCGCCTCCTCGTTGCCTAGCCATCTGAGGGCCGCGACAAAGCAGACGGGCATCGTCTTGGCCAAACCCCCGCGGATTCCTCGTTCCAGGGGCGGTCAGGCAGGTGGCTAGGCTCTCCGAGCCCGCCGGCGGCGGGTCCGCCAGGGCGGACCTAGCGACTTTCGGGGGAGTGGCGGGGTTCGGTGACCCCGCCCTACAGGAGGAGCACTCCCTGGCAGGCAGGGAACGGGCGGCGGGCATGCCGCCTGCGGCGGACATACCCGCCCTACAAGGGGGTGGGGCTTGAGCGGGGGGCTCTGGGGGCAGCCCGCCTGCGGCGGGCGGCAGCAAACCGCCATCCCGGCCCGCCAGAGGCGGGCCTAGGGACCCCGGGCACATCTCAGGTTTTGGCCCCAGTATGGAACAAACAGACAGAACAGAACACCGTGACGCGCGGTCCTGCTGCTAGCGGAGGCGCAGTTTGATCAGCGGCACGAGGGAAGCAGAGCAACTCTCTGGAGGCCCGGGGTCTTGCGGCCCTGGGCGCTTGTGTTTCTGGGCCGGGAGAGGCCACATGAGACGAACAGGTAAGGGGACAATGGTGGAGCATTCGCTGCGCAGTCGCACGGGGATGGTTTCCCACGCGCGGAGGAGCGCGGGAGTAACCATCATTGAGGTGCTGGCGACCGCGATCATCCTTGCCATCGGACTGGTAGGGGTGGGCTCGATGGTGACCTACGGGGTGATCTCGCATCACAAGTCAGTGAACTACACGATCGCCGCGGCGCACGCTACTAAGGAACTGGAACGAATCCGAGAGGCGGGCTATCTGGGGGCCGCTGTCAGCACTGCCCTCTTCCCGGCGAGCGAGTACACCATCGAGAACGGGACCCAGGTCTCGCTCGAGATGCCAGACCTGTCAAGCGGCACAGGAGTGATCACGATTGCTGACGACCCGGCCGCGCAGGCCACCAATCCTGCAACCGGCCAGCCCTACTCCAACCTGAAACGGGTGAGCGTGCAGATATCCTGGGGTGGCAACAGGTACCTGCACGGGTCCTACGAGGCCGTCACCCTGATCGCGAACCGGCCGTGAGGAGGAGACCGATGCGCGGGTTGACGCATAGGCGAACCAGTCGTCGGCGAGGCTTCACGCTCCCGGAGCTGATGGTGGCTGCCGGAGTGATGGGCATTCTCGCCTACGGCACCTCGATGATCTACTTCTCGGTGCTCAAGATATACAACAAGCAGATCTGGCGGATCCCACCCTATGACGCGGCCACGGCGGCGGTGAAGAGGGTCTCCGATGAGCTGCGGGACGCCATGCTGATCGGAGACCACGAGGCGACCGACATCGTGTTTGTGGTGCCCTTGCAGGATGCCAACCGCGAGAACGTGCTGATCCTTGGGGCTGATGGCTACCAGCTGACCCAGGGCGACACGGTGACGTTCTATCTTTCGGACCAGACCGGGGCTCTGGGCGCGGAGGGCAACTGCCTGTGGAAGGCGGTTAAGGGCCCCGACGATGAGTCCTTCACACCGCGCATCAAGATCGCTGACAACATCCACCCTGAGCTGAACCCGACAGACCCTGACACGGGAGAGCCCCGGGCCATGTTCAAATACTGGCCCGATGACGTGCGTCTGTGGGGAGTGGAGGTGTGGATGACCTCCACTGCACAGGTGCATGGCCAGACGAACACCCAGACCGCTCATTCTGAGAGCTACCTGCGCAACAGGTGAGACGTGAGCAGGTGACCTGCTCGATAGGAGGATCGCGAAGATGCCGACACAATTGAGACGAGTTGGGCGCCGTTCCGGCGGCCGGAATCCCGGCTTCGCCCTGATCGCGGCCATCGTCTTCCTGTTTGTGGTGCTCATGATTGGCTCCAGCATGATCTCCCAGGCGGTGCAGGAACTCAGCACCGCCGGCCGCGCCAAGAAAGAGACGGTGGCCTTCAACCTGGCGGAGGCGGGGATAGACTACGCGGCCTGGAAGCTGTACAACGACGGAAGCACAGGTCTGCCCAAGACATTTGCCCAGTCCGGCCTGGCGGGCGGCTCCTTCACCGTCACCGCCCAGAACTGGAACGGCTCGGCCTCCACAGTGTTGCTCACCTCCACGGGCACCTCCCAGGGGTGGACCTCCGAGGTGAAGGTGGTGGGCAAGTTCCTGAGCAACGGAGTGAGCGATCAGAACCAGGTGTTCGATCACGCCGTGTTCTCCAACTCGGACATGACCATGTCCGGCAGCTTCGACATCACCGGGGATGCACACGCCAACGGCAACATCACCCTCAAGGGGAGCCCGACGGTCGACGGCGACGTGTCCGCCATGGGCAAGGTCAAGAACCAGGGCAGCCCGAACATCTCGGGAAGCATCCTGCAAGACCAGCCTCGCATCTCCATGCCGGCCATTGACCTGGCTCACTACCGAGCGGAGGCGACCACCATCCTGACCGGCGATCAGAGCTTCACGGGGACGACGGACCTGAGCGGGGTGACCTATGTGGAGGGGAACGCCACCATCAACGGGAGCTTCCGTGGGCAGGGCGTGATCGTGGTCACCGGAAGCGTCCGCATCAATGGCAACGCCACGCTGACTCAGGCGAGCGACGAGTTTGCGCTGGTGTGCGCGGGCGGAGTGAGGGTCAACGGCAACTGCCGGATTGAAGGGTGGATCTACGCCCACAACGTAGACGTGCCGAGCACCTTCGATGGGAACGGAAACGCGGAGGTGATAGGTGGCGTAGCCGCAGACATCATCAAGTGCAACGGCAGCTTGAGGGTCGAGTACAAGAGCGTGACGGTAGAGATGCCGGGCGCAACGTCGGCGCCAGCTCAGTTCGACGCGGTGTCGTGGCGACGCGTGAAGTAGCCAGCGCCGGCCAGCCCGGGAGGTGAATCCGGGCCAGCCTGTTCTGTTAGATAGCATCGAGAGCGGCGGTGATACAGCCGCTCTCGATGCGCGTTGTGTGCCGCTTGCGGCCGGATCTCATCGCCTCCGACGGGCTCTCCCGCGGATACCCACGATGACGGTCTGTGCTGCTGCCTGACAGCGGGCAGCTCACGCGCCGCCGGCTGCGTCCCGGCCCTCCCAGCCTAGCCCAATCGCTTGCTGAACCGCAGCGCGCTCAGACTCATGATGCCCACGCCGAAGGCGGCGAGCGCCAGCACCTGCGGCCACAACACCTCCAATCCATTGCCCTTCAGGAAGATGCCGCGGATGATGGCGAGGAAGTAGCGCAGGGGGATGGCGTAGGTCAGCCACTGGATGACTCGCGGCATGTTCTCGATGGGGAACATGAACCCGGAGAGCAGTATCGAGGGCAGCATGATGAAGAAGGAGGTCATCATCGCCTGCTGTTGGGTGCGCGAGACGGTGGAGATAAACAGCCCCATGCCGAGGCTGGTGAGCAGGAACACCGCGGCCAGCGCGAACAGCAGCGGCACACTGCCGGCGATGGGAACATGGAACCAAAGCACTCCGACCGTTAGCACGAGCAGCATGTCGAGGAAGCCGATGATGATGAAGGGGATGGTCTTGCCCACCATTAGCTCCCGCGCCCTGATCGGCGTCACCACCAGCATCTCCAAGGTGCCGATCTCGCGTTCCTTGACGATGGCGAGAGAGGTGAGGAGCATGGTGACCACGAGCAAGATCATGCAGATCACGCCCGGCACCATGAAGTTCACGCTCTTCAGCTCCGGGTTGTACCAGACGCGGAGGCGTTCCTCGACACTTGGCAGGCGGGGCAACTGGGCTCTCACGCGGTCGAGCCGGTCGGCGACGACGTGCTGTGAGTAGGCTTGCACGACACCGCCGACGTATCCGGCGACGATCCCCGCGGTCATAGAGTCCGAACCGTCGAGGATAACCTGGAGGTGGGCCACTCGCCCGCGCGCCAGGTCTTTGGCGAAGCCCCTGGGGATGTGGAGGACCATCTGTGCCTCGCCCCGGTCGAGCAGCGCATCAATCTCCGGGGGGCTGGCGGGGCGGTGTGTGAGGTCGAAGTACCCGGAGCGCACGAACCTCTGGGTCAGGTCGCGGCTGGCGGCGGAGCCGTCTTCGTCGTAGACGGCAGTGGTGATATGTTTAACGTCCGTGGTCACCGCGTAGCCGAAGATGAAGAGCTGGAACACCGGCGCGGCGACGACGATCACCAGCAGCCGCGGGTCACGCCGCAGTTGCAGGAGCTCCTTCTTCACGATCCGTAGGATGCGACGCCAGTTCATGCCATCTACCGCGAAGCTTGCCCGCTCCAGGCGGGCGAGCTCCAGCAGCGGAGCGCAGCTACGCTGCCCTCCCGGCTGCCTCCTATGACAGCTTCTTGCGGAAGCGAAGGGAGCTGAGGCCCAGCGTCACCAGGCCGAACACGAGCAGCACCAGCCCCGGCCGCCAGAGGAGGTCGAGGCCGCTGCCCTTGAGGAACGCAGCGCGCGCGATCACCACGAAATGCCGGGCGGGGATGATGTTGGTGAGCCATTGGACCGGCCTGGGCATGGCGCTGATCGGGAATATGAAACCGGAGAGCAGGATCGTCGGCAACACGCTCGTCATCAGGGCGATGGTCATGGCGGTCTGCTGGCTGTTGGCGACGGTGGAGATGAGCAGGCCGATCCCCAGGGCCGCGGTGAGGAAGATCGCCGACATCACCAACACCAGCGCCGGGCTGCCCAACAGCGGCACGTGGAAGAGCAGCCGGCCCGCGGCGATGACCATGATCACGTCCACGAAGGCGATGATCACATATGGGACGAGCTTGCCGATCATCAGCTCGTAGGGCATCACCGGAGAGACAATCAACTGCTCGATGGTGCCGCGCTCGCGTTCGCGCACCACGGTCATGGAGGTGAGCAGGGCGGAGAGCATCATCAGGATCACCGCGATGAGGCCGGGCACGATATAGTTGGTGCTGCGCAGCTCCGGGTTGTACCAGAACCGCACTCGCGCATCCACCGGGGGGTAAGACGCCCTGGCTGCCAGGCCGGCCCGCTGAAGGGCGGCAAGCGTGATGTCGGCGGAATGCCGGCGGATCATGGCGTCTGCGTAGCCGATGGCGGTGCTGGCGGCGGTGGAGTCGGAGCCATCAACAAGCAGTTGCACGGCGACGCTTCGGCCGGAGGCGAGGTCGGAGCTGTAGGCGGCAGGTATCACCAGCGCCGCTTTCACGCGGCCGCGGTCCAGGGCCTCCGTAACGGCGTCGTAGCTGTCGGGATAGGCAGTGATATCGAAGTATTCGCCGTGGGAGAAGACGCCGATGAGATCCCGGGAAGCCTGGCTGCGGTCCCAGTCGAGCACCGCGAGCCGCAGGTGCTTGACATCGAGGTTGATGGCGTAGCCGTAGAGGATGAGCATGAGCACGGGCAGCGCGACGACCACCGCCAGGGTGCGAGCGTCCCGCACGATCTGCACGAACTCCTTCCAGGTGATCATCCAGGTGCGCAGGATCACAGCTCTCTCCGTGTCGCCCCTCCAGGACCCTGAGGGACTCGGCTCGTGCTTGGTGGCGACGGGGGCTTGCCACTTCGCAGAGTCGCGTCGGGGTCCTTAAGGGTCCGGTCGGCCTCTTCGATGAGGGCGACGAAGGCGTCCTCCAACGAGGGGACGATGGTCTCCATGCGATGGACCGCCACGCCGCTCTGGGAGAGCGCCTCTCTCACCGCCTGCTCGGCGGCCTCGTCTGCGACCACGACGTGCAGGGCGGCGCCGAAGACGGCCACCTCCTTTGCCGCGGGCTCGTGGGCGAGCGATTCGAGAGCGGCCATCACCGGCTCGGCGGCCAGGCCCCCGGCGGCCGTGGCGGTCGCCCCTTCGATTCCGCTCGGGGCAGGTCTCGGCGAGCTGGCCACATGGATCTCCAACAGCCGGCCGGCGACATCGCGCTGCTTGAGTTGCTGCGGGCTGCCCAGGGCAATGAGCTTTCCTGCGTAGATCATGCCAAGCCGGTCGCAGTGTTCGGCCTCATCCATGTAGTGCGTGGTGACGAACACGGTGACCCCTTGTTGGGCCACGGTGTAGATGAGGTCCCAGAAGTTGCGGCGAGACACCGGGTCCACCCCCGCGGTTGGCTCGTCGAGAAAGAGCACTTGTGGCTCGTGCACCAACGCGCACCCCAGGGCCAGCCGCTGCTTCCATCCCATCGCCAGTTGCCCGGTCAGGCTGTGGGCGCGCTCGGTGAGGTCAGCCATCTCCAGGATCCAGCGCTTTCTCTCCTGCAGCCGTCGCGCCGGCACGCCGTAGACATCGCCGTAGAACTCGATGTTCTCCTCCACAGTCAGGTCCTCATAGAGCGAGAACTTCTGGCTCATGTAGCCGATGTGCTCTTTGATCCGCTCTGACTGGGTCATGATGTCATAGCCGATCACGCGGCCGCGGCCTGCGGTGGGCACCAGGATACCGCACAACATGCGCATGGTCGTGGATTTGCCTGCGCCGTTGGGGCCGAGGAAGCCGAAGATCTCGCCGCGCCGAACCGAGAATGAGATGCCGTCCACCGCCGTGAAAGTGCCGAAGCGCTTCACCAGTCCTTCGACCACGACTGCGGCGCCGTTGGTCTGGGCTTGAGTCATCCCCGGTCTCCCCTGGGCGGCGGAGCGGAGCTCCGCTGCCTCCTGAGTACCGAGACGAAGACGTCTTCCAGGCTCGGCGCAGCCCGCCGCATGGAGACCACCCGAACGCCCCTCTGCGCCAACTCAGCAGTGATCCGCTCTCCGCCCCTGGCGACGTCGGCTACCCATACATGAAGGCGGTCGCCGAAGACTTGCACGCCGAGCGTATCCGGCAGGCCGCCGATGACCTCCCTGGCTTCGCGCTGGGGCTGCGCGATCACCTCCAGCAGATCGCCCTGCATCCGCTGCTTGAGATCCTCCGGCGCATCGCAGAGGAGCAAGCGGCCTTTGTCCATCAGCGCCACTCGGCTGCACCGCTCGGCCTCGTCCATGTAGGGAGTGCTGACGAACAGGGTCACTCCCTGTCTGAGGAGGGAATAGAGGATCATCCAGAAGTCGCGGCGCGAGACCGGGTCCACGCCGGTGGTAGGCTCGTCGAGGAAGAGAACGGTTGGTGTGTGGATAAGAGTGCAGGTGAGCGCCAGCTTCTGCTTCATGCCGCCGGACAGGTTCTGGGCGAGGCGGTTGCGGAATGGCGCCAGGCGGCTGAACTCCAGCAGCTCCTGCTCTCGCTGCATGCGCTCCCGTCGTGGGACGTGGTAGATGCTGGCGATGAAGCGGATGTTCTCGGCCACGGTCAGTTCGCCGTAGAGGCTGAACCGCTGGGGCATGTAGCCGATGCGCCGCTTGACTTCTTCGGGGCGACGCGCCACATCGAACCCGGCCACCTCCGCGCGGCCCGCGGTGGCGTCGAGGATGCCGCAGAGCATCCGCATGGTGGTCGTTTTCCCCGCGCCGTCCGGCCCCACCAGACCGAAGATCTCCCCCGGGCGTACCTCCAGGTCCACGCCGTCCACGGCCACTACGCCGCCGAACTCCTTGCGGAGGCCGGTGGCGCCGATGGCAAGATGGTGGCCGGTCGGTTCGGTCATCTCGTCTCCCCAGCGACCGCCCATGTCCGCCGGCTACCGGCCGGGCTGCGCTCGACCTTGCCCGACGAAGATGACCGCATCGGCCGGCATACCTGGCTTCAGATCTCTCGCGGCGTTCTCGACTTCGACCTTGACGCCGAACACAAGCTTGACCCGCTCTTCTTTGGTCTGCACATTCTTGGGGGTGAACTCCGCCTCCTGCGCGATCTCAATCACCTTTCCGGGGTACTTCCTGCCGGCGAAGCTATCGCATGTCACCTCTGCCTGCTGGCCGAACCTGACGCGGCCGACGTCACGTTCCGGGACGTACACGCGGAGCCACACCTTGTCGAGCACGGCGATCCTCACGATGGGCAGTCCGGGGGTCACCAGCTCGCCGAGCTCGACATTCCGCAAGATGACGGTGCCGCCGACTGGGGCGACCACGCGGGTGTATCCCTCCTGTGCGCGGGCCGCGCGGAGGGCGCCTTGCGCCTGCTCTACTCTCGCCCGCGCCGCGGCGATGGTCTCCTGCCGCGGTCCGGCGATGGCCAGGTCCAGGGCAGCCTTCGCCGCCCGTTCCTGGTCTCGGGCTTGACGCAGGGCCGCCTCTGCGGCGCGAATCTCCTCTGTCCTGGCGCCGGCCTCGGCTTCTGCCAGGCGCTCCTGTGCGACTTGGACTTGGGCGCGCGCGGTGTCTCGCGCGGTGCGGGCGTGGTCAACCTGTTGGGCGGGCACGCCCCCTTGCTCGAAGAGCGCCTGGGCGCGCTTTAGATCCGCCTCCGCCAGAGCCAGGGCGGCCTGGGCCTGGCGCACCTGGGCGCGAAGTTGTTCGAGCTGTTCCTTGCGGGCGCCGGCGCGGAGCAGGTCCAGACTCGCCTGCGCTTGCTCCCGCGCCTGCGCCGCGGCCTGGTACTGGGCGCGGGCGCGTGTGATCTCCTCGCTTCTAGTCCCTGCCCTGAGCTCGGCAAGGCCTGCCTCCGCGGCACGCAGGCCGGCTTCCGCCTGATCCACCTGCCCCTGCAGCTCCTCGCTGTCCAGCCTGGCCACGAGCTGACCCGCCTGGACGGCGTCGCCCTCTCCGGCGTGAAGGTCCACCAGCTTGCCAGCGATGTTGGCGCTGACGTCCACCTCCGTCGCCTCGATGGCGCCGTTGCCGGACAGCCGATCTGAGGGTTTCTCCTCCCTCGTGCCCAGGAGCATCCACGCTCCTGCTATGGCGATGGCCACCACCAACAGGGCTAGGGATAGTCTTCTCGCCCGTACGTTCATTGCTGCTCCCCCAACGGCTAACCCCTCGGACCCTGAAGGACCCTCGGGGTCCTGAACGGGCCCGCCTGGGCGGGCTGCGGTCCTGGGACTGCAAGAAGGCGGACCAGACAATTCCTCCGCCGATAGACGCCGATAGACGCAGATAGCAGTCACGGCAGTCTGATTCGGGTTCGACGGGGTTCGGGGAGACCCTGCCCCTCGGGACCCTGAGGGACCCTTCGACTGCGCTCAGGGCAGGCCCCTCGACGATGCTCGGGGCAAGCCCCTTCGACCCATTCGGCAGGCTCCCCTCGACGATGCTCGGGGCAAGCAGGGCGGACCCTGGGGGTCCTGAACGGGCCGAAGAGGCGGAGGGGGACCCTCCGTCGCTCGCGGGCGGCGAGCTATGAAGGGCGAGCGGCGGGCATGGCTGAAGCATACCCGCCCTACAGCGCCTCCGCTAGTAAACCAGCGACCTCTTGCTTCTGGTGAACTGAAGATCCGTTTTCGGGGTCCGTCGTTCCAGGCAGGCAAGGCTCAGTTCGATCACTTCCTCCGCCTCGTAGGTGCTCATACAACCGGCGGTGACCATGTCGCAGTCGCGAAGGGAGTTCCACACGAAAGCCAGCCCGGTCTCGGGAGACAGCCGCCCGGCGGCCATGGGCTTGATGGTCATCACCGGCTTCTTCGCCTGCTGGAAGACGCGCCGGAGCCAGTCGGTCTCGACCTGGCAGAGGAAGCCGATGGCGTTATAGGGCTGAATGTAGGTGGCGACATCGGCGTCACAGGCATCGGAGCAGATGATCGCCTCGGGGGCATGGCTGCTGAGGCCGGGGATCATGTCCATCTCCCTCACCTGGCGCAGGTGATCCACGAGGAGCGGGCTGAGCTGGTGGTTGCTGCGGTCGAGCAAGGGGTCGGTGACGCCTTGATGGGGGAAGCAGAACTGGGCGCCGAGGCGCTTGGTGTCCGCGACCGCCTGCTTCCACGTGTCCAGGAGGGCAGCGGAGCTGCGCTCCCCTGCCGGGGGGTCGCCCCACTCGGGATAGGAGGGGGTGGCGATCCACAGCATCTCCACTCCCACGCGCTGCTCCACCTCCCGCAGGGCCTGGGCCACGAACGGCGTGGCCCCGCTCATGAAGGCGTTGCAGCCGGCACGCGCGAAGACCTCCACGACATCGGCCACCTTCTGGGGGGTGTCGAAAAGCTCTTTGATGAACTGGTCCTTCGCGTGCGTCTGATGCGAGAACCCCAGCATCCAGTTGCTCCCGCAGATGAGGCGGGGAACCGAGACGCCGCCGACGGTGGTGCGTGGGAACGTGCTCATGCTCACTTCTCCTTCCGGCAGGGGAGCTTGCCCGCCTGAGGCGGGCGAGCCCCGGTGCCCTCGTGGGACTGCAAGAAGGCGGACCAGATGATTCCTCCGCCGATAAACGCCGATAGACGCAGATAGAAGTCACGGCAGTCTCATCCGGCTTCGACGGCGTTCGGGGAGACCCTGCCCCTCGGGACCCTGAGGGGCCCCCTCGGGGTCCTGAACGGGCCTGGAAGGGGCACGCGGACCCTCCGTCGCTCGCGGGCGGCGAGCTATGAAGGGCAAGCGGCAGGCGGCGGGCATGCCTGAAGCATACCCGCCCTACACCGAACGCGATCCGGCAGAGCCCGGGTTGACTCGCGCCGCCTGGCCGCCTAACATACGCCAGAGACTCGGACCACCAGGAGGAGGCACCATGACCGGGAGGCGCCGCGCAAGACAACCGCAGCTCCCAGTGCGATGGGAGGAGCTGACCGCTTCTGACTTCCCCAAGGCGGTGGCGAGGTCAAAGGGGGTGTGCGTGCTGCCCATCGGGGTGATCGAGAAGCACGGCCCCCACCTGCCACTGGGCACCGATGTGATGGCCTCGCGGGCGGCGGCCATCGGCGCGGCGGAGAAGGAGTACGCGGTGGTCTTCCCCTGGTACTACTTCGGGCAGATCTACGAGGCGAGACACCAGCCGGGGTGTGTGACGATCGCCTCCGAGCTGCTGAGCGTGCTGCTCCAGAACGTCTGCGACGAGATCGCGCGCAACGGTTTGGACAAGATCCTGATCGTGAACGGCCACGGGGGCAAC
>Ga0315274_10013337_pt1 | contig 11702 bp, 10 predicted proteins | sample YL17G02_20_MG_FD_203700 | JGI IMG/M metagenome (GOLD analysis project Ga0315274, IMG submission 203700) | Sediment microbial communities from Yellowstone Lake, YNP, Wyoming, USA - YL17G02_20 | ecosystem: Environmental > Aquatic > Freshwater > Lake > Sediment | place: USA: Wyoming | collected...
TAAAGAATGTTCTTAATTTCTGACAATGAATTAACTGATTTCCAAGATACTTTCTTTAATTCTTCATCGGAGGTAGAAACAGCTATTCCTTGTTTAGTAGCCTTAAAAACATTAATATCGTTATCGCTATCTCCAATAAAAACTACGTGGCTCATATCAATGCCGATTTTTCTAATAAGTTCCTGAAGTTGTTCAGCTTTTACTCCTTTCTGATTTTCACGATAATGAATTCTCTGAAGTATCCCTTCCTTATCAAACTCTAAAGATGAATTCGCATAAAAGCCGTCTACTCCGAGTTTTCTCGTAATAGAATTAACGTACATATCTATTCCTCCAGAAATTAAATAGATTAGATATCCTTTTTGTTTTAGATAAGAGATTAAATCTTTAGCTTCGGGCTTAACGTCAATACTTTCAAAAAAATTATTAATGAATTCTTTTGTGTTATTACCACTCTCTTGAAAAATTTTCGTAAATAATCTTTCACCTTCACGAAAAGAAATCTTTCCTTCCTTGGCTTGATTAAAAATACTGATAGTCTTTTCTGATGAACATCCTAAAGCTTTGGTCAACATCCACCAAGAATTGCCATCAACCAGGGTTCCATCAACATCAAAACAAACTAATTTAATATTCCTCATATTTCAATCCTAGCAAAAAACCGCCTGATTGACGATCTCTTATTTTACCAGGGGGGGTCCCTTAGTGAACGATGTTAGAACCTGTTTTTAAACAAAAAAGGCACGATTGATGATTAGTTGGTTTTTGATTTATGCGCTACAGAAACGGACTAGAACCCATTTTTTATCTGATTATTAGAAAATCTATGTATATGTCTTATGAAAAATTGGGCAATAAAAAAAATCAAAAAATAGTTTGTCAAAAAACCAAAAATAGTCAATACGGCGAACAGAAAAAAAGGATTAATATAAAACAAATTAAAAAATCCAATCAAACTAACCAAAGAAAATAAAATGTAAAAATGAATAAGATAAAAATATAAACTGTTTTCTCCGACTTTTTGGATAAATCTTGCAAAAGAAAATTTAGAAAACCATTTAAAAGAATAAAAAAGAAGTAAAAAAATTACGGGCCCATAAATAAATTGGTAATTAAAATATTGTGCTTTTGCGTCTATTAATCCAATGCTGAAATAAAAAATTACTGCCAAAATAGACCAAAATGGGAAATGGATTTTTTCAAGCCATTCTTTATTTCCAGAAAAAAGCATGGGCCTCAAAATCATTCCTAAAACAAAGAAGAAAAGATATGGTCCTAAAAATAAATTGCTAAGTTGCAAATCGGGCAAAAAGGTAGGAAAAAAATAACAACCAATGGAAAAGAGAAGCGCAAAAAACAAAAATAATACAGGTCTAATCTTTTTTGTTGTTAAAACATACCATAGTGCCGGATAAAGAAAATAAAGCTGCAGAAGAAGAGGAATAAACCAAAAGGGTACAATAAGAAATTGGATAGAAATATTCCACGGCATCTTTAATATCAAATAAATAGCGGGGAGAGAAAAAACAATATAAGGAATAAGCAACCTTTTTAATTTGTCCGCATAAAAAATCTTAAGATTTTTTTTATCTAAATTCGGTAAAGTTAATAAAGCTCCCGAGCTAATTAAAAAAATTGGGATGGCAAATCTGGCAAATCTGTTGATGATTTGACTTAAATCAAGAAAATATAATGGTAATCTTCCATTAAAAAAATCTAATAAATATGAGGTATGAATTATAAATACTGCTAAAATGGCAATACCTTTAGCATAATCAAAAAAAGGCAAGCGTTTTAGTGGTTTTTTACTAAAAATATCATATGAAAACGGAAAAATTTTTTGTCTTTGTTGATAAAAAATAAAACCTATGTAGAATATTGCAAAAAAAATCAATATAAGGTTATTAAATGCTTCGTTTGGTATCATTTGGCATCTTGTTTATTTTCTCTTTTTTCTTTATTCTACCAAAAAACCCCGAAGTAGAAAACTCTGTTTTCACTACGGGGCAGGCCGCCCAAAAATGAACGGTGAACCATTAACTAATAACTAATTAAGCTCCGCGGGCATGACTCAAACCTATTTTAAAAACCTTTTCCATTCGGTTTTTTGGCCTTTTCGTTTGTTTTCGGCCATAACCAACTCATCATATATTCCGTCAATCAATTGGTAATTTTTTGCTTCTTCTAAGCTTACCCAGACGAACTCCTCGGCTTCGCCTTCCTGTAATTTCACGTCACCCAACACATAATCGGCTAAACAAAAAATAACTAAGGAAGGGTTTCCGTCCTTATGAACTGTAGCTAAGCTGGTTAGGTATTCAATATTATTAATCTCAATCCCAACTTCTTCTTTTACCTCTCTTTTTAAAACTTTTTCCAAGACGTTGTACCAGTAAAATTCAGTATCTTTTTGGAGATTTATGTAATCACTGGTTTCTAATTTTCCGCCGGGCACAGTCCAATAACCAGGAAATCTTTTTTTGGTTTTTGCGCGCTTAGTAATAAGATATTTACCGTTTTTTACAACAATGGCAGTAATGGCAACTTCGTGAAGATTTTGGTTAATATTTACCATATAGATTTTATCGGTGTGGGCAATGCAGGATTTGAACCTGCGACCTCTTCGATGTGAACGAAGCGCTCTGCCACTGAGCTAATTGCCCTTATGTTTCCCCTTCAATTAAATCCCAGAACCGTTATAATAAGTATAATAAGAAAAGGGGGTATATTTCAACCCCCACACCATAACAAGCATTTTGCTTCGCAAAGATAAATTAAATTTATGCTCGTTTGGTGTGGGGGCAAGAAAAAATGGAAGTTTTTGAATTACATTTTAAGAAAAAAACAGAAGAAGACCTCGATCTCGACAGTTTTTGCTATGAACCAGAAAATATATATGAAAGGAGGCTGGGAAGTCTTTACCTTGTCGGCGAACTGAAAAATGCCCTGCCCCAAAACGAAAAACTGATTCATAAAATTGCTCAGACTATCAAAGCAAAATTTTATGGTCTGCCTATCAGTTCTTTTGATAAGAGTTTTGAAGAGAGTTTAAAAGCGGCTAATAATTTTTTAACCGAAGAAGTCAAAGAAGATAACGTCAGCTGGTTAGGCAATTTGAATCTGGCCATAATTGCGGTCAAAAACTTTGATATAAACTTCAGCAAAGTCGGGAATATAAAAATTCTACTCTTAAGGAAAGGACAAATAAATGATATTGGAGAACGATTAAAATTCCAGGAAATTGAACCCTATCCTCTTAAAATATTCAGCAATATCGCCACCGGAAAACTTATCCAGGATGACCAATTGATGATTCTAACCGAAGAGGCATATCAGGCCTTTTCAATTGAAACCCAGCTAGTAAATGAGATAGCCCAAATTCCGGTAGAAAATAAATCCTATGCCAGAAACCTGAAAAGAATTTTAAAACAAAAAGAAAAAATCCTCACCCAAATTTCCGGCATTTGTCTTCTAATAACAATAACTCCCGATCTCCTGCCAAAAAAAGAGTTTCTCTTTGAGAGAGAAGCTCCGGTTTTTACAATAAGCCAAATATTTAAACCTTTTACAGACAGAATAAAAAGTCTACTAAAAAATACCAAAAAAATAACTTCAAAAACGACTATGGATATTAAAGAGAAATTCTCTAATATCCAGGCCAAAGGGAAAAAAGAGGCAAGGATAATATTTAAAAATCCCTTTTCTGCTCTTGGGGCTAAAATTAGTTCTTTGAAAAATATCAGATTCCCAAAACTCCCGAATTACTCTTCTTTGATAGCGAATAAAGAACTGAAAAGGAAAGTTTATTTAGTAGCAACTTTTATTTTAGTTCTTGCCCTCGGCTTCCTTATATTTAAAACAGGGAGCCAGCGAGAAATAAAAGCAGATCAAGCACGTTTAATCAAAATTCAGGAACAAGTTGATTCGGCAAAATTATTAATGCAAACAGATGCAAAAAAAGCAAATGAGCTTTTAAAGGAATCTCTCAGTGAAGTTCTGGATCTCGAATCAGGAGTATCTTCTGCAATAAAGAACGACGCCAAAAAATTAGAAGGCGATATAGAAAAAAATCTTTACGCTCTTAATCAATTAGTAGAGGTTGAAAATCCACAATTGCTCATTGAAGTAGATCCTAAAAAATTTATTCCTCAGAAAATGGTTATTCTTGAAAAGGAGCTCTATCTTTTCAGTCCTCTTTCTGAAAATTTATTTATAATTAACGAAAAGAGTGAAGGCAGCTTGATTACAACCGAAGAAAAATTTAACCTGGCAATAACTTCGAATAATGTAATACTATTCGAAAAACCGAATAAGGTTATCCCTCTGGAACAGGAACCCTTTTCTTTAACACTGCCTTCCCCAGAAACCAACTTTATAGACCTTGCTTTTTTCAAAAATAGTCTTTATTTTCTTGACAGTGAATCCGGCGAGATATTAAAATATCCTTATGGCAATTCAGAAGGAAATCGATATCTAACTCCTGATACAAAAAAAGTAACAAATGCTGAATCGCTGGCTGTTGATGGGTCGATCTGGGTCTTGAATGAAAATAACGAAATCTATCGCTACTATGCTGGCAAATACCAAAACACTTTAAAATTTGATACTTTCCCTTCGGTTAAAAAATTCCAAAAGATTTCTACCAGTTTTTTGCTCAACTACCTTTATATTTTAGAACCAGCGGAAAATAGAATAATTATAGCTACTAAAACTGGCCAGGTTGTTAAACAATTCAAAAGCGATAAATTTGAAAACCTGAAAGACTTTGCAGTTTCTTCAGACGGAAAAATAATATATTTGTTAAATGGACAAAAAGTATATCAGGTTCAATTTTAAGCATCCAATCTTTTAAAAGCTTAAAAAATCTTATATAATACTCTTATGTATATAAAAGGCGTAGGAATGACAAAATTTGATTACTCCCAGAAATTCTGGTGGCAATTTGCTTATGAAGCGACGCTGGAGGCCTTAGAAGATGCTAAACTAAAAATTTCTCAAATTGATGCCATAGCTCTTTCGGGATTATCTTCTATTGCCGGCATAGAAAGCGAACACCAGACTCACAAGGCTTCCATGATTTCTGATGTTTTTAAAACGAATGTGCCGATTATAGAAATACCGGCTGTCTGCGCCGGCGGAAGCGTTGCCTTTTGGATAGCCTCTCATCTAAAAGGAGATTTCAAAAACATATTAATTGTTTCTGGTGAAAAAGTAGTCGATACCCTGACCGAAGTGACAACCGACAGAATCATGTCAGCTTCAGAAAGAATGACCGAACAGCCAGAAGGCATGCTCTTCCCTGTCCAGAAAGCAATGATCTGGCAGCAATACGCGCAAAAATACGGCGGAACAATGGATGATTTGGCTTTGGTTGCTTTCAAAAACCATAAAAATGCGGTTTCCAACCCCAAGGCTTATTATTACCAAAGACCGGTAACCTTAGAAGAAATCAAAAATTCAATAGTAGTGGCTTCTCCTTTCAGAATGTTTGACTGTTCTCTGTCTATAAACGGCGGGGCAGCAGTTATCATCTCGCAAGAAAAAACTGATATTGAATTAGTGGGCTCGGGTTTTGCCACCGACTATCTTTTGGCTTTTTTAAGAAAAGACATCACCCACTACCTTGCCAGCCAGAAAGCAGCAACAGAGGCGTATCAACAAGCAAAAATTAAGCCCAAAGATATAAGTTTTGCTGAAATCCATGATGCTTTCACTTCAGAAGAAATAATCGCATATGAAGACCTGGGCTTTGCCAAATTTGGTGAGGGTCCGGAATTAATAAGAAAGGGCCTGACAAATATAGATGGCAAAATACCAGTTAATCCTTCGGGGGGTTTGAAAGCCAAAGGCCATCCAATTTCGGTGACCGGACTGGCTCAAATCTATGAAGTTACAGAACAATTGAGAGGCCAATGCAAAGACAGACAAGTTAAAAATGCGAAAATTGGATTAACCCATAATTTAGGTGGAAACGGCGGCAGCGTCGTTGTTAATATTTTTAGAAAAGTTTCTTAAATTAAATCAATGGAAAAAAATGTTAGTTTAAAATCGGCCTTAGTTATTATATTAATTTTTGCGATAGCGATAAGTTATTTAGTTCAGCGAAAAATTGCCTTGGCTCAAAAAGAAATCGCCGATTTAGCGCAAGCAGAAATAAATATCCAAGAAAATACGCTAAGAAAAATTCACGAAAAAAGAGTACTCTACCTAATCGATAAAGGAAACGGAGACATAGATTCCTTTAATATAGTTCCTTCGGAAAATTCAACAGTTTTCTCATTATTGGAAAAATTATCAGCCAAGGAAAATTTTAAAATAGAATTTACAGTTTATCAAGAAATGGGTGTTCTTATAAAAAGCATTGACGGAGTCAAAAATGGAACGGATAATAAATATTGGCAATATTGGGTAAACGGAGAATTGCCAATGGTAGCGGCTGATAAAAAAGAAGTAAAGACCGGCGATAAAATAGAGTGGAAGTTTGCAACTACACAATTTTAGTTATATATATGAATGTTAAAAAATTTTTATTAGTAATAACAATTGTTTTTATAGGCGTCCTAACCAGAATTTTACTGAATGAATTCGTAAGTATTCCTAATTTTGAGGCAGTAACCGCGATTTCGTTGATTTCGGGTTCTCTTTTGGGAGGAATTTTTGCCGCTGTTGTTCCCCTTCTGGTTATTTTTATTTCTGACATCTATTTTGGCAATACCTTAATCTACCTTTTTACCTGGTCAGCCTTTATTTTAATCGGAATTTTTGGAATTCTCTTTAAAAAAAACTCAAAGCATTACTATTTAAAAATCACCGGAGGAGGAATCATTTCAGTTTTATTCTTCTACCTATGGACCAATTTCGGCTGGTGGCTTGTTTCCGGAATGTATCCACTGAATTCTCGAGGATTATTAGTCTGCTATGCCGCCGCGATCCCCTTCTTGAAAAATCAGCTGATGTCAGTTTTAATTTTTTCTCCGGCTTTCGCCTTACTTTTTACTATAATTTCTGAAAAATTTTTCGCAAATATAACTAAAAAAGATGAAAATCTTACTTTTATATCCAGAATTTCCTAAAACTTTTTGGAGCTTTAAATACGCTCTTCCTTTTATTGGGAAAAAAGCATCATCTCCACCGCTTGGTTTATTAACAATGGCGGCTTTACTTCCTGAAGAATGGGAGAAAAAATTGATTGATTTGAATGTTGATAATCTAAACGACAACGATATTAAAAAGGCAGAATTTGTTTTTATCTCTGCAATGGCTGTTCAAAAGAAATCAGTTAAAGAAATTATTGACCGAATAAAAAAATTCGGTAAAAAAATTGTTGCTGGCGGGCCTTTGTTCGCCACAGGTTACGAGGAATTCTTAAAAGACATCGATTACCTTGTTTTAGGTGAAGCAGAGGTTACTCTACCCGTGTTTTTGAAAGATTTTAAAAATAATAATCTGAAAAAGATTTATAAATCCGATCGTTGGCCGGACATTAAAGAAACGCCATTGCCCAGATGGGAGTTGCTAAATATGAAAAAATACGCCTCAATGAGTATTCAATCTTCAAGAGGTTGCCCTTTCAATTGTGAATTTTGTGATATCATTCTTTTAAACGGCAGAACTCCAAGATCTAAAGACAAAGAACAGATTATAAACGAATTGGACGCTCTATATGAAAAGGGCTGGCGAGGAGATGTATTTTTTGTTGATGATAATTTTATCGGAAATAGAATGAAACTCAAGGAAGAAATTTTACCAGCAATAATCAGTTGGATGAAAAATAAAAAATATCCCTTTAATTTCAATACCCAGCTTTCAATAAACCTTGCCGATGATCAAAAATTAATGGAATTAATGGTCGAGGCCGGTTTTGAAACTGTTTTTATTGGGATTGAAAGCCCAGATGAAGAAAGCTTAAAAGAATGCGGAAAATTCCAAAATATAAATCGCGACTTGTTAGAATCAATTAGAATTATTCAAAATAATGGTTTACAGGTTCAGGCTGGTTTTATTATCGGTTTTGACAAGGACACTCCGTCAATTTTTGAAAGAATGACTCTTTTTATCCAAACTAGCGGGATAATGACAGCGATGGTTGGTTTACTACAGGCTCCTCCAAAAACACGACTGTGGGAAAGATTAAAAAAAGATAAAAGATTAATTTCTGAATCCACTGGAAACAACACCGACTGTACTATTAATTTTATCCCTAAAATGAACTACCATACTTTAATCACTGGCTATAAAAAATTAATGAATAATATTTATTCTCCGCGAAATTACTATCAAAGATTAATTAATTTTTTAAAACAATATGAGCCGAAAAGAAAAAATTTTTTTAGGATTAATTCAAACCAGTTTCTTGCCTTTTTGAAATCAATCTGGATTTTAGGTATCAAGGAAAAAGAAAGGATATATTACTGGAATACTCTGTTCTGGTGTATTATCAAGAAACCAAAGGTTTTCCCAGTGGTATTAGAAATGATGATAAAAGGTTTCCATCTCCGGAAAATTTCAGAAGATTATTCATCTATTTAAACCCTAAATTATGTTTTATCAATGCCCAAATTGTAAAAATACCTGGCAATATCCCGTTGAAAAATGCCTTAATTGCTTTCAAAAACCAAAACCAATTGAAAGCAAAAGTTTCAAGGTGACCGGAATCTCCAAGGTTATTATCCCCTCTTCCCTGCACCCAAAAACTCCTTATTATGTTTTGGCTTTGGAAAACGAAAACGGTCAGAAGTTAGTCCAGAAATCAATGAAAGAATACAAAATTGGCGATAATTTTGAAATAAAATCCAATGATGACAAAAATGCGGTTGCAATCTGGAGAATAAAATATGATATTCCCGAAGCAATTGAAAAAACAGTTGCCCTGACAGGTGGAATAAAAATTAGCGAAAATTCAAAAATCTTAATCTTGCCAACCTTAGTTTCTGTTTCTCATCCCTATTTCAGAGAAAATACTCATCCTGAAGTTTTACGGGAGGTAATAAAGTTTTTGATTAAAAATGGTGCAAATCCCGAACACATAAAAGTAGCGGGTCAGAGCTTTAGCGAAACTCCAATTGAGGCAATGGCCAAAAAATCCCAGTTATTGTCGGTTTGCCTGGAAAATAAAATTAACTGCATCGACCTTGGTAAATCTGGCTTCAAAAGAATTGAAAAAGAGGGATTGATTTTTGAAATATCGGAAGAACTTTTTAAAAACGACCTTATACTTAATCTCCCAATTCTAAAATTAGATGCAAAATTAGGACTGAGAGGCGCTCTGGAAAATTTAATCAGAACCTGGAAAAAAGAAAGCTTTTTGGGCCAAAAATATTTATACGAGGAAGAGGATTTGATTTTAAAATTGAAAGGAATTTTGCCAGAAATTTTGACTATTGCCGATGCAACAATAATCCAGAAATCCAATAAGCAATCAGCGATTTTAGATTTGATTTTAGCAAGCCACAATCCTTCTAATTTGGACCGAGTCTTTGCTGAAATTACAATGATTCCTTTGCCTAAATATTTAAAATCAGTTGAAATTAAAGGAATACCAGTTTCTGGTCGGGAAATTGGAGAACTTCAATTCAGTTTAGATAAAATTTAATTCACCCAGTTAAATCCCGCCGAGCGGGAACTGCGGAGCAGTTATTTAACAGGATAAAAATTAAATAAATAAAAATATGTATAATTTTAAAGACAAAGTCGTATTAATAACCGGGGCTTCAGGCGGTATCGGCCGGGCAATTGCTAAAAAATTCAGCCAAGACAAGGCAAAGTTAGCTTTAAACGACATAACTCCGACTGAAGGAACTCTTAAAAATTTAGTTGAAGAATTAAAAAAATTGGGAGCTGCCGAAGTTAAATATTACTTAGGCGATATCTCAAAATATGAAGAGGTTGAAAAAGTAATGGTAGGAATCCAAAAAGATTACGGCCGGTTGGATGTTTTAGTTAACAATGCCGGCGTTATTGCTGATAGAACTCTAGCTAAAATGACGAAAGAAGAATGGCAGAAAGTGATTGATGTCAACTTAACTGGAGTTTTTAATTGTTCAAAATTAGCCCTACCCTTACTTATTCCAAATCAGGGAAAAATTATAAGCATCTCATCAATAGTCGGGCAAAGAGGAAATTTTGGCCAAACAAACTATGCTGCAACTAAAGCAGGAATTATAGGTTTCACCAAGTCTTTGAGCAAAGAAGTGGGGAGATTCGGGGTTAGAGTAAATGCTATATGTCCAGGTTTAGTTGAAACAAGAATGACTGAAACTATACCCGACCAGATGAAAGAAATGATAAAAAGGCTGACTTCACTTGGCAGAATGGGAAAACCGGATGAGATAGCGAGTTTAATTGCCTTTTTAGCTTCTGATGAATCAAGTTTCATTACCGGCTCTATTGTCAATATTGACGGGGGTTTAGCAATTTAATCTCAATCCTATGTTATCAAAAGAAGAGATTAAAAAGATTATACCCTATGGTGAGCCGTATTTGTTTTTGGACGAGGTGGATATTATTAATGAAAACGAGGCGCTAGGTTTTTACCAAACTCATCATGATGATTATTATTTTAAAGGCCATTTTGTTGATTTTCCCATGATGCCAGGCGTTTTAATAATTGAAGCCTTGGGTCAACTAGCCGGTCTTATATTGCGGAAAAATTGGAAGGCCGGAAATTATAAAGACTATCATTTCTTGGCTTACGATGTTAAAAGTTGCCAGTTCTTCAAGCCGACATTTCCTGGAGATAAAATAAAATTTAAAGCAGAAATCTTAGGTGTTTACGAAAATAAAATTGCCCATATTAAAGGAGGGAGCTGGGTCGGCGAAGAATTGAAATGCGAGGTAAGATTTTCAGTTGTTATAATAAGTAAAAAAGAATTTTCAGAGAGATACCCCCGCTAGTAGAAATTCGATAAGATTTTTTCTAAAGAAAAACTCAATTGTGAACAGGTCGAATTTCACTACAGGGCAAGAAAAAATAATATGCTGTTTTTAACTCAAGGGCTGGTTTTCAAAAAAGCAAAAAATTTAGGAAAATAATTAAAAATATTTTAAATAAAATGCCGAGAGAAAACAAATTAACTCAATTATTAGGAATAAAATACCCGGTGATTCAAGGCGGAATGGCTGGAATATCTGACTCAACTCTGGTTTCGGCAGTTTCAAATGCCGGAGGTTTGGGAACTTTAGGTTCAGGACTAATGCCTCCTCAATGGCTAAAAGACCAGATTAAAAAAACAAGAGAACTGACTAAAAATCCTTTTGCTGTAAACCTCTATCTCCAAAATCCAAAAGCCGAAGAATTAATAAAAGTAATCATAGGAGAGAGAGTGCCGACTGTTTTTACCGGAGGCGGCAATCCCCTACCCCTATTTCAATATTTTCAGGCAGCCGGAATTAAAATTATTCCGGTTGTTCCATCCCCGCGATTAGCAAAAAAAATGGAGGACAATGACGCTGATGCGGTGGTTGTTGAAGGCATGGAAGCCGGCGGCCACATCGGAGACAATACTACTTTCTGTTTAATTCCTCAAACAAAATCGCTTTTAACAAAAATACCTTTAATTGCTGCTGGCGGTATTTGCGATGGCAAAACAGCAGCGGCTGCTGTTTTGCTTGGTGCTGATGGAGTTCAAATGGGAACAAGATTTTTAGTCAGCAAAGAATGCCCGATTGATGAACAATATAAAAAAAGGATTATTGATGCTACT
>Ga0315274_10013338_pt1 | contig 11702 bp, 10 predicted proteins | sample YL17G02_20_MG_FD_203700 | JGI IMG/M metagenome (GOLD analysis project Ga0315274, IMG submission 203700) | Sediment microbial communities from Yellowstone Lake, YNP, Wyoming, USA - YL17G02_20 | ecosystem: Environmental > Aquatic > Freshwater > Lake > Sediment | place: USA: Wyoming | collected...
AGAACGCCAAACCTGGATGGCTTGTCCGGATCTTCGTGGACTCTCTCCAGCGCATATGGTCGTTGGAGCGGCCTGAAGGCAAGAACCCATATCGATCGCTTCAGAACGGCGCAGTCAACATCTTCGATCCCTCGAGCGGGAAGTGGGAAAGGCATGCCACTTACCTAGATGCTCTGAAAGCACAACGCCAAACGAAGGACTTCGGTTTCGAGACCTGGCGAGCGCCGCGGCCCGTCTTCAGCAAGGACAGGCGAATCGCCGTATGCATGGACTGGAGGGGGCCGGTTCACTATCTCAAAGGCTCGGAATGGCGCTCTTTTCCCACGGGAGAGTTCAAGAGCACGAGGTTCGCCGGCTTGTTCTTCGATGCGGAGGGCCGGCTATGCGTGAACACATACCGGGAACCGCGTGACAGTCCGCGGCGTCAGGAATTTACGTTTGTCATGCAGAAAAACGAGACGTGGGAAGAGAACGATCGCATTTCCGGAACCCCCGCGACGTTGTTGGGCGAATACCCGCAAGTAATGAAGCAGAAGGGCTGGGCGGCCCTCGAGGCGCTGCGGTCCCATGCGGTGGTCGAGGACGCGAACGGACTCTTGTGGTACTGGTACATCGAGAACGGACAGCTCTATAAACGCGGGCTGGGAATCAGTGCCCCTCAGTTCATGCCCGGCGAAGCGCACCCTTTTCTGGCCGAGTATCTGGTGGAAGAGGCGCTGCTTGATCCTGAGGGGAATATGTTCTTGGTTACGAGCAGCCGCTCCTCCTTTTATCTAACGCCGCGGGAGCCATTGCCGCATACAGAGGCTGTTATAAAGGAGAAGGGGCTTGACTCTGCTCGAATTACACTGCGTTCAAACATTTCCAGCGGAATCTCGTTCATCTGGCGACTGGACAATGGGGATTGGAGCGCCCCTCAACGCGACACCGGGGTGTACCTCGCGGATCTTATCGGAGGGGAACACCGCTTTGAAGCCGTTGCACTTGATGAATTCCTACAAACGGATCGCTCCCCTGCCGTCTTGCAGCTAGCGCTGGACGCCAATCCTGAGGAGCAGATCCGCCAATGGGTCGAACAACTGCGCGACCCGGAGTATGAGAAACGCAAGGAAGCCGTCGCAAAGCTCGCGCGATATGGCGCCTTGGCGCTGCCGGCCTTGCAGAAAGCTCGCGAGAATGCCTCCGATGACTTGCGTTGGTGGATCGACGCCGCCGGCACCAAGGTTGGAGACCGGAGGCCGTAGGCCGCAGGTTGTAGCAAGGCACGTTGCCCCTCTACCGTCCGGATTTTCGAGTTCGTTTAAGAGTCGCATACCGCGCAAGGGAGGGCGAGGCTCCCGCCGAGCCGAAGTGGTGGCCGGAATGTGTCCGGCTCGGCAGGAGCCTCGCCCTCCCGCATTGCATCGTATCGCGGGGCTGAATAGAATGGCGTTGTCAAGGCACGACACGTCTGTGATGGAGGTGGGCATGACGAAAGGACAGGAAAAGACACAGCGTGTATTGACGGCGATCGAACGCCGCGAACCGGATCGTGTACCCGTGGGCGAGTTCTTCTGGACCAATTTCGTGAAGCGCGCGAGGAAGGAATTGGCTGACGGCGGGGATTTCAACCCTTACCGATACTGGGATCTGGACCTAATTGTCATCACGCCGAATATGGACCCCCATCTGAAGGGCATCCAGATCCTCCAGGACGTTCCCGGCCGCAAAGTCGTGAAGACGGGGTTCGGCGCGACTATCGAGTTGCGCGAGGGCTGCCCTATGCCCTGCTTTCTGGAGTGCGATGCCAAAACCTATGAGGATATGGACGAATACGTCTTCGATGACCCTCGGGACGATCGGCGATTCTTCGCGGCCCTCGATGACCAGCTCAACTCGGTGGCGGATACGCTGAATCTGGGGATTCCATCGTTTGTTGACCGCGTGAATGCGTACGCGGACGACTTCTGCGTGTTCGGAAGCGTCTGCGAACCTCACGAGATGATCTGGCGCATCATGGGGACGACCAATATCCTCCTCAAGATCGGCGAAGACCCGGGTCGAGTTGCGCAGTTCGCTGAGCGTCTTGGCGACTTCCTGGCCGGCATCGCCGAAGGCCAAATCAAGGCCGCGGAAGGCAAACTCGCCGGCCTCTACATCTGGGGCGACGTCGCGTATGATCGCGGAATGTTTTTCTCGCCCGACTTCTGGCGCGCAGTGTACAAGCCGCAGGTAGCTCGCCTTTGCGCCGTTGCGCACGCGCATGGCCTGAAGACCATTTACCATGGATGCGGCAACGCGAGCGCCGTATTTGAGGACATGATCGAAATCGGCGTGGATGCGTACAATCCTCTCGAAGCAAAAGCCGGGCTCGACGTCGTCGATCTCAAGCGTCAGTACGGGAATCGCTGGTCTTTCAACGGAAATCTCGATGTGCGCGTGCTGGCCACGAACGACAAGGATCAGATCCGGCGCGAGGTGCTGCGAAAACTCAACGCGGCCAAAGGCGGCGGCTACATCATTCAATCGGATCATTCCGTTCCCGACAACGTCGATCCCGCGAGCTACGACTATGTGGTTCAATTAGTGCGGGAGTATGGAAAGTATCCGTTAGAGAGACTGGAGGCTGTGTAGGCTGTAGGCGATCTGTTTTCCTCCAGTCTACGGTCTACAGTGTACAGCCTAAGCATGGGAGGACGTCATATGAAGCGCTATGGTTCAGTGATTGGCGTGCGGCCGGAGAAACTGGAGGAGTACAAGCGGCTGCACGCGGCGGTGTGGCCCGATGTCCTGAAGATGATCAAGGACTGCAATATCCGCAATTACTCGATCTACTACAAGGACGGGTATCTCTTCAGCTACTTCGAGTACATCGGAACGGACTTCGACGCTGACATGGCGAAGATGGCCGCCGACCCGACTACACAGAAATGGTGGGCCGTGTGCAAACCGTGCCAAGCGCCTCTCCCGACTCGAAAGCCCGGCGAATGGTGGGCCGATATGGAAGAGGTGTTCCATTGCGACTGACCTCCCGCGAACGCGTGATGGCGGCCTTCGAGCACGTCGAGGGGGATCGTGTCCCCGCGTGGTGCGGATCTTCAGCAGAATTCTGGGCCAAGGCCAAACGCGAACTCGTGCTGGACGACGAGGCGTTGCGCGTCCGGTTCGGTGATGACTTCCGACGCGTGTGGGCGCGATATGCAGGGCCGGTAATACCCCTTTCACCGAATGCAACCAGTAGAACGCCGTTCGGCGTCGAACGGCACGGAATGGGCTATGGAATGCCGCTCTCGCATCCCCTGGCGCATGCTACCCTGAGCGACGTAGAAGCCTACGCCTGGCCGGATCCCACGTGGCTGGACGTGTCAGCCATTCGCGCAGAGGCGGCCGTGTACAGGAGGCAATATGCCATCCTTGGCGGCGACTGGTCTCCGTTCTGGCACGATGTGATCGACCTGTTCGGCATGGACGTCCTGATGATGAAGATGTATGAGGAGCCGGACATCGTGGACGCGGTCATGAAGCGCGTGGTTGACTACTACTTTGAGGCGAGCAAGCGGATCTTCGATGCGGCCTCCAAGGAGATCGATGTCTTTTTCATCGGGAACGATCTTGGCAGTCAGCGTGGTCCGTTGCTCGGAGAGGGCCTCTTCCGGAGGTTCGTCCTGCCGCATATCGCTCGGCTCGTCGATCTGGGACACGCTTACGGCCTCAAGGTGATGATGCACTGTTGCGGGGGTGTGGCTGAATTCATCCCCGCGCTGATTGATGTGGGCCTGGATGCCCTGCACGCCGTTCAGCCATCGTGCCGCGGGATGGATCTCGCCACGCTCAAGCGCGAGTTCGGCGCCAAGATAGTCTTCAACGGCGGAATCGATTCTCATCACGTGCTCATCAAGGGCACGCCCGGACTCGTTCGACAGAAGGCGCGCGAGGTCCTAGATATCATGAAACCCGGCGGGGGATACATCGCCGGGGCCAGCCACGACGCCATCCTCGAGGAAACTCCGGTCGAAAACGTCCTGGCGATGTTCGATTCCATCCGCGAATTCGGCGTCTACGCATGAGGCGGCCCGCATGAGCACACACGTCGCTGACGGCAGGGCGCGGTTCAGGTTGTCCTTCCAAACGATTCAAACGGCCTCCGTGTTCCTGTTGCTCGTGGCGCTGTGCGTCTACTCGTCCCTGAAAACGGACACCTTCTTCACCTGGGACAATCTCGTTCATAACCTGTTGACGAATGCCGCATACACCGGCGTGATCGCCTGCGGCATGACGTTTGTGATGATCGCAGGAGGATTCGATCTATCCGTATCCTCGATCACGGCCGTCTGCAGCGTTGTCGCGGTGCTCACGTTGCAAGCGCTGGCCGGCATGGGGCCGTGGGTGGCCATCCCGGGTGCGATCCTCGCAAGCATCGCGGCCGGCGCGGCGCTGGGCGCATCAAACGGCGTGCTGATTGCCTACGTCGGCGTCAATCCGTTCGTCGTTACCCTCAGCACTATGTTGATCTTCCGTGGACTGGCCCTCGTTATCACACACGGCGGGCTGTCCATCGAGGTTCCGCCCGCATTGCGCGATGCATTCAGAGGGTTCTATTGGGGTCGAGTGGGTTTATTGCCCGGCAGCGAGCACCGTCTCAGTGTTCCCATACTAGTCTTCATTGGCGTCTTTATCGTGTTTCTTTGCGTGCTGCGTTCCACGCGCTTTGGACATTACGTCTACGCCGTCGGCGGCAACGAGACCGCCTCATGGCTTGCTGGCGTCAATACGCCTTCCGTCAAAGCAATCACCTACATTTTGTCCGGTCTTACCTGCGGGGTCGCGGCCCTCATTTACGCGGGCATGTCGAACACGGCCCAAGCCGCGAGTTACCAAGGACTCGAAATGGTCGTGATCGCCAGCGTCATTGTCGGCGGCACGCCCCTCGGCGGCGGCCAAGGCGGGTTGTGGCTTACCTTGAACGGCCTGCTTCTGCTCTCCGTCATTGAGAACCTCTTGACCCAGTCCGGCGTCACCGAGGAATACCGAAACATCGTTCGTGGTGCTATCATCGTAACGGTTGTGGCAATAGACGTGACTCTGCGCCGCACTCGAACGGCGAGACGCACTTGACCGAGGAGGAAGAATGAGAGCAGGCAATGGGAGATTGCTGTTCGGGATCCTGGGAGCATTGCTCACGGCATGCATTTTGGCGGCCGGGTGCGGGAAATCCGAGGGGCCGGCCAAGCGCGTCATCGGGTTCTGCATGACGCTTGATGACCCGTATTGGCAGAACATGCGGCTTGGGGCGATGGATGAAGGGAAGAAACTCGGCGCGGAGGTCATCATCACGAACGCGAAAGAGGATCCCGTCATTCAGATCCAACAGATTCAAGAGATGATCGCGCGTCGCGCCGATGCCGTCTGCCTTGTGCCGATGAAGAAAGAACCTCTCGTGGCCGGAGTCCAGGCGCTGAACCGGGCGAAGATTCCCGTGATCCTCGTGAACCGCGAAGTGGGGGATGGATGCGAGTACTTGTGCTTTACGGGTACGGACACGTACAACGGGGCCGTTACCTCCGCCAAGATCCTCATGGACGCCATCGGCGGCAAGGGTGGCATCGTCGAGTTGCACCAGCATCTCGGCACCGGGCCGGAGATCGCACGCTCCAAGGCACTCCGCGACGTCATGAAGGATTACCCTGAAGTCACCGTACTCGCGCGCGTGCCGCACGATGGCGATCGCGGAAAAGCGATCAAGGAAATGCAGGCGCTCTTGGCGAAGTTCCCCGACCTGAAAGGCGTTTACGTGCACGGCGATCCGCAGGCGATTGCCGCCGCCGAAGCTTGCGCGGATGCAGGCCGCACCGGCGTTGCCATCGTCGGCATGGGCGGCAGCCAGGAGGCCATCGACGCAATCAAACAAGGCAAGATCACCGGCACGAGTTTCCAACAGCCTGAAGAAGAAGGCCGAAGCGCCGTCCGCCTTGCGATCAAACACCTCAACGGGGAAATGCTCGACAAGAATTACCTCATCCCGTGTCCGCCCATAACAAAAATGAATGCGGAGCAGTTCAAGGGGCAGTTTTGATTCCTCTCGCAAAGCCGCAAAGACGCAGAGGAAAGAACGCACAGTTTTTGACACCCCTAACGGCGCGCCGATAAACTCATCATGGATTCTGATGCCGGGTCTGCAAAGCCCGTGCTGTTCTGGAATGGAGGGACACAGGTGAAGCCGTCTGCCGTTGCGGTGTTGGACGTGGGGAAGACCAACAAGAAGGTGAGTCTGTATGACCGGCAATTCAACGTTCTGGCGGAGGAACGGACGCCGATCGAATCGAAGGACCTGAAGGGACTTGAGGTCGAGGACACCGACGCGCTCCTGACGTGGTTCAGGTCGAGCCTCAAGAAGCTTGCCGCACAGGCGGACATCCGCACCATCGCCATCACGACGCACGGCGCAACGCTGGTCTTGCTTGACGAATCCGGCAAACTCGCGCACCCGGTCATTTCCTACAGTGCGGCCAAAGGCTCGGAGGTTCAGGAGGAGTTCTACAGCGCGTTCGGCGACAGCGCCACGCTGCACAGAGCTACCTGTACGCCGGACGTCGGTTTCGCCAACATGGGCAAGGTGCTGTTCTACGTGAAGACGCGCCTGCCGGAAGTCTGGGCGAAGTGCAGGCACGCGCTGTTCTACACGTCATACCTCGGCTACGAACTGACCGGCGTCATGGGGATGGAACCCACCTACGTCGGGAACCACTGCTACCTGTGGGACTTCGCTCAGAACACGTGGAGCGGCGTCGCGAGACAACTCGGCGCCGACAAGCTTTTCCCGGAGAGTATCAGTCCTCCTTGGGCGTGTCTCGGTGTTGTGAAACGGGAGATCGCTGAAGAGTGCGGCCTCTCGAAGGACTGCAAGGTCACGCAAGGAATTCACGACTCGAATGCAAATTTCCTTTCATATCTCGCGCAAGGATATGACGACTTCCTGCTGAATTCGACGGGCACGTGGTGCGTTCTCATGCGCAAGGCCGCGTCGATAGATCTTTCGCCGGAGGAGATCGCCGCGAAGGTCTTTTTCAACCTCGATGCGTTCGGGCATCCCGTCAGGACGTGCATTTCCCCGGCGGGCATGGAGTACGACACGTTCCGCGGTTTCACGCTGCTCAACGATGAGTCCGATGCCGCCGCTGTGCGCCGCGTCGTGCAGGAGAGGAAGTTGTTTGTGATCCCGGGCGTTTTGCCGGATGCATCGGCGTTTCCGGGGGCGTCAGCGCGCGTTGTAGTCGGCGGCGTCGAGTACTCGCTCGACAACCTCCGCCGCCGGACGGATTCGCCCATGACGCCGTTCCGGCAAGACTACTTCGCCGCGCTCAACCTGAGTCTCGCGCTGGGCACGCGGAAGATGCTGGCATGGTGTGGTGTCAAAAAGGGCACGACGGTTTTCATCGAAGGCGGCTTTGCCAAGAATAAGACTTACTGTGAGTTGCTGGCGGCCCTGTGTCCCGACCAGAGTTTCGTGCTCACGAGTGTGAAGGAGGGCACGTCCTTCGGTGCGGCCCTGACGGGATGGATGCTTGCCGAGAATATGTCCTTGGAGGCCATCGGCAAGGAGTTCAGCATCCGGACGACGCCGATCTCGCGGGTCGATTTCGGCAACATCCAGCCCTACGAGACGGAATTCATGCGGTTGGCGAGCCGATGAGGGAGGCAGTGAGGCGCGCATCACGAGGAATCCGGGCTTAGGAGGAAGAGGGACACCCGCCCATTAGATCCTGCTATGCGGCATAATGGCGAACATCTACCGTAACCCCTGCCTTTACCGATTGCTCGAACACCGCGAGCAACTGGGCCGCTGTTTCGTCGTCGACGTATTCCTCTCCGCAGCTCTCGCACACTTGGGCGGGAACAGACTTGAACACGACCGTAACGGCTTCGCGTTCCAAGGTAACGGTGGCCGTGCCGGGTTTCGTTTTACCCTCTTTGCAGATCACGCATTTCATGTGCGTTTCCTCCTTGTAAAGTCGGCGGCCCAGCGACCTGCATCGGGCTCGTACACCGTAATCACGATCACTTGCTGCTGCTCCGGATTCTCCGCAACGACCGCGTGGAGAGGCCTGCTTCCAATCCACCCCATTACCAACCGGCTTGGGTAAGGTTTGTCGTTCGGATACTCCTCAATCGTTTTTCCGGATTCGATGACCCGTCGTACGTCCGCTTCGCTAATGGATCGCCGGGCCATGCGGGTCAAAGCGTGTGCGCAAGATAATCTTCATACCTTATTGTATTCTAGCATACCAAACACTCTGTCGGGAAACGGATTCTTGGGTTTGGTCTCGTTCCCAAACAGGCGCTTGGAACAAGTAGGGACATCGGGTTCCAGATCAGCAGAGGGGGGGTGTATACTCAAGGGACGGTCGTAACGAAGGCAGCCGGCGAGCAGCCGGTTTGAGGAGGGAACCATGCCAAACGGAAGCCCTGCAACCCAATCCACAACCGGCCGTATGTCGCCCGAGGAAAAGACTGAGATCGACGCCCTCTTCTCCCGGCACGTCAACAAGGGGCAGTTCAAGTATCTCAGATCGGCGCATCTGGACGTCTTCGAAACCGAGCGTTTAGGTGTGTGTTTCAGGGACGCGGTCTCCGGAAAAAAGATGTACGACTGTTTCACGTCGGCGGGCGCGTTCAATGTCTCACGACACAACCCGCTCGTGATGAAGGCCCTCGAAGAGGCCCTCGAGGACCTCGATCTCGGGTCCTACAACCTCCTTTCCGTTCATAAGCTCGCGTTTGCGAAGAAGCTGTCTTCGCTGGCGCCGGGCGATCTCAAAGGTGTCCTTTTCGCTGCCGGCGGCGGCGATGCCATTGACTGCGCGATCAAGCTTGCGCGTGGCGCCACGGGCCGTCAAGAGGTCATCGCAACCGTCAAGGCCTACCACGGCCACACCGGTTTTTCCCTTTCGGCGAACGGAAAAGAGCATTATCGCCACTACTTCGAACCGCTGATGCCGGGTTTCACGTTTACGCCTTTCAACGATCTCGGCGCCGTGCGTGCGCGGGCCTCGGATAAGACCGCTGCGATAATACTGGAGCCGGTGCAAGGCGAGGCGGGTATTTTCCCAGCGACCAACGAATATCTGCGCGGCCTGCGAAAGATCTGCGATGAGAAAGGGATTCTCCTCATCTTCGACGAAATCCAAACGGGCCTCGGCCGGACGGGAAAGCTTTTCGCTTGCGAGCATTCAGGGGTCATCCCGGACATCATGGCGCTCAGCAAGTCGCTCAGCGGTGCGCTGTTCCCGAGCGCGGCCGTCTTGTATAGGAAGATCCCGCTTGTCGTAGATTTTCTTGATCGGCGGCCAAACTTTCACGTGACCTATGGCGGCGGTTCAGATATCGGCTGCCGCGTATCGCTCAAGGTCCTCGAGTACATCGAGGAGAACCGTCTATGGGAAAACGCGGCCCGCATGGGCGCGCGACTCAAAGGCGCCCTCGAGGACTTGATGCGCGAGAATCCCAAGATCGTCAAAGAGGTGCGCGGCCTTGGCCTCATGGTGGGCATCGAGTATTGCCACGAGTTCATCGGGCCGATGATGTCCGAAGCGCTCGGCCGTCACGGCGTCTGGGCGGCGTACTCGGGCAATGCGCCGCAGGTCATGCGGTTCATGCCGCCGATCACCGTCAACGACCGGGAAATGGATGAGATCATCGCGGCGATTCGGGCCGCCGTGAAGGACATGAAATCGCTGCTCCCCGTCGCGATGGTCGCAGCGAAGATACCCGGTGTGCTGAGTCTGCTCAACAACGAGAGAGTGCAGGTGGCCATGTTCGGTTTCCTGCGCCGCATCGAAGAGCTTACGGGTAAGTCGAGATAGGAGGGGTCGCCATGGCTATCGAAACACAATCGAAGTTTGGGGGCGCTGAGCTCGTGACACAAGGCCGCCTTGAACGGTTGCACGACCTCGGTCACGACTTCCTGGAAGCCAAACGCGAGGGGGCATACATCTACGATGAGCAGGGCACACGCTACCTCGATGCGCATGGCGCGGCAGGCGTGTTCAATCTCGGCCGCCGTCATGCGGAGCTTGCCGGCGAACTCAAGCGCGCCCTGCGCGAGACCGATATCGGCAACTTCCCGATGATTTCGCTCGAGAAGGCTCACCTCGCGAAGGCGCTCGCCGATTTCGTGCCGGGGCCGCTCGAGTGTTCCATTTTCAGCGTCGTCCGGGGTGAAGCGATGGACGCGGCCTGCAAGGTGGCCCGGGGTTTCACTGGCCGGCCGGAGTTGATAACCGTTGATGGTGGGTGGTACGGGCAGACTGGATTCGCCCTGAGCCTTTCGGAGCGAAAAGACAAGGATTCCTACGCTCCCTTGATTCCGGACGTTCGCGTCATGCCGTTCGGCGAACTCGATGCCGCGCGCAAAGCCATCACATCGAAAACCGCCGCTGTTATCTTAGAGCCCGTTCAGGCGGAGAACAACTGCCGCGCGGCTTCGCCAGGGTACCTCAAAGGCCTCTTGGGCCTCTGCCAACAGAACGGCGCCGTTCTGATCGTCGATGAGACCCAGACGGGCTTCGGCCGCACCGGCTCGAAATTCGCATATGAAGCCGGCGGCATCGAGCCCGACATCCTTGTCTTGGGAGAGGCGTTGGCGGGCGGGATGTTCCCAATTGCGGCAACGCTTCTAACTCAGCGCGTCAACGCGTTCATGAACGCGCATCCCCTGATTCATCTTTCGACTTTCGGCGGCGCGGACGTCGGCTGCCGGGTCGCTTTGAAGGCCATCGAGATCTATGCGCGGGAACAACCTTGGCGCAACGCCGCCGCAATGGGCGAACGTCTGTCAAGCGGCCTGAGGCAACTCATCCGTCAAGCTGCCGCATCGCCTGTTCGAAATGTGGCCGGAAACGGTCTGCTCCTCTCGCTTGAGCTCGCTTCGCCCGAAGCGGCGAAGCAGTTCTGCAAAGCCTCCGCGGCGCATGGATTGCTGGTCGTCCCCGGGGAGGTCGCCACGAATACGGTGGTCCTCCGTCCGCCGTTGACGATTACGCCCGAACAGGTCGACGAGATCGTCGCTTCCGTGAAAGCGGCGATGGAAAGCATGTAAGCTTCCCTGAGTTTCCTATCTTTCGGGTCCGTTAGCGGTCGAGGCTGCCAGCAACTCGGGGCGGTACTCGAAATGCATCGTGTCGAAGTGATACCACTTCCCGCCCCAGATGAACCCGTGCTTCTCGAAGATACACACGATCCGGCCCAGCTTGTCGTCTGTTAGGGCCTGTTTCGGGAGGGCGAGGCTCCTGCCGAGCCGCGTTTCCGCACGAGATCCTTCCGGCTCGGCAGGGGCCTCGCCCTCCCGAGGGTAGGTGGGGTGAGCGCGTGCGGCTTTGTCGTGCCATTCCCAATAGTCCTGGCATTCCTTGGGAAGTTCAAGGTCGATGGCGGCGCCGAAGCTGTGCATGCTCAGCCGTTGTGTTTCAGCGATTGGGCGCCACTTGAAAGTTCCGATAGGTGTTGCGGCGTAACGTCTCGTCTCCGCCGGCAGTCGATCTATTTCCTGAGCCACACGCGACAATGCCTCAGCCGCACCGTTTACCTTCGTGAAAGAGACCGTTTTCCCTTCGCCTCCAGGAAGCCAAGACACATTCACGAGTTTCTTCTCAACTTCCTCGGGCGTGTCGCCGTACATCTTCCGGAAAAAAGGCTCATGCCGAATGCGGCCCGGATCGGAATTCACG
>Ga0315274_10013339_pt1 | contig 11702 bp, 12 predicted proteins | sample YL17G02_20_MG_FD_203700 | JGI IMG/M metagenome (GOLD analysis project Ga0315274, IMG submission 203700) | Sediment microbial communities from Yellowstone Lake, YNP, Wyoming, USA - YL17G02_20 | ecosystem: Environmental > Aquatic > Freshwater > Lake > Sediment | place: USA: Wyoming | collected...
CTCGAAGACAAACTGGACGGTGGCCCATATCGCCTGAAGGTTCGCCACGAAGAGCGTCTTGATGACTTCCCAGGCGAAGCTGACGATGACGCCCAGGAAGCCGAGCTTCTCTGTGACGAATGTATTGACAGCGTTGAAGACTCCCACCACGATGTCCTTGATCTCCTCGAAGTGCTTGACCGCCTCGATGACGATAAGAACACCCGGCGCGAAAATCGCCAACAGCAGCTCCCAGTGCGCCTTCACGAAGTCAACCACATCTGCGAAGAGCGGCTTGACGAAGCTGATCACTTCGCCGACAGCCGCCTTGATGTCGTCGAAGTGCTTGATGGTGAGCACTATCGCCGCGATGAGCGGCAGGAACGGCGCCAGCAGGATGACGGCGAGCGCCTTGAAGGCAGTCTCGTGCTCTGAGACGAAGGTCTTGACCCCGCTCGTGAGCGTATTGAAGGCATCGACGACGAAGTCCTTGACCTTGCCGACTACCTGCTGGATGGTCTCCCAGGCGACCGTGACGATCTTTCGACCGATCTCGGTCTGTGTGAAGAAGTAGATCGCCCCCGCTGTGAGGGCGGCGATAGCGACGACGATAAGGATGATGGGGTTGGCGCTCATTGCGACGTTCAGGAGCCACTGTGCCACCGCCCACGCCTTGGTCGCGACGCCGGCCTTCAGGGCCACCCCGACAAACGCGCCCAGCGGCCCCGTTACCATCGGCCCAAGTACACCCATTGTCTGAATCAATGTCCCGTACTCGCTCGTCCAGTCCTGCGCAGTGCCGACGATCTGGTGTCGCAGAGCCCTAAGTCTGTTAGGCAGGGTGTTCCCGATGGCGTCGGCGGCCTTATCAGTTGAGCCCGCTACCTCTTCCAGCGACTCCCTGAACGAATCGAGGCCGGCCACATCAAGGGCGTTGGCGAGTTTAGGCCCCGCCTTCGTGCCGAAGAGATCGATAGAAACTGCGGCACGCTGAGCCGGGTCCTCTATGCCGCCTATGCCGTCGATCAGCACCTGGAACTGCTCGCCTGGCGAGAGCTTCATGAAGTCCATCAGCGCGTAGCCCGAAAGTCCGATAGACTCGGCCAGGCCAAGCACCTTCAGCCGCCCCTCGTCGGAGGTATCGGTCAGTGAGCCGACAGCCTTGTTGAATGCGGCCGTCGAACTAGAGGCGTCAAGGCCGCTGGCGGTGAACATGTTGAGTATCGCTACGCCGTCGGCTGCGCCCATATTGAACGCCTGCAAGGCCGGGGCTGCGCTGAGTAGAAAGTCCATGCCGATCTGTACGTTGGTGCCGTAGCGCTCATGGGAGGTGGTCAACAAGTCCATGATGCCGATCTGTTCCTCGGCGGGGATGTTGAACGCCTTCGTGATGTTGAGGAACTGTGTCTCTGCGGCCACCGCGTCCTGCCCGGTTACAAGAGACCAGTCGCCTATCGCGGTGGTGAGCGCCCCGATCATCCAGGTGGCGCCGGGAAGCACGCCGCCCAACGTGATGAGCGTGCCCATCACACCGGAGATCGATTCCTCGCTCAGAAGCGTGTTTTTGTAGAGCTCAATGTTGGCGTCCGTTAGCGCCTTGATCTGCCCCGCATCCAGCCCCGCCTCGGCGCCCATCTGGGCCATCGAGGTGTTAAGGTCACCGAACGATTGGCCGAGGATGCCTACCCCGGCGCCAAGGGCGCCGCCGATAACACCGGCAAGGGCCGTTGTAGCCCCGCCGATGCTATTCAGGACGCCGCTCGCCTCATCTTTGGCCGAAATGAGAATCGAAAGCTCGGCGGCATTCACGGTCTCACCATCCCCGCGCCAGCACGGCGTCAATCCCGTGCTCGTTTACAGCCGCGGCCTCTTGCCCAGCCCCGAAGAGCGTCCGGTAGGCTTGCATCGTCACTACTGGAATCCGGTGCTGCTCCAAAGCATTTACTCCCGTCCGTTCATACAACCAGTGGATGAAGGCCGCTTCCGCTACCTCTTTCGGCGTTTCGCTGCCGAAGCCAGAGAAATAGGTGATGATCCTTCCCCTTTGGCCTTCGTCGCTACTAAAGGGTTGAGCCGGGTCACCTCAGCGATGAGCTCGACATAGCTCGGCATATCGAGCCGGTCAAGGTTCTCCAGGGTGATGGGCACGGGCTCGCCATCACGGACATGTGACCATTCGACTATCGCGCGCAAAACGCGGATACCATCGAAGGCCGAGAGGTCGATGTTGGCTTCGGCCTCCCCCTCCGCTGATGCCTCAACGGTTATCGCTTCCTTCCGAGCAGCCTTGAGATCGCGGCTCACCAGCCGCCGCAACTTGTACCATTCGTCTGGCGCGCATTTCGGCCGGAACTCGGTCGTCTCGGTTTCATCCCAAACCAGCGGCATGTCTCTGCTCCTCCTACTGAAAACGGGCCAGCGCCCGCCACGTCTGACGGTTCACACTGGCCCGCTTAAAGCAGACTCGGGTGCTTATCTATTCGGTTGTTACCCTCGACGGGCGCCGGTCGTTATAGACCAGCCGCACGTCCCGCCCATCGCCTAGAAGCCAGACGCGGCGCTTGCAGGCCGGGCACACCGTCCGAATGAGCCCTTGAAAGATTCCGTCGAGCAGAATCGGCCCGTCCTTGCAGTCGCACCGTGTCGGCCTCCAGTCCATGCTAGGTCAGATCCGTCACCGCGTTCTTGCAGATCATGATCAGGAAGTTGGTCAGGTCGGTCGACCCTTCCAGCTTCAGGTTCACCGTTTGCAGGCCGTCCTTCTCGCCGTCCGGGAAGAGGCTGCCGGCGCTATACTTCATGTAGGCTATGAACTGCAGGGAGCGGTTGGCGTTGATGGTCGAAAGAATCGACACCATACGAGCTGTGCCTGCCTCCGCCGCCGTCTTCTCTGCCGCCCACACGCCGCCGGCCTTCGCCAGCAGGAGTATCTCCGCCGATATCTTGGCGTCGGCGGGGTTAATCTCATCCGTCGAGAAGTCGAGGTCGGTGCGTGCGTCTGCCGTGGAGAAAGGCCTGACGCCGGTCTCGATGGTGTACTTCCAACCCAGGACGGCAGCGGCAACCGCGGTCGCCGGCGTCGGCCAGGAAGCGACGGGGTCTATGTAGACGCTGCTGAAGGCCATCCCCGGCATATCCATCGTCGGCAGTGGTAGTGAACCTGTCCATGTGCCTGTCAGGAGCCGTCGGCCAAAGCCGCTGAGCGTGAAGGTGATCGGCGAGTTCTCCGAGCCCTGAACCTCCAGCTTCTGTGCCATCGAGTAGAGGAACTTCTGGTACATCGGCGTCGTGCCGTCCGTCAGCATGGTTGTGAAGGAGCGGCTCTTGAGAGCGGGGTCAACGACAGGGGAACGTGTCGCCGTCCAGATCCAGTTTGGCGTCGTTCCCGTCTTCACTGGTACGCCATTGACCACCATGCTCATGTAGTAGTGCATCTGGTCCATGATGACGGGACCGGCGATTTCCCATTCGGTGCCGCGACGCACGGCGAACTCGCCGCCTTGATTGGCGACCAGGGCGCCAATCGAGAACCTGGGGCGATAGATCTCGTCCTGCGGCGTTATCTTCAGGGCCTCGAAGACGTGCCGGACGGTCTGGGTCGCGACCTCTGTCCCCTTGGTTGCCTCCTGAACCGACTGCAGGGCTGCGGACTGTGCTCGGTAAGTGGTGCCCATCTCTATTCCTCCCTCGCCGCCACTTCCGGCGGCGCGTCTTTGACGTGCTTGTAGAGGGGCGAACGCTTTACGCAGCCCTTCTGGTCGGACGGGACCTGGTTATTCCTCTCGTACTCCTCACAGACGGCCTCGAACTGCGCGTCTGTCATGTCATAGGGCGGGACGCCGGGAATGACTGCTCCCTCGCCGACGTATTTCCACATTTGACAGCCTCCTTATGGCTGATAGTTCGCAGCCTCCATGAGTGTGATACCTAAGATGCAGTCCATGCCGGTGAACTGGCGCTGGCCGTAGGTGAAGGACGCCGCCTCCTCCATGTTCGGGCCGTCGATAATGCTGGCCGTGAAGTTCAGCGTCAGGTCCGCGTCGAAAGCGTCCACGACTGCCTCGCGGTAGGCGTCCACGAGGGCGCTCGCCGTGGCGAGATCGCCGTCGGATACCAGTAGCCGCAGCCGCACCGTGTACACCTTCTTGCGCAGAGAACTCGACTGGCGCACAACGGTCAGCGCCGGCGGGTAGATGATGAAGCAGGGCAAGTCCTGCACCGTGCCCGGCGGGTCGGTGTAGACGCGCTTGATCTCGGACTGCGGCTCGGTGATCGAGACGCCCTCCAGGATTTCAACGATGCGCGCCTTTGCGTCTGCCCAGGCCATCTATGCCCCCCACTTGTGTTCGATCATCGCCGCCGTCTTGCCAATCAGCTCCTTCGCCTTCTTCTCGCCTGCATCCGCAGCGCCGGCCATGAAGTGAATGCCCTTTGTACCGTGCGCCTTGATTTGCTGCGCCAGCAGCCAGGGCTTCGTCGCAATGCCGTGAGACTTCGCCCAGCGGCCAATACTCGCAACCGGCGGCGGCTTGCCGGGCCCGCGCCCCTCTTCGACCGAGAGCGCGATCCCCACAACCGCCTTCGGCTCGTAGACTTTCGCCGAGAGTTTCACGCCCTCGCCGGCGAATGAGACCTTGATGACGTTGCCCAGCGTGCCCTTGTCGGCCGCGTGGGGCTTCGCCCTAGTCCGCGCCTCCTGGTGGATGAACTCCGCCAGCGTGGAGAGCATTTCCTCGAACGGGTCAAGGGCGCGTTTCAGCTTCGCTTGCAGCTTCTCCATGCCCGTAAGGGTGACCGTCGTTCCAGCCATCAGACGAACCACCTCGACGTCCTGGCGTACTGCCGCTCCATGTCGAGCAGCAGCGCGCTCATCTGCGGTGATGCGTTCACCACCGAATCAATGCTCTGCAAAGTCAGAGTGAAGCCTGACTCCTGCATGTCCCGCAGTTGCCGCGTGACGGAGATCGTCGCCTCCCTGATGGCGCCCGGAACCGCCGGCCAGCCGAAGGTTGCCGTCACCTGGACAGCGTGCGACCAGTACGGCCAGTGGTAGAGGCGCCCGTTGTTCGGCACGATCGCCAGGTACTGGTAGGGCTTCGGCTCCGGCCCCGTGAGCGCGTCGGCGGGCTCGACCCAGAAGTGCGTGTTCAGTGTCAGCGTCTCATCGGCCGCGTCGAAGTCGAAGTCACCGTCGAGGTCGACCTTGACGACGAGCCCGGTTGTCGTCGCGATCTCGGATGGCAGCCAGAAGTGCGCGCGCCCGCTACCGCGCCAGAGATGCGTCACGGGCGCCGCGTCCTGGTTGAAGTGCCGCCCCAGCCGCTGTTCGAGGTAGCGCGCTACGGCCTTGCCCTGCGCGAGAATCGTATCGTCGTCGCCCGCGTCGCTCTTCGTCGTCCGGGCACGATATTCCTCTGGCGTGAAGTAGGCGGAATCCAGAGCCATCGTCTACTTCCTCCGCGCCTTTCGGGGCGCTCGCCTCTTCGTCTCCGGCGGGATGATCGCCTTGTCTTCCGACTGGTCAACCTGCTTGTCTTCCGCCGGTTCCGCGACCTGCTTGCGTCCCGTCACTACCAGCCTCCCGTCGACGGTCTCGATGCCGTAGGTGGCGGCGTCGGGCTCGGAGAGCTCGCAGCCCTTCCCGGCCAGCAGCGAGCGCTGATCGACATCGTCTTCCTCGACGACGCGTGACTTGTCCGCGGTCAGGTATAGATTCCGATCTGCTATCAGCATTTCGCCCCTCCTAATTTCGCCCCTCCTATGTCTGCAGGAACTCGACAGTCACCGGCGTGCTCGCCAGCGCCGAGTTCAAGTCGATGGTGTTGCTCTCCAACGCCGTCGCGCTGAAGGCTACTGTGGGCGCGGTGCCCTCCAGGACGTTGTTCAGGAAAGCCCGCTGCACGGTGTTGCGCTTGAGGTATACGCCCAACCCCAGCTTTTCGCCGAAGCCGATGGCCGTCGTCGCGCCGTTGCCATCGTGCGCAGGGATCGTGATCGAGGTCACTTTGGCGAACGCCTTGCTCCCCGTCACTGTGCCCGCCGTGTCGACGGTGAACGCGGGCAGCGTCTCGGTGATCGCCCTGCCCTGTTCGTCGAGCCCTGCGATGATGACCGAGATCGCCTTGATGTCTCCCGCCGTGCCCCCGGCGGTGGCGGTGATGTTGCGGGGAACGTCGGGGAAGTTGATCCCCGTGGTGATCACCTGCTGAACCCCCGTGTCCGTCACAGCCGGCAGGATACCGTTCGTGTCAGCCACTACGGGGACGCCGGCGGCGCCGACCGATGTCGTCGCGCCCAGGCCGTCGTGCGCCGGGATGGTGATCGAGTTGACGGTGGCGAAGACCTTATCGCCCGTCACGGTTCCCGCTGTGTTGACGGTGAATGCCGGCAGCGCCTCAGTGATCGCCACTCCCGCCGGGTCGGTGCCTCCTATGGTGACCTGGATGGCCTTGATGTCCGCTGCGGTGCCTCCGGCAGTGGCCGTGATCCGACCCTGCCGGGCCAGCGGGAGAATCCCCGTGGTGATGACCTGCTGCGCCCCGGTGTCCGTCACGGCCGCGAGGACGCTGGCGACGCCGGGACTGGCGGCGCCTATCTCCAAGACCAGTACTCGACGGCCACCCGGCATGACCACCCCTCCGTCAATGATTGCCATGTCAAACCTCTTTCTAAGGGCTTTGGGAGGCGAGACTGCTCCCGCCTCCCGCCCTCGGATGCTAGATGCCCGTGATTTTGCAGTACGCTGTGGGCCGATAGATCGGGAACGCTACCCGAAGGTCGGCCCGGATCGCCTGCTTGCCCAGGATGAAGTAGTCGTTGTGGGCATTGGTCACCTGGATCTCGACGCCCCTACGAGCGTCCAGCTCGCAGTGATTGGCGAAGTCGCCAGTGAGTCCCGTGCCCTCAGTGATGGCGTCCGTCACTACAACGGACAGCCCCCAGATGCGGTCGGGTCCCGCGTCGGCGGGTGAGCCCCAGATGTAGATGCCGTCCACCGTGCGCAGCAAGCGCACGCCCTGCCAGTCGTTCGGGTGCATGACGACCGCCCCGGGGATTGCTCGGCCCGTAACCCTGACCAGCGTCATCGCCTTGTAGACCGCGTCCGGCACGGGGTCAGCGCCCAGCGCCTGCGACTGCACACCGACGACGTTGCAGAGGCCCATGAGGTTCGGGGCCACGCCGCTGCCGACGAGCACCTGGCTGTCGAGCCGCTGTCGCAGCATGAACATCAGGCGGTTGTTGATGTAGCCCTGTACCTGGGGCACATCCTCAAGCTGCTCGTCTGTCACCGGGAGCCACGTTGCGATCTTCCGCACGGTACTCGACCGCTCGGTCAGGGCCAGCGCGGAGTCGGCAGAGGTTATCCCCTCAGCCACTTCCGCCGCGGCGTTGGTGAAGGTCGTCTCCTCCATGTACACGACGGCCGCCTGGCCGGTCGTGCCCTGGGGGATAATGTCGAGAACCTGAATGGGCCGAGTGGCGTACTCGACGACGCGGCCCGTGCGCGTGGTCTCGGGCAGCCAGCCCGCGGTCGTCTGGAAGAGCGTCTTTAGCTCGACGTCCAGCTCCGCCACGGGGCCGACGCCGCCGCCTTTGTAGTCCTTCAGGGCGGGCGACTCGACGCACAGCTCGCCGAGCGTCTTGAACGACTCAGCGGCCTTGCCCGCGCCCACGCTCGGGTGGACGATCCCGCCCAGCGCCGGAGCGTGCAGGTACTCGCCGATCTTCTTGGCGTTGCCGGCGGCGGCCGCTACGGCCTGCAGCTCTTCGACTTCCTTGCCGATCTCGCTCAGCTCGTCGTTGAGCCGCCGGATCTCCGCCGCCTTCGCCCTGCTGTCGCCCTCGATGGACTTCACCTTCGACAGGTCCATCTCGTCGCCGGCCTCGGCGAAGATGTCGTGTAGAGCCTTCTGCTTCGCTTCGAGCTCGGTCCTCTTCTCGTCTAGCTTGGTCATGATTGCTGTCCTTTCTTAAATCAGCCGCACGAGTTCTACGGCCAGCTTTTGATGCTCAAGCAATAGGCGCTGCCCCAGCGCCATGTCGGCGGGCTCCGTCTCCGCCAGCAGCTTCTCCAGGTCGTCGCCGACACCGGAGAGAGCCTTCAGCAGAGTCGCCAGCCTATCCCTCTTGGCAGCGCTCAGGACGCGAAGCGCCCGCGAGCGTTCGACGAACGTCGACACCTCGCCAAGCAAGGCGTCGGCGCGGTCTGCGCCTTGTTCATAGGTGAGTTCTGCGCCCTTGATCGCCAGCGTTACCGTGTCGACGCCGGCGCCGCGCATGACGGGCGAGACTTCAAACACCTCCATCTTCTTCAGGAAGCGTACCTGCTGACCTTCGAACTCGCCCGTCTCTGACTCGACGACGTTGAAGCCGTAAGACCATTCTTGCAGTTCCTCCAGCCCCTTGACGGTGCGGTAGGTGTCCGCGCCGCCGGTCGTGTCCATGAAGAACCGCCCATCCATCGCGGCCTTGCTCTCGTCGACCTGGATGACACCACGGCCGACGGGTAGCTCATACCACTGATGGCCCCAGGCTGAGATTTTCACGGGTGAGCCGTCCTCGAAGGCGTCGGGCAGTGTGACATCGCCGTCCTTGTCGATGACATTGAAGGTGCTGAAGACGGCGAGGACAGAGCCCTCCGGCGCGTCTTCCTTCAGTTGCAGCTTGATGGTCTTGAACTCCATCGTGTCCTCCTATCCCGGCTCGACCGTACACGCACACCCGGTATGAAGGGGCGGCTCAAGGTCAGTTACGGACTGCCCATCCATGTCGTCACAGATAGGGCAAGCATCCGCGCCTGCCACCCACCTGGCTGACAGTCCGGCCTTGCGATACGTCTCTGTACTCACGGCACTACCCAGCCGACTCGTTTCCCAATCCCCCGTCTTGCCGGGGCGTTTCTCCGCCCACTCAACGAAGCGTCCCGAGAGGGCTTCAACCGGGTTGACACTTTCAGCGATGGCCTTCTCCGCCACGCTGCGAATCTGCCCTCGTGAAGAGCTCGCCCAGAAGGTTCCAACGCCCTCAGCGTAGGCATCGAGGAACGCCATCATCTCCGGCGTCATAGCCGCTTGCGCGCCGACCTCCACCGCCGCCACTCCTAACACCGCTTCGCCGTAGGTCATGACCACGGGCAGCATCGCCTTCTTGACTACGGCGGGGTAGCTCTCGTAATAGGCGTCGTTGGCCGCCACAAAATCGGGCATAGCCTTTGTCGACTTCAGCGCCTTCGGCCCCAGCAGCCGTCGCGCCAGGGGCATGATGTCCTTCTCTTCACCCGCAACGAGGCTCGCCGCCACCTCTTCGAAGATGCCACGATAGGCCGTCGCCAAGCGGCGCCGAGCAGCGGTGCTCCGCGCCTTCGCCTGCTTGACCGCGCTCGTGCGTGCCGCCTTGCCGCCGCCCGCCGGCACCTCAATGAAGTTCATGGGGCGGAGGAAGACATCATGCTCGGGACCTACGGGAAGACCGACCGCTCGTCGTCCATCAGAGACCATCGCCCAACCGCCGAGGACGGCAGTGTTCATGCGCGTGAAGAGCAGGTCCATGTCGGGCTGAAGGACGCGGACGTTGCGAAGGTCAAACTCCACGTCAAGGTTCGGGCGCTTGTCGAAGTCGGGCAGGAGCTGCCTCTTCAGGTCCGCTGCTCGCAGCTTCTGTGTGGGGATGATCTTCCCTTCGTAGGCCGCTTCGCGCGCCTCTGAAAAGTTGGTGAAGGTGGAGCGGTCCAGGCCGGCGCCAAGTCCGACTACAACAGCGGGGACACCGATGACGGCAGATACCCGCTCTTCTGGGATACGTCGCAGGGCCTTTAGGTCCAGTTGTTCAGGAGAGAATGAAAGGGTCGTGATGTCCGTCGGCGCCGTCATAATCATAGGCTCGCCGCGCCGGTCGCCGCCGAACTTCGACGTGAAGTCATCCTTGATCTTCTCTGCGGCGGTCTCGTCGGGGGCTGCGCCCGGCCCCTTCGGCGCCAGGACGACGCCGGGGATGCCCATGTTGCGCATGAGGCTGGCCGTCAGGTTGGCGGCTTCCTCGTCGGTGAAGATCTCGCGCATCAGGCAGGAGAGCTGGCTCCGCCCCTTGCGGAGATTGCTGGGGTCGATATCGTCGCGGAAGTGAACAACGTCCTGCTCTGCGATAATCACCGGGTCCTTCAGGGGGTCCGGCCTGTACTCGTAATGCGAGATGAACGTCAGGCCGTCGTCCGGCCACTTCGGCTCCATCAGGAACGACGGTGCCCACCACAACTGCACCACGTTGCCCGCCCGCGAACGCACCTTCAGCCAGTAGCTATTGCCCGTGTACTCGCAATCTGCCGCGGTCGCTTTCCAGAGGAGCACGCCGGAATAGAAGAGGTTCGGCGTTTCGAGAAGTCGTGTCATCTCATGCCCGGGTATGCGCTGCCGGCTCCCATCGGCGCTTTCCTCAATGACGGCGACAGGAGCTTCCGGGAAGGTTCGCGCGATCCAGTTGACAGAGGCGACGACGATGTTCGAATGGCTGGGATCGCCGACCTCTTTCGCGTAATCGAAGCGCGTCCGCGGCAAGAGGACCGACCACCAATTGCGCTTCTGGCCGCTCCAGCGCATCGTGAAGCCCTTGAGTCCTCTGCCCAGCGCGCTCAGTGGGTTCTTCATCCTACCGACGTCCACACCTGCTTATGGCTCGTTGCCCCTGCTGCTATCGCATCCGTCCGCGCCTGGCGGGAGAGTACCGCAGCCATCGCCGCGTCAATCTTGTTTGGCGAGTCGGGGCGCTCCTTGTAGATGACCCAAAGCCGTTGGCCTTCCCCGTCCCGAAGATTCAACAGCTTTCGGCAGGCATTGCCGACGTGTCGAGTCAGGTCTACATTGCCATCATGGGAGATGGTTCCCTCCAGGACAGCGGTTGCGAAGCCGTGAACGGCCTGGGCCATCTGATTGAGACGATTCGTCAGCCAGCCCACTACACACTGCTCTCCGTAGCGCCCCTTCCATAGGGCAACCCACGACTCCCATTTCCACGGGTCGGCGTACATGCGCCAGACTTCCCATTTCTCAAAGGCGGCCGCCACCACCGCATCCACGTCCGTCTCGGGCACTGACCATTCAACGGCCCCAAACGGCTTCTCCCAAAGCCCGATAAGTGACGTCAGACCAGTCTCAACATCCGTCACAACTAACGCCGTCGCATCGTCATAGTGGCTCCCGTCGAAACCAAGCGTAATGAGCCTGCCGTCAGCGATGGTTGCCCCGTCTATCGCCAGTTCCTGCCACTTCAGCAGATCGAAAGCACGGTCGGAGCCTTGCACCTTGCGGTTCAGCCAGACACGTTCGAGGTACGCCTTGTCTGTCGTGGGGTCGTTCCACTGCTCCAGGATTCCCTCGATATCCGACCACTCGGCGTCCGACCCTGATGCCTCGATCAACGCAGCATGGCGTCCCTCCGGCGTCGCCAGGTCGTGGATGTCAGAGGCTTGACGGTGGAAGAAGAACAGCCGCGGGTCCTTGATCCGGCCAGCGGCGACCGCCTCACCGTAGGCCATCGTATCCTCAGCGACCGAATCCTCACCCGGTGCCGGGGCAGTCGTGATCTCAAACGCCCAGGGGTCGGCAAGCGGGCGCTTCGGCAGGTTCGCAAGCATGACCTTATGGGCCATCTTGAGACGTGGCAGGTTCCAGCGATGCGTCTCATCAGCAACACTGAAGGTGGTGCGCGCGCCGTCCCTGGCGTCCGGGGCA
>Ga0315274_10013340_pt1 | contig 11701 bp, 11 predicted proteins | sample YL17G02_20_MG_FD_203700 | JGI IMG/M metagenome (GOLD analysis project Ga0315274, IMG submission 203700) | Sediment microbial communities from Yellowstone Lake, YNP, Wyoming, USA - YL17G02_20 | ecosystem: Environmental > Aquatic > Freshwater > Lake > Sediment | place: USA: Wyoming | collected...
TAGACCCACAGTCGTTTCCTGATTTTATCGCGGACGTCGCGTCCTTGACTCCTAAAGCACTTTCGGAGTTCAAGACGTTCGTCTATGCAATACCGTTCTCTAAATCGAAGGCGAGTTTCATAAACGACGGAAAGCGTCATTCAAGAAGATTTGTTTTTGACCTATATCCCGCAGTTGCAGGATTGTGGACAAATCAGTTTGCACAAAGAGGCATGAGTAGAGAAATCGTCGATTTTCTGGTTGCCGCATTGGGATACATGGACAAAAGAGAGTGGCAAATGTCTGTAATCCTTTCTGCGTTTTCAGCCGAGGCTATGTTGGTTGATATTTACGAAGAAACGTTGCACAAGGAAGCACCTCCAGCTCCAATCGGATTCCTTGTCGAGAAGATCAATGAAGCAAAGAAACTTCCACCGGAAGCCATGAAGCCGTTAGAGCTTGTCAACAAGATGCGGAAAGCTGCTGTTCATCGAGGAATGGTGAATTTTACGAAAAGAGAGGCAATAGAAACGTTGATTGGAACCGTGCAGTTCGGTTTGTGGTATTGCTTCAATGGCAGAGAATTCTGCGGCATCGATAAGGAAGAAAAAGGAAAGTGAAATACGCTAGTTTTTTCCGTACACTTTCTCTGTAATCAGACTTATGCTTCTTGCGTACTCCATGAAGGCAGTTCGCATTATTTCGCTTTCGGATTGACCGAGCTTCCCAGCTATTTGTTTGAGAATTTCCCGTTGCTGTCTGCTCAAAACAACCACAGCTTAAAACAATGAGCATGTCTCTTCAGCCTCTACGTGCGAGAGGGGGAGCATCTCTCCACAGTCTCCTTTTCTGAAGCTCAGTCGCTCTGAAGCCTCTGGGACCCCTCACTCAGAGGACGCTCGCTCGCTTCCCCCCTTTACTGATACACCCCCAAAGGTACGCGATGACTCTGTTAGGATTTCGAAAGCTTCTCTTTTCGCTTTCTTTCTTCACGCTTCAACCTGTTTTCACATTTCTGTCTTAGCCTTGTCTTTCTTAAGGAAGTAGCCAAAATCTCTGCGAGCTTTCGAGATCTATTTTCTCTGTCATAGATTAAGTATGCTGGAAACATGTAAACAATAGCCAGAATGACAACGGAGACGACATTCGGGACGAAGTTCAGATTTACGAACAAAAGAATTATCGAGTCAAGCACTGCAACGGCCATCGAGTAGTATATTGATGCTCTTCCCACATAATCAAGAGTCTTCTTGAACTGTGTTCTTTGCTCCTCTTCTAGGAAGATCATTTGAATGGGAAAGAAAGAGCGGACAATAGCCCATAAGATCAGATTCAGGCCGATTCCAGTTCCGAGGACCACGAAGGGAATGATAAGATAGGACGAATAGAAGACTGCCAGAAAGTTTGTCGACATCGTGAATGCGAGACAGAAGAAGTAGGCATAAGCCCTTGCAGTCTCTAAGAAGCGCTTCTCATATTCATAACGGAATTTCACCTTCGCTCTGTATGCATAGATAAGCATTACTGTCCACAACATAAAAGCGACTAGGGGCAAAGAAAACAGCAGTAGATGTGCTGTCAAAAAAGCACCTGCAAGGACAATCTCGATTATGATTCCTGCGAACAACAGCAAGTATCCAAAATAATCGTCCAATGATTCAATCTTCTTCTTCAGATCCAACATTATACACCCTGATTTCCCCTAGCTAGTTCTGCCTAACATGATTGGCTAGAGAGTACTTGTTCTTCCTATCGCTTAGTGGATATGTCGGTCAGGGTTAAGGACGTTTGGCTTCTCGCCAAACTCCCACCGATGCGCGCAAGGCCGTTTGCCAAAAACCCGCAGCTACAGAAGAAGTGGAAATCTTAAAAGGGCTAAGTGCAACGAGATATTCGTCTCGATCGATTTGTCTCTAATACGACGATCTGAGCGCAGGAAGTCATGACAAACATTCCAGAACAAACCAAGAGAGTTGTCAGGCAACAAGCAGGCTTTGGTTGCTGTAAGTGTGGTTTTCCCATTATTGAATATCATCATATAATCAAAGATTCACCTAGTCCAGATGAGATTATGTTGCTTTGTCCAATACATCACCACGAAGCCACAGTTGGCGCCATGCTTGAAGATGAACAGAGATTATACAAGAAGAATCCTATAAACATCAAAAAGGGTTTTGTTGAAGGAAGACTTAAGATCATTCAGAAGACTCCTGCAGTTAATATTGGCAGTAATCAATTCATTGGAACTGGTGACTTCTTACTCGTTGATGGAGAGAGCTTGCTTTCAATAGAAGCGCCCGAAAACAGATTGGAGCTTTCTGTGAGACTGTATGACCAAAAAGACAATTTGGTCGCTGAAATAGAGAACAACGAATGGATTTCGGGAGAACCATTACCTTGGGATCTCGAGTCAAGATTTCAATGGCTCAGAATAAGACGTAAGCTCAAAGATATTGCGCTGGAAATTGACGCAACCACACATCCGTTAGATCTCAGGGCTGATTTATGGAGGAAGGGTCAGAATTTTCAGTTGAGACCTGAGCAACTGACTTTCAATGGAGTCGTGAAAGAAGCAGGCTTAACAAATCTATGCCTCGTTGCTTTGAGACTTGAAGCAGATACGTCACGCCAGAGTTTTTCCATAGTTCCCGACCCACGTTACGGTAAAGGCCATCTTGTTTCACATAGGAACTTACAGGAAAGAGTAAGAATGGGACTGGAAGCATGGGAAAAACTGAGCTGTGAGCACAATTTTACAATCGTCGTAGACAAGAAGAAGTACCGCGTCTTTGAATGTAGCAAATGCGGGACTATTAAGAAAGAATGGAAGGTATAGCCGTTGCGCGAAGGCCAAGTCTCGTTGCATGAGGTTCTGTAAACTCTTTGTTTGGTTGTTCTCCCTGTAAACTTTCGTTTGGTGACAAAAACGAGCCCACACGAGCCCTTGTGAAGAATCAGTGAATCACATCTAAGTCATTTTGAAATGCTTGAAAGCATCTTTGATGTTTTCTATTTTCTCTGGCGGACAAGGGTGACTTCTTTCTCCCAACCTGTTCCATGCTTTCCTGACTGGAAGACCGCAAATCTCTTTGACATGAGCAATCCAGCATGTTTTCGGTGTGAAACCATACTTTTGTTTGATATAATCCTGAATTTCTTCATATGTTGTCATGATGAACACTGTCCCTACATATCAAAAAAGGATGACTAAGATTAACTCTTCTATCGGAAATTCAGCCTCCACGATAGAACTTTCATCCGCAAGGCTTAAGATGTGTGCCACGATTAGAATTGCAGAATAAGGAACGAAAATGCCTATATTTGGGCGTGAGCCGTAAGACCAGAAAAAATGGTTGCAAGGTTGGCTCATATTTGAGTGAATTGAACAAGACTGAGATACTGGGTGGATTACTCAAGAGGCTAGGTAATTTTTCCCCAGGGGCATTTGAGAGATCATTCGATGAACGTTTGATCTTTCAGAAAACAGTTTATCTCTTGCAGTCATTTGGAATCTATCTAGGTTTCTCCTTTTCGTGGTACATCCGCGGTCCTTATTGTCCTCTCTTGGCAAAATACGGATATGATTTGGCGAAATGTTTTGACCGCCTGTCCATTGTCAGATTCACTAATGCCACATTGGAGCAAAGATTTGTTGCATTTGTGAGTTTCCTCAATGACCGCAAGAATAACGCAGAATGGCTAGAGACTCTGGGGTCTATACATTTCTTGAGAGACACCTATTCTGGAATGAAGAAATCGCTGATGACCAGCACATAAACTGGTCCATGATGAAATCGAATGGCCTTATTAGATGGATCAAACAGAATATGACCGATCTAATAGAATTGAAGGATGATCAACATGTCTACTAGGGTCTTGATAGCTGGCGGAGAAGGTTTCCTGGGCAAGTTCATGACTGAGACCTTTAGAAAAAGAGGGTTTGAAGTGAGCATATTTGATAGCAAACTAGCTGGAGCGATGGAAGGTACGCAGATATCGAGTCTCTATGATTTTATGGATCATGCTAGGCCAGATGTTATCCTAAACCTTATGGCTTTGTGCGGATCGAGAGGAAAAGGTGGCTGTGCTGATAGTTTAAGCCGTCCTTATGACTTCTTTCGGAATAACGTATTGACTATGTTGAATGTGTGCGAGGCAGCTAGACAACTTGACGTCAAGAAAGTAGTTCAGATGTCATCCTTCTCCGTTCATGGCAAAACTGATTCTGTGATTACCAAGGATACAGTTCTCAACCCGATTGACCCCTACGGGGGTTCTAAACAGTGTGCTGAGATCATATGTAGAATCTATAGCATCTGTTATGGGATGCATATAGTGATAGTTAGAGCCCCATTAATCGTCGGGGAAAATCAAGAAGAGAAAAATGCAGTAAATGAATTTGTTGAACTCGGCAAAGCGGATAAACCAATTGTTATCTTTGGCCGAGGCGCTCATCGAAGAGAATGGCTCCACCCACTTGATGTAAGTGAAGCCTTCGTGAACATCGTTGAATACATGGAAACGATGAAAGAACCTTTCAGAATCTTTGTGCTAGGCAGCGAAACGAACCGAATAAGCATGAACGATTTGGCAAATAGGATCATTGCTCGAACCGGAGGTTCAGTAGTCCATGATTACAGCAAGACCAACGTTTTCGACCAAGTTGCTGATTCCTCGGACGCATGCAAATCATTGCGTTGGAAGGCCAAGCGTGGAATAGATGAAATACTTGATCGGGTTCTTTCTGGTTGATATCACGCTGGGCAAGCTGTCTTCGTTTATGGAATTATGCATGCACACAAGTTGATGATTTAGGACGAGGAGAACACGTTGTATTCGACAAGATTGATGGAAGACCTAACTACTAGTAGAGTGATACATTCCTTTTGATTTCGTGCAATATCTGTCTCTTTCTGCAGTAGAAAGGGCTTTTGCGTATTCGATTTCAAGACCAAACCATAATTGGCGATATGTTATGGTTTCTTTCTGCAGAGACGCCGCGAAAAAAGCTTTAGAACCCAAGATACCTTATCTCATAATCAGACGAGGAGCTAATGGTTCCTATGTCAGCTGAACGTGCACCTAGATGTACTCTTAGTCTGTTCGTTAGAAATGACGTCATCGTGTTCTTTGCACCGTTGTTTCCAGATAGACTGCTTCTTTTTCTAGTGAAATCGCTAAGACGAATCTATTTCTTCATGCGAAAGAGAGAGAGGAAGGACATCGAGAGCAACATTCGTGGCTCGCTTGTAGGAAGAGGCGAACAAATCAACAGAGTCATAGAGAATTACTATGCGAATATCGACTGGCACAACCTAGAAAGGATAATTCTGACCACAAGTGTTCGTAGAATCCACAAATTCTTTAATGGCATAATTGAAATTAAAGGATTGGACTACATTACTCGCCGATATGAAGAGCGTCGAGGGCTCATTCTATTTGCGCCTCATTTTGGTCCATATTCTTTGGTGTTCTTGAGGAAAGGAGTACCTTCCAACTATAATGTTTGCGTCATCGTGAAACCGACATCCAGGAGTCTGGAATACTGGAAACTGCTAAGAAATCTGAACCGAACAAGCAATACTTCAATCATAATTCCAGAAAAGGAAACAACTAATAGAATAGTACATAAACTGAATATGGGACACGTTGTAATAATCTTCAGTGATCGTGCTCATTTCACTGATGTGAAAAGGAACATAACAGTGAGCATTTTCGGTAACAAGGTATTCACTCAGAAAGGCATAGCAGTCATAATGAAAAAGACAGGAGCGCCTGTCCTCAGTATGCATTCCGTCAGACTGAGTGATCAATTGCCTCTCAAGTATAGAATAGTGTTTGAGAATCAGATCTTTGAAAAAAGCGATTACTCCAAAAGCGTTCAGGAAATAATGCAGATCCTATACAACAGACTGGAAGAACTGGTCAGGGAAAAACCCGATTATTGGGAGAGATGGAAGAAGTTCGAGAAGTGGAGAGTTCGAAATCATCATTTAGAAAATGCTCTTGGGAACAACAATGATCAATGATTTTGATAAGATAGCCCCAAGTTATGACAGACATAGAGAACCCGAGAAAGAAGTATTGGACACGCTATTAGAGTTATTCAAGAATTCTAGACCGCGTCAACTGCTATTGGACATAGGATGCGGTACCGGAAGATATTCAATTGATGTCACTAAAAGATTCAGACTATGCTTAGTTGGAATAGACATATCACGAGAGATGATCAGAATCGCAAAAACCAAGCTGCCCATGGGAATCTTCATCCGGGGCAAGGTAGAGGACATGATTTCTGGCTTTAAGCCAAAATCCTTCGACTATGTTCTGTCGTGTCAAGTTTTGCACCTAGTTGACAGATGTAAGGTGTTTCCAGAAATCAGGCGAATTTTAAGGGACCAAGGTAAACTAGTTATAATCACCTTTGATCAAGATCAGTTCTGTCAAGACGTTTTTCACAGGTATATCCCACATATTCTTGCGATTGATCTGCAAAGATACCCGGGCATCGCAGAGATTCGAAAGGAATTGGAGGAGATGGATTTCAACGTCGACATAATCAAAGTAAGATGCGATAGACGGATTTCAAATGCCTATGACGTTGAAAGACTTGTAAAAAAGGGAAAAGCAAGGTTCTTTTCTACACTTGCGCATGTTGACGAAAATGAATTGAGTGAGTCTCTGGAAAAAATGCGGAGAGAGTTAATGAGCCAATTGAAAAAAGGAAGCATAACCCAAGAAAGGGAGCATACGATCGTTGTAGGCAGAAAATTAAAGAAGGAGAAGGGACAAAGCTGGAAAGTGAATGAATAGAAAATTAGTAATAAGGCTCTTAGCTATAGGCATTATAGTAGTAGCTGTTATAACGGCAAACCTCATGCCTAACTTGATTCTACAGGCGGTATTGATAGCACTCTTGTTTGAGGTTGGTTCCTATTTCATAACATATTTAGTTGATGCCGTAATGACCAAGCTCGATCTGAGATTGGAGAATAGTCAACAGGTATCAAAGAGAATTTTGCGTGAAATCTATCAAGATCTATGCGAACATGACCTGACTCCTCAGAGGACTGGGCGTTTCAAATTTGGCTATGAAAGCGTCATATATTCAACAAAGAGAATGGCCCTTGTCAGTGAATACATAAAGCGGTATGAGAGGCACCTGACTCGATCTGATTTTGATGAAAACACATCTTATGAGATTGCCTTACTTGCGCTGTTCGCCGGGTACAACTCTGATGTTCTCAATTGCTTAGAGAGAAAGTTCCATTCGCATTCGACTCCGGAGTTTACGAGACTTGTCGACAACGCTGGAAACAACACTCTCTTTCAGAAGATCGTTCTCACGTTGGCATTTGGGAAACAATTCCCGAATCGTGCTACACAACTGGTGGAGAGAATATTCAAATCAGACTACAAAATCTATTATGGTGAATGGATTTCACACGCAACAGAGAATTTTCAGAGGATAGCTGTTCATACACAATCGGATGAACTGGTAGCATCATATCATGTGGGTAACTCACTGAGGCCATTCGATACTTTTTCAAGAATCGACAAGATCATGAAGAGAATTGATTTCTACTTCATACACCCCTATATCCTGTCCAGATTTGGCCTAATGAAGCTGAACGCAGAGCTTGAAGCGCCTGAATTGATTAAGAAGGAAGTGGGGTTCCTAAAAAGCTCAGACGGAAACTACAATATTGACTACGTGCGTAAGGCATTCCAGATATTATCTAATGTGCATGAAATAGAAGAATACGCAAAGAAGTTACCTGAACAAAAGATTAACATATATTTCTATACTCAAGAAATCCCCTCCGTCTGTGTCCAGATTATAAGAAATATGGGTTATTGCTTACTTATTCCTGCTGCAATAGATAACGCAAAATTCTTGTTTCGTTTCATAATCGAGATTAATGACAAAGGCATAACAGAAGAGCTGCTCAGGACAGTTGACGCTGAAAGGCTTTCAATGACAAACACGAGCAGAAGTCTTGGAGGAATGCTGGGAAAAGCTGCGAGAAAACAAATATTCGTGAGCCCAATAGAGGAATTCAAGATTGAAGAAGGAAATTTCAACGGACTGTACAAAGAATCAATAGAAGAGTTGACGCTATTCTTAATTGCAAATAACATTAGTAGGCGTGAAATTGAGATGATTCGTTCTGATTTGCTGGCTAGATTAAGTTCCGACGCAAATCTCTTCAAGATTCTCTATGATGAACTAGTCCGAACTTACGATTCAATGATCTCGAGCAGAAAATTGGGAGAAACAAGGGAGGCCGACTAACTCTGGATTCTGTAAAAGCCAACGCAGAACGACTTCGTCCGAAACGGAAAGATCGTGGAACGCAAGAATATACGATAGTCTCTTTTCTCAGTAAATCGGATAGATTGAAAGTAGAAAGGATCGCAAGACACTACCCGAAATCAGCTATTGAACAACTGCCTTATCATATAACAATTATGGACAAAATTCACTCAAGTGACACTAAGGAAGCTCTGTCAAGCAGAATCGGCGAATCACTGAAGTTTGGAAAATTACGACCATTCAAGATTGTCACTCGCAACGTTTCAATATGGCACAATGACAAGTATGGAGGTGACACAATCTCATTGTCAGTGGATAAGAACTTGGCGCTAATGAACCTGAGACACGGTCTCATGGGGTGCATCAAACCAGTTTCTGATGAACAATCACCAATCTTATGGAAGAAATATCATCCGCACATAACAATCAGTTTATGTGCTGTTTCTGCTAACGAATCAGAATTCAGGAATCCGCAGAAAAGAATTGTGCTCAGTTTTACTATCGACAGTTTTGAGCTACTGCTTCATGGCGGTAAATACCATGGTTACACCAAGATCAGGAAATACATTCTGGAGGAAGGGACACGCTCGGTACATGGAGGCTACTAGACGATTTCTTAGAGCGAGTAGTGACGGCGATACTTAGATATCTGAAAACTTGGCTCTAGACAGTACAGATTCAGATTAGGGAGATCCGAACTCTCGTCAAAGGCTGCATCCGTAGGGTAATCACATCCAGCTTTTTCGGGTTTACCTCGGGAATTGGTGAACCTTTGCACTGCCCCCCCTGGGTGGTGGGATCTCTGTTCTCATGAAAGTGAGAGAGAAAGCCAAAACTGGTTTCTGTCAAAGAAAAGCTAAAGGTTCGTCTGTGAGCTTTGCCAACATGTGTTTTCAGCAGAAGAAGACTTTTACAGCCATCTAAACAAGCATCCGAGAAATGAAGTTCTGGAACTTAAGAGAATTGCTGAAATGAAGCTTCAGATGACCCCAGAAGAGGAGAAGGATTTCGACTTTGAGTCTTTGAGAGCATGGTTGAAGAGAAACAGTCTGCACTTTTCCTAAATTTCCGCATTCACTTTTCGAATTCCCCTTCATAGAAAGGAAAGTCAGCCATCATGTCCCTATGATAATCTTCGAAATTCTTGATTATTTCAAACGTTTCTGCATCGAAGACTGCACCACATTCATCGCATTGATACACATATTTGATTGATGCATAACCGCAATCCTCGAAATTGACCCTGAGGTTTTCATGTACATTACAGCCACTACATTCAGCATGAGTATACATTGGGGTGTACTTTATAACCTCTGTATCAAGAAAATCAGGATGATAGTGCTCATCATATTGTGAACAGTAAATCAAAGACTCAGGATGAGCCTTACTCCTGCAATTAGGGCATCGGTCTACCCTACGCCTGAGTAGTAATTCGAAGTATCTATTGGCTTTGTCAACATTACAGCAGATCACTGATCCACACATCTCATCTTCACGTTCGACCTCAATGTTATCTCGTAGGCACTTCAGATAATTGTGCAAATATTGAAAACTCAGAATCCGATATTCGTCATGTGAGCTTTTGCAGTATGGTCTACTGGCATATCCTCTGGGTGTAACAAGAACTGATGGACACATCCTTGAGTATTTTTTCATTTGCTTATCTTTCTCTTTCCACCTTTCACCCTTAAGTTCAAACATATGGCAAGCTTCAAAAATAAGTAATGGAATTTCACAAGGCCCACCTTCAGGATTTGCCCCACATTCACAATCACCTAAAATTATTACGTCAGGATCAATGTCCCGAATGTGATAGTTCCATTCAACTCTGAAGTCAGAACGGAAGTCTTTGAAATATCTCTTGACGGCTTTGTACACATCATCCTCGAATTTTTCCCATGCGGAATTATAACCGACGGGCTCAACCATCACAAATCACAACAATACTTCCATTACAAACACTGATAAAGATTTTTTGGACGTTAGAAATCACGAGAACGCTCTTTGGGTGCAAACTAACTCCATGAATAAGTCCTTGCAGTAATCACATCCATGAACTACGACTTTGCTTCGGCTAATTGTGAACCTTCTGATCCGCCCCTAGGATTCCCTGTTCCCTTCAGCCTCTATGCATCTATGTAGCTTGTCCCTAGTCTCAATACCATTACTGCCTCTATGCAATTAGAATTGTTCAATAGTATTATGTAGGAGCTTTTGTCTGCTTCTCATTTTCACTTTCTGTAACCTAATCAGATACTGCTCAAAACTAAAGAACACGCAAATAATATAACTATGAAAAAAGAAACAAAATGCATGAAGAAAAATCAGCAACGCATAATAAGACTCGAATTCAAAAGCGTTATGACTCCCACTGTTGGCTTTTTGGAGAAGAACCTCCTTTCGTTGAAAGATACAAAAGTCCAAGTTGAATATCCAGAGCAGGAGAAAGGGATAGTCAAGAGTGCATATTCTGGTCTTCCTTTATGGGAGGTGTTCATGCTAATTCTCACAGTCAGTGCTAATCTATCTACAATAGCCAGCCTATTATTCCAAATTCTACACGACAAGAAGAACAAAGCAAATTCGGTAGTGTTTCGATTGGACAAGAAGAAACTCGAGATATCAGGTAATTTTTCCAAAAATGAGATCGAAATAATACTAAATGAGTTTGCAAAGGTCGTGAAGGATGACAAGGAAATCAAGCTTCTGGATGAAGCAAGGCGAAGAGAACTTGAGGACGAGCTGTCTCGTCTGCGAGAAGTCTTGCCTACCTACAAAGAACTGATTAAACCTCAAGGATGGAAGAAATCGAAAGAGGCTATCACAAAGTTGGAATATTATCAGTCCAAGCAGAAGGAAATTGAAGAGCGAATCTCTAAGCTTCAGAAACTTCTTTCAAGTAATGGAAATACCTGAACAGCCTTTTGGAACTCAGTCAAGCTAGATGCTAAGTTCTTTGAGTGTGGCCGAACTAACAGACAAAAACTCCAACACAGAGACCATTAACACCTAGTCACCCCAGAGCAACCAAACAAACCGCAACGGACACTTACTATTACAGACAGAATAGAGTGAACGACAACGTGATAATACAGACAGACTGAGGGTATGGATGGATAGGATTCACGACACTTAAGTAGAGATTATGGACATTTCGAAGTTCCAGCGAACAGAAACTTTTCGGGCTGTTTAAATAGCTTGGAAGAGAAAAGAATAGAATAGAAGTCACACCTAGCAGGGTAGTAGTTCGGGAGATATCTCCACCTTCAGTGGGGTTACAACCAACACGCTAGCCCTTGCAAAAAGCTAGTGCAAGCATTGTTCTAATGATTAGAATTATAAGTAGCGAATCTTGGAACGGTAACTGAAGAAGAGTACGATTCTTTGAACGTTCAAGACGAGACA
>Ga0315274_10013341_pt1 | contig 11700 bp, 10 predicted proteins | sample YL17G02_20_MG_FD_203700 | JGI IMG/M metagenome (GOLD analysis project Ga0315274, IMG submission 203700) | Sediment microbial communities from Yellowstone Lake, YNP, Wyoming, USA - YL17G02_20 | ecosystem: Environmental > Aquatic > Freshwater > Lake > Sediment | place: USA: Wyoming | collected...
AAGCAAGAGGAGGCGATTAGGAGAGACGCGGGGTGAGGTTCCCGGAACCGCTCGATGGTGATGGACGACGGCCCTGACTCCTCGTTCTTCGCCGTTTCCCCTTATGGGACTGCGGCGCGCAAGCGCCGCAGTCCCATGCGCCGGAGGCGCAGAGCCCGTTCCCCTCTACTTTCGACTTTCGACTCTCGGCCATTCCTTGACACCCCTTCCTCCCGTCCCTATACTCGCTTCATTGGGTGTTGTTGCTGAGCGCCGTGCGCTGTCATTGAACAGCATCGCCTGACCCCGGCGGGGAGCGCGGCCTATGGCGACGGTGCAGTGTCCGAACTGCGGGGTAACCAATCCCAACGGCCGGCGGCTGCTCGCACGCTGCCGGAAATGTCACGTCAACCTGGCAGCATGCCGATACTGTCGATCCTACGACGCGCGTATGATGGACTGCACCCATCCGGCCCGGCCGGATTACCTCCGCATTACCGACCCGAGCGAGACACTCAACTGCCCCGACTTCTCCTCGATTGGCGGCGGCGGCCCGGTGCCGCGCCGGCTCCTTCGTGTCATCCGCACCGGCGCAATCGCGGCCGTCCTCGGCTTCGCCGCCATGTTCGGTACGGCGCACCTCTACCGCGCACGCACTCAGTCCGGCCCTTCGGTTCCGCTGCGATGCACAGTCAGCGCTCCCTCCGAGGCATCTGCCGACACGGGCCTCGTCGTCAGAGTCCTGGTGCTGAACGAAGGCGAGGAACCGGCCGACGGAGTGCAGGTGATCATCGGCGGCAAGAGCATGCGCAACTTCACCTGCCAGGCGGTCGACCCGCCGGAGGCCTTCGCCGAAGCGACCGCCCGCAGCGCCTGCGCCACCATCGGCCGGATCGAGCCGGGCAGTATCGGCGCAGTCACCTTCACCTTCGCACCGAAGGAGCCCGGCGAGGTGAAGCTCGTCGCCCAGGTCACCGCGGCCAACGCCAAGGCCCCCGAGATTATCCCCATAGAGGCCGAGATTCTGCCGTGACAGCGGGTCCCCTCATCCCCGCCTGCGGGCTACCCGCTGGCCGTCTGGATGTACGCCCCCTCTCCAAGCCTGGAGAGGGGGACGGGGGTGAGGGCCTCGGAGCCGTCCCGTGACCCACCGCCGCATCGACCTCCACATTCACACCACCGCCTCCGACGGCACGCTCGCGCCCGCCGCCGCCGTCCGCGCGGCCATCGCCAACCGCGTCTCCATCCTTGGCATCGCCGATCACGACACCACCGAGGGCATTCGCGAGGCCGAGACCGCGGCGCGGGACACCGGCGTCATCGTCGTCCCCGGGGTGGAGCTCAGTGTCGGCCAGGACGCGAAAGAGATCCACGTCCTTGGCTACTTCATCGACCTCGACGAGCCGGGCCTCCAGGCTGCGCTCACCAAGCTCCGCGGCGCCCGCGACCAGCGCAACGACCGCATCATCGAGCGGCTCAAGCAGATCGGCGCGCCCGTCTCGAAGGAGCGCGTGCAGGAGATCTCCGGCGGCGGCAGCGTCGGCCGGCCCCACATAGCGAAAGCCTTGGTCGAGGCCGGTCACGTCTCATCGGAGGGAGAGGCATTCGGGCGCTACCTTGCCCGGGGCAAGCCCGGCTATGTGGGAAGAGAGCGCCTCACCCCCGCTGAAGCCGCCGCCACCATCAAGCAAGCAGGCGGCATCCCGGTGCTTGCCCATCCCGCCAAGCTCGGATCCAAGCGCGTCATCGAGGGCCTGCTCGATCAGGGCATGGAAGGGATCGAGGTCTATCACTCCGACCACACCGAGGTCCAGAGCGAGATGCTGCTGGAGATCGCTCGCCCCCGCGGCCTCCTCGTCACAGGCGGCAGCGACTCTCATGGCCCTCACTCCGACAGACCCATCGAGATCGGAAGCCTCGACATACCCGAGTGGGTAGGGGAGGATCTCCTCGCCAGAGCGCCGCATCACTGGGCGGAGGAGCGATGAACGAGCTTCTCGACGCCACCGCCGAGGCCCTCCGCACCCACCTCTCCCCCGGGTGGACGGTGCTCATCGTCTCCGCGCTCCCCATCTTCGAGATACGCGGCGGCGTGCTCGTCGGCCTGCTGCTCTTCCGCATGCCGGTCGCTGACGTCATGGCGCTGGGCTTCCTTGGTAACATCATCTCGGTGAGCCCCCCGCTGGTCTTCCTCGACCCGCTCTCGAAGTGGCTCTACAGCAGCCCATTCGCGGACCGGATCCTCCACCGGCTGTTCGCCCACACCCGGAAGAGGGCCGATCAGGTGAACAAGTGGGGAATGCCGGGGCTGGTGCTCCTGACATCGATCCCGCTTCCCGGCTTCGGCGCCTGGACCGCCGTTGTCATCGCCTTCCTGCTTCGCATGCGCTGGAGGCGGGCCCTTGTCGCGACCTATGCCGGCATCCTCATCTCCGGCCTCATCGTCGCCGTTCTCACTCTCGGCGGCATGGCCGGCGCCGACCACCTCCGCGGTGCGCCGTAACCACCTAACCCCAACGCTGTCCGATTGGCCCCGTCCTGTCGAACCCCACCCCCCTTCCCCCTCAGCGTCTCTGCGCCTTTGCGGTTAGCTCTCGGCCGTTGGCCGTTCCCTCTCGACTCCTCGACTCTCCGACTATCTACTCTCGACCACTTCCTTCGTAGTCTTGAAATGCACCTTCGCGACCCGCCTCAGCAGCTCTTCGCCCCCCTTCCGGTAGACCTCCCGCGCCGCCTGCACCACATGCGTCGCCCCTCTCGGCAGTTCGATGCCGGCTTCGGCCGACAGCCGCTCCAGCGCCCGGATGAACGCGGCCCTCGCCAGCGTCGACGCCGCCGCCACCGCCGGGTCCGTTTCCGCGCGGACCTGCTGGATCAGCTCGATCTCCCGCCCGCGCTTCATCAGCGAGTCGCGCAGGAACCGCTCATCCCCGAACTGGTCGGCCACCGCCAGCCGGCACTCGGGCAGCGCAGGCTTCAGCCTGCCGACCTTCGGGGTACCGCAGGCTTCAGCCTGCCCAAGCTTCTCCAGCACACTCTCGATTGCCCTCGCGTGTCCCCAGGCGAGCAGCTTGTTGAGGTTCTTCATCTCCGCGATCAGCTCGTTGTAGCGCCCCGGCGAGATGATGACGACCTCGAAGGTCGGGCAGATCTGCTTCACCGCCTTGTCCAGCTCCCACAGCCGCGCCGTGCTGGAGATGCGCTTTGAATCCTTGACCCCGGCCTGAGGCAGCCGCTCCAACGCCACCTCGTCCGCGTACACCGCCGCCACCACCAGCGGGCCGAAGTAATCGCCCTTACCCGCTTCATCGGTCCCGATATGCGGCTGTGGGTGAGACGACGGGGTCATGTATCTCGTCCGGCAAAGCAATGAAAAGCGCGGCCGTGCACGCTGCCCGGCCGCGCCTATCTTCGTTCGGCAGGAGCTTGCTCCTGCCCCCGCGCGTCTCTACCTTCCGAGATTGCTGTTCTGTCTCGCCTTCAACTGCTTTAACGGCGCGCCGCACACCGAGCAGGTGTCACTTCCCTTCGGGCTCGGCATGCCGCACAGCGGGCAGACATCCCAGTACGGATCATCCGGATAGAGGTAGAACGGAACCGCCCGCTCCGCCCTCGCGGTGTTCTCCAACACGATCTGTCGCCGGTGCTCGGCCGGGTCGTCCCTATGCTGCTTCCACCACTCGTAGTCCCGGTGGACGATCACCTGGTGCTGCACATCATCGGCGATGTTCGGGTCGTTGTGGCGGTTGATCGCGTACTCGAGCGCCGGGAACAGCTCCTTGAAGTCCAGCACTCGCTCGTAACAGCGGTAGATGAGTCGGGTCACGTATGACTTCGACCCCTGGAGCTTGTCGGCCCTGCGGAAGTACTCCGCCGCGCGCCACGGCTGGTGCGCCCGGTCATACAGCGTCCAGCCCATCTCGAAGATCATCTCCCAGTTATCCGGGTTCGCGTCGACCGCCTGCTCGAGGATCTTCACGCCCCGGTCGAGCCAGTAGCGCTTATCGACGATGGTCTCGGACTCCGCGTTCATGTTATAGGCGGCGTGCCATCCGTAGACCTGCCATGCCAGGATGAAGTGTGGGTCCAACTGCGTCACCGCGTCCAGCAGCGGCAGCATCGCCCACCACGACCCGCCGTCCCACATGCGCTCCGCCTGCAGCCAGAGCAGATCGGCAGCCACCGTGCGGAACCCGCCCAACGCCGCGATCACCGCCGGCGCCGGCCCGATGCTGATCGTGCTGGTCGACTTCACCCGATTGGGGGAGAAGATCAGCGGCCGCGACTTGTGGATAGCCTCCTGGACGGGGACCAGCAGGAGCAGGATCCCCACCATCAGCAAAGCGAGCAGGATGTTGCGGCTTCTTCGGTCTCCCATCGTCTTCTACACCTGCCGATCGTTGAAAAAGATCGACGCCAGGATCAGCACCACGATCGCGTACCCGATCCCTTGAACCATCGCCGCCCAGCCGCTCATATAGCTGAAGTTCAGGTAGTTCGACACCTCGTTGCGGAAATCGAAGTTCTCCAGCTTCGGAAGCACCGTGTAGATGATCTTCAGCAGGAGCTTCGTCGCCGGCACTTCCGCATTCTGGGCGAGGTCGTTGATCGTGCTCTGAAGGCTGCCGACAGCCCAGATGATGAACGCGCTGATCACCGTCATCGTCGTCGAGGAGATAGTGGAGATCAGCACGATCACCGCCGTCAGCACCGCAACTGCGCAGAAGCTCATCACCGAGGCGAAGATGACGCCCCCGATGTTCGGGTCGAAGACCGACTCCGGCAGGTCCGGCACGAGGTGGTCCTGCAGCACCAGCACGCCGATCAACACCGCCGTCATCACCGCCGTAATCACCGCCAGGATGATCAGCGCCCCGACGTACTTGCCGACCACGAACTCGAACCGCCGCACCGGCTTCGACAGGATCGCGTAGACCGTTCGGCTCTCCAGCTCCTGCGGTATCAGGAACGCTCCAACGAAGATCGACAGCAAGATGCCAAAGACCGTGATCGCCGAGAGGCCCCCGGAGATGAGCATCCGGGACTGCTCCTTCGGGCTCAGGTACGAGAAGAATGTCATCGAGAGCAGGATCAGCACCACCAGTATGACGACCGCCTGAAGCACCCGCCTCCGCCGCGCCTCCGCCACCGTGATCTTCGCGATCCGCCAGATGGACGGCAGCGCGTGCGTCACCGCCGGCGCCCACTGCTTGCGTGTCAGCGTCAGCGCCACGATGACGATGAAAAGACCTACCAGGAAGAGAAGCTGTGGGGTCACTCTACTCCCTCCGTAACGCTCTCCTTCAGCTCAGGCAGATCCTCGCGGATCGCCCGGACGAACACGTCCTGAAGGGTCGGCCGAGGCCTCGTCACCTCGAGAACGTGGGCGCCCGCCCGGTGGATCGACTCGAGCACCGACCACAGCTCGTCCCCCCGCTCGTGGCCCATCCGCACCACTCCGTCCTCCACCCCCAGCACCGCCGCGTGCGCCGCCACCTGCGGCACCTTCGCCCCTTCCATGCCGGTCGTCGTGATCACGATCTCGGTCGGCTCGCCCGCCAGGTCCCGCAGGCTCCCCTCCGCAACCAGCCGCCCGCGGTACATGATGCCCACCCGGTCGCACACCTCCTCGACTTCCGCCAGGAAGTGTGAGCAGAGCAGGATCGTCTTGCCCCGCCGCTTGAGTTCGAGAATGAGCCGCGTCATCTGGTGGCGGCCCGCCGGGTCGAGCCCCGAGGTCGGCTCGTCGAGGATGAGCAGCTCCGGGTCGTTCACCAGCGCCTGCGCCAGTGCAAGCCGCTGCCTCATCCCTTTGGAGCACTCGCGGAATGGCACCTTCCGGTTCGCCTGCATCCCCACCAGCGTCAGCAGTTCCTCGATGAGCTGCTTCCGCCGCTGCCTCGAGAAGCCGAACAGGCTCGCGTAGAAATCGAGCAGCTCCTCACCGTTGAACACCTCGTACAGATAGGCGTCCTCCGGCAGGAACCCGATCCGCTCTCGCACCGACAGGTCGCTGATCCCCTTGCCGAAGATCGTTGCGCCGCCTGCTGTGGGGAAGATGAGTCCGAGGATGATCTTCAGGGTGGTGGTCTTGCCGGAGCCGTTCGGCCCCACTATCGAGTACGTCTCACCTCGGCGAACCGACAGATCCAGGTTATCGACGGCCTTGACCCCGACCGGGGTGAAGAGGGAGCGGTAGACCTTCGTCAGCCCCTCTATAGACAGAACAATCTCGTCACCTATCACACATGTGCCTCCTGGCCATCGCGTTGAGTGTACCCCGTATACACCCCGCTGACGGCCCGTAGGGGCGATCCCCTGCGGTCGCCCGTCCGTCACATTCGCCACTCCCAGCGCGGACTCCTCGCGCCCCCCATCGCCCCCCAGTCCCCGCCAACCCGCTATCCGGCTGCTCCTCCCTGACTTCCGACCTCCGACTCTCGACTTTCGACTCTCGAATCTCGGCCGTTCCCGCCGAAGGCGGCCAATCCGTGTCCATCTGTGTTCATCTGTGGATGACTTGCCGTTCCTCCCTGCCCTACGCACCCTTCCCCGTCGGCAAGAAGAACCCGATCACCGCCCGCATCGCCCGGTTGAACCGCTCCGCCGCGCTGTCGAACAGCGTGTAGAGCACCGGGATCATCACCAGCGCCAGCAAGGTCGACAGCGTCATCCCCCCGATCACCGCCACCGCCATCGGTGATCTCCCCTCCGCTCCGTGCGCCTTCGCCAGCGCCACCGGCATCAGCCCGAAGATCAGCGATAGCGAAGTCATGATAACCGGGCGCAGCCGGGTGGGTCCGGCCTCCAACAGAGCATCTCTCACGCTCATCCCGCGCCCGCGCAACGTATTCGTGTAATCCATCAGTAGGATCGAGTTCTTGCCCACCAGCCCCATCAGCATGATGATCCCGATCATAGTGATGATGCTCAGCGTATTGCCAGTGATGACGATCGCCAGCAGCGCCCCGACCAGCGCCAGCGGCAGCCCGAACATGATCACGAACGGACTGAGGTACCCCTCAAACAGCGCTGCTTGCAGGATGTAGATCAGCACGACCGCGAGCGCCAGTGCCGCGAGCATGTAGCCGAAGCTCTCCCTCATGATCTCGCTCTCACCGCCGAAGTACACCGACACATTGCCGGTGGGTATGTCGGCGATCTGCTTCTGGATCTCCTGCACGACATTGCCCAGCGGGTACCCCTTCTTGAGGTCTGCCGTCACCGCCACCATCCGCTGCCGGTTCTTGCGGTCGATCTTCGTCGGCCCCACCCCGGGGGACACGTCGGCGATGTCCGACAGGTAGACCGGTCCCTGATTGTAGGCGACCATCAGGCCGCCGACGTCACGCACGCTGCTGCGGTCGACGTCGCGGAGCCGGACCCGGATGTCGTACTGCTGCGATCCCTCGCGGTACTTCGCGGTGTTGTCGCCCTCCAGGCTGGTCCGCAGCGCCCGGGCGACCTGTGCCGTGGTGACTCCGCGGTCCGCCGCGCGGTACCGGTCGATTCGCGCGCGCACCTCGGGTTTCCCCACCTTCCAGGTGATGTCCGCGTTGACGGTGCCCTCAACCTTGGCCACCCGCGCCTCGACCTGATGCGCCACACGCAGAATCTCATCCATATCGGTGCCCGACAGCTCGATACTGATGGGCGACTCCCCGCCCCCTCCCAGCCCGCCGCCCGCGGAGGCCTTGATCATCGCGCCCGGGATGCCCTGCGCGAACCGGTCTATCGCCGCCACGACATCAGTATCAGAACGGGTCCGCTTCAGCTTGTCGGCCAGTATCACCTCGAGGCTGCCGTAGGACGCCCCGGTAGAACCTCCCCCGAACGCCCCGGAACCGCCGGACCCCACCGTTGCGCGGACGCTGTCCACCTCCGGGAAGCTCTTCTTACCGAGCACGAACCTCTCGATTTCCCGCACCACACCATCCGTGGCTTCCAGCGACGCCCCGGCCGGCAGCTCCACCGAGACGTTTATCATCCCTTGGTCCACCGTCGGGAAAAACTCGAATCCCAGGTTGGCGCGGAAGACCGAGATGACCAACAGCCCGACCACTCCAGCGATCAGCGCCGGTGCTCTCGCGCCCTTCCCGCCGAATGCCAGCGCGAGCAGCGCCAGCGTCCCGATCAAGATCTGGAAGCCGACCAGCCCCTTGCCGCTCACGACAATGCCGATGCTCATCAGCAGCGCGATCACACCAATGCAGATCGTCGCCAGCCGATGATCCAGCGCCCATCCCAGCAGCCTTCTGTACCCGCTCCGGAACCGCCCGTAGCCCCGGTCGAACGCACGGAAGAAGGCATCGGCCAGCCTGGAGATCAGTCCCCTCGGCCGGTCCGGCCCCACCCCCACCGCGCCGGACTCCTCCGACTCATCGGCAGGCACCGCGTCCTGTTCCCGGTACCAGCGCGAGCTGATCATCGGTGTCATCGTGAACGCGATGAAGAGCGAGAACAGCGTTACCATCGCCACCGTGATGCCGTACTGCCGGAAAAACTGCCCCACGATGCCGCCCATGAAAGCGATGGGCACGAACACCACCACGTCCACCAGCGTGATCGTGATCGCTGCAAGCCCGATCTCCGTCCGGCCGTTCAGCGCCGCCTCCCGCGGCTTCTCCCCCATGCGTAAATGCCGGTAGATGTTCTCGATCACCACAATCGAGTCGTCGACCAACACCCCCACCGATACCGAGAACGCCAGCATCGTCATCTGGTTGAGCGTGAAATGTGCGAAGAAGATAGGCGTGAAGGCCGCGATGATGGAGGTCGGGATCGCCAGCGCCACGATCGCCGTCCCGCGGAGATTGTGCAGGAAGACGAACACCACCAGCACCGCCAGCAGCGCTCCGAACAGCATGTGGTGGAACAGATCGCTCAGCGCGTCCTTCACGAATGTGGACTGGTCCGACGTGATCCGGGCGGTGATATCGGCGGGCAGAATGCCCTTCTCCCGTTCGATGGGCTTGGGCGGCCGGATGATGTACTTGATGCGTTCCAACAGGCTCGTCGGCTTCGGCACCCCCTTGAGCTCATAGCCGCGATAGTCGAACGTTTGCCCGGTGAGCTTCGTCAGCTCGCCGCGAACCGCATCGGCGACATCCACCGTGTTTGCGCCGGACTGCTTGAGCACCGTGACGGTAACGCTGTCGTTCCCGTCAACCCGCGCCAGCTCTTTCCGCTCGGCGACCGTGTCCCGAATGTCGGCAATGTCGCTCAGTGAGATCGCCTTCCCACCCGGGGTTGCCAACTGAAGGTCGCGGATCTCCTGCGGGGAGGTGAACTCACCCACCGCCCGGATCGCGTACTCCCGCCGCCCCTCCTTCACATTGCCGCTCGGCAGGTTCAGGTTCGCCAGCGTCAGCGCCTGCACCACCTGGTCGATGCTCAGTCCATAGGCCTGCAGCTGATCCCGGTTCACCGAGACGAGAATCTCGCGGATGTCCCCACCTGAGATCCCGACCGCCCCCACCCCTTTCAGTCGGCCCAACCGGTCCTTGATCACGTCGTCGGCGATCCGGCGAAGCTCCTTGGATGGGCGCGGGCTCGACAGCGCGAACGCGATAATCGGCATCGACGTGATCGAGAACTTCTCGATCACCGGCGGTTGCATGTCAGTGGGCAACTGGAAGCCGGCGACGTTGACCTTCTCCCGCACGTCGTTTGCCGCCGTATCCAGGCTCGTCCCCAGGTAGAACTCGATCGACACCACCGACAGGCCTTCCTGGGAGGTCGAGGTGACGTTCTTCACCCCGCTGATCGTGCTCACCGTATCCTCAATCGGCTTCGTGACCAGCGTCTCGATCTCCTCAGGCCCCGCGCCTGGGTACGTCGAGACCACCGTCACGAACGGGAACTCGATATCCGGGTAGAGATCAACCGGCATCTTGCTCAGCGACGACAGCCCGAGCACGATGAGGGCCCCCACCGCCATAGTAATGGTGACCGGCCTCAGGATCGAGGTGCGCGTGAGCCACATGGCCTATTGGCCTCCGCTCGCCTTCGCCTGGACCGCATCCCCGTCTTGCAAGCCCTGCGCGCCTACGACCACCACGCTCTCGCCCGGCTTGATGCCGGAGAGGATCTCGGCTCGCTCGCTATCGGTGATGCCGGTCTGCACCTCGCGCCGCTGCGCCTTGCCGTTCACCACCACGAACGCCAACAGCTTGCCCTCGCGCTCGACCAGCGCGTCCTTCGGGACGATCACCGCGCCCGGGCTCTCCTGCACCACCACCGATCCCCTCGCGAACATCCCCGGCTTCGTCAGCCCCATCCCCCCGCCGGTGATGCCGATCCGCACCAGGAAGTCGCGGCTGTTCGGGTTCGCAATCGTCACCATCCGCTCGACGCTGCCTTCCACCGGCCGCTCGCCATCCCCCTGCACCATCACATCGACCCGCTGGCCCGCCCGCACCCTCTGCGCCACCCGCTCGGGCACCGTCGCCTCGTAGTACACAGATGCGGGATTGGCGATGCGAAGCAATGGGCTGCCCCCTTGCGAGACCACCTCGCCCGGCTCGACCTTCCGCTCGAACACCACCCCGCTGATCGGTGAGCGGATGGTCGTATAGCTCAGCCGCTCCCGCGCCTCCGCCAGCATCCCGCTGGACTGCCGGAGCCCGGCCGCCGCCGCTTCCACGTCCTTCCGCGCCGCGTCGATCTCCTCCGGGCGAGCGCCCTGCTCCGTCAGATCGAGCAACTTGTGCGCCGAATCGCGCTGTGCCCTCGAAGTGTCGTACGCCATCTGCGCCGCGTCGAGCTGCTGCTTCGAGACCGCGCCCTGCTCATACAACCCCTTGAGCCGCTTCAGGTCGGCGTCGGCCGTCCGCCGCGATGACTCCGCCTGGTCGAGCTGGTTCCGAGCGATTGCTCGCTCCTCCTGGCGGGGCCCCTTGACGAGAATCTCCAGCCGGCGCTGTGCCGCTCCGAGCCGCGCCTGCGAGCCCTCAACTCCCGCCTGCGCCTGACGGACCTGGCTCTGCGACTCGGCCGGGTCGAGCGTGATGAGCACCTCACCCGCCGCCACCGTGTCTCCCTCTCGCACGCGGACATCCAGCACCCGCCCCGACGCCTGCGCGCTCACACCGGTCTCGCGGTCCGCCCGGATGGTGCCGGTCACCGTCACGGTCTCGGTCATGGTTCCCTGCGCTGCCGGAGCCACTTCAACCGGGATGCCTTTCACCTCGTTCTTCGAACCGTTCTGCTGCTTCTGGCCGAACCTCGTACACCCGCCAAGCATCGCCGTCGCGAACAGCAGCGACACAACCAGCGCGGTCCGTCTCCCGTTCCTCGACAGCCTCGCCCTCATTCGTTCTCCGACTCCTGCCCCGTCTTCTCTGCCAGGCGCCCCATCACCGCCTCCCACTGCTGGAGTTCGTCCATGATAGCTCTGACATCATTCACCTTCGCCAGCACCAGCCCGCGCATGTGCGGATGTCGGAAGACCAGAAGCTTGTCGCCGGCCTGAAGCCCGTGCGCCTTCCTCGCCTCAGCCGGCACCACCACCTGGCCCCGCTCCCCCATCGTGGCTGACCCATACAACGCATTTCATAACCGAGGGTGGTTGGCTGATCGCTCCCTGCGTTGCATGAAATGCGCCTGCACAAGCCTACCGCCCTGCATCGCTGTTTCATGATCCGCCCAGGCGGGTCATGAAACAGCTTCTAGAAAAAGTCCCCCAGGGAGGGGTGTCCTTCGTGTTGCGCCATCGTCTTT
>Ga0315274_10013342_pt1 | contig 11699 bp, 10 predicted proteins | sample YL17G02_20_MG_FD_203700 | JGI IMG/M metagenome (GOLD analysis project Ga0315274, IMG submission 203700) | Sediment microbial communities from Yellowstone Lake, YNP, Wyoming, USA - YL17G02_20 | ecosystem: Environmental > Aquatic > Freshwater > Lake > Sediment | place: USA: Wyoming | collected...
GCTCTTGAGCAACTGCAGCAGGTTCATGCTCGCCGGGACGAAGGACGGAAACTCGATGGCTTCCGCCAGATCGATCTGCGGATCCAACAGCAGCGCCCGGGTGTTCAGGATGCCCACAATGGTGTCCGGCGACTCGTCATGGATGGGCAACCGGCGGTGTTGATGCCGCCGCGCCGCTGCGATCATTTCCTCCACCGGCAGATCGTCGGAGATGCTGATCATCTGCGACAGCGGCTTCATGACATCCCGCGCCGTGCGCTGGTCGAGTCGGAGAATCTGCAGGATGATTTCCTTCTCCGACTGGGCGATCGTGCCTTGCTGAACGGCTAGCTCCATCAACTCGCGGTACTCTTCATCGGAAATGCCGGCCGGAGGTTGCGCCGACTTGGGCACAGCGACGCGCAAGATCAAACGGTTCAAGGCCTGGGCCAACCGGTGCACGGGGCGGGTGAGGTCCAGGAGCAGCGCCATCAGCTTGGCCACCCGCAAGGACCATTCCTCCGGAGCCCGCACGGCCAGCATCTTCGGGATCACTTCGCAACCGACCAGGATGAACAGGAACAGCGCGACGGCGACGCCCACAACAGCGCCCGTCGGCCAGGGTTGGTGCACGAGGGTCCACAGCGCGATGGCGATGATCCCGGCGTTGGCGAAGGTATTGCCGAGCGCGAGCGTTGCGAGCAAGTCCTGCGGCCGGTCCAGCAGCGCCAGGACCGCGACCCCGGGTCGGGGAGTCTGATCCGCCAACTGCCGGGCCTGCCATTTACTGAGGGCGAACAGCGCCGATTCAGCCAGCGCAAAGAAGAAACTCGCGCCGGCAAACCCCAGGATGCCCAGGGAGGCCCAAAGCAGCGTCGGCACGGGCCGCAGTATCGCCGACGCGGGCGCCCGGCAAAAGAAAAAAGCGGTGCTTCAGCAAACCCCGAGTTGACAAATCGGTCAATCGGTTAAACCTTCTGGCCCGTTAACGGCAGTCAATCGATACACCATGAAGAAACTCGTTCTCAGTCTGACGGTAGCGGCGTTCGCTCTCGGGTCCGTGTTGCAGGCCAGCGAAGGCCAACAGTGTGATAAAGACAAGGCCGCTTGCTGCGAGAGGCAGAAAGCCGCCTGCCCCGCCAAAGACCGGGCCGCCTGCGCCGAGAAAGGCACCTGCCCCGTGACCGGCAAAGTCGCCAAGGACAAGACCGCCAAGGATAAGGCGGGCAAAGACAAAACCGTGAAGTCCAAGGACAAGGCAGCCAAGAGCGGCGATCAAGCCTCGGCCAAGTAGACCCCCGATTCCACTCAGTCCCCACGGGCCTCCCGGTTCGTGGGGATTTTTTTGTTGCTGGCAGCCGCCAGCGCATGGGTACAGTGCCTGCGGACGAATGAAGCAGCCGTTTCATACCATCAAGGCCGTCGTGGACGACCTGCGGAAGGGGCGGATGGTCGTGGTGGTGGACGACGCCGACCGCGAGAACGAGGGTGACCTGGTCATGGCGGCTCAGCGGGCGACCCCGCAGAGCGTCAACTTCATGGCCCGGTTCGGCCGCGGCCTGATCTGCGTACCGACGACAGCCGAGCGCCTGCAACAGCTCGGCATCGAGCGCATGGTGGTCCAGAACCGCGAGACGTTCCGGACGGATTTCCAGGTGAGCGTGGACGCCGCCGATGGCATCACGACCGGCATCAGCGCCGCCGATCGGGCCCGAACCATCCGGATGATGGCCAGCCCCACCGCCCTGCCGGACGATCTGGTGCAGCCGGGACACATCTTCCCGTTGCGCGCGAAAGCCGGCGGGGTGCTGCAGCGAGCCGGTCACACCGAAGCTGCGGTGGACCTGGTCACGCTGGCCGGTTGCCGCCCCATCGGAGTGATCTGCGAGATCATGAACGACGACGGCACGATGGCCCGTCTGCCGCAACTCCTCAAGTTCACCCGGAAACATCGCCTGAAGATCTGCACGATCGCGGCGCTCATCCAACACCGTCGCGCCCGGGAGAAGCTGGTCGAGCGCGTCGAAGTCGTGAGGTTGCCAACGGAGCATGGCGATTTTGACCTGCATCTGTACCGCTCGCGCCTGGACGGCCAGCACCACCTGGCGCTCGTGAAGGGCGAGGTCGCCGATCGCGACCGGGTGCTGGTGCGCGTTCACAGCGAATGCCTGACGGGTGACGTGTTCAGCTCGAGGCGCTGCGATTGCGGCCCCCAGTTGCGCCAAGCCCTGCGCCAAGTGAACGACGCGGGCTGCGGCGTGGTGCTCTACATGCGCCAGGAAGGGCGCGGCATCGGCCTCGGACCGAAGATCAAAGCCTACAAGCTCCAGGAACAAGGCTACGACACCGTGGAGGCCAACCGCAAACTCGGCTTCGGCTCGGACCTGCGGGAGTATGGCCTGGGCGCGCAAATCCTGACCGACCTTGGCCTCAAGCGAATCCGGCTCCTCACCAACAACCCGCGCAAGATTGTCGGTTTGGAAGGCTACGGCTTGGAGGTCGTCGAGCAGGTGCCGATCCGCATTCGACCCAATCCTCATAACGCGCAATACCTCAAAGCGAAACGCGACAAGCTCGGCCACTGGCTCTAGCCAGCCAAGTCGTGAACACGCGCCTGAAACCCTCATTCCCCATGCTCAAGCGCATCTCCCCCAGAACCCGCTCCAAGACCGGCGGTCGATTCGCCATCGTCGCCTCCTGCTACAACGGGCGCTATGTGGAGGCCCTCCTGCGGGCGGCCCGACGGGAGTTGCGGCGCGGCGGCGCGGACAGCATCGAAGTGGTCCGCGTTCCGGGCGCGTTCGAAATCCCGGTCGTGGCGGCAAAGCTGGCGCACGAACGCCTGCCCCGGTTGTCCGCGATCCTCTGTCTGGGGGTAATCCTCCAAGGCGAAACCTCCCATGCCCGGCATATCGGGGACGCGGTGAGCCACGCCCTCGCGCAGCTTCAAATCGGGTGCCGGCTACCGGTGATCCACGGCGTCTATCTGTTCGAAAACGAGGAACAAGCGCGTGTCCGCTGTCTGGGCAAGACGCACAACCGCGGCTTCGAGGTCGCCCGCACCGCGCTGGCGATGGCCCGGGTCATCAGCCGGCTGAGGTGAGCAGTCGAACACCGACGTTCGATTTCCGCCCGGCTGCCCAGGTCAAAGGTTGAAGGTCGCGGGTAGGGTCGGTGTCTGGCGCCTGCCTTGGCTGCCTCATGGGAGGTTCGCGGTTGGCGACTTGCGGTTTGGGGCTGGGGGCTTTACGAACCCGAATTCGCCTTGCCACAGTCGCGCAGCCTCGCTCATCATCCGCCATGCCAGACAAGCAAGCACCCCATGCCGTCGACGCGGAGTTCTATCGCTCAGCCGACTCGTTCTTTGCCGCGCATCACAGCCTTGCCCTGACCTACGACGACGTCACCCTGGCCACGCTCTACTCCGAAGTTCTCCCTCGCGACACCCAGCTCGACATTGTCCTGGCGGACGGTTTGCACCTCAACATCCCGATCCTCTCCGCCGACATGGACACGGTAACCGAGTCACGCATGGCCATCGCGATGGCGCTGAACGGCGGCCTCGGCTTGATCCACTACAACATGCCCGAGCGGGAGCAGCTCTCCGAGGTCAGCCGCGTCAAGAATCACATCCACGGCCTCATCCAGGATCCCATCAAAGTCGCGCCCGACCAGTTGATCGGCGAGGTGCTCGACATGATCGAGAAGCGGAAGTTCACCTTCAGCACGTTCCCGGTCGTGGACGACGCCGGCACACTCGTCGGCCTGCTGTCCGGCCACGTGGTCAAGCACCGGTACGCCAAACGCAAGGTGGCCGAGGCCCTCACGCCTCGCGCCCAGGTCCACACGGTTCGGGAAAAGGAACTCGGCGCGACCCCGATCGCCCGGGCCGACAAATTCTTCACCGACCATCCCGGCATTCACAAACTCCTCGTGGTGGACAACGAAGACCACTTGCGCGGCCTGTTCACCATGAGTGACGTCGAGCGCATTACACAGGAGCGCAACGCGCAGTTCAAGCCGGCCCGCGATTCTCATTTCCGCCTCATCTGTGGCGCCGCCGTCTCCGCCACGCGCAACGCGTTCGGCGATCTGGAGCGCGAGCGCATCCTGAATCACGTCGGTGGCTTGGTGGAACGCGGCGTGGACGTCGTGGCCGTTTCCACCGCGCATGGCCACACCAAGGGCGTGGGCGACACCGCGCGGATGCTGCGCGACGCCTTCCCAAAACTACCCCTCATCGCCGGCAACGTGACCAGCGCGGCCGGGGTCGAGTTCCTCGCCGCCTGTGGCGCAAACATCATCAAGGTTGGCCAGGGCCCCGGTTCGATCTGCACCACGCGTATCGTGGCGGGCGTCGGCATTCCGCAGCTCACGGCGCTGTACGTGACCTCTCGAGCTGCGCTCAAGAAACACGTCACCCTCATCGCCGACGGCGGCATCGTGAAGTCCGGCGACATCGTGAAGGCGTTGACGCTGGCGCACGCGGTGATCTGCGGCGGGCTGTTCGCGGGCTGTCCGGAGGCCCCGGGCCAGATCATGGAAATCGGCGGCAAGATGTATAAGCAGTATCGCGGCATGGGCAGCCTGGCGGCGATGAAGACCGGGTCCGCTGCCCGCTACGGGCATACCACAAATACGACCCAGAAAGTGGCGCCAGAAGGCATCGAAGCCCTCAAGGAAGTGTCCGCCTCGGTGGACAAGGTGCTGACGCAACTCGTAGGTGGCATTCAATCCGGCATGGGTTACCTGGGCGCGCCCAATCTGACCCAGCTTCGCCAAAAGGCGCGGTTTATCCGCGTCAGCAGCGCCGGCGAGCGCGAAGCGGCGCCCCACGATGTGGTCGAGGTCAAGACCGAAGGCTAAACAGCAATCCGCGGCTGTGGGCGAAAGGAGGCGTGGCGAACGGCCTGGGGGAAACTCCGATCGACCGTGTGGGCAGGAGCGTCCGGGGCCGCGTTCTCGCTCGACCGGGCGCCAAACGACGAAACGCGGCTTGTCCAGTCGAGTCCGGTTCTGAGACAGGTTTCCGTGGCCGCTCTTGGTCAGCCGCGCCTCCGACTTGGCCTCATGCCGCCGATGGCGCGAATCCAAATCCTGACTGCGCGCAAGCCGTGAAGGACTTGCGGGTCAGGACCTTTCTCATGATGAGAATTGAAGGATGGACCTCAGGGGAATTCGTTCTCAGCGCGCCCTCCGGCATCGGGAGTGCTCTGTTCCAGAATGCGACCAGTGCTTGCGACAGCGAGCGCAGGCAGGTCCAAGTCTCCCGGGGTGCGGCGCGGTTTATAGTTTTTCCGCGCCCCACCTTCACGCTTTCATGATCCGGAGAAGACGAGCCATCTCCCTCCGCGCCGTCTCTCGGTTCCCCCGCGGGTAACCGCATCGAATCCCGGCGAACCTCGCCCAAATTAACCGTTTGCATTCCCGGCAGCCTATGCTAGAAAACGCGTCCCGTCCGCAGGAACAAGGCGGCGGGTAACCATCAGCTTTCAGAGCGATATGTCACAGCATCGAAGCTTACGGGCAGTGGCGTCCTTGGGCGCCAAGCGCAATGTGCTCAAGCGGTTTGAACGCGTCGCCGCCCTCAAAAAACGAGGTGAGTGGAAGGACGGCGACCGCGTAACCGGCCTGCGCAAGACCAAACCCTAAGTCCTCCGACCGCCCTCGCAGCGCTCGTCTTGCCTCCCGCGAGCGCGCTCACTTTCCGATCCGGCCAACGGAGCCGGTCCCCTGCTCTCTTGAAAATGCGCCTCCAAAAGGTGCTCGCCGGGTCGGGTCTTGCCTCCCGCCGCGCCAGCGAACAGATCATCCTCGCCGGGCGCGTGGCGGTGAATGGTCAGGCCGTTCGCCAACTCGGCACCCAGGTGGACCCGGACGAGGATCGCATCACTGTGGACGGCCAGCCTCTCCGGTCGCGCCGGAAGCTCTATGTAGCCTTGAATAAACCCAAGGGCTGCCTCTGCACCCGACGCGATCCGGAACGACGGCGTACCGTGGGCGAACTGCTTCCGCTCGAATGGTCCGATCTTTACCCCGTTGGGCGACTCGACTATGACACCGAAGGGCTGCTGTTCCTGACGAACGACGGCGAGTTCTGTTCGCATCTGACTCATCCACGCTACGAAGTCCACAAGCGCTATGTCGCCACCGTGTACGGACGGATCGCGCCGGAGTCACTCCGGCCCCTGACGCGCGGCATCGTCCACGCCGGCGAACGGCTCGTGGCCGAGAAGGCCCGGCTGCTCAACGCCAGTCCTTCGCACAGTGTCATCGAGCTGGAATTGAAGGAGGGCAAGAACCGCGAGGTCCGGCGCCTGTGCGAGTCCCAAGGCTGGCGGGTGACGCATCTCCAGCGCACCCAGATCGGTCCGATCAAGCTGGGCGAATTGCGCTCCGGCAAATGGCGGCTGCTGACAAAACCGGAGGTCGAAAGGCTCCTCGCCAGCGCTCCGGGAAGACAACTTGCACGCATGCATGGGCAACACGACAAGCCCAGCGCCGCGTGCAGTCCGGCAGCCGGCGCCTCCCCGGCTTCCGCCCGCGTCTAGTGGCGCGCCCAAGTACCCCCTGCCCCACCCATCACCCTCGTCCGCCGCAACCGCGGGTCCTCATCCCGCCCAACTCAGCAGCATTGACAGGCAAGGCATTAGTATCTTCTACTTCACCGAGCTATGAAGACGAATTTCCCAATGGCCGAAGTCCTTTGCGCGCTCGCCTTCGCGCTGGCCCCGAGCGTGCGCAGCGCCGAAACCGCCACCGTGAAACCGGACAAGGTGAACGTGCGCGGCCAAGCCTTGCTCTCCGGTGAAATCATCACGCAACTCCAGAAAGGTGAAACCATCACCATCCTCGAGGAGATCGAGGTGCCGAAGCCGAAGAAGGGCGAGCCCGCCAAGTGGCTGAAGATCGAACTGCCGAGCAACACGCCCGTCTGGGTTTACGCACCCTACATCGAAACCACCAACAAAACCGTGAACGTCAGCCGGCTCAACCTGCGCGCCGGACCAGGTGAGAACTTCAGCGTGCTGGGTCGGGTCGAGCGCGGCGCGACACTCAAAGAAATCCGCACCGAGAAGAACTGGATGGAGGTCGAGGCCCCGACGGGTGCCTATGCCTTCATTGCCGCCGAATACGTCGAACGGACCGCTCCGGCGCCCGCACCCGTCCCGGCCGCCGCGGAACCGGCGCCGGCCACTGCGCCGGCCCCGGCCACGACACCGCCGCAGCCCGCACTCCCCACTCCCACCGTGGTGGCCGTGCAGCCGGAACCGGCACCCACACCTGCCGTTGAGCCAGCCCCAACGCCCCCGACCACCCCTGCGGCGCCCACCAACGCCGTGGCCGCGCCGCCCGAGCCGAGCCCAACGACCCCGGAGCCGACGCCGACGGTGGAGGTGACCCCCAAGCGGACCGTCACCCGGGAAGGTCGCGTGGTGGTTTCGATGAGCATTCAGGCGCCCACTGAGTATGCCCTCCAGAGTCCGGAGACGCGGCGGTTCATCAACTACCTGCACACAGAACAGATCGGCATCAAGCTGAAGAGCTTCGCGGGTCGCCGGGTCATCGTGAGCGGGGAGGAACTCATCGACGTCCGTTGGACGAACACGCCAATCATGGAGGTGGAGTCCATCAACATCGTGCCCTGATGGCCGCCACCAACCTGATTGACGGCCGCGCCATCGCCGAGCAGATCCACGCGGAAACGACCCAGCGTATCGCCGCCCTGACCGCGCGCGGCATTCTGCCGGGGCTGGCCTTTGTGCGTGTCGGCGAAGACCCCGCCTCGCAGGTGTACGTGGGCATGAAGGAGCGCATGAGCGCGCGCCTGGGCGTCGCGTCCGTCACCCACGTGCTGGCCGGGGTCGCCACCGAAACGGATCTGCTCGGGCTGGTCGCCCGCCTCAACGCCGATCCCAAGGTCCACGGTATTCTCGTCCAGGCTCCGCTGCCTCGTCACATTCAAGGCGACCGGGTTTATGCAAGCATTGCGCCGCCCAAAGACGTGGACGGCTTCCATCCGGTCAACGTCGGCAAGCTCATGCTCGGCGACCCGTCCGGGTTTGTTCCCTGCACGCCCGCCGGCGTGCTGGAACTCCTCATCCGCTCCCGCGTGCCCATCGAAGGCGCCGAAGTCGTGGTGCTCGGCCGCGGTAACATCGTGGGCAAGCCGCTGGTGTCGCTGCTCATCCAGAAGGCGAAGCACGGCAACGCCACCGTCACGCTTTGCCACACGAAAACCCGCGACATCCCGGCCCATTGCCGGCGCGCCGACATCCTGATCGCGGCGATGGGCGTGGCGCATTTCGTCCGCGCGGACATGGTCAAGCCGGGAGCGATCGTCGTGGACGTCGGCGTCAACCGCGTGGCCGATCCGCAGGCCAAGGGGGGCACGCGGCTCGTGGGCGATGTGGATTTCGCCGCGGTGCAGCCGCGGGCCGGGCTCATCACGCCGAACCCCGGCGGCGTCGGACCCATGACGATCGCCCTGCTGATGCGCAACACAGTGTGGGCGGCGGAACAGCAGACCTCTGGTTGAGCGCCGCGTCCGCATCTGTCTCCGGCCATGAACGCATCCCGCATTCTCCCCGACCTTCAGTGCGCCCTGCTCTGCGAAGACATCCGCCAGGAAGTCAACGGTAACTTCATCCTCGTGGGCGTGCTGGGTTATGTGCGCGTACCGCAAGTCCCACTGACCGTGTTCCGGCTGTGCGTCTTCACGCGGTGGACGGCCGGTCTGGGACAATTCACGGAAAGCGTGCGGCTGATCGCGCCGGACCAGACCACGGTGCTGCGCAAGGGCCAGGTCAAGTTCACCCTCCAGGACGCGACGCAACACTCGACGAACGTGGTCGTCCTCCCGCAGGTGCAATTCGCGGTCGTGGGCGTCTATTATGTCGAAGTGCTCGTGGACGAAGTCATGAAACTTCGCTTTCCCCTGCCGGTCGTGGTGGTGCCTCCGCCGCCCGCCTCAGGTACTCCGCCTCCCCCGGAGAAGCCCGCGGCTCCCGCCTGAGCGGCTCGGGCGCCCCCACCCAGCCTTCCGTGCGATCTGCCCACGGCGCTGATTTCACTTCGACTCGCCGCCGCTTCGGGCTAAGGTTCCTGCGGCGCGACAACTCGGCAGAACAAGCGCTGGACCATGCCGCAAGCCGCCTCATTTGGACCTTGGCAGCCGATGACCTTCGGCGGGGTGGCCGCCTTCGCCCAACCTGCCCGAGGCCGCTTGCTCAAGATCCAGTTCACGGTGGCGCTGTTCGTGGCGGGGAGTCTGGTGTGGCTGCTGGCCCACGCCTGGTTCCCGCAGATTGACCAGGCCGTGGCTGCTTTCCCCACCCGAGGGGCCATTCGCAACCGCACGCTGGAGTGGGACGGCACGTCACCAGTCAGCCTCGCCGAAGGCCCTTTCCTCTCGCTTACCGTGGACCTCGAGGGCGTTGGCAACCTCGGACGCAGCGCGGACCTCCACGTAGAGCTCGGGCGAACGGGACTGCGACTGGGATCGCTCTTTGGCTACTGGCGGGTGCCCTACCCGCCAGGCCGGTCGATGGTTCTGAATCGAACCGAGGCCAACGCCTGGTGGGGCGCGTGGCGCACGTTTCTGCTCATCGGCGCCGGGGCGCTGGTCGGAACCAGTCTGCTCGCAAGCTGGTGGTTGCTCGCGATCGGGTACGCCTTTGGGGTCCGCTTAATCGCATTCTACGCGGACCGCCACGTGAGTACCCTGGGCTCGGTGCGTCTGGCTGCCGCGGCCTTGTTGCCCGGGTCGGCCTTGATGGGCCTGGCCCTCCTTCTCTACGGCAACCAACGCCTGAGCCTGCTCGGCTTGCTGCTGGCGTGGCTCATCCAGTGGGTGGTCGGCTGGGTCTATGCCTTTCTTGCGCCCCTCTGGCTGCCGCGCGGCTCGGGACTTCCTGCCCCCGGCCGCAATCCCTTTAGTCCTCCGCCGTCCGCACCTCCGCGGTGAACCTCGAGTTTCGACTTCCGCGCCGGTTCATCAACTCCTCGATCTCCTCAGGTTCGATCGGGATGTCGGCCATCAGGTCCACCGGTCCGTGATCGGTGATCAATACATTATCCTCCAATCGCACCGCGAGTCCTTCTTCCTTGAGGTAGATCGCCGGTTCGCAGGTCATGACCCAGCCGGCCTGCATCGGCTCGGTGGTCAGGCCCACGTCGTGAACATCCAGGCCGATCGGATGCCCGACGCCATGCATGAAGTACTTCTTGAACGCGGGCTCGCCGCGCTCCGGGTGCTTCAGATCCCCGCGCTTAAGCAGGCCGAGACTGAGCAACTCGGCTTCGATCAGACGTTCGGCGTCCTTCTGCCAGTGCTTCCACAGCTTGCCGGGTTGCAGCAACTGGATCGTCTCGCGCAGGACCCGTAGCACCGCACGATAGACCTCCCTTTGCCGGCGGGTGAATCGTCCGTTCACCGGGATCGTGCGCGTCAGGTCGGAGTTGTAGCTGGCGTAGCTCGAGGCTACGTCCAGCAGTAGCAGGTCGCCGCGACGGCAGACCTCTCGGTTCGCCACGTAATGCAGAACGCAGGCGTTGGCACCGCTGGCGATGATGGGCAGATAGGCAAACGCGCCGCCCCGTCGGATAAACTCGTGGGCGAACTCCGCCTCGACCTCCGTCTCGGTCACGCCCGGCTTCACGAAGCCCAACACCCGCCGGAAGCCCGCCGCCGTGATCGCGCACGCCTGCTTGATCAGGTCGAGCTCGAACTCGGATTTCACTGCCCGCAACCGGTGCATCAGCCGCGCGAGCCGGTGGTACTGGTGAAGCGGGTAACGCTCCCGGCATTGCCGGACGAACCGGGCCTCCCGTGTCTCGACCTCGATCACGGCGCGCTTGTGCTCGTTCGCGTTCAGATACACGTGGTCGCACTCGCACATCAGGCGGTGGAAGATTGCGTTGAACTCGGACAACCACTCGACGCGGTCGATTCCCGTGAGCCGGCGCGCCTCGTCCCGGGTCAGCTTGTGTCCTTCCCACGTCGCCAGACGCTCGCTGGGCTCGCGCAGGAACAGGATCTCGCGGAACTCCGTCTCATGGGCATCGGGATATAGCAGCAGGCGCGTCTCCTCCTGCCGCACGCCGGTCAGGTAGAACAGGTCGGCGTTCTGATGCAGGAGGAACGTGCCATCGGCATTTGTTGGCAGGACGTCATTGGCGTTCACTACCGCGAGCGAGTTCGGCATCATCAGGGCGCGGAGGCGGTCGCGATTCGTGACAAACAGGCGGGGATCGATCTCGGGATTTCTCATGGGCTGTGGTGATTCGGCCGGTTCAATGGGCGCACTCGACCGCTATGTAAACCGAGTTCCGGTTCGACCGCAAGGCGAAGACTCGCCGTTCCCTCCGGAAATCTTGGCAACGCGACCGGGATGGCGCATGCTCCCGGGCCATGACCAACGTGGCGCTCCCGATCCAACGACGTTCGTTCCTCAAGCTCAGTTCCGTGGGCGTGGCGGCCTTCGCGTTGCGACGCGCCGGCGCCGCCGAAACCGAAAACGCTGAACCTGCGGACGACGCCCTGTTGCGGACGGCCCAGACCCGCATCGACCAGCATCGCAAGGGCGACGGCGTGATCGTCGTCCAAGGCACCGATGGCAGGCCACTGCCGGGCGCCAAGGTGCGAATCGACCAGGTCCGCCACGAGTTCCTCTTCGGCTGCAACTTCTTCATGTGGGGCCGCTGCGGCGATCCGCCGC
>Ga0315274_10013343_pt1 | contig 11699 bp, 12 predicted proteins | sample YL17G02_20_MG_FD_203700 | JGI IMG/M metagenome (GOLD analysis project Ga0315274, IMG submission 203700) | Sediment microbial communities from Yellowstone Lake, YNP, Wyoming, USA - YL17G02_20 | ecosystem: Environmental > Aquatic > Freshwater > Lake > Sediment | place: USA: Wyoming | collected...
CGTTTCCCTCAATGCAGACCACGTCTCGTGCCGCTTGGAGTCGCGCCATGAACTGTTCCGGGACAACCGGCCAGACCTGGGAGAAATGGAGTGTCGCGACGCGCTCACCCTCAGACCTCATCCGTGCGGCTGCTTCCGCCACGGCTCCTTTCGTTGACCCCCACGAGACGAGCAGCATGTCGGCTTGCTCATCTCCGTCTGCATGCGGCGCGACAACCTCAGCCCGAATTCCGGCAAGTTTTCTGAGCCGTTTCTCAACCATCTGTTTTCGAACCGGCAGGTCTTCGGTGAGATGACCGTCCTCAGTATGTTCGTCGCTGTCCACAACGACGAGGTGTCTTGTCAAACCGGGAAGCATCCGGGGCGAAACGCCACTATCGGTAATTGCATACCGACGGTATGGCGTTGCTATTTCCGTCTGTTGGCTGCCAGCACGAACAGCAGGCAACCGTTCGACATCAAACGGCGCTACGGCACGGTAGGAGTCTGCTATGAATTGGTCCGTCAAAACGAACATGGGTCCTTGGTATCGTTCTGCGAGCTCAAACGCCCTGCGCGTGAGATGAAAACATTCTTCGACCGTGCCGGGCGCAAAGATAGCGCGCGGAAACTCGCCATGTCCGGAATGAAGCACGAACTCCAGATCAGCTTGTTCAGTGCGTGTAGGAAGCCCCGTCGCGGGTGCAGGACGCTGTCCCACAACTATGACGACAGGCGTCTCGGTCATCCCTGCAAGGCTGACCCCTTCAACCATGAGAGCAAACCCGCCGCCGGACGTCGCCACCATGCTCGGCGCACCCGCAAATGACGCCCCAATCGCCATGTTGATCGCGGCGATCTCATCTTCCGCCTGCTCGACGACCAACCGCATCTTCTTTGCCTGAGCTGCAAGGTTAAGCGCTACACCGGTTGACGGGGTCATCGGATAGAACGAGTAGAACTTGACGCCAGCCGAGAGCGCCCCGAGCGCAATCGCGTCGTTACCGCCCATCATAAGCCGGTCAGGTGGATTGGAAACGCGAACGAGCTTCTTGACAGGCGAAGGCTGTTCAGCAGCCCATCGGAACGACTCTGCCAGGACTCGCTGGTTCTCTTTGGCGACGTCGGAATCCTTCTTGCCGAACAATTCGTCCAGTGTTTGGACGATCAAACCTTCATCAAGCCCAAGGAGCGCGCCAAGAACGCCTAGAGCTGCAACATTTGAGTACCTATTGGTTGAGAATGTTTTGTACGGGACCTTCAGGCACAGGTCGCAAGAGACTTCGGACGACTCGTCTGCAACAACGAGCCCGCCGGGCAACAATTCGTCGCGGTGCAGCGTTACGGTTTCCGCATTGAGGGCAACCAGGACATCAATCGGCTCCTGAGGGGCTGCGATCTCATCAGCGCCCACCCGAATGGCAAACGTGTTGTGTCCGCCGCGAATGCGCGATTGGTAGCTTTGTGTGACCACGATGAAGTAACCGCTCCGCACAAGAACTTTCGCGAGCATCTGCCCGATCGTCACAAGCCCCTGGCCTGCTTCTCCGCCAATGAGTATGTTGAGCACATCCTTAGAAGCGACGTAAGGGAGGGGCTTGTCCCTTCCCGAACGGGAGCCCGCAAGGGGCTCCCCTACAGTAGGATCAGATCCCGCGCGGTTCGTTGCCATCGCTCCTGTTTCCTTAATGCTCAGCCGCTGCTCTCAACCACGCATTCGGCATCGCACATATGCCGATCCTGTGCCACTAGCCGCCATCGAAATGCCACCCTTCCTCCTGCATGAACCAGTCCGCGGTACTCTGGAAGTACTGAATCGTGTTCTCAAGAAGCTTCCGGTGAAACGATTCTTGATCGGCGAGCATGGCGCAGACTGCGCGCAGATCGTCCGCCGCACTCTCTTCAGCCCATTTCAAGTACGCCGACCGCGACTTCTCCTCCATCTTGATAGCGGCATTCATCGCTTTGATGTCGTCCTCGGAGGACGCAGCCTCTTGCCGAACGCTGTTCGGCACGTCGGCAAATATGCCGCGCAACCGGTCATACGTTCTCTTCTTGGCGTTCCTCCCTGTCTCCTTCGGCCGAGCGATGTTTTTCTCGATCCATTCGATGTGCAGTAGCTCATCGTCGGCTAGCGACTGAAACATCTGGCGCGCCAGATCGCTGGACGCGTTCGCAGCAACATCGCGGTAGAACTTCCGCCCGTCACGTTCGAGCTGGATAGCAGCCCGAACTATATCCTGCTTTTTCTGTTTCATATCTTCGTTCTCCTACAGCCTCCTCTCCTGCGGCGGCGGCGCCGTCACGTTTTGACATGGTCGCAACTGTGCCGTCAGCAACCCGCCGGTGAACGAACTACATTCTCGAACGACAACCGTCGCGAATCCGGCGCTCACGCCTTCCAGAGCCCGTGCAGGTTGCAGTACTCGCGAGCCGTCACCTGGTCCGCTTTGATATTGAACACGGCTTCTGGAGCGTCTCCTGGCTTCAGGAACTGGCGATAGGCTTTCCCGTCGGCAAGCAGCTCTATCCACTCGATATAGTGGTTCTCTTCCATCGGGTGCGGCATGCTGCCGACCCGCACCTTAATGCCGGTCGCTGTCTTCTCGATCACAGGAACATGTTTCTCCCGTGCTGCGTCAACCGTGTTCTCGACGAACAGTTTCATCGGCTTACCGCAGCACACAAGCTCGCCTTTCCCACCGTGAAGGACCTCAACGATGTTCCCACATATCTCGCATTTGTAGATTTCAAGTTGCTTAGCCATAATGATCTCCTTTCCGGATACGCTGGAGACGGTGTGCTCGTACAGCCGCTCCGCGACTTCCCGACAAGAAACTCCGCTCTCCTTATACGTCGCAGGTTATTTGCCTTGGGGCATGCTCAAGCCCCCTTTCTTCTTGACTCGCGGTCGGTCGGTCCAACGTGACATTCACAGCGCCCTCATACACGCAACAAGATCGTTTTTCTCTTGTTCTGTGAGCTTCAGTTCAAGAGCCAGATTGAAGAACTCAACCGTATCGTCCAGTGTCAGCAGCCGTCCATCGTGGAAGTACGGTGGCGAATCCTTGATGCCACGCAACGGGAACGTCTTGATCGGACCATCTGACGACGTCAGTCTCCCGTTGATCATGCGCGCCTTGTAGAACCGTTCGAGTTTAAGGTTGTGCATCGAGTTGTCCGTATAGTACGGCACTGGATGACAGATGGCACAATTGGCTTTACCGAAAAACAGGTCTTGCCCGCGCATCTCGGATTCAGTTGCCTTCTTGGGGTCCAGCTTGCCGTATATGTTCAGCTTCGGCGCTGGCGGAAAATCTAACAGTTCCAACACCTCCGCCATGAAATGCACCTGGCTGGCGCGTTCAAGAATGTTGGCACCTTTCTTCGTTGCGATGACGGGATCGCCATCGAAATAGGCGGCTCGCTGCTCGAACTCCGTGAAATCCTCCACGGTCTTCAACGCACGCTGCGACCCGAACAGCCGCTGGATGTTCACACCGCGTAACGACGGCGTATCAAGCCGCCGACGATGTTCCTGCGGACGAATATCTCCGACAAGGTGGGTGGTGGCGTTCGCATGCCCGTTCACATGACAGTCGAAACAGGTGACACCCCGGCTCGGCCGTTCTGACCGGCGGTCTTCTGTCTGATTGAACTGCTGCTGCGGGAACGGTGTTACCAGCAACCTCAACCCCTCAATCTGTTTCGGGTTCAGAATCCCGTTGAACAGCTCGTAGTAGTTGTCAATTGTTACGACCTTGCCGCGAGACACGTCACCGAGATCCGTTCGGGTCGTCAAGTACATCGCCGGTGGAAACTCGGGCAAAAAATGGTCCGGCAGATCGAACTCCATATCGAACCGGGTGAGGTCTCGTCCCTCCTGTTTCTTGATCTCGTCAATATGGAACTTCGGGAACACCATGCCGCCTTCCGCGTGGTTAGGATGAGGAAGCGGCAGGAATCCCGCCGGGAATAGGTCTTTTTCCCGGATCTCCTCAGGTGTCATGTTCGCCAGCTTCTCCCAGGTCACCCCTTTCGGTAGTTTCGCGCGAACACCTTCCTGGACAGGTTTGCCGCGAGACATCGTGACGTCTTTCGCAGGACGGTTGCTCAAGTCGTATCGCGCATTGAGCAGGTCCATGTGCCGCTTCATGACGGCTGGCTTCTCAGCTTTCATTCGCGCCATGATCGTCGAGAACGCGTCCTTGATGACCACAGGACTGTAGCTGCTCTTCTGCGATTCCTGGGCGAACACCACCGCGCCCAGTACCACGGGCAAGACGCACGCTACCGCTAAGAGCAGAATTCGTAAGTTCCTCTTTCGGGCGCCCATGTTCCACCCCTCCTTTCTTGCGCTGCACGCATCATGTGGCAGCAACCACGAAACCCCTCGCATGCCTCACTTACAAGAATCATGCTGCAGACGGGCATGCCATCTGCACCGTTAACGCATGCTGAACGAGCCCTAAACAGCTAACCGTATACTTTCGAGCTTTCATTTGAGGTCAGAAAACGGGAAATCGCGCTCATGCGGTCTAGTTCTGCCTTTGCTGGCGCAAGTTTCTCAAGTGCCGTCAACACCTCCCCGGGTTTGACAACACCGGCCGGGCGCAATTCGGGGTGTTCTCGCCCGTCGGCGCCGAAAAAGATCAAGGTAGGCGATCCTATGATGTCATACTGTGATTGTAAACCCGGGCCACGATCAATATCAACTCTCAATGCGTTCACTCGTGATAGTCCTCCCAGAACCGCAGATGATGACACAATCCGTGTCTCAAGCTCGCCGCTCAACCAGCGCGTTGTCCTGCCGGAGCGTTTGGGTATCTACCTCTTTCCCGTCGGGTCTTCAGCGAAAAGTCGGTGCCCGCCGCAGCACCGTATGCGATACCGCACATATCGCGAGCGCTGCAAGCGCTATACTAGACGACGCTATCTTCTTTCTCATGGTTTCACCCTCCTGCTCGAGCTTGCCGTCAAACCAACTCGATAACCGCTTTAAGGACGGCATCGTAGTTCGGCTCGTTCGCGATCTCCTTGACAAGCTCAACGTACCGAACGATCCCGTGCCGGTCCACGACAAATACCGCTCTCGCCAACAATCGCAGCTCCTTGATCAGCACGCCGTACTTCTTGCCAAATAAAGCTGTCCGGTGGTCCGAGAGGGTCTGCACACGCGTCACTTCCGCCGACCCGCACCACCGCTTTTGAGCGAAGGGCAAATCCATGCTGATCGTCAGGATCACGATGTCAGGGGACAACTGTTGCGCTTCGTCATTGAACCGCCGGGTCTCCATGTCGCACACCGGCGTGTCTAGCGACGGAACGGTCGTAATCACGAGGACTTTGCCGCGAAACGACGACAACTTGACTGGCGACAGGTCGTTGTCAATCGCCTCAACGTTCGGCGCTTTGTCCCCAACTGCGATCTCATTCCCGACCAGAGTCAACGGTTTCCCTCGCAGAGTCACGATACCTGTTCTCTCATTCATCACGGTCGAGTCCTTTACGTTTAGAAACCCCAACACCTTCAATCAGACAGAACGGAGCGCTCCTTCAGCCAGAGGCTTCTACACACTAATCCGCCTCACAGGCAAGAATACCGACAAGGGTATCCTACTGCATCTGGCATATGGAGCAGCGATGTCCTCCCAAACGAACGCCCGCAAACCCTTCAAGGGATAAAGATAGCAGGCGATATCTCACCCGTAAATCGGTCAAATTCTGATCTTCTTGTGAGACTTTTCGCGAACGCCTTGTAAGCGTTTATCCTACTGCCCTGCGGGAGTGCTTATGATCGAGCGCAGACAGGATTTCCGCGTGACCAAATCTCTGCACGCGCTTAGCATGTGATTTTGGATAGCGCTGTTAACGAAATCCGGCATTGCGCGTCACGGTGCCTCTCTCGAGGGCGCGGTCCATGCCGACCTCGACAGACCCCACCTGCAAGGGTGTTCTTCCTGTACTTCCACAACAGCTCTGCAGGAACCTGTATGACACAGCCGCCTGAGTTTGCGGCCGCTCTCGACCTTCCGACGCGGCTACACGGTCAGGCGTTTCTTGCCGAGCATCACTGGACTTTGGTGAACTTCGATTTCGGAGCACCGCAGATCGGGCATTTTTCCGGCGGTTGACCTTCAACCGTATTGCCGCAGCACTGGCACACGTAATAGTCGGTTTCAGAAACCTTCTGGTTCGTTTCGAGCGCTTTCAGAGCCGCCGAATAAAGGCTATGATGAATCTTTTCGACCTTGTTCGCTACGTCAAAGGACCACCGCGCGCCCTTTGCTCCCTCGCTCTCTGCTTCCTTGATGAACTTGGGATACATTGACTGGAATTCGTAATGTTCGCCGACGACGGCTTTCTTGAGATTATCGATCGTACTGCCAATCCCGCCCATCTCTTTGAGATGGTTTAATGCATGAACCGTTTCAGCCGCTGCGGCTGCACGAAACAGTCTGGCTACTTGTTTATGTCCCTCATCGTCCGCCTTTTTCGCAAACGCGAGGTACGTCCGGTTCGCCTTACTTTCACCCGCAAACGCTTCACCGAGATTCTCTATTGTCTTACCCATGGTTATGCTCTTTTTACCTCTCGTATGTTCATGTGGTTCGTTCGCTTTTCAAGTCACAACGGACTGCACGTGTCGCAGGGAGTCCAACCTCATCCTGAGCCTCAGGCGAACGTCTTGAACTTGTTCTTGCCGACCCCGCAGACGGGACATTTGTCTGGAATTTCGCCTTCTGTCGTGTACCCGCAGTTGTCACAGATCTGCACCGGACCGAGCTTCATGTCATTGCCGCTGTCAACTGCCTGTTTCGCTTTTTGGTACATTGCAGCGTGAATCTTCTCCGCAGCGAGTGCATAGTGAAAACTCCGTTCCGCACCTTTCTCTCCCTGAAACTGGGCGGTCTGCAAATAAGCGGGATACATCTCTGTTATCTCGAAGGTCTCGCCTTCAATTGCGCCCTCAAGGTTCTCCGCTGTGGTTGCGAGACCGAATCCTGCCATCGAGGTAACCGAGAAAGCTTCTACCTCGTTTCGCAACTCCGTGAAGTGGTTCGTCGCATGGACCTCTTCAGCATACGAAACAGCTCGGAACAGGCGAGCGACGTTCGGGAACCCCTCATCGTCAGCCTGTACTGCCCATATTTTATATCGCATATGCGCCATAGACTCTCCGCCAAATGCGCTCCGAAGATTGCTGGCAGTCATTGCATGCACGATGGTATCCTCCTTTCACACCGACCTTCGAGTGAAGGAACTCAAGGGTGTTTGCAGTCACCGACGCGAACTCCGCCACGTGAAGCTCAACCGCTTGTCTGTCCCTGCTTGCAGTTTGGACACACTCCAATAAACTCGAGACGATGACCGGAAATATCGTAGTTGTTAAGCTCGCGTACAGCGCTTTCAGGAATCGGTATCGGCTCAATCGCTACGTCCTCGACACGCCCGCACCGAACGCAACGAACATGGTAGTGGTTGTCCGGGTTGCCATCGAACCTGCTCTGACCGCTTCCCAACTCCAGCTTTTGTATCAAGCCGCACTCGGACAGGATCTGTAGGTTCCGGTAAACTGTCCCGAGACTAATCCGGGGCAGACGCCGCCGTACAAGCTCGTATATCTCGTCTGCACTGGGGTGCGAATGCAGTTTCTTGAGTTCTTCCAGAATGACCCGTCGTTGCGCTGTCATCCGGAAATTGCCATGTGATATCATAATCTAGACCCCTAACTAGTAATGGGTATCATTACTGATTCGCGTCAAAATGTCAAGCCCTCTTAGTCGTTCCTTAATCAAAACCAAAACTCGCTGGGGCAATCTGCACTCCGCCGAAGCAATGCGCACTAGTACTTAGTACAGCTCAACACAATAAAAGAAACAGAAGCTTCTAAAGGATATCGGTCCTTCTACCGATCAACTGTTCACTCTCCTAATCTGTCGCAAAGATTATAGCCGATGTCGGGCTTAAACGGTCAGCATGAAACTGTATCCCCGTTTGTGTTGGGCTGTACTTAGTTGCGCAATTTCGCGTAACATACTCAAGGCTCGAACCTCTTCGTTTACCTCGTCATTGCGAGCGACAGCGAAGCAATCTCGTTTGGTCGAAGTCGTTGCGGGTCATGAGATTGCCGCGTCGCTCCGCTCCTCGCAATGACGGGGCAACCGCGCTTTCCCAAGTAGCGGTGAGGCGCGAATCCGTAGCGCGCATTTACGCAACGAGGTACTAGTTCCAAACCCGGCGACCCAAGATTCGGCTGCGTCGCAAGTGGAAAAAGCCCCGAAAACCTTTGATCCGAGGCAGAGTCTATAATAACAGTTCTCCTTTGTCAAGTGGTTACTGCTGTATACCTTGACAGTGCTGGCGCGAGTTGTTAGAATCCGGTTTGACACAAAGGGTTGCTTCATTAGAGGAGGGCAACAGCCGTCTTCTCCTGAACGTTGGACGGGGGAACACCTCGATTTGTTGCACGTGTGTGATGCCATGAAAACGAGCGCTATAGCGGTTAGCATTATCTTTTTGCTCTTCTCATCAGATTGCGCCGGAACCGGACCGAAACCGGGAAGCCCTACAGTCAAGCAGCGCACGGTCATTTCGGTAGTGTGTGCGGGCGAGGAGACTGCGGACACTGTGGAACAGCTCGTTACAGGCTATGATTACAGACTCGTCGCCGGCGGCAGGTACCCTGACAAAAAGCTCTGGTTTTCTGGCGACCGGATAGCGTTTGAGATAACGGGGCTGGACATTGGCAAACGGTACATTATAGAGCTCGAAACGCCCGGCTATGAGACTATGGACATGCCGCAAACGGTTGTGGTTGACAGAAGACTGGTAGCGTCTGGCTGGAAAGGAGAATCGCTCGGTGTATACCTGTCGAAAGAAGCGCTAGACGATGGCAGGCTGTGGGTCATGTTGATCTCCGAGCTCCAATTCTCTGCGCTGGGCAGTTTCAGGCTCATCGAGAATCCTGTCAGATACGCGCGTGAACCTAAGGACATGTCACAGTGCCCCGTATTCACGGAGCCGACGGCTGCTGATCTCATTGCGGAGGCTATAACACTGGCACCGGCAACTGTTGCAGTTGATGCCGGAACGAAGGGCCGCCAACTCAGACGTCTCTGGGAAGGGATGATGGATATGGTGCCACGGATGAAAGAGCTCGGAACAAAACACGTGCGGCTATGGGGTTTGGGGCTCTTTGCTGATGCCTATCCGTCAGAGGGTGTGTACAACTGGGAACATCTTGACAGCGTGTTGCAGAATATCATTGGCGCAGGAGCAAAGCCCGTCATAACGCTTTCATCGGTCCCGGAATGGCTCTGGCAGACAGGCGCTTCGAGCGAGATCATCCAAGCGGCAGGTGTCCCTACACGAAGAATAGGTGAGATCACGCCGCCGCACGACCTGAAAAAGTGGGCTACACTCATTCAGGATACCGTCACTCACCTGAACGTACACAGAGGGATGGGAATTCAGTATCTAGAGGTCTGGGACGAGCCAACCGCGAAGGTGTTCTGGAACGGCACATTGCAGCAATATCTCGACCTGTATGAAGCAACAGCAACTGCCGCGAAACGGGCGGATCCGTCGATTAAGGTCGGTGGTCCGGCGCCTGCTGGACTTCAGCCTGATTGGATCCGGGCACTTCTCAGCTTCTGCAAAGAACGTAATGTCCCGTTAGATTTCATCTCCTGGCATTGTTTCAGCCGCGACCCTGCTCGATACAGCAAACAGGCGGCGTGTGTCAGAAAGCTCGCCGCGGAATTCGGGATGCAACCGGAACTATGTCTGACCACATGGAACTATGCGTGGGGCGCTCGGGAACAAGAGCGGCTCAGTTTACCATTTGCCGCATCTTACGCACTGGCATCTATTAAGGCTATGGAGGAAGCCGGTCTGAACCTTGCGATATATTTTGCCAGCGCCGATTGGACGGGGCTTGGCACATACTCCGGTCTCGTGCTCTCAGACATAAAAACGCCAAAACCGGTCTATAACGCTTTCAAGATGCTCAGTTTCCTCGGAAATGATCGGGTGAAAGCAACGTCGTCCGCAGAGAAGATCGGACTGGACGTTCTAGCAGCACGAAATGACGGCGAAGTGAGCGCTATTGTATGGTGGTGGGTACCCGGAACAGGCGAGGAAAAAGCGACCTGTCCCGTGAAACTCAAGTTCACGGGTTTCGCACCCGCTATTCGGTACCGCTGGGAAACCTATTCGATTGACGACACGAATGCGAACTTCATGGCAGGTAAGGATAAGGAAGAGCTCACGGTTGCGGCTTCGGGGGACGTTCCTGAGCAGGCTAACGAGTTCTCGATAGATATTGATGTCCCGCTCTACGGTTGCCGAATGGTCAGGATGATTCCGAAATGAATTTGCCGTAGACTAAACCCGGTTCACAGGGGGACAACGAATGGCTAACGGGAAAATCAAGGCGGCGGTCCTTCATGGTATCCGCGATATACGCATCGAAGATGTGCCTATGCCACGAGTCAAGAGCGATAACGATGTCTTGGTCAAGATGGCGGCGGTCGGCGTATGCGGATCAGACGTCCACTACTATACGCACGGACGCATCGGGAAGTTCGTGGTGAAGGAGCCGCTTATTCTCGGGCATGAATGTGCCGGGACCATTGTCGAGGTCGGCAAGGGAGTCAGACATCTCTGCCCGGGAGACAGAGTCGCGTTGGAACCGGGCGTTCCGTGCGGCAGATGCAGGTGGTGTCGCGCAGGACGATACAACTTATGTCCGGACGTCGTGTTTCTCGGAACGCCGCCAATCCACGGCGCGTTCGTGGAATACCATGTTCACGCAGCGGAATTCACATACAAGCTCCCGGACAGCATGCCGCTCGAAGAAGGAGCTATGCTCGAGCCGCTCGCCGTCGGAATGCATGCAGCAGCGCGCGGAAACGTTCAAGCAGGCGATTCAATAGCCATTCTCGGTTCAGGTCCTATAGGCCTGATGACGCTTCAAGCTGCAAAAGCCCGTGGCGCTTCGCTAGCTATCGCGGTGGACCTGCAGGAGAACCGGCTTAAGCTAGCGAAGAAACTCGGCGCTACCCACACCATCAACGCAAAGAGGGAAGACGTCATCCAGCGAATTCAAGAGATAACGGAAGGTGACGGGGTTGATATGGCGTTTGAAACTGCGGGCAGCGACGTTACCGTAACTCTCACGGTGGATGTTGTCAGGAGAGGTGGCACGGTAGTGCTTGTTGGACTCGGTGGCAAAGACATCGTTCCGCTCAACGCGATCAAGATGGTCATAGACGAGATACGAATCGTTCCGAGCCATCGGTACGCGAACGTTTACGAACGAGCTATACCGCTTGTTGCAGATGGAAGGATAGACGTCAAGAGCCTGATAACGGGACGACGAGCTTTAGCAGCGATCGAGGAAGCGATCAACCTTTCAGCGAAGGAACCGGAATCAACGATAAAGACGATCGTCAAGATACCGGAATAGGGATAATGTAGGGGAGCCCCTTACGGGCTCCCGTTCGGGCGAACACGAGGTTCGCCCCCACGTCGCATGATGCAGCACTGGCGTCATCGCCGGCAGTGCGTGCGGGAGGGGACAAGCACCTCCCCTACAAGGTATATGGGATAGAGATATTATGAAAGCAGCACTGTTGTATGGACCGAAAGATATTCGGATCGGTGAAATTGAGAAACCGCGTCCGTCATATGAAGAGGTTCTGATCAAGGTTGAG
>Ga0315274_10013345_pt1 | contig 11699 bp, 13 predicted proteins | sample YL17G02_20_MG_FD_203700 | JGI IMG/M metagenome (GOLD analysis project Ga0315274, IMG submission 203700) | Sediment microbial communities from Yellowstone Lake, YNP, Wyoming, USA - YL17G02_20 | ecosystem: Environmental > Aquatic > Freshwater > Lake > Sediment | place: USA: Wyoming | collected...
TTCACCAACATCGGCGCCTTCCTTGGCGTGATTGCCTTCGAGGAGGCGACGGGCTCGACGACGATCGCCGATTACGAGGGCTTGATCCGACGCTCGCCATTCCTGGCGGCACTGCTCGCCTATTTCTTGCTATCGCTCACTGGCATGCCCTTCACCGGTGGCATGTTCGCCAAGTTCTTTGTCTTCGCTCCTGCCATCCAGGCCGGCTCCTTCGGCTTCCTGTTGGCGGCGGTGGGCGTCGCCACCAGCATCGTCGCCGCCTTCTACTACCTGAACGTCGTGCGCCTCATGTTCTTCCGCACCGTCGAGGGTGCGAATCGCCTTGCCGTCCCAGGGGCGGTGCGGGTGGGCCTGGCGATCGCAGCCGCGGCAACGCTCCTCATCGGCCTCTACCCCCAACCACTTATCAGCCTCGCCTCGCGCTCGGTGGTGATGCTCGGCGCCATGCCGTAGCAGCCGCCAACACTGGCGCTTCCCAGCACCTGTGGACTGTGGTAGCATCTGCTCATACAATATAGGCATGTGAGGTTACTATGGCCGTGCAGATCGCAGAGGCTCGCAGAGGGTTCACCGAGTTGCTAAAGGAAGCGAAGAAGAAGCCGGTCATCATCACCCGCCGCGGCGTTCCAGACTCCGTGATCATATCCTATGATCGGTACCAGCAGATGGAGGAGACAGAGGCTTACCTCGACATGCTCAAGATTGCCGAAGAACTGAAGGGGAGCGGCATTAGCGCCCGCGAGGTCTACGAGGAATCTCGCCGTGAACTGGAGGAGCGTGCTGAACGCTATCGTTGACGCCAGCGCCCTGATAGCAGCCTATCTTCCAGAGGAGGAGTACGATCAGGAAGCGCGAGCGCTGGTCACGGCGCACCATGAGAAGCGCTTGCGACTGAGGGCTCCGTGGCTTCTGCGCTACGAGGTAACGAACGCTGTCCTCGTGGCTGTGCGCCAGGGGCGCATCGCCTACGAGTTCGCAGAGCGCGTGATGGAAGACGTGCAGAAGCTGCACATTGGATGCTTCCGGGCCGACACGCTCTTGACACTCGCTCTCGGGCACGAGCACGGCCGTTCGGCATACGACGCCGCATATCTGGCGCTCGCTCAGCAGCAAGGACTCCCCCTGATCACCGCTGACAGGAGGCTGCACAACGCCGTCGCCGACAAACTGCCGTGGGTGGTCTGGATCGGGGAGTGGCAGCAGCACATCGCGCTCGGGCAGCGCGGTGCGGCACGCCCTGATCTGGTTGAGCCCGAGTAACGCATCTTGTCGGATTCAGAGCAAGCTGGTGTGCCCTTCTCGTTTGAGCTGATACAGGGCGCGGCGGACGGGCCGCGGATAGGGCTGATGCGCACGGCGCACGGCACGATCGCCACGCCGGTGTTCATGCCGGTGGGCACGCAGGCCACGGTGAAGGCAGTGGCGCCCTGGGAGCTACGCCAAATCGGCGCCGAGATCATCCTGGCCAACACTTACCACCTCTGCTTGCGGCCGGGCGCGGATACCATCGCCCGGCTTGGCGGTCTGCGCGGGTTCTCGCGCTGGCAGGGGCCCTTCCTCACGGACAGTGGCGGCTTCCAGGTTTTCAGTCTCAAGCACCTGCGCCACGTCTCCGACGAGGGAGTCCGCTTCCGCTCGCACATCGACGGCTCCGAGCACTTCCTGACACCCGAGAAGGCGATCGCGATCCAGGAGCAGTTGGGCGCGGACATCATCATGTGCTTCGACGAGTGCGCCGATCCGCACGACCGGGTGCGCCTGGAGGCGGCGGTGGAGCGCACGCACCGCTGGGCCGAGCGCTGCCGGCGGGCCCACAGCCGCGAGGATCAAGCGCTCTTCGGCATCGTGCAGGGCGGCGTCTTCGCCGATCTTCGCCGTCAGAGCGCCGACTGCCTGGTGGGCTTGGACTTCCCAGGCTATGCCGTCGGTGGCCTGAGCGTCGGGGAGAGCAAGGAGGACATGCACGCCATGCTGGAGGCGACTCTGCCGCGCTTGCCACAGCACAAGCCGCGCTACCTCATGGGCGTCGGCTCGCCCGAGGACCTCTGGGAGTGCGTCGCGCGCGGCGTCGACATGTTCGACTGCGTGCTGCCGACGCGGGTGGCGCGCAACGGTGCCGCTTTCACGCCCGACGGTCGCCTGAATCTGCGCAACGCTGCCTATGTCGACGATCCGCGGCCGCTATTGGAAGGCTGTGACTGCCCAACCTGCCACTGTTTCTCGCGGGCCTACCTGCGTCATCTAGTCCAGGCGAATGAAATCCTCGGCCACCGACTGGTCACGCTGCACAACCTGCGCTTTTTCATCCGGACGATGGAGGAGATGCGCCGCAGCATTGCCCGCGGGGAGTTCGAGCAGCACAGGGCTGAATTCCTGGCCCGCTATCGGCCGGTAGACCCCGAAGCGCGACGGAGGAACGTCCAGGCGCGCCAACGGAGCTTGGGCCGGTGACGGCGTGGCAGGCGATCTTCCTGGGGCTGGTTCAGGGCGCAACGGAGTTTCTTCCCATCAGCAGCTCGGGCCACCTGGTGCTGGTGCCCTGGTTGCTGGGCTGGCAGCCGCCGGACGTCTTCTTCGACGCCGTGCTGCATTTAGGGACGCTGTTGGCCGTGCTGATCTACTTCTGGCGTGACCTGTTTGCGCTGGCGCTGGCATGGCTCGGCACACTGCGGCGACGCGGGATCAAGACCGGGATGGAGAGGCTGGCCTGGCTGATCCTGCTGGCAACGATTCCAGCGGCGCTCGCCGGCGTGTTGCTGGAGGGCTGGTTCGAAAGCATGTTCGGCAGTCCCCGACTCGTCGCGGTCCTCCTGCTGGTCACGGGCGCGCTGCTATGCCTGGCCGAGCGTCGGGGCGGGCGCCGCAGGCGGGCGGAGGAGGCCAACGTTCGCGACGCGCTGACCATAGGTATCGCGCAGGTGCTGGCCATTGCGCCGGGCATCTCGCGCTCGGGCGCGACGATGTCGGCCGGGCTATGGCGTGGCATCAGCCGGCCGGAGGCGGCACGGCTCAGCTTCCTACTTGCCGTGCCCGTCGTGGGAGCGGCGGGACTGCTCTCCCTGCTGAAGACGACGGCAAACGGCTCCGCCGCCGACATCCAGCTCTCGCTACTGGGCGCGGCGGTGGCCGCCCTTGCAGGCACGGTGGCGATCCACGGCTTGCTGCGCTTCGTGCGCGCGCATAGCTTGGCGCTCTTCTCCTACTACTGCTGGCTCTTCGGCGGGCTATGTCTCATCATCGCTCTGCTGCGCGGCTGAGAGCGGGGGCCGGCGGCCTGGTTCTCTCGGTCGCCGTCTTCCTGAACGGCTGTGGGGCGACCCCCGCGCCCACGGCTACCCCTACGCCCCTCTTGAGGGTCGCCGTTGCCGCGGAGGTGGCGCCGGTGCTGCGTCAGGCAGCCGGTGCGGAGACGCTGCCCTTCGAGCTGCAGGCATGCTCCTGGCGCAGTTGCGCCGACCTCGTTCTCTCCGGCTACGCTGAGGCGGCTCTCGTCTGGGGTCCGCGGCCGGAGGCGCAAGCTCCCTTCGAAGTCGAAGCGTGGGGAGCGGACGCCCTGGCCATCGTGGCTCACCGCCGCAATCGGGTCGGAGCTCTGGAGCCCGAGGCCCTGCGCGAGGTATTCAGCGGCCGCGTCCAACAGTGGGAAGTCTTTGGGCAGGCACTGGGCGCGATAAGGGTCGTCGCTCGCGAGCCGGGGTCGGGGCAGTATGAGGCGCTCAGCGAGCTGGTCATGGGGGGCGAGCCGGTGAGCGGCAGCGCGACCATTGCCGCCGACGATGGCACCGTGCTAGACTACGTGGCTGCCGACCCGGCCGCCCTCGGGTTTGTCGCCGCCTCGAGCCTGCGCGAGGGGGTGCGCGCCCTCACTATCGAGGGCGTGCGTCCCGAGCCGCAGAAGGTCCGTGAGGGACTCTATCCGCTCATGGTTGGTGTCTGGCTCATCTATGAGCCCGAGAGTCGTGCCGAGGAGCTGCGGGCCTTGCTGGCCTCCCAGGAGGGGCAAGGCGCGCTTGACCGCCTCTTTGCCCGACCCGAACTCGCTCTCAAGTGACGGGGCGAACGAATGGGTTGCGCCGCTTCTCGAGTCCGATGGTGGTGCTCGGGCCGTGGCCGGGGTAGACCACCGTGTTGTCGGGGAGCGTGAACAGCCGCTCCTTGATGGATTGCAGCAGCATACGTCCGTTGCCACCAGGTAGGTCTGCGCGACCAACGCCGAGGTGGAAGAGCGTGTCGCCGCTGAAGAGCAGTGACTCGGACGCACAGTAGAGGCAGATGCTGCCCGGCGTGTGTCCGGGCGTATGGATGACGCGAAAGACGACGGCGCCGACGGCGATCTCATCGCCATCGCGCAACGGCCGTGGGGGGTGTGGCAGAAACACCTCCTGTGCCATCCAGGTGGGGAAGCCGGGCGGCAGCAGCTCAGGCGGCACATCGGGCGGCAAGATGCCGCCGCCACGCAGCAGTGGTATGTCCTCCTCGTGCAACAACACGGCGACACCGCTGGATTCGGAGAGGGCCGCCAGGGCACCAATGTGGTCGAAGTGAGCGTGGGTGTTGACGAGGCAGCGCAGCTCGAGACCTGCCTTGGCGAGCGCCTGCCGAATGCGCTGCGGCTCGTCCGCGGCGTCCACGACCATCGCTTCGCCGCCGGACGAGTACACGTAGCAGTTGGTCTGTAGCGGACCGACAGTGAGAGTCTCTACCATAAGGTATGGCTTCCCACCGCTCACGGGTGTGGGCGATTATAGCCAGGGCCTTCGATGAGCGGCAAGGCTCAGCGCGGATGGAGACCTCTATCCGCGCCGGCGATAGTGGAGCATCGTGATGAGGATGAAGAACCTGTTCGGCGTAACTCTACGCCAGGACCCGGCGGAAGCGGAGCTGGTTAGCCACAAGCTGCTCCTGCGGGCGGGCATGATCCGCCCGCTGAGCACCGGCGTCTACTCCTACCTGCCCCTGGCCGTGCGCGCCATGTCTAAGATAGCGGGAATCATCCGCGAGGAGATGAACGCCATCGAGGGCCAGGAGATCCTCATGCCGGTGGTGCAGCCGGCGGACCTGTGGAAGGAGAGCGGCCGCTGGTACTCGGTGGGCCCGGAGTTGGCGCGCTTCCAGGATCGCGGCCAGCGCAATGCGGTGCTGGGCATGACGCACGAGGAAGTCGTGACGGACCTATTGCGTCGTGAGGTCTCCTCCTACCGCCAATTGCCGCTGATGGTGTACCAGATCCAGATCAAGTTCCGCGACGAGCCGCGCCCGCGCGGTGGTTTGGTACGCGTGCGCGAGTTCACGATGAAGGACGCCTACAGCGCGCACGCCGACTTTGCCGACCTGGACCGCTACTATCCCTTCGTCAAACAGGCATATGAGAATGTGTTCCGTCGCTGTGGGCTGCAGGCTGTGACCGTCGAGGCCGACACGGGCATGATGGGGGGCACCGCCTCGCACGAGTTCATGATCCTCTCCAGCGCCGGCGAGGATACCTTGATCCACTGTGACTCTTGCGGCTACGCGGCCAACGCCGAGGCGGCTCGACTGGCCAAGGGCGAGCCGGCGGGAGGCGAGCCGCTGCCGCTCGAGGCGGTGGCCACGCCGGGCACGAAGACGATCGAGGCACTGGCGCGCTTCCTGGGCGTGCCGACAAGCAAGACGGCCAAGGTCGTCTTCTACGTAGATGCCGATGGCAAGCTGGTCTTGGCGCTGGTGCGCGGCGACCTCGAGGTGAACGAGGTCAAGCTGCGCAACGTGCTGAAGACGACTGAGCTACGTCCGGCCACGGAGGGGGACCTGGCGGCCGCCGGTATCGTCGCCGGCTACGCCTCACCGATCGGCATCAAGGGCGTGCGTGTCGTGGCTGACGACTCCATCGTGGGCGCGGCGAATCTGGTTGCCGGCGCCAACCGCGAGGGCTACCACTACATCAACGCCAACTACCCGCGCGATTTCGAGGCTGAGAGGGTGGCGGATATCGCTCTCGCCCGTCATGGTGACCTCTGCGATGCCTGCGGCAACGCGTTGCATGACCAGCGCGGCATCGAGCTAGGGCACATCTTCAAGCTGGGCACGAAGTACAGCGAGGCGATGAGCGCTACCTACCTCGACGCCGAGGGCAAGGCGCGGCCGATAGTCATGGGCTGCTACGGCATCGGCATCGGGCGCTTGCTGGCGGCGGTCATCGAGCAACATCACGACGAGCGGGGCATCGTCTGGCCGCCGGCAGTGGCGCCGTTGGGCGTGCACCTGGTCGGGCTCGGGCTCGACAAGGATGAAGTGCGGAACACGGCCGAATCGCTATATCGGCGATTGGACGCGCGCTTCGGCGCCATCTACGATGACCGCACCGACCCCAGTGCCGGCGTCAAGTTCAACGACGCCGACCTGATCGGCCTGCCGGTTCGGGCAACGGTCAGCGCTCGTAGCCTCAAGGCCGGCGGCGCCGAGGTGAAAGCGCGTTGGGCGAGTGAGGTGCAGGTCGTGCCGCTTGACCGGGTGGAGGCGGCGGTGAATGCGGAGTTGGAGACATGGCCCGGGCCGCGCTAGGACAGCCGCGATGAGGCTGGCGATCATCGCCGATGTGCACGACAACATCTGGTCGCTGGCGCGCGTCCTCAAGGCGATTGACGAGGAGCGGAGCAAGGCACTTCTCGTTTTGGGCGACCTCTGCGCTCCCTTCACGATGCGCGCCATTGCCGACGCATACAGCGGTCCGGTGCACGTCATCTTCGGAAACAACGATGGTGATCACCTGCACCTCGGAGAGGTGGCCGCCAAAGCGGGGAACATCGAGCTGCACTACTTCCTGGGTGAGCTGACGCTGGGCGGGGCCAAGATCGCTATCGTGCATTACCCCGAGGTGGGCAAACGTCTGGCAGCGAGCGGTGAGTTCCAGGCCACCTTCTTCGGCCACACGCACGTGGCGGAGGTGGAGATGATCTGTGGCTGCCTGGCTCTCAACCCCGGCGAGGTCATGGGCCGCTTCGGGAGGGTTACCTACGCTATCTACGACACCGAGACTGGTCGGGCGGCCATCCGAGAGGTGTAGCGCCGGCTAGGCGGGCGGGAAAGCTCTCCTCCTAGCCCTAGCGCAGCGTGCGGGAGGCGGGAGTGGTGGACAGGCAGCGGGCTCTTGCTCTGCGGCAGAAGATGGCGGGCGTACGTCTGCGGGCGTTGCGCGCGCGTCAGGACGCGAGCGTCGACGAGTGCGCCGGGGCGCTCGGACTGACGCCCCAGGGGCTCCTGGCGCGCGAGCTGGGGCGCAAGCCGGTGCTTGTGGCCGAGTTCCGCCGCTTGTGTGCTTTCCTCGGCCTGCACCCGGCCGACGCCTATAACATCGGCCACGGTCGGGGCGGCAAGCTGCCTGGCGCGCGCCTGCTGCGCCTGCAAGCCAAGTCACTGGGGGCGGCGCTGGCCGATGGCCGTGACAGCAAGGGCTGGAACCGGCCCGAGGCGGCGTCCGCGGCGGGCACGAGTGAGGAGAAGCTGGCCCGCATCGAGCTGGGTCAGGAGGACGTGGGACTGGCCCAGGTCGAGGCGCTGGCGGCACTCTACAATCAATCGCCCAACGCGCTGTTCCCCCAACCGAGCGATCCATCTCCTGCCGAAAGGGCGACCAAGAAGCCGCAGGCGCCGGTCCTCAACCTCTCTATGGACGTGCTAGAGTTCCTCTCCCGGTCCGATGCGGAGCGCTATGTCCGGGCCGCGATGGCACTCAGCCATCTGGGCGGCCAGGCGCTTTCGGCGCTGGAGGACGCGCTACTATTCCTGAGCGGCTCGGACTAGGGTATCGCCCGGCCCAATGTGCGCCGCCGCTGGGCGCGCTCGCGTGCTGCCAACGCTTGCCGGAGTGGCTCCAGATCCTCCGGCTCGAGAGCGTCGCGCGTCCAGATGACGCCGGCGGCACCCGCCTGCCCTGCCGCACGCCCTAGTGGCATCGCTGCCGGGTCGATGAGCGCCACCACGGCCACGTCTGGCTGCCTCTCCTTGAGCCGGCGCAGCCAGCCAATGGCCTCCACACCTTCCGCCGTCACCTCGATCAGCGCGGCGCTGATGCCCTGCGCGGAGATGGCGTTCAACGCGTCTTCGGCCGACGCTACCGCGACGATGTCATAGCCCTGCCCGTCTAGAAGCGCCCGCAGAGACGTGCGCCTCTCCGGCGCGGTCGCGTACAGCAGCACAAGGGGTTTGCCCTCTGCCATCGCTGCATCTCCCAAAGAAGTCGTGCACAACACTAGCTTGACAGCGTAAGCTGTCAAGGCTTTGGCACGCTCATTCGGCTGGCGGCTCGTCTGTCCTGTCGCCGACGACTTAACGCGGGCTTAATGCCTGTTGTGCTAAAGTAGGGCGTTTGGGGTGCGCCTTGCGCCCACACAGACGAGGGCCTGCCGCCGCCGGCCTGGGGTAGTAGGCTGCTCCTCGCACGGGGTCATCTCCAAACACGTCGAATCTATCTGGCTCCAGGTCGTAGCGCACCCCCACCTGCCTGAGCGATCAGTGCGCACCGTGAGGCGCAGCGCAACCACGCTTCCACATGCTGGCCGCCAAAGGCGGGCGAAAGGGTCGGCGATGGACGTGAGAACTGACGAGGTGCTTACGAAAAGTGCTATCGCGGAAGTGACCCCTGCGGGTCGGTCCTGAGCGGCCTGTAGGAGGAAGGGATCGTCTGCCCAATCAGGAGGCGCCTCGAAGATGGTCGCGTGTACCAATGAGAGGGCACCGCCGGCCAGCAGTACCTCCGCTGTTGCGTGTGTGTGGCATTTTGCGACGCACGTTCTCTGCGACTAAGTGGCAGGCAGCGACGATTCGGCCCATTCCTCAATCGGACTCGAGCCTACTGTCGCGCGACCTGCCGAAAGGAGGAAGCACGCCATGGTGGATGTTGTTGTGGCAGAAGCACATCCTGACTCATGCCCCGATCTGTGCCGCGAGTTGGGGTCCGATAGGAGGATCCGAGTCATCGGAAAGGCATCGAGCGGCGAGGAAGCTCTACAAGCGAGTCTTGAGCTCAAGCCGGACGTGGTGCTGCTGAAGCTTCCTATGCCTGGCGCGCCTGCTGCCGCCGTTATTGCCTCCTTGCGCCACCATTGCCCAGACGTGAGAGTGCTTGTCCTCTGGGCCTCCGCCGAAGATGTCGACCCGCGGGGATTGCTGTCGGCCGGGGCTTTCGGATGTCTTGCGAAGAGCGAAGGGCTTGATGAGCTCGTGCGCGCAGTGTTAGCTGCCGCCAAGGGCGGGGTCTGGCTCAGCTCATCTCTTGTGAAGTCGAACCGATGCGACAACGGCCCCGCGTATGAGGTGGGGCCCGGCGCAATCACCCTTACGCGCGGTGAGCGTGAGGTTCTGCAACTGATCGCCGATGGCCGCGACAATCGCGAGATATCTGCCGCCCTCTATCTGACCGAGCACACCGTTCGCAACTACGCAAGCCGCATCTACTCCAAGCTTGGCTTCAGCCACCGAGGGGAAGCCATCGTCTGGGCGAGGCAGTATGGACTGGTCACTCCACGGCCTATCGGCGCAGTCTCCGAGAAACGGTAGGCAGCCACCGGAAGGTAGCAGCACGGCTTGGAGCTTGGTGACATCTGTCCCTAGCAGATGAAGCGCAGCCGAGATAGTCTTACGTTGAGTCAAGCTGTGGCCACGGCAAGATGCTGAACTAGGATCATCAGCGACGTATGGCACTCAGAGAGGAGGCCGATATGTGCGGCAAGAGGATCGCGACGATGCTCTTCGTGTTGGCCCTGGCCTTTGGCTACGTCTTGGCACTGCCCCAGCAGGCGCTGGCGCAGGAGCCCTCGGTGGATCTGTCCGACTACGTGAGTTGCGCCGACATGCCGGACGCTCAGATACCCGGAGAGTCAGCTGGATCGGCATGTCGCGTGCTGGCCGTACCGTTTGGCGACGTGGATGGCGGCTTCGCGGATGGCGTGCTGGTGTACCGCAGCGGGTGGACGCATCGGTGGACGAGCGAAAGCGACTCCGATCTAGTAGAGGATCAGATCAACGTGGACGCGTTCCTCTACTGGGGCAGCCTGCTAGAGGACACGTGCACCGATCACAGGACAACTACCTCCCACGCCGCGTGTCGGACCTATGGCTCAGGCGGAGGACCTGGCTCCACGATGAGTCAGCACGGATACCACTTCTTCCATAAGTCTGGGTATCAGGACAACAGCTTCGAGACAGGTGACAGTTGGACTATCTGAGACGATTCTGATCGCCTGGGCCGCACTCAGTGCGGCCCAGGCCACACAGACGGACGCGGACGAAAATGAGGATCTGGGTTCTGCTCCTGACTGGCTTGGCACTGCTGCTCTGTGGGTGCTCATCGAGGCCGGATACCGCTGGATGGACCAAGCACGTTGTCTGGTCTTCACGAACCCGTTTCACTGAGTGGGGCCCAGACGACAAACCAGATGGTTCGGCACGTGGGCTGGGAGTCGGCTTCTTGCGCCCCGAAGACCAGGAAGTGCCTCCGCTACAGCGGACCTCTACGCACAGGTTCGATGTGCGTGCTGGCGATCGCTTCTCAACTCTGCTGGTGATGACAAGCAACGCACCCGATCCTTACCCCGTGCTCGTGTCGGTGTTCCTCGACTACCGTCAGGTGGAGTTCCGGATGGACGGGAGGCAGGGGCTCTTGCACTACGTGGAGATCCCTCCAGACGTAGATCTGGAGACGCCCATTGAGGTTCCCATCGAAGGGGCGGGCTGGCACGATCTCTTCGTTGTTGTCTTCCGCAGTCCGGGACAGCACCCTGAGGCTGAGGGCAGCCGAGTCCCGCCCCACCTTGCCGTGGGGGGCCGGCGGACAGTCGTCTGCAGCGGATCGTGCACGCCGGTGCCGACGGCACCCACTGACCTCCTGACTGGCCAGCCGGTCGAGGGTCACATCATGAACGTATGGGCGTTCGCTCTCTTCGCGAACGACAGCCGCCCACCTGGACACCGACTGCTGCTGGTGAGTGACGAGGTCTGCGAGAGCCAGTACGAGTTGGAGTTGTGGGCCTCGAACCCGAGCGAGGAGATGCGGGACTACCTAGTTATCTCGCTGATGGACTACCGCCAAGTCGTCTTCGACTCGTCCTCAGTGTTGCACCTGAGAATGCCCCCAGCCAGCCAGTTCTTTGTCAGCGGACGCGTGCTGGCGCCTCTCACGCCGGGCATGCATGAGTTCCAGTTTATCTCCATCGCTGATCCCTACCGCGACCTGGATAAGGTCAGCTTCATCTTCGTGTATTCGGTCATGCGTTCTGGCATACGTGGGTGCGGCGACAGGTAGAGAGCCTACCACAGTCCTCCAACGGCCCCATCCCTCGCGCGCGGAGCGAAGGCGTAACCCGGAACGCCTTCTGACCACCACCGTACACCATACACCGCGTGCAGCGGAACCCACAACCCTGCAAGGTGTTTGACTGCATTGGAGCCAGAGCATAGCATGGCGTCCGTTCCGGTAACCGGCGGCCAGGGCGGCCGTATTGCGCTAAGGAGGGTTCGTGGGAGACAAGGTCCGCGTTGGGGTCATTGGCGTGGGGAACTGCGCCTCATCGTTCGTGCAAGGAGTCCACTACTACCGTAACGCTTCCGAGGACGAGTTCGTGCCCGGTCTCATGCATGCCAACCTCGGCGGCTACCACATCAGCGACATCGAGTTCACGGCCGCTTTCGATATAGACGCCAACAAGGTTGGCAAAGACCTCTCC
>Ga0315274_10013346_pt1 | contig 11698 bp, 7 predicted proteins | sample YL17G02_20_MG_FD_203700 | JGI IMG/M metagenome (GOLD analysis project Ga0315274, IMG submission 203700) | Sediment microbial communities from Yellowstone Lake, YNP, Wyoming, USA - YL17G02_20 | ecosystem: Environmental > Aquatic > Freshwater > Lake > Sediment | place: USA: Wyoming | collected...
AAGCGAGCTCATGAAAATAGTTGACCGGGTGATTGTCCTCAATTATGGAGAAGTCATCGCCCAGGGTACCCCCCAGGAAGTAGTCAAAAACCCCGTCGTGATTGAAGCCTATACCGGCAAGGAGGTGCTCATTGCTTGAGGTAAAAGATGTAGTTGTCCGCTACGATACGGCCACCATCCTGGATGGAGCCAGCCTGACGGTGGGAAAAGGAGAGATGGTCGGGCTGGTCGGTCCCAATGGCGCCGGCAAGACCACTCTCCTCCGCACTATCGCCGGTCTGATAAACTGGGACAGAGAAGTCCTCAGAGGCACCCGGAAGTCAGATGTTACCTTTGAAGGCACCATAGAATTTGAAGGCGAAAGGATTGACAAGCTATCGGCATTTGAAATAGCCAAGAAGGGTCTCCAGCTTTGCCCGCAAATGGGCCGGCCTTTCGTTGAGATGACGGTCAAGGAGAACCTGCTGGCGGGAGCCTACCTCTGTAAGAACAAGAAAGAGGTTGACGAGAGCCTGGATAGAGTCTATGAGCTGTTTCCCAGGCTGAGAGAGAGGGAGAAACAGATATCCGGGACTTTGTCCGGTGGGGAACGGCAGATGCTGGCTGTTGGCCGCTCCCTCATGCGACGTCCTAAATTGATGTTAGTTGATGAGCCGTCCAGCGGGCTGGCGCCAAAGATAAAAGAGGACCTGTTCAAGCGCGTGGAAGAGATTTACAAGGAACTGGGAGTCACCATACTCCTGGCTGAGCAGGATATCAGCTTTGCTTTCGCCCTCTCCAAGAGGAACTATGTTATGTCCAGGGGCCACATCATCGCCCACGGAACAGCCGACGAATTACTCAAGGACGAGACCATTAGGAAGACATACCTGGGCATGTAACACCGACCTGTAAGCATTCAGCTATCAGTGGTCAGTTTTCACTGGCGAGGTTTATCCTCGCCTTATTTGTTGGTGGGGTCAGAGTGGGTGGGAGCGATGCGGGTGGGTACAAGACCCGCCCCTACGAGCTGCAAATTCCAAGCACGAAATCCTAGATAGTATCGAATGACAAGGCCCAAAGCTCAAATCAAGCCCAAAAACCCTGAACAATGTCAAATGGTCAAATAACAGACTTTAAGCGTCAAATGATAAAGAAGCAGGTTTGGCATCTAGGCACTTGGATTCCGGTATTGCGATTTGTTTAGGGCTTCGAAATTAGGATTTAGAGCTAGTTATCTAGTGCAAAGGGGCACTACAGGCCCGGCACTGTTTACGCCAGGCGCCATTAGCCAGCTTACAGCGGGGACATTCGCGCTCAATCTTGTCCCGTATCCACACGGCAACCCCCTCCGGCATGAACAGTAGTACCAATATAACCAGGCCGGTCATGATGAGGAACCGATATCCAGAAATAGCCGTGGCCCGCAGCAGTTCCACGAGTGGATAGAGAGTGTAGACTCCGACCACCGCCCCGTAGATGCTGACAATACCTCCAAATACTACGTATATTATGATCGTGAAGGAATTCACCATGGAAAAGACGGCCGGGCCGACAGCGCTGAAGATGTGGGCGTACAGGGCGCCGGCGAGACCGGCGAAGAAGCCGCCGATGGCAAAGGCCAATATCTTGTATCTTATCGTGTTGATTCCCGTGGCACGGGCGGCAATCTCATCCTCGCGGATAGCATGGAAAATCAGGCCCGTCCTGACATACTTGCTGCCGGCATCGGTAAGCTTCCACATCATCAACACCGACAGGGTCATCACGATAAGAATTAAGTAGTATTCACCCGCCGGTGAGGTGGTAAGCAGGGGGAAGCCGCGAAGACCGTAGTGGCCGCCGGCAATCTCCCGGGGCAAGGATTTGAGAACTTCCTCAAGGATGAGCGGAAAGGCCATGGTCAGCAGTGAAAGATAAGGCGGTCTTAGCCTCAGGGCAGGCAGACATGTCACTATGCCGACGCACGCAGCAATCAGAGCTCCCAACGGCACCGTCGCCCACGGCTGCCAGCCCAAATGCTGCCACAGTAATGCCGAAGCATATCCGCCCGCGCCGAAGAAGATGGCGTGTCCAAAATTGACCTGACCTGTATAGCCAGATAGCAGGTCCCAGCTCACGGCAAACATGGCGAATATGGCAATCAGGTTAAACACGTGCAGTGGATAGCGGGCACTGGTAATCACCGGGAAAATAAACAGGAAGACGAAGAAAACAACAGCCAGGAGGCGGCCGGGCACCGGCAATACCCCAAAGCGGAAATCCTTTAGCAGCCGTCTCAACAATTTACAGTCTCTCCTCTTCGAACAGCGTTCCGAACAAGCCTGCCGGCCTCACCACCAGCATCACGACCATCACTGTCAGTGCAGCCACCGTATATAGGTAAGCCTGGGTGGGCATCAGAGTGAAAACCAGTGCCTCCACCAGGGCGATGATAAATGCTCCGATTATGCTGCCCTTAATACTGCCGAGGCCCCCCAGCACCACAATTACCAGAACCATCATTAACGGAGCCAACCACATGTAATAAATAACTCCCTGTAGTGGCGCCACCAACACTGCGGCCACTCCAGCTAAACCAGTACCTATAGCCATGGTTACCATCAATGTCCTTGATACACTTATTCCCATCAGGCTGGCAACCTCAGGGTCGTCGGCGGTGGCCCTGATGGAAATGCCCAGCTTTGTCTTCGATAGCACCAGCCACACGATGACAATGACCACTGCTGCTACGCCCACTGTCAGCAACTGCTGGTCATAAACTATGATGCCCAGGATCTCCCTCCGTCCCTCGAGAACATATTCGATGGAGCTGGGCAGAGAGCCAAATCCCTTCAGCATCAGCTCCTGGATAGCCATGGCCAGGGCCACGGTCACTATCAACACCGCGGCCCCGTGCTGGCGTATCCGGTCGAGAAGGTAGCGGTAGACCAGGAGACCTAGCGCGGCGATGCCCACTATTGCCACGGCTATTGAAGCAAACATAGGCCAGCCCAGGCTGCTGGTCAAATAATAGAGACCGAAGGCGGCCAGCATAAAGAATGCTGTGTGGGCCAGGTTAATAATACGACCTACGCCGTAGATAAGGGACATGCCCAGCGCCAAAAGGGAATACAAACATCCCCTCAGCACGGTCAGCACTATGAGTTGCTCAATCACTGGACTCCTGCTTCTGGGAGATTACTGTCACTGCCAGCCTCCAATTCCTCAGCGCCTCGCCTGAGAAGATAGGGCCTGTCCATAACACAAGATACGATGTGCCGGTCAGAGGTGGGACGTGAGTCCAAAATAAGGCGGGGAGAACCCCCGCAGCTACATTGTCTGATTCTAGCTGTACCTTCTAGCCTGGACATTTTTCCGAAAGCCTTGGCCTTGCAGGCAATAACTGGGATACTTTACAGTATTCCTCCCTGCCCTGTCAAGGGTTTTTCCCGCCCTGCGAAATTTCTTGTTTTTGTCGCCCCTAGAAGCAGGTCCGGCAACAGCGCACGGTGATGGGAAGTGGGGCAAAGGCTAGCTTCAGCCTCGTTTACGCGGAGCGGCTTTCCCTGTACTTTCAGTCCAGGTGGGTCTTATTCCACGCACGAAGAAAATCAGCGATCCCGCTACTACCACAGCCACTATGAACACGCCAATCACGGGCCAACTGGCCAGTGGCATTCTCTCGAAATTGGCAGTGACTGCACAATCGCCGCGGATCGTGATGGTCGTTGAGGCACTGTTGACATCAGCAATTCCATCTGTGTCACCGGTCCAATTGGCAAAGCGGTAGCGGCTATCGGGTGTGGCCATCAGACTGACCACTGCGCCGGAAGGATAAGCAAACTCTCCGGCACCGGGCTCCGTCACTGAGCCGCCGGGCGTGGTGGAGATGGTAACGCCATAGCGTGGCGCTTCCGTGATGGCGTAGAGCTTTGTATCAAAGGAGCCGACGTAAACGGTGCCATCGGCCCCGATGGCCGGGGACGATTGCACCCAATAGCCGGTGGCGAAACTCCACTTCTGGCTGCCATCTGGGTTCACAGCATAAAGTTTACCATCGAAGGACCCAACATAGACGGTGCCATCGGCGCCTATAGCGGGAGAGGAGAAGATCGGACCGCCGGTGGCGAAGCTCCACTTCTCGGCACCATTGGGGTTCAGGGCATAAAGTCTGCCGTCGAAGGAGCCAACGTAGATGGTGCTATCAGACCCTATGGACGGGGAAGAAAAAACTGCGTCGCCGGTGGGGAAGCTCCATTTGAGGGTGCCATCCGCGTTTATAGCGTAGGTACTATTATCAACAGAGCCAACATAGATGGTTTCATCAGAGTCTATGGACGGGGAAGAGTCAACCGCGCCACCAGTTGTGAACCTCCATTTCTCGCCGCCATCAGGATTGATGGCATAAAGGTTGCCGTCACTGGACCCTACATAGACAGTCCCGTCCGTCCCCAGGCCAGGAGAAGAGGTGATTTCGCCACCTGCGGTGAATCTCCACTTCTCGCTGCCGTCCGGATTTATGGCATAGAGGTTGCCGTCGCCTGAGCCTACATAGACCGTGCCATCGGCTGCGATGGCGACAGAGGATGAGATATATCCGCCGGTGGGGAAGCTCCAGTTCTGGCTGCCATCCGGGTTTATGGCGTAAAGGTTGTTATCCCAGGAGCCGACATATATGGTGCCATCAGCTCCTACTGTCGGTGAACAGAGGATTTCGGCGCTGGTGTTGAAGGTCCACTTCTCCGTGCCATCCGGGTTCACAGCATAGAGCTTGCTGTCCCAGGAGCCTATATATATGGTGCCATCAGGTCCCAGGGCAGGAGACGAGTTAACAAACGAGCTTGTGTTGAAGCTCCACATCAGGGACGGACTCTCAGGGCCACTGTAGGGGCTTCTACCGGTACGTTGCGAGTTCTGGCCAAAGGTTGGCCAGGGGCTATCGGCGACTTGAGCCTGGGCGGCATTCGCGGGGATGAGAGCGGCCAATGACAGCAGCACCAGGCAGGGGATAATGCCCAAACCTATCAGAAATCCTGACCTGTTCATAGATCACGTACAGAAGTGCTTTTCTTGATGCCGTAACGGCTTAGCTTTCTAAGAATGCCTAGCTTATACTATATCACCCCCACGCTGTCAAGCGGCCAACTAACTCTGTGTTGTCATTGCGAGCCCTTCGCCTTTTGTCTTTCCGAGCCAAAGGCGAAGAACCTTCCTTTCGCTCAGGGTAAACTCCGCGCGGCAATCCCATTGGCCAAATTCCAAATGACAAAGCTCAAATGCCAAAAGAACCCGTTCGCATCGTCCTCTTAGCCGAGATTACTTGGGCACTATCGTGCCTCGCAAAGACGTGAAAGAAGGTGTCATTGCGAGCGTCGACTTATCGGCGCGTGGCAATCTGACCGCCTGAATTCTAAACACAATTGCAGTGCGACCTTTTAAGGTGGTGCAGGCCCCCACCGGCGCGAGGCCGAAGCCTCACACTACGCTTTCTGATTTTGATTTGTCATTTTGATTTTTGAGAAGGGGGGGGATGAACCTCGCCACCACGTTCTTTAGCGGTAAAAAAGGAGGCGGCCCCTTGATCTGGGGCCGCCTCTCCGTGTGGCAACAGGCGAACGCCCTTGCCATTGGCTCTATTCAGAACCCTACGGCTTGACTGTAGCCGGATTTAGTATAAGGGTCTTCGTGCCAGTCAATTGGAAGTTCCAGTCGCCGTACTTGTCTTTGAGGTTAGCGCCTGCTATTTGCGTTGGCCAGACAGCGAACTTCTTCCACTGACTAGCCGTTGCATCCCACTGCCACTGGATGCCAACGCCAAACACGTAATTGGGGCCATAGACTATGTCATGTTGGGTGTGGAAAGGCGATGTCCAGTCAGCGGCATTGTAGGCCGGATAGCCGGTGGTGCCGATGGTAGGATACAATGCCTTGACCTGCGCCTCGGTAAGGGCAGGTTTGCCTCCGCTGGTGGTTCCTGCTAACGGATAGTAGGCGGCCTTGCCTGTCGTGGTCGTGCGGGCATTGGCCAGGTTCTCCAGCCAGGCGATGATGTCAGCAGTGTTTGCGTAGCCCTTTCCAGCGTCCGCATCGTACCAGGCCTCAGCTTCGATGGCTGCTACCAGGGTTTTGAGACCATCATACGTAGCCGCGGTGTACAGCGGGTACTCTCCTGAGGCGAAGCTCATGAACGCCGTCAAGAAAGGCAGTGTGCTTGGCGTGATGGCTAAGCCCTCCGCCCAGGTGTCCATCCCGAGATCATAGGCGCAGCCCGGCCCTCCGGGAGGTGGAGTGGCGAGTTTTGCCGCCCAGGGAGACTTAAACTGCGCCGGCACATTGATGCCTACCGACATAGCAGAGGGCATCACGGCCTTGCGTATCGAAGCAAAAGCCACGCCAGCATCTGCAGAAAGCACGGGTATGACGATGTGAGGATTGCCGGCAGCTATCGGTGTCAGCGCCGCGATCATCTGCGTTGGGTCTACCAGCAGAGGGTTTATTTTCACTGTGGGGGTAACGAGGTCGAAATTTATACCCGGGAGTCCGGCCTCAATAATGGGCCACAGCTCCTGGCACCATGCCAGGTTGTCAGCGACGATGCCAGCTCTGAGATGATAGTCTGCGCTCATGTTACCTGCTGTTCTGATCGCTCGTCCCACGCTATCAACCATCCTGATAATGGTCTGGGCCAAGAATCCATCGTTGGGCGGGGTCGTCTTGAACCAGTACTTGTAGTTAGCATAATCTGTAACTACACTGTGCTGTAGCGCCTCTGTGGCGGCACCACAGTTGAAGAAGATCACTCCCGCGCCAGCAGGACCCACGGCTACCTCTCGGTAGACGGTAACGGCCTCTGTGCGGAAACCGCCGAGGATGAAGCCCACCTGGTCTATCTTGGCCAGGAGGGCTGAGTAACCCTGGGCGCCCGTCTGGTCTACGGTTGCTTCGCCGGTCTCTATTTCGACCAGTGCGATCGCATGGGGCACGCCGTCAATATCCACTTTTTTGGCCAGGGCGTTAATCTCATTGGCTGCCATTGAGGCGCCGAGCAACTGGAATTTGCCAGTCATGTGTGTTAGTTCCCCGGCTATGCCGATGCTAATTTTCCCGTTCTCGAAGACTATATCTCCTACTACAGGTTCTTCTTCCTCTTCTTGTTGTTCACCACTGCCGCCACAGCCGGCCAGGACCAGCCCTAACACTAGAAGGCTGGCCACAATCAGGAAAAGAATCTTTTTCAATGCATTAACCTCCTTCTTGATTTTGCAGTCGGTCCCATTTCGTGGGAACGAACCTTCGGTGCCGGAACAAACCGGTTGACCACCGGTTGCCTCCAGCAACCTTTATCTTGATCCACTATCCCGATAGAATCACCTCCTTTCGCGCTTCTGGTCTCTCTCTTGTTGTCCGTGAGGCGGGATCTACAAGAGGAAGGCCGAAAACCTAAGCAAAAAACTCGACCTTTATTATATCCGATAGTTGTTGTCAGCTTGAGTGTTGTCAAGTCCCCCCGAGCCTCCGTTTGTTTCCCGCACATACCTCCTGGCATTATAGGTTGTCTCCCAATCTTTGTCAATCGACATCGTCCCTTGTATGCGCTTCACTTTGTCTTTTTTCTTCGGCTACTTGAAGTGTAACATCTAAATGTTAAGATGTTGTTAAAAAAGGGCCCAACTCTGTTTTTTCTCCACTCCCCCCATCATTGCGAGGCCTCCCCTTTTTGTCTTTGCGAGCACCTGAAAGGTGCGTGGCAATCTCATTTCGCCCCGCCAATATTGCTTCGGCTGGCTTTAGCCAGCCGCGCAAAGACGTGAAGGAAGGTGTCATTGCGAGCGAAGCGCGGCAATCCCCTTGGTTAAACTCGAAACACACTCGTAGCGCGACCTTTTGAGGTCGTGCAGCCCCATCGCGGCACGAGGCTGAAGCCTCGCACTACACTTTTTCTGGGCAGCCGAGGCAGTTGGATCTCAACTGTCATTTGGGTCTTGACACTCAGGTTTGTTCGATTTCCGCGTTTTGATTTGTCAGTTCGGTTTTTGACCTTTGATTATTGAGTTTTGTTTGGGATTTCGTACTTGAGATTGCGGATTTGACAACCGTAGGAGTGGCACTTATCCCCGGCTGCATAGCCAATCCCAAGTGTAAGTCAGGAATGTCACTCCCGGCCATGACAGCAAGAGAAGGCAAAAAAGCGAGAGCCGAGGCTCGGCCTCGGCTCTCGTACCAGCGGGTGCTAGCAGTCCGATTGGACTACGCCCGCCAGACCACAGTCTCACTCAACGTAGAAGACCCTCTTCCAGGTCTCGACTGCCACGACTGCGTCGCGAGTGAATAGCATCGGCTTGTAGGTCCAGCTTGCGTACAGCGCCACCTGGTCAAAGACGTGAGGGTTGGCAACTCCAGGGTATATCACCAATCCGCTCTGTCCGGGTGGAATCACGTTCTTGGCATTCGGCAAGCCCTCAGCGAGCATTTCGGCAATCTGGTTGTAGGTGCCGCGGTTCATGTAGGGATGTCTGGCGTACGCCGCCGGTGGCGCTCCCCCTGCGATATAGTCTTGCATCCGCACCGGCGTAAGCCAGGTCGCCATATTGGTTGAGCCGTATTGGGTCTTTAACCCAGCAATTGCATCCTGCAGCGCGTTGACAATCAGTTCATCCTTGTCCCTTGCACCGAGGTAATTGTAGTTAAGGTCTGCCCCGTCGAGGACGCGGATCAACAGGCTGTAAGAACCGTCCTTCTTTCCTTCCTGCCCTTTTAGGTTTGTCATGAGATCAGTTGCTAGAATCCCGCTGAATACCTCAGGAATGATTTTATCCCACCAGGCGTTGAAGATTGTCAGGCCGGGATGGTCATACGTGGGATTGGGGTCAGTAGGCCATTTGGGCGACGCAAGATCGACACGGCTGACCGGAAGTGGCGTCGCCGTAGCCCAGGCTCCCAGGTAACCCAGCGCTGCGATAAGTTCAGGGTCAGGGTGTGCTGATACATAACCCGTGACCGCGGCTATCAAGTCTCCGGCGAAGTTCATTCCGGGAGTGCTGTGGTAGCCTGCAAGCTGGTTAAGCGCGTTCAAGGTGTCCGTGGTCAGGTCTCCAGAGGCCGCCAATTGGGTGATGGCACCCATCAGAACCTCGACTCGGAACCCCTCGCCCCAGTGGGCGTCACTCTCTGCGTATGGCCAGCCTGCGACTGGCTTGTTGTTCCAGTTGGCAAGCCAGCCCTGCTCGGGGTTGATGCACGTGGGTATCTCGTAGCGGCTTGTGACACGAACCCACTCTTGTGTTCCATCGCCCTTCAAGGGCAACCTGCGATCAGCGTCTGCCGGCTTGACCGGGAAGCGCCCGGCATGCCAGTAACCTATGTTGCCCTCTGTGTCTGCCCAGTAGAAGTTATGGTTAGGAATGACAAGTTGCACCGCCGCTTCGAATTCGTCAATGTTTGTTGCTTCCTGGAAGAGCTGCCAGCCCTGCTCGGCTGCAATCTCGTTCTTGAAGAAGGCGGTATGCAAGGTGACAGCCGTGTTTGTGGTCAGATCGAAGGAAACAATGGGGCCATAGACGGAGCGATAGATGCTCGTAGCCTGGTAAGTCGCCTTCTTCGGACCGTAGACCATCTCGTTTCTTCGTTCCATATTAACCCAGGCACCGTTGTGCCAGTACTGGTATGGGTTGGCAGGATTCAATGTCAGGATGCGAGTATCCACGACATCGGAAGAGCCGGTGGTTGACGTCCAGGCGCCATATTCGCTGACACCGATCAAAATGAACGGACCTGCGCAGGGCATTGACATGCCCACAGCATTGATTCCGGCGCCATGCAAGCCCAGTTCATAGACGATCTGGGGTATGTAGTAGTCCATCTGGGGTCCTCCCAGCTCAAGAGCGTTGCCCGTGGCCGACAATTCCGGACTGATAAGCACGGCGTTGCTTCCGAATTTCGTCGGTATGCCCAGCGATTTGAACGCTTCCTCCTGAGTTTTCCACAACTCCTCAGCCTGCTCCAGTACCGGGCCGAGGTTGTCGGGGACATCCAACAAAGCCGTATCCGTGGAAAGAGCAGTCAGCGACTCGCCGGGTATGGTCACGGGTGCTCCAGTGTCATCCAGGGGGAACAAATCGTCCCAGATGGCAGCCCCGGCTGCAGCTCCATGCATAGTTTGAAGAGTAAGTAGTGCCTGGTATAAGAGACCTTCTTGACGTCCTGTTCCACCAAATCTCCACCCCATGAGCACATCAAGGGCTACCACGTCTGCGACCGTGAACGGCTCGGGCGTCAGACCGTATTTGACGTACTCAACGGGTCGAGACAATAGATCGCCTTGAGCTTCTTCAATATAAGCATTTATGCCATCTACGTAAGCCTCAATCATAGGCTTGAGATGCTCGTAGCCTGCACCAGGGTCCCAGTCATCATAAATCTCCTGTAACTCCTCCATGCTATACCACAATGTTCTGGTTGCAATATCTGCCGATATTGGTCCCAGGCCTAACTCAGCAAGACGTCCTTCCGCCGACCTCCTCAGGACATCCGCCTGCCAGAGCCTATCCTGAGCCATGGCATAGCCCGCTCCAAAGCCCAAGCCCTCTGTTGTGTCCGCGAAAACGTGCGGCACTCCGTAATTGTCTCTAATGATGGTGCACACCTGGGGCACCGGGAACTCATGCACCTCTGTACATGATAAACCTATACTCGCGATAAGGAGTATAGCCACTGTTGCTAATAATACTTTTCTCAAACTACCCTCCTTTCATGTTACGTTAACTAGCTGATCTCAATCGACGCTTACCCGGGGCTCACCTCCTTTCCTTAGTCTTTTCGGGCTTCTGACCTTAGTTCGGCCGCCAATTGCGGCATAATGATAAACTCTAATGTGGGGAAGAAGAGTCGACCTTGTTCTATATCCGAGTGTTGTAGTCAGCTTCAGTGATGTCGTCCCGAGCCTCCGTTCTTTTCCCGCAGATACCTGCTTGCATTATAGGTTCTCTCCCCAACCTTTGTCAATCGGCCCTATCCCTTGTATGCGCGTCAGTCTGTCCTTTTCTCTTCTGCTACTTGAAGTGTAACACTCAAATGTTAAGATGCTGTTAAAAAAGGGGCTCAACTCTATTTTTCTCCACCCCCTCCTGTCATTGCCAGCCCTTCGCATTCTGTCATTCTGAGCCGAAGGCGAAGAATCTCTCTTTCGCTCAGGGCAAACTCCGCGCGGCAATCTGATGACCCCCCGCCAAGATTGCTTCGGCTGGCTTTAGCCAGCCTCGCAAGGACATAACGGGGGTGTCTTTGCGAGCACCTGAAAGGTGCGCGGCAATCCCATTGGCTATGTCCTAAATAGAATTGTAGTGCGACCTTTTAAGGTGGTGCGATCCCAGCCCCGCGCGAGGCTGAAGCCTCGCACTACATTCCTGCATTCTCGATCTGTCATTTTGATTTTTGACTTTTGGGTTTTGACATTGTTTGGGATTTCGTGCTTGGGATTTAGGATTTAACGCTCGCAAGGGCAGGCCTCTATTGGCAGGCACCGTCCAACCACTTGAGGTATTCTTCACTGCCGCCGATGATAGGCAGGGCGATGATTTCCGGCACTTCGTAACTGTGAGTCTCTTTGACCAGGCTGACGATTTCAGGAAATAGCGATGCTCTGGTTTTAACCAGCAACAGACTCTCGCGGGCTGAGTCAATCTTGCCCTTCCAGTGGAAAAGCGAATCCACTCCGGGCACAATGTTGACACAGGCCGCC
>Ga0315274_10013348_pt1 | contig 11698 bp, 7 predicted proteins | sample YL17G02_20_MG_FD_203700 | JGI IMG/M metagenome (GOLD analysis project Ga0315274, IMG submission 203700) | Sediment microbial communities from Yellowstone Lake, YNP, Wyoming, USA - YL17G02_20 | ecosystem: Environmental > Aquatic > Freshwater > Lake > Sediment | place: USA: Wyoming | collected...
ACGCCGGAGCAGATCGCCGATCTCAAGAAGGTGGAGGCGTACGGAGATGCCAATCCGCTCTTCAGGGAAGCGCGAGAGCTGCATCGGCAGTTCAGCGACGGGCTGTTGGACTTTGCTGTCCAGACAGGTGCACTGTCTGAGGAGTTGGGCGCCAAGCTAAAGGAAGGCGGCGACTACGTTTCCTACTACCGCGAGAACGGCGATGCGCTGGATCTATGGGTCAACAACGAGCGGCTCGGCACGGTGGGCAGCTTGAAGACCCAGCCCTGGCTGCGCGAGCTGATCGGTGGGGACAGCCAAGTCACTGGGTACAACGAAGGCGTGATCCGCAACGCGCACATGTTGACCGACATGGCCTTGAGCAACTTGGCAACCAAGAGCGTCGCTGAGACGATGCACGACTGGAAGCTTGCGAAGATCGGGGACGGTGACGGACCGAAGCGCGGCCTGTACAAGAACGTCATTCAGTTCAAGGCGGATGGTGAGCCAAAGTTCGCAATCCTCAACACCGAAGCGCTGGACGAGAAGGGCACGCCTGCAGAGCTGATCGTGCGTGGCATGGAGGGCATGGTCACGCAGATGCCGGCGATCGTCAGGGCGCTGGGTGTGCCGGCGCAGCTGTTCCGCCACTTCATCCTGCGCAACCCGGCCTTCGCGTTCAAGGCGATGACGCGCGACGCCGGACAGAACTATCTGGTTGCCGGCATGGATGGAGCGCCTGTGCTGTCACAGCTCAGCGCTCTGCAGCGCCTGTTGGCCAACCCGGAGCTGCTCAGCCAGATGGGGTCCAAGGGGCTGCGCGGTGGGCAGGTGCTCACGGGCGGCGTCGAGGATCAGAAGACCATCCTGCACGACCTGAGCACGGGCAAGATGGGGCTCACCTCAGCGCTTGCCAAGCTCGACCACATGTCGATGCTGGCCGACACGACTTCCCGGCTGAACGCCTATGAGTCCGCGCTGAGTCGTGGGCTGGACGAGCTCGAAGCGATCCACTACGCGCAGGAGACGATGAACTTCTCGCGGCGCGGCATCTCGCCGAGCGTGCGCATGCTCAACACTGTTGTGCCGTTCATGAATGCACAGATCCAGGGTCTGGACGTGCTCTACCGCGCACTGCAGGGCAAGCTGCCGTTCAACGAGCGGCTGCAGATCCGCAACAAGCTGGTCGTGCGAGGCACGATGCTGGCGATCGGCACCATGGTGTACGCGGCCGCGATGAAGGACGACCCAGACTACGAGAAGGCTACGGGCAACGACCGCTACAACAACGTGTTCATCAACATCCCTGGCACGGACCAGAAGCTGAAGGTGCCTGTGCCATTCGAGGCGGGCTACCTCTTCAAGTCGCTGCCCGAGATGGTGACCAACGGGTTGAACGGGACGGCCGACGGTCGACAGTTGCTCGAGGCGCTGTGGGCGCTGGCTACGAACGCGGTGCCGGGCGTGATGCCGCAGGGCATCAAGCCACTCGTCGAGGGCATGCTCAACAAGGACTTCTACTCGGGCAGCGACATAGAGAACAAGCAGATGCAGGGCATGAAGATGTCGGAGCGGTTCACGCCCACGACAACGGAAACTGCGAAGAGGCTTTCAGGGAGTGTCGACATCGCAGGACGCGAAGTCGGAGTGTCGCCGGCCATGTTCGAGCACTTGGTGCGAGGCTACACGAGTGCGCTTGGCATGTCTGTGCTTGGCATGGCAGATGGGCTGTTCACCAGCACCACGGAGAAGCCAGAGGCGCAGCCGTGGAAGAACCCACTCTATGGGCAGCTGCTGCTCAACAAGGATCTGTCATCCACCGTGGATCGTGCATACAACTTCATCGAGACGATGACGCGTGCGCAGAACACGATGCAGAACATGATCAAGCAGGGTCGGGTGCAGGACGCGCAAGAGTTCGCTGCGAAACACAGCGCTGAGATCGGGCAAGCGGGGTTCGCCGGCACTGTGCGCAAGCAGCTGGGCAGCTTTGCGCAGATGAAGCGGCAGATCGCCATGGCGCCTGGGATGAGCCCGCAGGAGAAGCGTGCGGCGATCGAGAAGCTCAATGCAGCTTCAGAGCAGTACGCTCGTCAAGCCAACGAGGGCTTCAGGAGCATGGCCGCCGCGCAGTGAGCGCGGCGGCGTAGCCGATCAGGCCGGGACTTCGAAGCCTTCACGGACGATCAGCGCCTCGAGCATCGCGATGCGCGCCTGCAGAGACTTCACGCCGGGCTTGCGCACGGACGGGATGCCGAACTGCTTGCGGTAGGCGCTGATCGTTTGCTGGGGCACCGGGCGGCCGGCGATAGCCGTAGCCATCGCAGTCAGCGTCGCGTCGGGCGTGGTGCGGTCAGCGGTCTTGACCAGATTCATGATCTCGAAGCGCACTGCCAGCGGCAGGGTCGGGATCTTGGCCTTGCGCTGCTTGGGCACGAGAGTCGGGGTTGCCTTGGGCTTCAGTTTTGCATTGCTCATGTGGATTCTCCTTGGTGAGCGTGGGTGGATGACCGTCTTTCCGGCCTGTCATTTTGCTTTCTGCGGCGTCGATGACGACGCTTCGGTGGCCTGTGATCCACTCGTAGAGATCACCTTCTGACTTGAAGTTGCGCTTCATGCCGTAGATGACTTTGGTGTACTGGCTGCTCATACAACGGGGGTCTTCATGAACGTCACCCAATGAGTACCCATCTTCTTGCCGCTCTTGTGTCCGAAAAGCGGTTTCACGGCGGCAAGCGGGAGAATGTCTTTTACCGGGAATCTACAGTCGTTCCACTTAAAAATGAGCACCCCTTCAGGTTTGAGAACGCGGAAACATTCGGCAAACCCATCGCGCAGCATTGCACGCCAATCACCTTGAAGCGAACCGTATTTTTTAGTGATTTGACTTTCCCCGGTTTGCTCAATGTGCGGAGGATCAAACACAACCAACCGGAAAGACTCGTCGGGGAAGTCCATCTTCGAGAAGTCACCAATAACGCACGGGTCAATAACGTTCGTCTTTGTTCCGCACGGGTACGTGTCCACATGCGTTTCACGCCTCTTGTCCATATAGAGCGCAAGCGGGTTGTTTTTGTCGAACCACATTCCTTTTGGCCCACAGCAGGCATCTAGCACTGGCGGGAAAGTCGGCGCTGGCGACACGGCAACCCCTAACACGTCGGTCAAGTCGGACGTGCCGCATGTGCCTCCGTCAAACGCTTGTAGTTGCTCCATCTTCATCTCTCCCTTTTAGTCCTGTGGCGGCACGCCGCTTACCTACACGTTAGGGGTTAGCCGCCGAAGATAACCTCGAACAGCCAACTGATCGGACCTTGAAACTTGCTCTTCATGCGAACTCCTTTTCACTTTACTGTCTTGGGGCTGTAGCCCGACTGCCCGCGGCGCCAGCCACGGTTCTCTTTGCGGCTCTCCACTTCGGTGTTGCCCGGCGCGTTGCCGCCGCCCGACTCGAGAGGCACCTTGTGCGCCACATCCTTGCCATCACCGACGTGCACAGAACCGGCGGCGATCGCCTTGCGTCGCGCCGCGTTGTTCTTCACGCGCTTGTCAGTTTCCTCTGGGCGCGCGTTGTAGGCGCCTTGGTACTCGAGCTTGGCCTTGGTTGACTTGGGCATCATCGTCTCCTAGTGAATAGTACACCAAACTTGCCGTTTTGCGCGCCCACCTGCGGCTTCAATGGAACAGCCCCTGTGCCGATGGACGCTCTGAGCCCTTCGCGAATTGTATCAGCGGGAGTCAGCGTCGGCACAAAGAAACTTCCGCCAATCGGAACGCTAGTCCACGGATACTGAACTTTCAGCCGCTGCGCCAAGGGTATCTCCGCCAGATGGAACCGAGATCTTCAGCACATTGACATTCATCGCCGGCCCTCGCGTCCCGCTGAGCATGTCCTTCTTCGTCACGACGGCATTGTACTTCGCCATCAGCAGTGCTTTCAAGTCGGAATAGCCGAAGCTCATGCCGGAGCAGAACCGTTTGAAGAGCTGCTCCTCGATGTAGAACACGGTGCGCCCTTCCTTGAATCCATACTCTACGCGCCCGCAGATCTCGCTGCGCACGATGCCCTCACCGATCTCAGCATTGCCGCCGAACTTGGCCTCAATGGTGTCGTCCATCTTCTTGACGACCACGAACTTGCTGAAGAACTCGCGGATATAGGAGTTGAGCACATCATCGGCTGTGCGTCTGCTGGTGCGCGCTACGTGTCGCGCACTCTCGATCATGCCCACAAAGGTACGGCGCATGCCGCGTACTGGAAAGTAGACGATGTTCGCATAGCCCGTGCCGGCAAGCACGGCTCCTGCAAGGCAGGCGGCCACGGCGCCGATCCAGAAACGCTCATTCGGCGCCTTCTGTACGCGCTCCTTCAAGCTGTCTTCTATTTCCCTCACCACCATTTGCGCTGTCCCCACGTTGTCGGCCAGCCATCGCGCGAACATGACTCCGGCTATGCCGTAGTTGTAGGGCAGCATGTTCTTGATTGCGTCGTACAGATCGGGCGGGGGGTCCAGCTCGGTGGTCATCTTCAACTCAAGCAGCCGCATGATCTCGCCCTGCGACGAATGCTTGCGCGAGCTCAGGTAGTCCATGACGTGCGTGTTGGAGCTGACGAGCGCCAGGGATGACCAGTACGTGGTGTTGGTGCGCTCACGGTTGACGTTGCCATCCATGCGCTCCTTGCCCTTGCCGTCGGTCATGTCGAACACGAAGCCGGGGAACCACTCGAAGTTGAGCCGGTTCTTCTGCGTGATCTCGTCGCAGATCAGAGGCAGGCTGTTGAGCAGCCCGAGGCGCTGCTGCATCGCGACACCGGACGTGTCCTTGCCGACCATGTAGTGCAGCGGGTGCCCCCAGATGCTGGCTGCCATCTCGAGCGCCAGACTCTTGCCCGTACCGCTCTCGCTCGAGCCGAGGTGGAACGTGAGCCCGTTGAACGACGTGAAGCGCATCAGCGGCGCGCCGAAGCCTATCGACATGATCGCAAGGATGTCGTGCATCTTGTACTTGGTCAGCAGGTTGACGGTGTGCTTCCATCCCTCCAGCGTGCCATGTGGCTTGGTGACGCGCACGATGTTCTCGAGTCCGGGCAGCGGCGTGATGATCTCTGTGCCGGGCGCCATGATCTTGCTGTCACAGACGAAGCTGTCGTCCTTCTGCCAGCCGAACTGCGTCGGCACGTTGATCGGCAGGTGGTTCTCTGATGCGTGTGTGATGCAGGCCCGCAGGTAGCGGTAGAGGCGATCGTCGTTGCCGCCGGACGCCATGATGTTCTGTTCCGAGAGCGCCTTGCACATGTCGTCCTTGGTGACGGTGGCGCGCAGCGGCAGCGTGATGTTCTGCGGGCCGTTCTGCCGCAGCGCAACGAAGTGCACGAAGTGGGCGCTCTCGCGGTTCATCAGGTTGATCGCAAACAGGTCGTACGGCACCACCATGCGCATGGTTCTTGGGGAGTCAGGCTTGTTGGCCTCCAGCGGCTCGTCGTGGTACACGCCGCCGTGCGCTCCATACGCGTATCCCCCGGGTGCGGGCGGCCGGTTGATGATGACGCTTGTCTGCACCTGCTCAACCGTCTCAGGCTCAGCAGTGATCTCGACTTGCTTGGGCGCTGTGTCGGTCAGCGTCTCTCGCGCAAGTAGGAGGGGGTTGACGATCTTGCCCCAGTACGGGCACTTCTCGCAGACGCCGGGGTTCTCGGTGTTGAACTTGGTGCAGGGGTAGGGGCCCTTGATGTCCTGCAGCTTGTGCTGCATGCGGTCTTCGTCGTATGGGTGCAGCGCGGAGAGCACACGCGCAGCATGCAGCCCATCCTCGCAGGGCTTGGCGATCGACAACACCGCGCGCCACAGTGGCTCGAGCCCCTCATCCTGGGCATGGTTGACGTAGTAGTCGATCTGGCCGCAGCCCTTGCCATCTCTGACGCCCACCATCAGGCGCTTGAAGTAGACGGCGCTGTTCTGCATCAGCATCAAGCCGGCGGCGCTGTCGGCCGCCTTGGGCCGCACGCCAGGAATGATGAGCGCGGGGAGGGATAACCGAACGGGCTCCGTGTTGTATCCGATCGCAGAGGCGAACGCATCGAGTGTCGCGGGGCCGCCGCCTTCACCTTTGGTGGTGCAGGGCCGTGGGTTGTCGGGTTGCTTCCAGTTCGTCGTGCCCGGCATGCGCAGGATGCGCGCGGCGTCCGCGGTGACGCTGTGGTCTATGGCGAAGTCGTGCTGCTTGGCGACGCGCTTGAGGCACTCGGCCACTGGCTTCCACTGCTGGATCGTCACAGGCTCAGAGAGTGGCCAGAAGGCGTGCAGGCCGCCGCCTGTGGCGTTGATGATGGGGTTGGGCAGGGTAGCTAGCCCCGTGCTCGTGATGAACGCGTCCAGGGCCGCTACGCCGATCTGTGGGGTTGCGTACGCGTGGCCGCCGCCACAGTCGACGTCGACGACGAACGCTTTTACATACCGCGCGTTCTGTGCTTCTCTGGACTCGTCGTTCTCGTACGTGGCGATCGCGAAGAAGGTGTTGAAGTGCTGCGCGTCGAACTCGTCAGCTTGAGATGTGACTTCTTCAAGCGTGTCGACGAACACATGTCTCTTTTTCTTGGACGACAGTTCTACAACGCAGTAGTGCCCATAACCGGGTGGCGGAAGAACTGCCGAGGCGAACTCGGTTGGGGTCATGTACACCCCAGGTCACAGCGATACGTTCAGCGCTTTGCTCGCGCGCTTGAGCGCTTCATCGCGCGATGGGGAGTCCTTCAAGATCTCGTGCAGCTGAGTGACACGTTGGCGGTATGCGGGGATCACCCATCCGCCGAACAGCCAGTTGTAGCAGGTGCGCCGCGTGGCGCCCGTGAGCTTGGACAGCTCCTGCACAGAGATGTCGAGGTACACCGCACGCCGGCCCAGCCTTGAGCCGAGCGTCAACGGTGCTGCCTTGACTAGATCCTTCGTCTTCTGCTGGTACGCCATGATGAGTTCCTTGAAGAGTTGTGAAGGGCCGCTGTTGTCAGCGGCCCCGTGTTTATCAGTCGTCCGTCGCTCCTTCAGGCTTGTCCCACTGGTCGATGATCGCCGTCAACGCCGCGCGGCCGGGAGGCGTCGCGGTATGCGTCGCGGCGCGCACAACAGGCTCAACATCGGGCGTGGAATCGGCCTTCTTGCCACGCGTCGCCTTGGGCTTGTCGCCGCCGGCCTTGGCTGCCTTGGCCGCCTTGAACTCGGCAAACTCGCGCTGCTCGCGCTCTTCTTCGGTCTCGACCGGCTCAGGTGGCGGCTCAGGCGCCTTGGCAGCTGCAGGCGGCTTGCCCGGGATCTGCAGTGCCGGCTTGGCTGCGGTGTCCGCTTCGAACACAGTCGTCTCGATCGCGCGCCGCGCGTCGGGCGTCTTGCCCTGCCTGCGCGCGGTGTTGTACTCGTCTTCCAGCAGGTAGCGCACGGGGGCAAAGAACATCTTGGGCGACGACACGTCCAGATCGAACGTCATGCGTGTGACCACGCAGTCAATGTTGACTGGCGGCGCCAGCGCAGCGAGCTGCGTCACGTACTCGCGCAGCGGCACGTTGGTGCCTTCGCCCTTGCCGAAGATCGACGCGGCCGGCACCTGAAACTTGAGCACGTTGCCGCCGATGTCGTTGGCAAGCACCACAGCCAGCGCTTGGTTGTAGCGGCACGCCTTGGAGTCGCCTTGCCCAGAGCCCTTGACGTTCTGCGAGCAGACGTCGCAACGCTCGGACTGCTTGTGCGGGGAGCGCGCGTCAGGCGTCTCGCCGTCGCGCGACATGCAGTCAGGCGCTTGTGCGGCCGCGTCATCGTCCCACTGCTTCAGGTAGAAGGTGCGCGAGACATGCTTGGCTGCGGCGACGACCACGACGTCGAGCTCGCGTTCCTTGAGCTTGGCGTACTCCTTGCCGTTGGACAGCAGGCGCCACACGCCGCCCTTGATGGAGAGGCGAAAGCCCGAGGACGAGCCCATCAGCGCCTTGGTGGCGTCGGACAGCTCCGTCGCGCGCAAGTGCGCGGGGAGCGCCATGGGGTTGAAGGTGAGAGCAGAGTTGTTCACATTGGTCAGTGCGTTTGTCATGGTGTTTCCTTCAGGACGGTTTGCGAACGGCGACAGTCATCTGGGATTCCGACTGCATGCCGAGCGGATACGGGAGGGTCTCATTGCGAAGCTCTTTGGCTTCTTCAACATCGGCCAAGTACTTAGCCATCGCGCCTTGTGCGATGCGCTTCTCCATCAAGTCGAACAGATCGTTCTCCTTGACGAAGGTCTTGAACTGCTGCCAGTCGCTCGGGAAGTAGCGCGTCTTCTCGGTGAGGATCACCGTGCCGGCGACGGTGTTGACGCTGCGGACACCCATCTCCTTGAGGATGTCCTTCATCGTGCTGGCGATCTGGTCTTGCTGCGCCTTGAGCGTCTCGACTTCGTTGTCGTACGCCTTGGTCAGCTCGGCGATGCGCGTGCGGATCTTGATGTACACGCCGGCCATTTTGTCCAGCGGTATCGTGGGGGCTGCGGGGGCAGCGGTGGTTTCAGAGGTCATGATGTGCTTCCTTTCGTTGCGAGGGCCTACCCTCGATGTGAACTACTATACTTTTAATTCGGGCGGGGTGCAAGCCCTTTTCAAAAAATATCTGCGTGTGCTTCCTCCTTGTACAGCGCTACAAAGTCGATGTGCGAGGTAACGCGCGCCTCGAGCTGGGCGAACATCTTGCGTTCGATGTCGCTGCCCTGGATGTGGACGACGGTAACGTGGTCGGATACCTGACCAATTCGGTCGGTTCTGGCGATGCACTGGATGTACATCTCAACGGACATCACTGGACCCCAGAACACCACCGTGTCGGCGCGGGTGAGCGTGACGCCGTGCGCGGCAGCCTGCTCTTGGATGACCAGCACGCGCGGCTCGTCCTTGGTCTGGAACGCGTGGAAAATTTCGCCGCGCTTCGTGCGGCTGACATCCCCGTGGATGACGTCGCACACCACGCCGTGCTTGGTCAGGTAGGCGCGGATCGTCTCGATGCTGCTGCGGTAGTGCGCGAACACGAGCGTCTTGTTGGGCGTCTCCTCGAGCACCTCCATGAGCACGTTCAGGCGCGGCGCGCAGTCGAACTCGATCACCTCGTGCGTGTCTGAGTAGGCAGCGCCGCAGTTGTGCACAGCTAGCGGCTTGCCTTCTTTATCTCGGACCACGAAACGGCTTCTCGGCCCGCAGTCGAGGATGTCGTATACGTTCTCCTCGCTTTCGTCACGACGTCCGTCAGCGCAAGTGCCACCGGCCATCCTCGTCGAAGTCGCTGCTCCAGCGTGCCTTTTTTCAGTCCGTATGCGCGCGCCGCTTGCGTGACAGTTAGCAGTCCTTTGGGCGTCTTCAGCACAACATTCTTGCGCGTGTTGTTGCATTGCTGTTCTACTGTTTCCCATCGACAGTTGCGCTTGGAGTACCCGTTCGAATTGTTGCTGCGTCCAAGAGTGAGCGTATCTGAATAGCCCTCCCGCATGTCCTTCCAAAAAGCGGCGAAGGACTTCGCCCATGGCGCGCACATGGTGATTCCCCGTGCTCCGTAATTTCGCCAGTCTTTGTCTAACGGATCGATGCAGCGTGCTCGCGCTCGACGCCAGATGCTGTACGGCCGCGTGTATGACATCCCATGCGTAACGATATGCTCGCCGTGCCTGCATCCACAGTGCCTCGCGTTGGGGCGGTGCAGCGTTCGAAGACTCTGGCTTTCTCGTATCACTTCTTGGCCGCACGTGCACTTGCACAGCCACGTCGCTTTCGCCGAGCTTCCCTGACCCGTGCGAGTCGAACCAGCTCTCCCAAGCACCATCAGGTATCCAAATACCTTCCCGGTTAAATCTATGGCCGGATTCGCCATTTAGCACCTCTTCTGCTGTTGTCCACCATCCACCTCGTGTCAGCACTTTGTGTTCTGGTGTCATGCGCACGCCGAAACACTCGACCGTACGCTGCTGCCCTTTGTGCACGACACCGCCGTGGTTCTGCCATTCAACGCCATCCCACACCCGCGCGCTAGGCCGAACATCCTGAATCGGAACCCATCCCTCGTCTGTGAGTACCGGCGTATTGTACGCGATGCAAGATATTTGTAGCAACTTTGTCACCACGGCCGCGGCGTTGACTGCTGAGATCGTCTCGCCTGCAACATGGGACAGCATCTGCGTCTTGATGATCTTGTAGTACTTGGCCTGCTGCGGAGTGAGTGGTGCCTCGCGCGTCTCGGTGAGCACGGGCGGCAGATCGAGGCACTGCTTCTTGGTGAAGCGGATCGCCGGCTGCAGCGCAGTGTGGACGAGCTCATTCGCGGTCGACTTCGGTATCCACTTGAACTTCGTCACCGGCCGCATCACCATGTCGCGCCACGCCGTCTGGAAGCGCGGGACACCGCTGGGGTTCACAACCTTGGCCAAGCCGTATGCGTGCACTGGCGATTGCGCAGCCGGCGTGCCAGTCATCATCCACACCATCATATTGGGCGTGAGCAGTGCGTTGAGCACCTTCCAGCGCTTGGTCTGCGTCGAGCAGTAGGCGTTGCAGTTGTGGACTAGCGCGCCTTCAGCAAAGTAGTGAGGTGTTCCTTCAATTTCGAGGTTGTAGACAGCGATTGGACTGTCGAGTTCTTGATACGCAGCACGGACCACCCAAGCTCCGCTAGCTTCGCTTCCTTCTTCCTGTCCTGCTCGCGGCGCGCTGTCATGCTGTGCGAATGCCCATCCACCTCCAGCGCCAGCTTGCGCTCCGGCCACGCGAAGTCGACTTTGTAATTCGTAGGATAGCCCGGCTGCCTCCCACCCAACGCTATCGGGAAGTTCCATGTAAACGAGGTTGGAAGCACCGCCGATACCAAGCGCTCGCACTCCGTCATTCCAGTACCGTTGCCGCCTCGTGCTTTTGGGCGGTGTCCCATGGCTTTGAGAACCCGTGACGTGTGCGCCCGTTGTTCCGGTGTTCTGACTACGCCCGGCGCCCTGCCCCGTTGTTCGGGGGGCATGTTGTTGAAGTAGCTGCCCCCCGGATGTAGCGCATGCCACCGCTTCCGCATGCAAGATCTGCTGCAAGTCATCCCAGCAGCTGTACCTTTCGCTCGGTGCCGTATCCAATAGGCTTTCGAAATGACGTAAGTGCTGCCGCACATCGGGCAGCTCAGTCGCATGTACAAGCCTTCTTCCGAGAGCTTCTTCGGCAGTAACCCATCCAACGTCAGTGAAGAAGGGGTGGTCAGGAGTGCATCTGATTTTTTTGCCATTGGAGAGCGTCAGCGCCACGAGACGCTGGGTAGTGTTGCGTACAAGCGCTTTTATACGCGTTACTCCGTTGCTTGTCAAGACTTCTTCGCCCGCCGCCAGTGTCTCGATGGCGCGCTCGCCGCTCGGTGTAGCGATTTTGGTGCCCTTTACGAAGCATTCGTCGATGATCACCAGATCCACGTTGTTGCGCTTCTGCAGTGCCTTGAGCACCATCGGCAGTCCATCATAGTTGATGATGGTGAAGTCATAGTTGCGCTCAACCATGCGGACGCGACGCTCAGAATCAACGTGATGGCATATAACCGCAGTCCTGTGGATAGCACTTGAGCCAATGTCTTTCTGCCACGCGGCGCTCATGATGGACAAGGGGCACAGGATGACGACTTTGCGTACGCGTCCTATGTTCATCAGGTAGTCAGCTGCCCAGATGGCGCTGAGCGTCTTGCCTGTCCCA
>Ga0315274_10013349_pt1 | contig 11696 bp, 15 predicted proteins | sample YL17G02_20_MG_FD_203700 | JGI IMG/M metagenome (GOLD analysis project Ga0315274, IMG submission 203700) | Sediment microbial communities from Yellowstone Lake, YNP, Wyoming, USA - YL17G02_20 | ecosystem: Environmental > Aquatic > Freshwater > Lake > Sediment | place: USA: Wyoming | collected...
CTGACTACTTCCAGCATGCCTACCTTCAGTCATAAGAAAAGATGAAGGAATAGATGGCATCTGAACCGGTGTGCCTCGATGAGCCTCAAAAATGTTTGAAGAGCCTCCCCTTGAAAAGGCCCCAAACAAACCCAAGATCTTATGCCGAAATTGTGCCGAAATTCCCTTGACACACAAATTCCTTTTTTGTATATTCAAGCCACCCCAAAGCTAGTTTTTTTCAATATCAATTTTTGATAGCGATAAAAGTAATGTTCTATCTTTCCACTCTAAGAGGCTCTTAAAATCAGGCTTTGGGAATCATGTAGTTAAGACATTATTTTTACTGTCCACAATATTTATAAGAATATCAAGCCCATCCAAATTAGCGGTTAAAATGAAATATTTTCTTGAATTTATTGCTGATTTTGAAATATTTAGCCATTTTCCAAACCAATGTCCCCCTCTGAATTTTTTGATGCCCCGCTCAATGCTGTCCAAATTAAAAGGGCCTGCTTGTTATTGCCTCGCCTCAAAAGCCTCTATTTATGACGTTTTTGGCCTTTAGGTTTGGAAATGGACCTATCAAACGCTTTTTGCTGTCCAAATTACCGTTTTCAAAAAGAAGCTAATTTGGACAAGCCTGCAAAAATATATTTTTTAATTTAAATATATTATTAATCGCTTGCTATAATAAAAAGGGGTTAAATGTGTTTGATTTTGCTAAAGGATCGGTAAAATTTATCAAGGGGGGGCGATATCCATCTTGCCACTCGGTTTTGGTGAATGATCAGATGCGGGCCGTGATCGATGCATCAAGCAACTTGGAAGAGACCATTTTTCCCTTGCAGCGTTTAAAGACCTTCGACGTAGATACATATCTAACCTCTCATGGCAAGGGAATATATGAGGGGGATCCCTCACATATCGATCGATACTTGGATGTCATCTCAATAAGAGACCAACAAATTGCAGACCTGCTTAAAAAAGGACCAAGAACCCTTCATCAAATTGTTAAAGAAGGCATCATTTACGGAAATAAAACCACACCCATTGGACCTTGGGATCTAAACCTCTCGGAGAAATATATGATGATGAAACATTTGGATCGCTTGCTTCGCATGGGGGAAGTCCAAAACGAGGGTCAATTTTATATATTGTCGAATTGATACGTTATGAAAAGGAGGCTGACCCACTGAGGACGTGATTTAAGTAACCAGTTTATGCGAGGGATTCAACAAGTGTCGGGTTTTAGGCTTGCAAAAAATATCGGGTGAGAAAGGTTAACAAATGCTCATCACAAAGGGCAAAGAAAAAGGATAAAGGGCAGGGCGACTAAGAAATAAGGGAGGCGGAAATGGATTGTAACCGAAATGTAACGGTCAGACCTGAGAATAACCAAAAAATTTCCGGATGTCTTGAAAAATCATCTACTCACTCCCTGAAACGGTCCCTCCATTGTTGTTGATCCGTGTCTTTGGTCCTACCTCATCAGCCGGAATTTGGGCCTTGGAGAAATGTGATCTGTTCGTTTCGAACGGATAACTTGATCTCAGCGAGGAAAGAAGGATGGATCAAATCCCCTATCCTTTTTCGGAAGAAGATATTCTGCTGCGCAACAGTGTAAAAGAGTTCTGCAAGCGGGAGATCCTTCCCCACCGGACCCGCTGGGACGAAGAGGAGACCTGTCCCGTCGAAGTCTTTCGCAAAATGGGAGATCTTGGGTTTTTGGGGGTTTATTGCCCCCAGGAATACGGGGGCAGCGGTACCCGGATGGTTGCAGCCAGCGTCCTCATGGAAGAGCTGGGTTACGCAGACGTGGGAATCGGACAGTCCATCTTTGCCCATATCATCCTGGCCATGCCTCCCATTTGGAAATGGGGCTCTCCGGAGCAGAGGGAGAAATATCTGAAACCGGCAATCGCTGGAAAGATGATCGGAGGGATGGGCATTACGGAACCCAACATCGGGTCCGATGTGGCCCACCTGGAGGCGACGGCCAAAGAGGTTAAGGACGGCTTCATTATCAATGGCCGCAAGATGTTCACCACCAATGCGGATATCGCGGAATTCATCGTGGTGGCCGCCAATCTTGACCGCCCGAAGGGCATCAAAGGAATCGCCCTTTTTATCATTGACAAGGGAACGGAAGGATTTACGAGTCGCCCTTTGAAGAAAATGGGGATTCGATCATCGGACACCGCCGAGGTGATCTTGGACAATTGCCGGATTCCTAAGACCAACCTCCTGGGCAACAGAGAAGAAGGTTTCTATGGGGTTATGAAAGCCTTTACCGGAGAGAGGGTCCTGGCCCAGGGGTTGATCATGGGATTGGCGCGGGCGGCCTTCGATGAAGCGCTCAAATATGCTAGGCAGAGGGAGCAGTTCGGGCAGATTATCGGCCATTTTCAGAGCATGAAACATAAGCTGGCCGACATGTATAAGGACATCCAGGTGGGTTTGGGCATTACCTACCAGACTGCGGCCCTTATGGATGCCGGCCATGACTGCCGGATCGAAAGTGCAGTTGGCAAGCTTTTCACTTCCGAGGTGGTCAGCCGCGTGTGTTACGAGGCAGTGCAGATTCACGGCGGATATGGAATGATGAGCGAGTATCCGGTGAGCAAATTCTTCCGGGACTCCCGCCAATTTGAAATCGGGGCGGGAACCTCGGAAATCATGCGGGAGATTATCGGACGTTCTTTCGGCCTATGAGGAGCGCCATTCTCCTCCCTTATTTAACTTTCCCTTTAGAAAGGAGACCGTGGTGGATCTTTACCCCCCGAATACGCCGGAACAGGTTAAGCATTTCCTTTCCAGTACCCGGTCTTCCGGAATGACACCGATGATTTTCATTTCTCCCCCCAGGAAAAAATGAAACGGCGCCATAGCCAATTGCTGCGGCGGTAGGTTAAATGGGCCTATGAAATGAAGGGAGTCTTTACTACCGGGAGATGTTTGACCGCCAGCGCCTGGTTCCCAGTGATATTCAATCTATAGGGGGCCGAAGCAACAATCGCGTCAGCAAAGTCGCGGATATGGAGGAAGAGGTCTGGGATGCGGTCATCGCCGATAACCTTAAAGGCATTTTCCTCGGGTGCCGCGCTGCGGCCCGGGAAAGAACTCGGCCCTTGTGGGATCCGGGTAAACGCGGTCTGTCCGGGATACATAGACACGCCGGCCCTAATGTAATCTTTGACCTCGCTGGTTGCTGAAAGTGGAAAAAGATTTGAAGAGATCATGACCGAGATGGCGGCCCGGGATATCCCCTTGGGGCTTAGCGAAAAGCCGGATGATCTTGCCAAAGTGGTGGCCTTTTTGTGCTCGGAGGACGGGGATTATAAGACCAGCCAGTTCATCAATGTTACCGGGGGCCAGGAAGTCCATTGAATAGAGGAGGAAATGAGAATGACCGTGGAACTGGGCAATACGGGAAGCCGGATTCACCAAAGCCGGATCCGGCTCCGTTATAACTGGTGGTTGGGAGAGATTGGAAGCAGGTTTTACCGCGAGTTGAGAGATCGGTGTACGATTTGGGGGTTGAAATGCCCCCGATGCCAGAAGATTTACATACCCCCCAAGGAAAACTGCCCCCGATGCTTCTCCCAGATGAAAGAATGGGTCGAAGTAGGGAATACTGGGACGGTTACGACGTTCACCGTAGTCCGGTATGCCGTGCCTAATATTCAGCCGGAGGAACCCCCGTTTGTCTTGGCCAAAATACATCTGGATGGAGCCGATTCGGGTTTTATCCATATGATCGGAGAAGTCGATCTCCATACCCTGAAAATCGGGATGAGAGTAAAAGCGGTTTTCCGGGAACAACGGGAGGGGAATTTATTGGATATTCGATATTTTAAGCCGGTCGAACTTTAACTCTTTTCCCATTTGGGAACGAACAAAATCATAAAAGGAAATTCATCTTTGTAGTTACGCTCTGCGCTATACACAGCGACCTTAATCCCAGCAAAAGGCATCATCCCCATGAACCCCGGACTTGATCCGGGGGGGAATCCAGAAAAAAATGGATTCTGGAGTCTGCCCCGTACACGATACGGGGTCAAGCCCGGAATGACAATCAGAGAAAAGGGATTTATGATTCACTGCGCTAGGCCCTTTGCGCTAAGCGATCTTTGAGGAGGAGAAGCCGTGGAAAAAGTTGCGATCGTAGGGGTTGCCCAGACCCCCTATCAAAGAAACAGCCCCAGCTCCCATGACGAATTGGCTTTCGAAGTGACTACCAAAGCCCTGAAGGACGCCGGACTAAGCATCGAGGATATCGATAATACCGTGACCTGCACGAATGATTTCTGGGATGGGCGGACCATCTCCTGCATGACCATTACGGATGCCACGGGATCTTCGCGCGTACCCACAACCAACGTCGAAGGCGACGGAACTTACGGGGTTCTAATGGGAATGATGCGGATCCTCTCCGGGCACTTCCGGACCACTTTAGTCGTTTCCCAGAGCAAGGGTTCGATCGGAATCCCCGGCTTAATTACCAACGCCATATTTGATCCCCTCCATGAGCGGATCCTGGGCCTGGATGCGATCAACTCGGCCGCCCTCCAGGCCAGGGAGTACATGAGTAAATATGGGATTACGGAGGCCCAGTGCGCAAGGGTTTCGGTTAAAAACCATAAGAACGCCAAGAACAATCCCTATGCCCAGCTCCCCCTGGATATCACCGTGGAAGACGTTCTGCGATCCAGAATGCTGGCGGATCCGATCAAACTCCTGGATACATCGCCGATCTCAGATGGAGCCTGCGCAGTGATCCTAACCGGAGAAAGTGGGGCCCGAAAAGGACCCAAGAAACCGGTCTGGGTAAAGGGCGTGGGGCATTGTTCAGACACCTATCATCTGGGGGATCGGGATCTTTCTGATGTCGGCGTTTTGCAGGCGGCAGCCAAGAAGGCCTATGCCATGGCAGGCATCCAGAATCCGGCAAAGGAGATTCACCTTGCCGAAGTCTACGATGCCTTCTCTTATATGGAGCTTATGTGGACGGAGGGACTGGGGCTTTGTGATCGAGGAGAAGGCGGCACGCTGATCGAATCCGGCAGGACGGAAATGGGAGGTTCCTTACCCGTGAATCCTTCGGGAGGTGTGCTATCGGCTCATCCGGTACTGGTTGCGGGACTGGCCAGAATCGCTGAAGCGGTCTTACAGCTTCGGGGAGAAGCGGATGCCCGCCAGGTTCAAGGGGCCAAAGTGGCCTTGGCCCATGGGATTGAAGGGGCCTGCGGGCAGGGCCATTGTGTCTTCGTTTTGGAAAGTTAAGGAAGGAGTGCAGAGAAATGGGTACCAGAACGGCAGTCGTCGGGGTTGGGCAAACCCATCACCGGTCAAAAAATCCGGAGTGCAGCGGCCATGAATTGATCGCCATCGCAGTGAGGAGGGCCTTGGAGAGCGCCGGGCTCACGATGAAGGATATCGATGCCATTGTGGTCGGCAACATGGACCATTTCGAATCCATTAATTATGTGGATATGTGGAGCGTTTTGGGCTTTGGCGGGTACATGAAACCCGTCTTAAAAGTGACTACCGGAGGAACCACAGGGAGTGCCGTAGGGCACGCGAGTTTTTACCATGTGGCCTCGGGATTGTTTGAAGTTGTCCTGGCCATCGGCTGGGAGCAGAATTCGGAATCAGACACCACGGCCGCAATCGTGACGCACTGCGAGCCTTTAATCGAGCGGGATTTTTATGGAGGCGCCATTGGCGGATTGGCCTCCCAATATTCGGCTTATATGGATCTATATGGGGCCACCGAAGAAGATGCAGCTCTCGTTTCGGTCCGGGATCGGGGAAATGCCGCTCTTTATAACCCCTATGCCCATCTGCGCAAAGCGGTTACCCTTGAAGAAGTGATGATCTCCCCTTACATCGCCTATCCCCTGCGCCTTCTTCATATGTGCCCGCGAACGGATGGAGCCTGCGCCGTAATATATGCCGCAGAAAATCGGGCTAAAAAAATCAGCAGCCGACCCGCATGGGTTTTGGGCGTAGGCAGCAGCCACGGGGCTACCTACCTGGGAGATGCCATTAATTGGCCGGGCTTACCTTCTCTGGAAAAAGCGGCCCAGGATGCTTATCGAATGGCTGGGATCAGAGATCCCTTTGAGCAAATCGATGTGGCTGAAATGTACCTTCCCGCGGCCACGGCAGGGGTATCCTGGATGGAATCCATGGGTTTTTGCGAAAAGGGAGGAGGGCCCGGACTGATCCATAGTGGGGTCACCAATATGAACGGGAAACTGCCCATCAATCCTTCCGGAGGGGTCATCGCGACCAATTGCATCGGCGCCACCGGATTGATTCGAATCGGAGAAGCGGCCCTTCAGGTGATGGGAAAGGCGGAAAAACGCCAGGTGCCCGAGGCGAAGCTCGCAGTGGCCACGGGCTTCGGCGGATGTTTCTGGTCTGACGTGACCGTCCTCAGCTCACAGATGGATATCGGTTAAGCAGCCTTGTTGGGTCTCTCAAAAAGGAGGAGAAAAGTATGTCCTTTCAGCAGCAGGAGAAGAAAAGCCAGGAATTTTTGAGTATAAACCGGATTGTGGATGTACCCTACAATTATAATGCTGGCTATTATGTAAGCCAATATTTGAAAGCCCTCAAGGAGGACCGGCGCATTCTCGGAGTCAAATGTCCCAATTGCGGCAAGGTTTACGTTCCGCCCCGGGTTGTTTGCAGCCAGTGTTTTGTCAAGAACACTGAATTTGTCCCGGTAAGCGACAGAGGAGTGGTAACGGCGTATACCCTGGTCATCGTTCCCTATACCAACCCGAATACGGGCGAGCCGAAAAAACTCCCTTTTACCTGCGCCTATATCCGCCTGGACGGGAGCAATTCAAACATCATGCATTGCTTGGAAGAACAAGACCCGAAAAAACTACGAACGGGGATGCGGGTTCAGGCTGTATTCAGCGAGCACCGGACCGGCGATCACTTCACCGATATCAAGCATTTTAGGACAATCGAAGAATAAACTTTTTTTAAATTGGCGCATCGAAGGAAGGAGCCCTCCTAAGAGGGCTTTTTCCTTCGATCTCCGCACCCAGCTTTTTATACACGATGCCATAAATAATGCAGCATAAAAGAATTGCTTCTTATGAATCCTTCCGGTACTTTTGGATGAATTCGATGAATTCAGGGAAGTCCTCACCCTCTCTACACCCAGGCTCGTATGCGACCTGGCAGGCGAGACCTATAGCCCGCAATACCAACCGCCCGGCTACCGGCTACATGGGCACTTCCAACTGGTGCGTACGGCTGGCCAACAACGACGCCAACGCCATGCAGAGGCCGTCGTGGTTTTCTACACGGAGTGCATGGACCTGCGGTAAACGCCCCTGAGCGGACCGCTTCGGGGGGTCTCTGGATCCCCCCCCCAGAACTGGACCAAGAAAAAGCTATATCAACAAGATTAAATGAGTTTATACCCTCAATTTTGATTAGTTGGGTCTAACATATTGGATACCCCCTTTAGGTTTTGGAGCTTCCCACTGAGGAAAGCATGGGATCGATAAACTCAAACCCTCCCCGCCAATCCATCCGATTCCTGTTTGCTCTCATTTTCCGCAATTTCCACACTAATTTTAATCTAACGGACGTTTTTCTTGTATTCAGGGTTATAACAAAATGTTTTCGACACTCATTTAATTGCTTATGTTCAGAAAAAAGGACTTCACTTTTATATTGAAATTTTAGAGGAGCAGGAATGCTGGGAGATAACAATCACAGCCCCATCTCTTGAGCAATAATTTCCCGGTGAAAATCGGCATCCCCAAAGGCCAATTCTGCTGCCTTGGCCTGTTTGAAATAGAGGTGGAGGTCGTGCTCTTCCATGAAACCCATTCCTCCTAGGACCTGGTGGGCCAGCGCGACCAGCCGGCGATAGGAGTCGCTGACCCAGGTTTTCGCCATGACCGCTTCTTTTTTGTAATTCCTTCCCTCGCTGATTTTCCAGGCAGCTTGATACGTCATGAACCGAGATGTATCCAGATAAGTTAGCATGTTGACGCAAAAATGCTGGATGGCCTGGAAAGCCCCTATAGGCTTGCCAAATTGAACCCTTTGCTTGGCATGATCAAGGGTCAGCTCCAGTACCCGCTGTCCTCCCCCGCTCATTTCGGCGCACTTGGCCACTGCGGCCGGGAGGATGATCTTATGCAGGACGATTCCGCCTTGGTTGAGATTCCCTAAGAGGTTATCTTTTGGGATTTGGACCTGATTCAAAATTACCCCGCACTGTTTGTCTCCAGCCAAAGTTTTGAGTACCTGGACCGAAACCCCTTCGCTTTTTCCATCAATTAGGAATAAGCTCAGTCCCTCTCCCGGCTTAGAGGAAGCCGGAGCGGTCCGGGCCACACAGATTATTGTATCCGCAACGTGGGCATAGGGAACGAATAGCTTGATTCCATTGAGTATATATAAGTTTCCCCGTAAATCAGCCCGAGTTGAGATATGATTCAAGGAGTAGCTTCCGCTTTCTTCTGTCCAGGCCAGAGTCACTATTCTTTCGCCGCTGGCAATCCCCGGAAGGAGTTTCCTTTTCTGCTTTTCATTCCCAGCTTCTAAAACGGTCAATCCTCCCATGACAACAGAAGCAAAGAAGGGCCCTGGGAGGCAAACGTAACCCATTTCATAGAGAAGGACGGCCATGTCCAGGAAGCTCCCTCCATACCCCCCGTACTCCTCAGGAAGAAGAATCCCCATCCAGCCCAGTTCAGCTTTTTTTTTCCACATGGTGGGGGTATATCCTTTTACATCGTCTAGCATTTGCCGCACAAAGGTATTGGGGCATTCTTTTTGGAGGAAGTTGTGAGCCGTATCTTTAAGGATCTGCTGGTCTTGATTTAAGTCGTAATTCATCCCCGCTCTCCCTTCTTATTCTCTCGGCAGGCCGAGGCCGCGCATGGCGATGATGTTCCGCTGAATCTCCGATGTACCGGCGTAGATTGTTTCTACGATACTCCACCGATAAAAATGCTCCACCCTTCCTGCCAGGGGAGCCCATTGGGAGCCTTCCTTCAATTGCCCACAGAGTCCCAGAACCTCCATCCCTGTATTGGCCACTCTCTGGGCTACCTCGGTAGCAAACATCTTTTCCATCGAGGATTGATAATTAGGGATGATTCCTTTGTCCAGCATATGGGCGAGCTGGTAATACAGGAGCCGGCTAACCTCCAGTTCCACGGCCATCTGAGACAATTTTTGTCGGATTAAGGGTTTCTGGGAAAGACATTTTCCATCCACCACCGTTTCTTTCGCGTACTGGACGATCTCGTCAAAAAGTCGCCGGTATACTCCGGGTGGGAACATTCTTTCAAAATCCAGCGCGGACATCAAATAATAGAACCCCTTATTTTTATCCCCGACCAGGTTTTTCTTGGGCACGACCACATCATCATAATAAACCTCATTGGTTCTCCATCCTGCCATGGTAATCAAGGGACGAATCGTGATCCCCGGGCTCTTAAGATCGACGATAATCATCGAAACCCCCTTATGTTTCGGAACCTCAAAATCCGTGCGGGCTGCCAGCCAGTGGTAATCTGCTATGTGGCAGTGAGTATTAAAGGTTTTTTGCCCGTTGATTAAGAAAAAGTCTCCTTTGTCATCTGCCCGGATATTCAAGGCCACCAGGTCCGATCCCGCCTGAGGTTCCGTGTATCCCAGGGCAAACTCCACCTCTCCACGGGCGATCCGGGGCAAATATTCTTTCTTCAATTCCTCGTTGCCCACTCTTAGAATAGTGGGGCCGGCCATGTGGGCGGCCACAAAGCTCCAGGGAAGCCAAGCATAAGCCATCTCGTCCCGGGTGATGTAGGCAACCATCTCCGAGGCACCCCGGCCCCCAAACTCCTTGGGCCAATTTGGGGTGAGCCAGCCGTTGGCGGCGAATTTTTGGATGAATTTTCTTCCCTCCGGCCCCCCATAAATATGTCCAAGTTGCCGCGTTTCCGCCAACATCTCAGGAGTGGCTTCCTTTTTTATGAAAGCCCGGATTTCACTTATTAGGTCTTCCTCTTCTTTCTTGAACCCGAAATCCACTGCGCTTGCCTCCTTTTCTTTATCAAAAACTTTTTCGGCCCTTCAGTTGTTCGTAAAAATGCTCCAATTCCAAGAATCTGTTAAAAAATCTGTAACATCCTTGCTTTTTAGAATGCTTTGCGGATTTAAGATTGCATCTAGTGACCGACCCCCTAGTGCCATTTCTGTAAAGACCCTTCTCTCCTGAGGAAGTTTTGAGTCGGTGAAAACCCAAAACCTAATAGAGACTGTTCCGAAAAAACCTATAAGTCAATGATATTTATAACAAAACATGATGATTTTTGATGCCCTTAATAAAGCCCCAATTTCTGGCATCCAGTTTATGGTAATATTCCGCCCTGAAGGGGTGGAATATGAATACCAAACAACGATTTGACGTTGATTCGATCTTGGAGAAAATCTCTCCGCATATTCCGGATGACGAAATCAACTTCCTTTTCCCTTTTCGAAAGTTTAATATCCAGGGACGAAGAAGGAAGTTCAAAACGAGTCAGCTGTACAGAGCTCATATCGTAGCCATGCTCAAAGGGATCCCGTCTTTTAATAAATTGTGCACGGAATTAAAAACCAGGAGGTCTTTCCGGGATTTTTGCCTTTTCAAGAGTAAAAAGTTCATCCCTCCCAAACGCATATTGTCGGAATTTCGTGAGCACTTAAAACCTTCTGGGTTTGAAAAAATTGCCCAGCTGATTACGGCGAACTTTTTAAACGTGATTCCCTTGCCCGTCACCAAGGTGGGTATTCCCGACGCTACCGATATGCCAGCCAATTGCAGCGGCTTTGCTAAAAAAAATGCCGATGTCCGGGCGATTGTCAATGCCCAAAGGAATACAGCGCAAAAGGGGCCGCAAAAGGGAAGCGAACGAAAAAAAGCGGCCAAAGTCCTTATTTTGTTGGATATAAAAAGCATACCCTGCGTCTTTGGCTAAAAATAAAGGAGAAAAACCGTTTAATCCCTCTGGTCAGTTTTGTTGAACCAGCCAATGTTTATGAGGGAAATTTTTTATGCCCGATGATCCGCAATACCCAAAAGGATTTATCCCTGCATATTGATATTGTTGTGGCCGATATGGGCTACATCAGTAGCGATCACAAAGAAGAACTCAGAACCGAACTCCAAACAGCCGTGATAACGAAGGTTCGGGAAAACATGTTAGCCCCGGAAGAATATGCTGATCATGGTTGCCCGCAGTGTCCGGAGGGGCTCCCTCTCCCATGGGATGGCTATGACCCCGAAACCGAAACCCATCGATATGTGGCCTCAATGGATCATGCTGCTTGCAGGCTTTGCCGATTATCCGGTTATTGTTACCAAGAAGTTGATATTGCCCCTCAAATCGATGAACACCGTTTTGGAATCATTCCGCTTCATACGATGGTTTCTCAGAAATTATTGCAGTACATACGCCCACAGGTGGAGAGGGGCTTTGAAAACGACAAAAATAAATTATCTCTGAACCGATTCTTCATCAATAGCTTAAGGATGGCTAAAATCATTGCCCACTTGGCCGATGCCTGTCAGGTTCTTCTTCTACTCGCCGAGATGAAAACGAGAACAAAGGCAAAAGCCAAAAGGGTAATGAAAGAGGCTTACACCCAGCTTTCTTTCGATCTTTAAGGGCCATTTTCATTTTTTTTCGGAACAGTCTCTA
>Ga0315274_10013350_pt1 | contig 11696 bp, 8 predicted proteins | sample YL17G02_20_MG_FD_203700 | JGI IMG/M metagenome (GOLD analysis project Ga0315274, IMG submission 203700) | Sediment microbial communities from Yellowstone Lake, YNP, Wyoming, USA - YL17G02_20 | ecosystem: Environmental > Aquatic > Freshwater > Lake > Sediment | place: USA: Wyoming | collected...
TTAATCTATTACTTCAAAGTGGACCAAGTCCAAAAATGTCTCATCATTGACAAGAGTGTTTTGATTCCAATCCCCTCCCCAACGAATGGTTTTTGTCATTACACCAGCATCAAGTAACTTCCTTGCCGTAGCAAGCACATAACCAGCAAATAGATAAATACGATCTGTATCTTTCCAATTAATTGGATAAGGTGCCACATCCACTGCTTTAGAAGGAGAATAATTGTGCTTAGATAAATGAGTCTTCCCATCTTTGTATGTAACCACTTTGCTTTTGTCAGTGATCTCCCATAAACCAGTGGTGTAATTATAAGTCCTTCCTAATTTGAATAACTCATATTGAAGAGTTGGATCTCTATAACCATAAAGAACTTTATTATCAAAACTCTTTATCACGTCATCAAACAGCGTAATCAAATTCTGATCTGCCGTAGCCAATGCTGCCATTGACTGAACTCCATACTGTGCCATTACTTCACTTTCTTTAAAGGTTTACTTTCTCCTCCTTCAAGCATTTCCCAAATCTGACCCATGATAAGTGGGGTTTGGGTTCTGCCTACTGCTTGTTTAAGTAAACTCACTTCTTCTGATTTAAGTTCTATCCAAATAGTACCGTCTGCCTCAGTTATGGCATCACGAAACTTTTTAAACAATACATATTTCTCCCATTTTACTTTCTCTGATTCCTGCTGAGCAGGGGTAAGTAAAGCATTAATACAAACATCCTTTAGTAATAAAGGTATTCCTTTGTCTCCCTTGAGTGTTTCCACTCCGTCTACTCCTAAGAGTTTTTGATTAATTTTCATTGTACTTAAATTTAGATTGGTTACTATTAAAAAAATATATTAAACATTTGCTACTCCTACAAGTTTTTTCATTGTTGCATTTGTCACACCTATTACCTTTTTAATTGCAGCTTGGGTTACCCCCATAAACTTCTTGATTTGAGAAGCTGTTAATGTTACAGTATTAAATAAAATATCAGGACTGGCTGTCTCATCTGTAAAAACATAATCAATACCATATGTAGAATAACTGGGATTATTTAAGTAACTAAATCGTACTTTTGGAGTATTATAAGTTCCTATTTCAAGATCAACATCGACCGCCCAAGTACCAGAACCCCAAGTACCAGAATATGAAATATAATAAATATCATTGTCAGAAGTCCTTTCCCAGAATACATATAAAACAGAATTATAAAATGTAATTGAATGTACTTGGCAAAGACTATCATTAGTAGTTGGATAAATACCCGCCGACCATGTACTCCATGCATTAGCATATAGGTGTTTAAATATAATAGGTTTCACTGATGATGTAGGAGTTCCTACTGAAGAAATATAACAATCACCATTTAAATCAACTACAATATTTACATAAGAAGAAAGGGTATCATCACTCGTTATTTTTACATCTGTAAATGAAGTAGCATCATTTGCATTTCCATAAGAAAATTGAAGATCCCATGCTCCTACTCCTGTAATTAGGTAAGCCACTAATGGAATATTATCTTTACTTATAGAAAGTGAAGTATAAGAGACATTAGCTGCTCCTCCATCTCCAATGCCATAAATTTCAATATTCCCAGCATTCCATGCTCCTCCTATTCTATTATTATAATAAAGAGTTAGAACGGTATTTGGTCCTGACTTAGGATAACCTATATAAACTATGTGTGGTATGTTATTGGAATCAATAGATATAGCCGTTTTTATATTATCTACGGAAATCATATCCTGTCCTAAGTCTGCAATGATAGAAACATCTCCTGAAAAAGTATCAGTTCCAGTATTAAAGGTTACATATCGAACCGAAGGACTTGTTCCATTATCATCTCCATAAACTATATGAATTACTCCTGTAGAATCTATTGCGGCTGAAGCTGAACCATATCTACCTGCTGAAGCAGGATTATTTGCAGCATCCTGTTCTGTAAAACTTGTGGGAGTGCTACTATTTCCCTTCCATACCTCTATTCCTCCTTCAGTAGAATCTGTAAGTATTACATAAGGAATACCAGCAGATGTCCGTACTATACAACGATCACATCCTTTTGTATTATTAGTATTTGCTGATGTTACTGCTACTGCCGCCATAATCTTTAAGTATGTTCAACCATTACCAGTTGAGGATTAAAATAAACATAATCAGCATGAATTGCTATTCCTAATATTTGTATTACATCATCTGTTGCCGAAGGAGGTGTTTGAGTCATACCACCAGGAGTAGCCGTATCCAAATATACAAAACCACCAAGGGTAGTCCAGTTCCAAGCATCATGTCTTGCTACTCCAACTAATAAGAAATTACCTGTGGAATTTTCTGCAATACCTGCTGCATCAACACACATAGCCCAACATCCAGAAGATGCTACTGCATCTGCATCTCCAAGTTCCATTTTAGCATCACTCCCCATATAACAAACTTCACCATAGGCAATAGCTGCTCCAGCCGTTAATACGGTTTTTAATCCATCAGCCACATGATCTGAATCAGGAGTAGAATCTATTGCTGTTATACTTCCCTGAGTACCTGTAGCACCTTGAGAACCTGTACCACCCTGAGCACCTTGACTAGATATACCTTGTGTGCCTTGACTACCCTGAGAAGAAATGCCTTGTGTACCTTGGGCACCTTGACTAGATATACCCTGAGTACCTTGGGCACCTTGACTAGATATACCCTGAGTACCTTGACTACCTTGACTACTAATACCTTGAGTGCCTTGAGCTCCCTGTGAGGAAATCCCCTGAGTTCCCTGAGTTCCTTGTGAACTAATGCCTTGTATTCCTTGAGCTCCCTGTGAACTAATGCCTTGTGTACCCTGAGCTCCCTGTGAAGAAATCCCCTGAATGCCCTGAGTGCCCTGCCCACCAGTTTCTCCTTGAGTACCACTACCAGTAGTCCCCTGACTACCATCTGTTCCCTGAGTACCTGTTTCCCCTTGAGTACCAGCTCCAGTTGCTCCTTGACCTCCTTGACTACCTTGGGCACCTTGTGAACTAATACCTTGTGTACCCTGAGCTCCCTGACTACCTGAACCAGTAGCTCCTTGTGTTCCATCAGTACCTTGAGTACCAGCTCCAGTTGCTCCCTGAGTACCATCAGTTCCTTGACTACCTGTCTCCCCTTGACTGCCTTGAACAGAAATACCTTGAATACCTTGAGCTCCCTGACTTGATATACCTTGAACTCCTTGAACTCCCTGGCTGGATATACCTTGAGTACCTTGACTACCTGTCTCCCCTTGACTACCTAATCCTTGTATTCCTTGAGTGCCTTGTCCTCCATCTGTCCCTTGAGTGCCTCCTGCTCCCTGAGTACCTTGATTGGATATGCCTTGAATACCTTGAGTTCCTTGCGAGGATATGCCTTGAATACCTTGTGCTCCTTGTCCACCTGTTTCTCCTTGCGTTCCTGCTCCTGTAGTACCTTGGGCTCCTATTTCACCTTGACTACCTAATCCTTGAATACCCTGAGCACCTTGACCACCTGGATCACCTTGAATACCTGTTGCCCCCTGCATAGAAGCACTTTCTCCTTGTGGCCCTGATGGACCTTGAGCATTGGTTGCTCCGTCAGAGTCAATCCATATATCCCCTTCATTGGGGGAAGGAGGAGGTTCATCTTGAACATATATTTGCTGATAACCACTTATACCCTGTACTCCTTGCGCTGCAAATTGCCCATCTAATCCTTGCACTCCTTGTAGCCCTTGCGTACCTTGCACTCCCTGAACCCCTAAATGTACTCCATTTGCATAAGCCTCTCCATCCTTATCAATATAAAACTTTTCAACTCCTGCATTACGCACAGACATAAGCCTTGCCTCTGTATAGGTTAATTCCACAGACGTATCAAACATATAAGCCAACGAATTTGAGGTGTCACTAAGTACAGGCATGAAAGTAAGAAGTGCTCCTGAATTATATTGAACATCTAATGTATAAGTACCTAACGTAAGACCAGAACCTGGAGTTGATGTACCTATACTTATTTCAGTATAGGCATAGAATTTATTAGCATAAAAATAACCATCATAATTTAACCTTGTTACATTAGTAGGCCAATCAGTACCTGAATAAAATTTACCATCTGCTTTTGCAGCATAAGGAGCATACCAATCATTACCTTCATCCCAATCCAATATATTATCGTTAGGAATTACTCCACTACCTCCTTCTCCATAATAAACCTGCCCAGTAATAGGATCATACATTAATGCTTGTGTAATAAGAGAATCAGCAGGTGGAACATTATATATTATCAAATCATCTACTGCTACCGTTTGAGCCGAAGCAATGGTAGTAAGTAATCCATCACTTATTTCTTCCCAATACATATCCCCGCCTATTGGATTACCTGAACTATCCAAGTATGCCTCAGGTAATTCATACCAACCTTTAACTCCAGTAATATCCGTTCCATAGTACATATTAGTACCAGGGTTAAATATATCACCATCTAAATGTACTACAAAATCAGATTCCTCAACAAGTGAGTCTATAAATGTTAGATTAATAAGACGTACATAATTCATTTCGTCCAAATGATAATACTCATGTATTACATCAGGTACTCCTGAACTATCATCACTATCAGGAGGAGCACTATCTGAATATTCTGCCCCTCCCTGTAATCCAAGTAAATTATTATGATAAGCATTGACAATATTAGCAAAATCAACAATGGATAAACCTGGAGTCTGTAAGTCAGTCTTAGTATAGTAATTAGATAAATCAACAGGAGCCCATCCACCTCCACTTCCAAAAGAAGAAGGACTGTTGGCGTTCCAATTTACGTAACCACTAATTTTATAAACAGTTAATGCCATAATTTATAATTTTATGACCAAATTCTAAGTATTGGTGCTGAATAAGCACTATTAACTAAAGTCGTTCTTGCCAATACCATATACCAAAAACTCTCTCCATTCGTTGGAGGATAATCAAACTGATCTAAATAAGAAGTATTAGGTCCTTCATATACCGTTTGCCATGCCTGTACCCAATTACCAAAAATATCATAATAAGGTTTTCTTCGTAAAATATAACTTACCGCTCCCTCAACACTATCCCAAGAAACGTCTATTTGATTTTCGGGAATATTTATTGTAGCATCTAACCCGGTAGGAACAGGTGGAACTATCCCTGGATCTCCTTCATATCCAAAACTATTTGCTATCGTTTCCAAATCAACATCTTCATCTGAATACTCCTGAGCATCTATATCGTATGTTCCATTATTCAAATCCCAAGAGTATCCATGTAAGATAAGTTGAACATTTTCTCCATTCACTTTTAGATTATCGTCTGTTAATATAGCAAATGGTTTAATATACCCATTATATCTAATAGTTCCTTTTAAGCGATGAATGGTTCGGGAATAAATACGAAACTTATTCATTGCAAAAATATCCATTAATGCTACTGGAGTGGTTTCTCCTCTCGATACCCAATTCTCTGTTTTTTCCAAATCTCCTACTTCACTTCCTTCTACCATAAGACCATTAGCAAAATTTATATTAGGAAGATCAAAGAAATCTATATCTATCTTTTCAGTCTTTTCAAAGTCCTCATTAATATAATAGGTAAGTTTATTCAGTACCTTCTGGTTAGCAACGTTTACCTGTACATCTCCTAAATATTGAAATTTTGGCATAATAGTTGTTACATTTGGTCCTCCAGGAAGACCAGTTTCAACTGTCCAAATGAAAGCCATTGGAAAAAACATAATAATAAATTTCTGCTTTATTGGTTTCCCTAAAAGTTCCCATACACTTGAAGGAGGGCCAAATCCACTCCATAGTAAAGTATCTGTTAAATTAAATTCCATATCTACTGATAAAGGATACTTTGTAGATGGCACTATTGAGATATCTACTCTATTACTACAATAATCAGCTCCTGGATCATTCAAATATAATGTATCAGGATAGTTATAACTATAATATAAAAAATCTCCACTTCTTGGACCACCATCAACCATTATCATAAAACGCATCCTGGCAACTGTATCTACCGGAAGTACTGAATCAGTCGACATTTTATAAGAAACATTTAATGATACAGGATCTTCAATCGTTTCTGGAAATTGAATTTCAAAAGCATAATATAATCCTGCATATACAATATCGTCAAATTCATTAGAAGCATACATCCATTTAATATAAGAAGACATTCCCCGAAAAGCAAAATTATTCCCTACAATGGTACAATTTTCATGATAATACCATTGTCTTTCATTTAATGTTCCAGGATTAGGAATGAAGTCTGGCACAGAAATCATATTGTCTACCGTGTAATCATTAAATACAAAGGAGTCTAACTGTTTATCTTTCAAATCAAGTTCCAATGTCCTTAAGCCAGATTCATAAGCTATTATCTGTGACATTTCCACATAATCAAAACCTCCCTCACTATCTTGTTTGTTAATAACTTGTTTCTGACTTTCAGAAACATCAGGTGCTGGATAAGATCCTATACCAATATATACAAGCCAATCTCCATCCCTTAATACATCCTCTTGTCTTTCCAATACCCATCTATTCCCTGCATAAGAGTATAAATGGGCTCCAAAAGAAAGCAACGCTTTATTTAAAGAAACATATCCATCATCATATTCAGTAGGACCAGTATAAAATATAGAATTATCAAAATAGGTTTGCATCAAGAAATCATCAGTAGCTCCCTGATCCATTCTCTCTTCAAATAGAGTAGAATTAACCAATAAGGTAGGATCTTCTCCTCCTTCTATCATATCCAAAGCATCATTCAATAAAGAAATTAAAGTTGTAGATGATCCTGCATTTACTAATGAAGGAAAATGAATACTCTCTAATCTACGCAAATAATCAGTAAATTGTAAAACTACTGAAGCGTAAGCTAAGAATTGTCTCTCATTCAGATCACATAATGAGTATCCTGTAAATACAATACCAATATCCCCATATACTATAATACATTTAAACTCCTTTTCTAATGAGGTAAGTAAATCTTCATATTGTGTCATTTGAGACGTATCAACTGCAAGAACAACCTTTGCCCCTGTACCAATTATTGGAGTATTCTCATCCTGATAATTACATTCTATTATCACCTCCCTTGTGCGAACATCTATAATGGCTTCTTCATAATCCTTTTTATAAATGTAAACAGATACCTCAGTACCAAAAACATTATAAAAAATTGACTGATATTTAAGTCCGTAATCCATTAGTACAATGAATTTTGTTTACTTTTCTTTTTCAAAATACCAACTAATCTATCCCCTTCTATCTCAAACACAACCTGCCCAGACCAATCATCATTACCCTTAAACATAGCTGAAGTCAATTTTTCAGGTAGTACCGTTTCACCTGATGTAAGTAAGGCAGGATAAGAATCATTTGGATACCCTTGAGGTACCACACCTCCTTTTGCTACCATAACACTACCTGGCACTGATGCGCCTCTGGTGACGATAGCCATAACAATTTTAAATATCATTGCCTTAGTCAACTCAGCCATTATTTTAGATACCAAATCTCTAAAAATACCAACCATAATCTCACTAAAATTCTTTCCTCCCTCCAACATATCTCTAAATACTCTTTCAAAGGAGTCTCCTAATATATCTATGACTTCCTTGGCTCTATTCAAGGTCTTTAGCTTATCTGCCATATCTTGAAATACCTTAGTGGTTCCTAATCCAGCTTTAGACATAATCTGCATTCTTTGTTCTATGGCTGACATAAATCCTTCTAACATCTTCATCTGAGAAGTAGAATTCTCCATAGCATTATTCATATCAACCAGCCACTGTAAATCGGCTTCTTCATTTAAACGATATAGGGCATCACGTGATTTATTAACAATCTCTCCTTGTCTTATAAAGTTTTCAGAGAAGCCCTCCATCTCCCCAATCTTCCTTAATTTACGCTCTGCGATTTGTAACTGAGCATTAAGTACTTCAATTTGATTTTCAACTCCACCAAAGGCGGAAGCTTGAGCGTTTAGGAACTTTAATAACTGCTCATCTTCAAAAGCCTGAGAAGCATCACGAGCTTCATTTATTCCTTTAACATATTCATCTATTTGCTTTATATCTTCTGGAGTAGGTCCAAGAGTTCGCTTTTTAGGATCAAGGACCACATCTAAAAAGCTATCCAATTGCTTTTGATAAACTTGTAATTTAGCGGCATTCGCATCAAATTCATTTCCAAGCAATAACTTCTTCATATCAATACGAGCAAGATCAGCTGCGAAGTTTTCCGTAATTTCATCGGCTTTAGTAAAATCAATCCCTAAGGCCTTAAGTAACTTCGTTACCTCTTGAACTTCTTTACTTTCAAAATGAAGTCTAATATCTCCTCCAGTAAGTTCATCTAAGGCCTTAAGTAAGATTCTTGCCTTTTCTTCAGCAATGTCAAATGGTTTTGATATAGCCGCCATAGCTTTAGCTTGCTGATCTACCTGAGCTAAAGCATCATACATATCTTGCATAACCTTAGTAATAGCCTCATTTTCAGCCTTCGTTTTCTTTAAGTCCTCCACTCTCTTAGCCCGAGCCCTATCAGCTACTAATCTCTTTTGCATTTCGTATATGGAGGCTGTCAGATTATCATATTGTTTTTTAGCAAACTCAACCGCATCAGCTTCCTCCTGCATATATTTTTTATTCCAATATCTACTACCAGCCCCTTCTTCAAGATTCTTTTCATATTGTTTGTACATCTTATATGAATCAGCCCAAACTTGAGCAGCTTTTGCTTTAGCTAACATCATCTCATCTAAGGTCATCTGTTCAATATCAGACTTATCCATTTCATTGAAAGCCTTCACTGTATCATTGACCGTAACCTGCATAGAATTAAAAGACCTGGCAGCTTCAGCCGCTTCCCTTATTCGTTTGGCATATCTGAAGAAAGCTACTGTTCCTACTGCCACGGCGGTAGATAATAATACTACTGGAGCACTAACCAACGCTTTTCCTAAGTTAGCTCCTCCCCCACCTAATCTCCAAACGTTGAAGGCTTTAGCCCCACCTGCCAGTTTAGGAGTATTCTTCATCAGCTTTCCCATCTTAATGAGATCACCATTCAAAGCCCCTACTACATTTCGAGCAAATATAAACCCTCTAACAAAAGTACTCAAGAATCCTCCGTAAGCATATTTCAATAGAGATCCAAATAAAGCAAGAGGGCCTAAAGCCGCTATTAATCCAAGTACTTGAATTATTACTTTCTTAGTAGCTGGTTCAAGTCGATCAAAGGCTTTAATTATACCTTGAACAGTATTTAATAAGCTCTGAAGGGCGGGAAGAACTACCGCCGCAAGATCATCACCTAATTTAATTCTGATAATTTCTCCAGTAGCTGATGCCACCTTCCTTAACTTATCCATCCCATTGGCTACTGCCTTATCTGCCCGAGCTAAATCGCCAGCAGCATTCTCTACCTCATTCATCACAAATTGGTTATACTCAAGGTTTTCACCAGTTAGTGATAACTCACCAGTCATAGCTCGAATATCCCTAAATATCTCTTTCAAGAATTGATTACCAGTACTCTTCTTGGATAACTCTTGTAGTTGCATTAATACTCTCATCAAACCACCAGGGGATTTTAATTTTTCCAAAAGATCATCAACATTCACCCCCATCTTAGCCAGTGATTTACCTGCCATATTATTTGGCTTGATCTTTAGTAAGGCATTTAACATCCCCTTCAAGTAAACGGCGGCATTCTGAGCTGAAGCCCCCTGTAGAGACATGGCTGCCATAGAGCCAGCCACCTGCTCCAAACTAACTCCCATACCTGAAGCTATTGGTATGACCGATTGCATTGCTCCAGCAAAGTCGCCTGCTTCAAGAGCTCCTTCTCGAACAGCTGCTACAAATATATCAGCCACTTGAGTTGCTGAGTATCCTGATTTTCGATAAGCGTTCATACTAAATACTAATAACTTACTCATATCAACCAGATCCCCCAACCCAGCAGTAGAACCGCGAGCAGCTACCTCCAAGATACGTAAAGCCTCTGCTCCTTTCTTAAATCCTGCAGAAGTAATATAATATAAACCTTCAGCCAATTTAGTAGTAGATTGCCCAGTCGCCATAGACATATCCATTATTTCCTTCTTGAATCCCTCAACCTCTTTTCTTCCTACACCAACCAATCCCACAATTTTATTCATGGAGTATTCAAAATCACTCGCCGTTTCTATTGACTTCTTACCAGCATATACAATTGGAGCAGTTAGAGCTATTGAAGCCAGATAACCAAATGTCCTCCATCGTTGAGCTGATCTATAAATAGAGGAGGTCATGTCATCTATTGATTTAGTGGCATCTTTTACTTGACTAGGCAAAGCTCTGAAGGCATCTGACCTCATTTTCATTTCACTCATCCTCTTCTGACGAGCGGTGAGTTCTTCAATCCTCTTTGAAGTCTTCTCTACCTCTTTACTGATACCTCTTAACATATTAACCATTGCTCGTTCGGCCTGAGTTATTCCTTTTAACCTCATTCCGAGCTCGACGGTCATTGATCCTATATTAGGCATGTTTGTTTCGTCTTTCTTTTATTTTGGCTTGAGTTGCCACTTTTTTATTCTGATGTTTCGCAAGTCCCAGTAAAATAGTCTTCATTTGTTCTACTGTTTGTTTTTTAGGCTCCTTCTCTCCTAACCAATCTGGCATAAAATCCAATACATCTACAGGATCTACCGGTTTCTTACCAGCCGCCCATTTCAAAGCAATGGTCAATATTAAGGATTGTAACCTTGCAAATCTAAACTCTTCCACCCATTCTCCTATTGGATCTATCCTATCCATCGCTTCCCATTCAGCGAGTTGATGAGAAGTTAATTGATCCAATAGGAAATCGGGATGGATTACTCCTATTTCCCTACAGAGTCTGAACTGGAATTGCCGACTTGGTCGGCTACGGAGTTTTTTATGATCTCCTCCTGATCCTTAGCCCCAATTCCGTTTAACTCATTAGCCTTTTCAATAATCTTTTCCAGACTCTTTGCTCCGATTGACTCACTGAACTTCAGATAATCCTCCGGTTTGAGAATCAGAATACCATTTTCATCACAGATGGTATTAACTGCTAACTTAGCTCGGAAGTTTTCCGTAGCCTGTTCATAACTGGCAACCAGTCCCGTTTTAGGATCTCTGATTTTTTTCAGCAATGAATTTTCAAACTTGTCACGAGCATTACCCGTCATTTCAGTAACGAATACATACTTGTCTTCTCCTAATTCTACTTTTTCTCTTTTCAGCTCTTCTCTTGTTAAAAGCTGATCTCTTGTCATTAATGTCATTGATTAGTCCTCCAAATTAATTGTTAATAAATAAAAAATCCCTGATTAGGATCATTAAACCACTAAGAACCTACGCTAACTTCCCCAGTGACTTTAATAGTTACATCAGCTGTAACCTTATCATCAGTTGGAATAGTTATCGGACATTCTGTAACCAGACCATTAAATGAAATAGTTGTTCCATCAGAGTCCGGTAGCTCAATAGAGTATGGTACGGCAGCATCATCCTCAAAATCATCTTTCATCAATGCCCATGTATCAATGGTAAAGTTCATATTGAGTACAACTGTCCCCCCATCCCTAAATCCCGCAATGAACTCTCGATAACCACCAGTAGAGTCCAATGAGGTTACATCAATAAAGTCCCTGGTCATTCCAGGACCT
>Ga0315274_10013351_pt1 | contig 11696 bp, 10 predicted proteins | sample YL17G02_20_MG_FD_203700 | JGI IMG/M metagenome (GOLD analysis project Ga0315274, IMG submission 203700) | Sediment microbial communities from Yellowstone Lake, YNP, Wyoming, USA - YL17G02_20 | ecosystem: Environmental > Aquatic > Freshwater > Lake > Sediment | place: USA: Wyoming | collected...
TTTTATCTTTTCCGGAAATTATTGCTTTTATTCTGTTGATTTTCGGCAGTTTCCTCATAACAGCAGAAAAAGGAAAATTTATTAACTCAAAGAGCTTTAAAATCTCTGTCATCTGCGCTTTTTTATTATCTTTATCATTCGTGCTTTTAAAATATGTATATATTGGGCAGCCCTTTTGGTCGGGTTTTATCTGGACGAGAATTGGCAGTTTTTTAATGGCGCTTTGCTTTTTTATCTTTACAAAGGAGGTCAGAGAAGAAGTTTTTCAGAAAAAAGTCAGTTTCAAAAAAAAGACAATGGGAATTTTTATTGCAAATCAGGCGGCCGGCGGGGGAGCCAGTATTTTGCAAAATTGGGCGATTGCTTTAGCTCCTCTGTCTTATGTCGCCATAATTAATGCCCTTCAGGGAGTTCAATACGCGTTCTTACTGATCTTTACCACTCTTCTCTCTCTGAAATTTCCTCAAATCTTGAAAGAAGAAATTTCTAAAGGAATTCTTTTTCAAAAAATTTCCGCCATTTTGCTTATAGGAGCGGGTTTAGTAATGCTATCTTTAAAATAAGTCGATGAAACTAAAGTTTCATCTCCACCTTCGTTTGCCGAAGCGTCAGACGAGGCGGAAGAAGAGATTTATCTCTTCGCCCTTATAAATTAAAACTCGGTAAATGAGAAAGATTTTCAGACGAATTTTATTTGGGCTTTTAATCTTACTTCTGGTTTTTGCCGGATGTCTTTTTATTGGCAGAGTAAAGCCCGCTGAGAAAATTATCTGGGGAGTGAATTTTTCCCAAAAACACGCCGAACTTTTGGGACTGAACTGGAAAGAAACCTACGCGGCTTTAATCGACGACTTGGGAGTAAAAAACTTGAAAGTGGCGGCCCAGTGGGATTTGATTGAGCAAGAAAAAGACAAATATAATTTTGAGGACTTGGACTGGCAAGTTCAAAAAGCCGAACAAACCGGAGTAAAAATCCTTTTGGTAATAGGGATGAAAACCGGTCGCTGGCCCGAATGTCATATCCCTGGCTGGGCTAAGAATTTTTCCAAAGAAGAACAGCAGAAAGAAATTTTAGAAATAATTGAGAGAACCGTTCTGAATTATCGGAATTCGGCGTCAATAGAAATGTGGCAGGTGGAAAATGAGCCGTTTTTTCCTTTTGGTGAATGCCCCTGGGTTGACAAAAAATTTTTGGAAGAGGAAATAAAATTAGTGAAAAATCTTGACCCCTTGGAAAGACAGGTGGTAATATCTGACAGCGGCGAGGGTTCTTTTTGGATTCGGGCAGCTCAATTTGGCGATATTGCCGGCACAACGATGTATAAAAAGGTCTGGTTTAGTTTTTCTTGGGAAAAAAGAAAACTGCCTTTCTTTCCGCAAAAAATAGGTTTTTACATTTCTTATCCTATCCCTCCAATTTTCTATTGGAGAAAAGCCCAGATCGTAAAAAAGATATTCAATAAAGAAGTTATTGTGGTAGAATTGCAGGCAGAACCATGGGGCCCGGCATTGCTTTATGGTTCACCCTTGTCAGAGCAGGAGAAAACGATGAACTTGGAAAGATTTAAATACAACATTGAATTTGCCAAGAAAACCGGCCTTGGCACATTTTATTTGTGGGGAGGGGAATGGTGGTATTGGATGAAAGTTAAACAAAATCAACCCCAAATCTGGCAAGAAGCTAAAAAATTATTTTAAGCATGTTAAGTATCATTATTCCAACTTTAAACGAAGAAGAGGGGATAGCCAAAGTTATTTGCTCTATTCCAGAAGAAATCAGAAACCAATCAGAAGTAATTGTTGTTGACGTTTCTACTGATTGCACTCCGCTCATTGCCGAAAGATTGGGGGCGAAAGTAATCAGGGCGGAGAAGAAAGGAAAAGGCAGGCAAATGAGGGAAGGGGCTGAAAATAGCCATGGCGAGATACTGATATTTTTAGACGGCGACGGCACCGACCCTCCGCAATATATCCCGAAGTTATTAAAAGAATTAAAGACGGCTGACCTCGTTTTGGGCTGCCGGAGCATGAAAGAATTTGAAGCAGACGACAGGTCAATGAGGAGGGTTTTTAAGGTTTACGGTTTTTTTATAAAGCCCTTATTCCGTTTAATTGGCTTTAATGCCTCAGACCCCTTAGCCGGTTTTCGGGCTATCAGAAAAAAGGACTGGCAGAAATTAAACTTGGAAAGTAATGATTTTAAAATAGAAACGGAGATGAACATAAAGGCGATGAAGCAGGGATTTTTAGTAAAAGAAGTGGCTATTCCTCATTTGAAAAGATGCGGCGGAGGATTAAGGGCAAGCAAACTTACCCGTAACTACGGGCAATGGCTTGAAATATCAAAGCCCTTTTTAAAATACTTCAGAGAGGAAAAATTAAAATCAAGAATAAAGAATCTGGAATCAAAATTAAAATCAAGATTGAGGATTTGACCCCGTTAGAAGTCCGTTCTGTTGGCAGAACGGCAGACGCCTTCGGCGTCTTACTTCTAACGGGGTTGATTGAAAAATGTTAAGCATTATTATCCCAACTTTAAATGAAGAGAAATATCTTCCTCTATTGTTAAGAGAAATTAAAAAACAGAATTTTAAAGAGGACTATGAGATAATTGTGGCTGATGCGGATTCAAACGATAGAACAGTTGAAATAGCCAAGAGTTTCGGCTGTAATATTACAGAAGGGGGATTGCCGGCCAAAGGAAGAAACGAGGGGGCGAAAATCGCCAGAGGAGAGATATTTTTGTTTTTGGACGCCGATAACATTTATTTGCCGGATAATTTTTTAACGGATTTGTTAAGCGAATTCAAAAAAAGAAAACTCTCGGTGGCCTCTTTTACAATATGTCCTGACGGAAATGGATTTGATAAATTTGCCTACGAATTTTATAATTTTTGGGTAAAATTAACCCAGAGATTTTTCGCCTATGCCACCAACGCGGTTTTGGTAAAAAGAGAAATTTTTGAGAAAATTAACGGATTTGACGAGGAAATTAAAATCGGGGAAGACCATGACTTTGCCAAAAGAGCGGCAAAAATCGGCAGGTTCGGTTTTATCAAAACCGAACCGGTTTTAACCTCAATTAGAAGATTTGAAAGGGACGGCAGATTCAAAACTTATTCAAAATATCTGTTAGCCGGGATTTATATGTTTTTTTTAGGGCCGGTTAAATCAGACATATTCAGATACAGGTTTGACGGATTGACAAACAAAAATAATAAAATAAAATATAATCACATGGAAGAATTGCCGAAAGAAAAAGAATTCTTAAAATTGAAGGCGCCCTCAATAAAATTGGGCAAAACCTTTTGGTTGGTAATTTTGATTATTTTTCTTTCTTCTTTTTTCGGTTTTCTGTCCGGGCTGATTTCCGGCAGTTATTTTTCCTCTCAGTTCAAGGATTATATTTCAAAATTGAAACCGCCGGCCATAGAAAACGGAAATGCCTATCTCCCTCAAACCTCTCAGGAAGAGACAACGATTAAAGTTGTTAATGATGCTTCCCGGGCCGTAGTGAGCATTATTGTGACAAAGGACCTGCCGGTGATTGAGCAATACTACATTAATCCTTTTCCGGAATCGCCATTCAATTTCCAAATTCCGCAATTCAGACAAAAAGGAACTCAAAAGCAAGAAGTCGGCGGCGGCACCGGATTTTTTGTTTCTGAAGACGGAATGATATTGACCAATGCTCACGTTGTTTCCGACACAGAGGCCGATTACACGGTTTTGACCAATGACGCTAAGAAATTTTCAGCTAAGGTTTTAGCCAGAGACACCTTTCGCGATTTGGCGATATTAAAAATTGAAAATCAGGAGAAATTCCCGACTCTGAAATTTGGGGATTCGGACAAATTGCAAATTGGCCAAACGGTCATTACCATTGGCAACGCTTTGGGAGAATTCAGGAACACGGTCTCGGTTGGCGTAATTTCGGGCTTGGGAAGAACAGTTAGCGCTTCGGGCGGAGGAACAGTTGAAACATTGGAAGACGTTATTCAGACCGACGCCGCCATTAACAAGGGAAATTCTGGAGGACCGCTTTTAAATCTGAAGGGCGAAGTGATTGGAGTTAATTTTGCCATGGCGGAAGCGGCTGAAAACGTCGGTTTTGCCATTCCTATTAACAAAGCCAAGAAAGACATTGAACAGGTGAAAAAAACTGGAAAAATTGTTTACCCGTTTTTGGGAGTCAGATACGTTTTGCTTAACGAAACAATCCAGCAGGAGAATAATCTGCCGGTAAATTATGGCGCCTGGGTAAGGAAGGGGTCGCAGGGAGAAGCGGCAATCTATCCCGGCTCAGCCGCCCAAACCGCCGGTTTGAAAGAAGGCGACATTATTTTGGAATTTAACGGCGAAAAAATCACCGCCGAAAATAGTTTGGCAAAGATTATTATGGAATATAATCCCGGCGACAAGGTGGTTTTGAAAATTTTGAGAAACGGCCAGGAAAAAACCATTGAAGCGACGCTGGGAGAAATGAAGGATTAATAACCCTTGACAAAGGTTTTCGAAAACCATATTCTGATAAAAGATATGAAAAATCAAATCAGCCGCATTTTTTGGTATTATTATTTCACCTTTTTCAGAAAAGAGGTTGGCTTGATTCTTCTTAAGATATAAGAAAAAATAAAATACGATAAAATTCCAAGCTAACCTCTTTTCCGGAAGAGGTTTTTTGTGGCTCATTTAAAAAATGGAAGGGGGTGAAAATAATAGAGGATAGTTAAAAAACCAAAAAAGGAGGAAAGCTATGAACGAGAAAGATTTACCGGCGTTTCAACGAGAATTAGAAGATGGCGGAGAGACGGAACATGATGAAAAGCAGTCCGAGTGCCAAAATCTCTCGGAAAAAATCAAAGTTTGCGACAAACCAGGCCGAAGTTGCTCTTTCGTAAGGAATTGGGGTGGTTGGGTGATAGGAGGCGAGTGATTCATTCGTCTCAAAAAGGGGAGAAGTTTCCTCCCCTTTCTTTTTTTGGTTTGATTTTTTGAAAATTTTGTGATAGAAAGAGATGTATGAACGGAGGTAATTTCACCCATAAAGCGCAGGACGCGATATTGTCGGCGCAATCAACGGCTCAGGAAAGAGGACAGCAGCAGGTTGATGCTTTGCATCTTTTATACGCTTTGCTCTCTCAGGAAGGAAGTGTGGTTTTAAATTTGCTTTTGCGAATCGGAGTAGATATCGAAAACCTAAAAAGAAAGACAAAATTCGCGATAGAAAAAATTTCAACCATTGTCGCCCCTCAATCTTTCGGCCAGTTTTACCTCACTCAGGATATGGCAAAGGTTTTGGACAAAGCCCGTCAGGAATCAATGAAAATGGGCGATGAATTTATTTCGGTGGAGCATTTGTTTTTAGCCCTGCTTGACACTGATACCAAGGCAAAAGAAATTTTGGACAAAGCCACTTTTCTACAGCAAGGCGGGGGAGCGGCCACTTTGGAATTCGGCAAGCTGGATTACGAAACCGTTTTGAAACAATTGTCTCAAATTCGGGGCGGTCAGAGAATTACCGACCCGGAGCCGGAATCAAAATACCAGGTGGTGGAAAAATACGCCCGCAATTTAACTCTTTTGGCAAAGCAGGGGAAATTAGATCCGGTCATCGGCAGAGAGAGCGAAATTAAAAGATTAATGCAAGTTCTTTCCAGAAGAACCAAAAACAACCCGGTTTTAATCGGCGAGGCGGGGGTGGGGAAAACCGCGGTAGCCGAGGGCTTGGCTCAAAAAATTGTCAAAGGCGATGTGCCCGAGTCCCTCAAAGATAAAGAAATAATTGGTTTGGATTTGGGTGCGATTGTAGCAGGGACTAAATACCGCGGCGAGTTTGAAGATAGAATCAAGGCCTTGCTCAGGGAATTGAATCGGGCGGCCGGCAGATATATTTTATTTATTGACGAACTTCACACTTTGGTGGGAGCGGGCGCGGCCGAAGGCGCGATTGATGCTTCAAATCTTTTAAAGCCTGCCCTGGCAAGGGGAGAATTAAAAGCCATCGGCGCCACCACCCTGAAAGAATATCAAAAATATATAGAACGTGACCCGGCGCTGGAAAGAAGGTTTCAGCCGATTTATGTTTCAGAGCCCACCGTAGAAGACACGATTGCCATTTTGCGGGGAATTAAAGAAAAATACGAATTGCATCACGGAGTAAAAATAAAGGACTCAGCCCTTAAAGAGGCGGCGGAACTGGCTGCCCGCTATATTTCAGACCGGTTTTTGCCCGACAAAGCCGTGGATTTGATGGACGAAGCAATGAGTTCCTTGCGTCTGGAAATTGAATCAGAGCCGGCGGAACTGGAAAATTTAAAAAAGGAAATCCAGAAATTAGAAGTTGAAAAAGAGGCGACTAAGGAGACTAAGGTCGGGGCAAAGAAAAAAGCGACTGACAGACAAATAGCCGATCTGAAAGAGAAGGCGAAAGACATTGAAGCCAAATGGCAATCAGAAAGAGAAACAATTGCCAAGATTAAAAACCTGAAAAAGGAAATAGATTTAAACCGCTTTGAACTGGAAAAAGAACAGGCAGCCGCCAATTTGCAAAAAGTGGCTGAGCTAAAATACGACAAAATCCCCAACTTGTTGAAAGAACTTAAAGCCACGGAGAAAAAATTGGCTTCTTTCCAGAAAAATCACGCCATTTTGAAAGAAGAGGTCTTGGAAGAAGACATGGCAAAAGTGGTTTCCCGCTGGACAGGCATTCCAGTCACCCGGCTTTTGGAAGCAGAAGCCAAAAAACTGGAAAAAATGGAAGGAATCGTCCAAAAAAGAGTGGTCGGACAGAAAGAAGCGATTCTGGCAATTTCCAACGCCATCCGACGCTCCCGAGCCGGAATTTCCGAAGAAAATAGACCAGTTGGCTCTTTTATGTTTTTGGGTCCGACCGGCGTGGGAAAGACCGAAACTGCAAGAGCAGTGGCTGAATTTCTTTTTAATGACGAGAACGCATTAATCAGGTTGGATATGTCAGAGTATATGGAAAAGCACACCGTTTCCAAAATGATAGGTTCACCTCCAGGTTACGTGGGTTATGAAGAAGGCGGGCAGTTGACCGAAAAAATCAGACGAAGGCCGTATGCCGTGATATTGCTTGATGAGATTGAAAAAGCTCATCCCGAGGTCTTCAATATTTTGCTCCAGATTTTGGAAGACGGTAGGCTGACCGACGCCAAGGGCAGAACCGCTTCTTTTAAAAATTCCATTTTGATTATGACCTCAAACGTGGGTTCGGATTTCATTTCCAAAATGGGCCAGTTGGGTTTTCTGGGAGAAAAAGAAGAAGAGGAAAAACAAACCCTGAAAGAAAAAGTGATGGATGCCCTGAAAGAAAATTTTCGGCCCGAGTTTCTGAACCGAGTTGACGAAATTATCATATTCAACTATCTGGGGAAACCGGAAATTAAAAAAATCGTGGAACTGGAGTTGGAAAAAGTCCAAAAACGGCTGAATAACAAAAAAATTGAGTTAAAGGTCACGGAAGCCGCCAAAGAGTATTTGGCGGAAAAGGGCTTTGACCAGAACTTGGGCGCGAGACCCCTGAAAAGAGTTATCCAGAGAGAAGTTTTGGACCCTTTGTCTTTGAAAATTGTTTCCGGCTCCCTGAAAGAAGGAGAGAGAGTTGCGGTTGATTTGGAAAATAACCAGATTATTTTCCGAAACCAAAGCGATTTGATTAAAACTTATTCTCAAAGAGAAAAAGAAAAAGCCGTTGCTTAAAAAATAATGGAAGAACAATTATCGGAGTTACGAACTCCGATAATTGTTTTACCCGAACGGGCGATGAGGACTCCGTCCTCATCTTCACCTTCGCTTCCTTCGGAAGCTCGGCAATCGAAGGGTGGAAAAGAGCCGAATGGCTCTTTGACTATGACAAAAAATGTTTTAAAAATTATCGGGTTTTTTATTGTCGGAATGGTGGGCGGGATTTTTGCCGACCAGATTTTCTGGCCTTATTTTGTGGAAAGACCTCTCTTTTACAAATACCGTTTGGACCAAGCGCCTATTTATGTAACTGAGAGAAACGAGTTTATCATTCAGGAAAATGTTGCCCTGAAAAACGCCGTTGAAAAAGTGGAAAAAGTGGCAGTCGGGGTGAGAACCCAATTGGAAACAGGCATAATTTTGGAGGGATCGGGCTTGATTTTGACCTCTGACGGCTTGCTGGTTACTTTGTCTGAATTGGTACTGCCTGGCGCTCAAGCAACTTTTTTCTGGGAGGACAAACAATATAAAATAGGAGACAAAGCGAAAGTTTTGAAAAGGGACTTAAAAAATAATCTGGTTTTGGTGAAAATTGAAGAAGTTAATCTGTCGACCACCGGCTTCGCCGACCAAAGTAAAATGAAAATAGGGGAGAGAGTTTTTCTGGCCGGCATCATTTTTGAAAAAGGAGCGCCCAAAAAAATGGCGAACGAAGGCATTATCAAAACTTTTGATGAAAATTTTATCCGGACCAATATCCTTGAAAAATACACGCTTTCAGGCAGTCCTCTCTTTGACATTGAGGGCAATGTCTTGGGGTTGAACACAATTGACAAAGAAGGTAAGGTTACTGCCATCCCAGCTTCCAAAATCAAATCCTTTGCCGGATTTTAAAAAATTGGGGTATAATAGAATCATAATAAGCACATTTAAATAAAAGAAAGGGGTGATGGCTATGCAAAAATGGCGGGTAGAAAGAAATTTTTTAGAAAAAAAACTGAAGATGGTAAGAAAGGCCCTTCAACAACTGAAAAAAGATAAAAAAATAACGGATTTTCGGCAAAGCGGCTCATTGAGGTTTGCCAGGAGGATGGGGATTGATTTTTACGCTGTCTATATTGACGGTAGAGAGTATATTACTCGTCCCCTCTGGATAGTTAGAGACGGGGAAGAAAATAAGAGCAATAAAACTATCTGGGTTAGCCCATTTGAAAACGAAGCGTCGCTCAGAAAAAGAATTTTGCAGACGATAGGACGCCTCTAAAAGGGCTCGCCCATTCGCGAGCCCTCAATCTTTTTATAGTTTAGTTATTTATAAGCCAAAAAGCCCGTCGCCGGGCGGTTTTTTATTTGACAAATTTATCGAAAATTATTATAATTAAAACAAAAGCAGGGAGGCAAAAAGTGTTCATTTTCAATCCATCTTTGATGGAAATACATTAAAAGGAGGTAAAGGTCATGAGAAGAATAGCCTTGGTTAAGTATTTTTTGTTGATGGCGGTATTGGTCGTATTGGTGGGTTGCGCTGCCGCAACCCGGATGATTGATTACGGCAAGATGCAGACAGATGTCGCGATGTCGGAGTCAATTTTTTTGACTCCCACTGAAGCGGCGAAAAACATTTTTATCCAGATTAGAAACACAAGCAGCGACCAGAACATCACGGGAACTTTTGAGTCCCTGATCCTTTCTGGAATTCAGGGAAAGGGCTACCAGATTGTTCAGAAACCTTCACGAGTTACCTACATCCTTCAGGGAAATATCCGCTATAAGGGGGAGTGGAAGCAAGGGATGTCTTGGGAGGGGACCCTGACCGGCGCTGGTCTAGGCGCGCTGACGGGTCTGGGATTAGGCGGGCCTCACCATTATGGTACCGGTGCGGCTGTAGGTGGCATACTTGGCGCTGCCGCTGGCTTTGTGGCTGATGTCGCCACCAGGATTAAAACGGAGATAATCGTGATAGAGTTTCGGATTACAGAGAGACTGTCTCCGGAGGAAGACATCACAGGCCAGAAGGTCGAGAAAAGCGAATATACCACCGAGAGTAAGGTATTGGGCGGTATGGGGACTAGACCTGACTTGCCTACCTCTAAAACTGTTGACCGGCGAGTTTCAACTTCAAAGGAAGGCGTTAAGATATATGACGCAGCAGTGGCTGCAAAAGCAATGCAAGTGGGCCTCGATGTAAATGAGGCGACTCAACGCCTCATTGAAAATGCTGCTCGCCAGATCGTCGGAATATTTTAGTCGATTGAAAGCGCAAAAGGCGCCAAAGGTGCTCTTTTCTTTACAGAGAGCACCTTTACCATTTTTAAGTTTTCCACAACCTCCGCGGTTGTTTTTTTGATTCCACGACAGTAGAATGAGAATATAGATGTTTACGAAAAAGGCGATCGCCTTTTTCGTAAACATCTAAAAAAAGCATGAGTAAATATAAATATTATCTCCGAAAGCCGAAATCAGAAATCGTAAAAGATTTTCTATACTGGCTGACGGTGAGCGGTGCGGTGGCTATTGCTGCGACTTCTCCTTATTTTGGAGCTAATTTGTGGAAAGCTTTTAAATTGAGGAAGGAATACAAGAAAGAAAAAATTTGCAGCGTTTTTTATCGGCTAAAAAGAAGGGGCTGTATTGAAATAAAAAAAAGAGGACATCAAATTTATATTTCTCTTACCGAAAAAGGAAAAAAGGAAGCGGGTTGGCTTCAAATTAATGCCCTAAAGATCAAGAAGCCAAAAGAATGGGACAAAAAGTGGAGAATTGTAATTTTTGATATTTCCCAGATTAAGAAGATTTATCGGGAGGCTTTCCGGGGCAAATTAAAAGAACTGGGTTTTCAGCCATTGCAAAAGAGTGTTTGGATTTATCCCTTTGATTGTCAAGACGAAATAGAACTTTTGAAAGATTTTTTCGGTTTAACAGAAAAAGAAGTTAGATTAATCGTATCTTCAGACATCGGTAAGCCCGACCAGTTAAAAGAAATGTTTAAATTAAGCTAGTATAATCGAGCCTGTATAAGTCAATAGAAAGAGTTTACGAAAAAGGCGATCGCCTTTTTCGTAAAGTAAAAAGTTATCCACAACGGGAGTGGTTGTTTTTAATTTCGGGGATTATACAATTAATAAATAACTTCTTTACGCCGAGCGGCCACGCCGAGGCGCGGCGCGAGGCAATAATTTAATATGAAAAAAATTATTTTTTTAGTTTTAATTATTCTTTTAATTTCTGCCGGAGGATTTTTTTGGTGGTGGCAAAATAGAGAAATTAAAGGAAGCCCGGAAGATTATGTGATTAAGGAAACCGCAGAGGGAAAAATTGTAGAGAATAAAAGGGCAGGATTGATAGTGAAAGCGCCGGAAGGGTGGGACACACAAAAGATAGAATTTCTGGAAGGGTCGGTAGTTTTCGATACCCCAGACACAGAAGGAGTGTGGCGGAACGAAATGATAAGTCCGCCCTTAAGAAAAGGATGTGGAATAGAAACCGCAGTTGTTTATAAAAAAATAAATTTTGAAGACTTAAAGAATGAAATAAAAAATTCTCATGCTACATTTGGTATAAAATCTGAAGAATTTGAAATAGCGACAATAAATAATCGTCAGGTCTTGAAAAATACGTTTGATAGCAAATTTATTGGACCAAGTATCGGTATTTATTTTCTGGGCGAAGATAAATTTTACAGCTTTGCAGTGTATTGGGCCCCCGATGATAAAGAAAGATGTGTTCAAGAATTTAATAAATTTTTAGAAACAGTTTCTATTAAATAGCTCTTTTAAATTAAGACAAAAAGCGACCTCGGCTTGAGAGAGGTAAGTTCGTTAAAAATAGAATAAAAACTTAATAAGGGCAGATTGATAGCTTTATCGATCTTTTTTATGAATAAAAGTTTGATTAACAGCCAGTTTTTAAATATTTTACTGCTGACTTTCTTAGCAGGATTTTTGGTTTTTCCGCAAATTTGTTCAGCCGATGATTTTGGAAATATT
>Ga0315274_10013352_pt1 | contig 11694 bp, 9 predicted proteins | sample YL17G02_20_MG_FD_203700 | JGI IMG/M metagenome (GOLD analysis project Ga0315274, IMG submission 203700) | Sediment microbial communities from Yellowstone Lake, YNP, Wyoming, USA - YL17G02_20 | ecosystem: Environmental > Aquatic > Freshwater > Lake > Sediment | place: USA: Wyoming | collected...
CAAGCTGCAAGCCTGCTCAGAGTTGCGTCTGGCATCTGAAGCGACCCCGCAAGCCAAGGGAGCATCTGCAATCCAAGGAGAAACGCTAGCACTAGCGCTACTCCGCTCAGCTGCCGCTTGCTTAACCAGCACCCCAGCTCCTTCAGAATACTGACGGGGTGTCGGGGATCGTCTGCGCCGAGCGCGGAAACGGGAATATCGTAAAGGTCTAGGTCCTCCAGCAGTTCGGGTGTACTGAAGATGATAGGTTCGCCCTGAGTGCTACAGCAATTCTTGATCTCTTCCCACGTAAACCATCGGTAGGGACCGCGGCCCTTCTCCTCTCTAAGATGAGAGTCGGCGCTGAGCCTAGGGTCGATGTTCTTCACAACAAATAGGCGATAGGAGTACTCGGTGTAGGCGCCGCTGGTGTCCGATATGTGCTTCAGGCACTTCACAGCAGGATTGATGCTGGGGTCGAGCTCATACTGCGTCGAGTGAAGACCGAGATGACCCTGTATGATAGAGTGTGCAAAGACTTTGTCGCTCTCCAAGTCTGTCGCTGAACAGCCTTCACTGAACGCCTCGCCGATCAGGTGGTACTGCTTCCAGTCACCATCATACTCGTGAAGGTGTACGTCCTTTACCTGCCAGTCTCTCTTCATGCGGCTCTTGATGATGAGATTGACAATGTGGCAGTGATGTAATGGCTCCTGATCCACTGGGACCTCTTGATCTTTCCGTCCACGGGCAGTCTCGAAGACACCGGTCACTTCTGCGAAGTCCCCCTTGTAATCCAAGGGATCGTCGATAGCCCCGACAGACTTGTCGAGGAACTTACTGAGGCTGCCAAGGAAGAACCCGGAATTGCGCGAACCCGCGGCGACGCCGTCGCCATCAAAACGCACGACACCCATGGCGTACAAAATGGCTAGTGCGCCCTGTATCACGCCGTGCTGAAACTCACTGTCCCCAGTGTGACTCATCAGCTCGGTAAGAGGCACTGAGAGAGGCACCTTGCCGCGTTTCGACGAGTTCAGCGCGTCCAGAACAGCACCAAGGCTGGCAGATGCTGCCCTCACCGAGTCCGCAATCGTGGGCCCTGAGCCTGCCATAGAGGCTACCTCCCTACCGGACCAATGAACTCGCTAGCTTTCCACAACTAGCGCTCGCCGCATCTGTCGGTCGAGGGTCGCTAAAGGATTTGACCTTCTATCTTCTCCCAGGTCTCCGCGGCGATTTGCTCGGGCAATTGCGAAGCATCGACAGTCACGAATCGCAGTCTTGTCATCTGGTTAGCCAGCTTAAGGTAGAGGCGCCGGTGTGCCTCCAGGGCCTTCTTGCCCTCGTGTGCGCCCATCGCACCGACCCGGCCCTCGGCTCTGCCGCAGCATCGCTTATACGCAGTGTCAGCATCCAGATCGTAGAGGACAACCAGGTCTGGCGGTGGAACGAATTGATGCATGAATGCGATTGAGGCTGAATCATACCGAGGTTGGCTCTGATACACGATTGTGCTTAGGTAGCTGCGTACTGACACAACTATCTCGCCGTCTGCCAGCGCGGGCAGAACACGCTCATTCATGAGTTCGTATCGATCAGCCAGTAGGAGGAACAGCTCAACCACTGGATCTAGTGGCTTGGGGCCCCAGTGGTCGCACGCCTTTTGAAACAGAGCGGCGGGTTCACCTACTCTCAGTACCTTGTGACCCAGGTCCCTAAGCCGCGGCACCAACAGATCTGCTTGAGTATCTTTCCCTGATCCGCTGATCCCCTCTAACACAATGTACTTGCCCGGAACAGGTCGTTCCTCTAGCACAGGGGGCTCCCTGAGGCGTGATAGAAACAAGTCGGCGAACAGCATCTCCTGGCGGGCAAGTCGCCGGCTCTCGGGGAACTGCAGGCTATCCAGTCTGATCGGCATACGGTTCGCCAGACGATCGAGGATCTGATCCACACCATGGTCTGACTCTGCAGCCCACATGGCAATGCGAAGGATCCCCCAGGCGCCGAACCCTGCCAGGAAATCGGCCTCCTTCAGGATCTTTCCCTCTATCGTGCTCGGCGTTAGTGATGGCTGGTCGTGCTCCTGAATGGCGAGTAGGATAGCGTCGATCTTGGAGGCAGGCATATCGACCCTCCCGAGCACCTCTTTTGCCTGCTCCACCGACTTGTCCACGCTCGCCCTCCCATGCAGGTTGGGTTCGCTGCGGCCGAGGTCGTGAAGTAATGTGGCAGCAGTGAGCACCTGTAGATCCCCACCGTGGATTCTGTGCAGCTGTTCCGCGAAGGCCAGCACCCGCTGGAGATGCCACCGATCGTGACTGACGCTCAGCTGCCTTTCGGACAACCCAGCAGAGATCTCTCGCTCAAACTGCTCGCAACTCCTCGGACTCAAGGAAAGCCCTCTCCCCCCGCTAGCCAAGCTTGCTCAGGTCCTGAGATAGAGAGTAGCGCAAGTTGCTCTCCGCCCATTCCACATCACAGATTTCAAACATCTCAGGGAATACCTTGAGGAAACCCGGGAGCGGATCATGACGGAATCTACGCCTTCGCAGGCTGACCATTTCCACCCACCTCGCCGGCGGGAGGACAAGCGGCCGCGCCAGGGCCAACTGCTACAACTCGAGGGCCCTCCTGCAAGGCCTATCCCCTCCGCACGGCCTGGGCCAACGAGAGCGGTCCTCGGCAGCCGCCGATGCTGCAAATCCAGGATCCTGATAGGGTGCAAGCGCGACCACCGACGAGAGTCGTGTCTGGCTCCTCCAAGCCGAGTCGCCGCGTTCAGTCACTCCATGCTGGGCTCCCGACCTCCCGAAACGACCCGGTGCTCCCCGACTCGCCTCGACGCCTTCCACATATCCCAGCGAGTCCAACCAGGCAGCCTGCAATCGAAACGATGGTACCAGCCTTCGTCAACCACGGGATGACCTAGTTGAGAGAAGGGCCGAGGAAGACGAGTACCGACACGAAGCCGGCAACACCCAGCATCAGGAGGAGCCACCATTTCATGGACCAGAACCGCCGCCAGAGAAGCTGGGCAAGCTCACGGCACTCCCTCAACAGATATCGGAGCGCCACAACTACGTCCCCTGCTTCCGTTGGGACCGACGTCCCGATCGATGGCTCTGGATTGGCGACGATGCAGGGGATTGATGCTAGGCCCCGTTCGGCGTCAAGGCAACCAAGTAGACCCGCCTCTATCATTATTCGTGTCCCATCGGTGGAAACCTAAGGCTACATCTCCTCCATCGTGAACCATGTACGGTGCCCCTGGAGCCACACGCTCCCTCCTGCCCACTGGCGGGCACTACGAGCGGCAAGCCATGGAATCAGAACAACAACGCTAGCGAGGAAGAAGATCTTCGATCATCCGTATCACACTCCGGGCGACATCGACCCGCTCGGCACTCGTCGTCTCCACTCTCTCTATCCTTGGAAAGACATCGCCGTATTGGTCAGCAATCCAATCATAGGCTTCCGCAAGCTGGGGTAGTGTGGACCTGTTGGTGATGGTGCCCTCGCCAGCTGAGAGCCTCGCGGCCATGTCACGCTCTAGGGCAGCCTCGGGCGAGATCTCAAAGAGGATCACCAGATCCACAAGGTGCGCCCATCTCGGGCTCGCAAAGTACGACATGAACGCAGCCAGCGTGTCAGCGCCGATGATACTCTCGTCAAGAAGAAGCCGGAAGAATGCCAGTGCATCGAACAGACCCCTGTCCTGTAAGACTAGGACCTCTCGCGGTAGACTGAATCGGGCAGCTAGCACGGAGTTTAGGGCTTGGTTTGCTGTCCAGCAGGCTATCTCCACGCGATGATCGCTCCCGAAAGGGCAAGTCCGTGCGGCTTCCCCGGTCATCCTGAGTTGCAGACCGGAGCGCAGGAAGTAGTCACGCGCAACCTCGATGACTGAGCTCTTTCCACTTCGCGGAAGACCAGCAAACTCCACAATCAACGTAACAACTCCTGAAACCGAGCAGGACTCGCTCAGGACCCTACGCTGTGGGCAGCGGCGCTACATGCATCCGCACCGCCAAGAGCGGGGCGCAGCACTCCTCATCGACCTGACCCACTACCGTCTTCCCGAGGGCCCCCGCACACGTCTCGCCGACGTCCTGGGCAGCTGCGTATAGATATCTTTCACCGAGAGGAAGTAGCCCTTCAACACTACGTGCCAAGCTCTCATCATGACACCAGACATTATAGCACAGGCCAAGGGGATTGCATGATTCCACGGCCACGCCACGCAGCCCGGCCGCATCAAATCTACAGCCATCCAGAGAATCGCTCCGGCGGCTAGGTTCACTCCTGAGGCACGAGACACCCTCACAATGCTTCTTCTATAGCCAAGGTAGTCGCTAGCACTTACGGACGTTGCCACTATCCGGTTCAGTCGCTGGTGATATAGGTCACCTTGTCCTTCACCGAACACCTTCTTACGCACCCGGCGATTCCACAGCCCAGTCACATCATCAGCCACGCGGCTCACTGGTATGCCAATGACGTACACGGCGGCGAGCACGATCGGGAGCTGGCCGACTCCAAGATTGTCAAACACAGTCAGCCATTCTCTCCCCATAGCGTAGTGCAAGATCGGCGCAATCCACACCAGGCTCGTAATCCCTATGACCAGGAAATCCACAATGAGATTAGTAGTGGCCACCCCTAACCTCCCCTGCCGTCAACGTACGAGCCAGAGCACGCGTACCGTGCACCGCGCGCACGCTGAGCGGTCCAGCACCTCCATACCCACCCCCGCGCGGACCGCCCCCACGAAGCCGCACGGCGGGTTCACTCGAACAGGTCCGCAACTCGCGTCCTTACTCGACCACCGCGAGCCCCGTGCATCGCCATTTTACGACGCTTCCCGGCGCTCGTCAAGCCCGGGTGTCGGACTGCACGAGGTACGCCGGCAACTCACCGACGTCACGGCCTTGCCCCCCAGAGAAGCAGGTAACGATACACACATGGGATGGGCCCGGACTCCAGGTCGTCTTCCATACGCTTCAGACCGCGCCTCCAGGCCTCTTCCCCAATCAGCAACAACGACGAGAAGGCCCTGTCGCGATAGGCCTGAGCATCCACGAGGAGATACGGGAACTCGACCATACGCTCCGCTGTCTCCTCCAACCCTGTCCTATGCACAATATCCCGCAGTTCCGCCACACGAGGGTACCGTGCGAGGTCGGCGCTGACCGTCTCGGGGAAGTACGCGGCTAGAGGCTCGCGATGCCGGATGATCCACTCCGAGTCGGTCACGGTGCACACGTACCCGCCAGGCTTCAGCACGCGACGGACCTCCCGGAAGTAGGCCGTGATGTTGTCCAGGTGATGGATCGCGTCCACGGAGAACACCAGATCGAAGGACTCTGCACCGAAGGGGAGTCGTTCAGCCCGGCCAACCTTGAAGGTGACGCTGCCGGGTCTGGCACCGGCCTCTGCCAGCATCTCTCTTGAGGAATCTGTGCCCCAGCCTGAACAACCCACGGCCGACTCCACGGCCACGATGTAGTTGCCGGTACCGCACCCGACCTCGAGCACGCTGGACTGCCCATCGATTCCACTCTCCACGAGAAGGCTCCGCAGGACCTCGGGGTGCACCTTGCGATGGCGAGCGCACTCCAGAGCAATCTGATCGTAGTCGATCACGGTCTCCCTTGTGCGAGTCACGGCGCCGCACCTTCTGGTCGACCGCCACCAAGGCGGATGCTGGCCTGCACACCTCACCCAGAAAGGCGCTGCCCGCAGCTGTCTGAATCCCCCATCACTGTCTGCCCTTCTGATTCTAGGAGCGCTCGCCCTGGAGTTGGCTCCAGGCCTCGAAGGCCCTCCTGAGATGGGGGATGGTGATGGATCCGCCCACCACCAGACCGACAGCCAGCGCCTCTTCCAGTTCCTCGCTGGTTACGTCCTCCTCACGGCAGCGCACCAGATGGTACTTGATGCAGTCATCGCACCTCAATACCAGAGAAGCCACCAGGCCCAGCAATTCCTTGGTCCTGGCAGGCAGTGCTCCCTCGCGGTACACCTGCCCATCGAGGCCGTAGAAGCGCTTCATGCTCAGGCCGGCATACTGCATCACGACCTGATTGAGTCTTTCCCTCTCTTCCTGGAACTCCTTGATCGTCTCCCCAGCCATCTCTCCGCCCTCCTCAGCACCCGCATTCTCCTGTGACCGCGTGCCTGGTTGCCCGGCGCCGCACAGCGAGCCCCCGAGGCACAGGTCACTTCGACTTCAGCCCACAAACCTTCTCAGACTCGCAGCCCTCGGCGCATACGCACTGAGATCATCGCTCCCGTTCCTGCTCAACGAGCTGGCGATGTAGTTCGTTATCCCTTTGTGCTCCTCGTCCAGCGAGACAATACCCGGGCACTCTCTCACCCTGGACACCAGTTCTCTGGGCACCAGCCCCGTGTCAAGGTTAATATACCTGACGGCGCCTTGCAGGTCCTGCTCGAAGTTGACGCAGGCGTCTTGGACAAAGGCACTGTGGGACTGCAGTGGGCGAATCGAACTCTATCCAAGGTTGACGACCAGCAAGGCCAACAGACCGATGAAGGCCGCGATGAGCAGGCCGTAGAGAAAGGTCTTCCTCATCACCTCACCCTCGCGGCCCGCCAACCCGGCAGTACTGCACCCCACGATGATCTTAGCTGGGGCCAGCATGCTGCCCAGAGCGCCCCCGGTGGTTTGCGCGCCGAGAACCACCAGGGCGTTGATCCCGATCAGCCGCGCCGTGGCCAGCTGAAGAGGGGCGAAAACGACATTAGAGTTGGTGTTGCTGCCGGTCATAAAGGCACCCAGCATGCCGATCAGAGGTGAGAAGAAGGGGAAGGCAGGACCCACGCTCTCGCTGAGCCCCCGGGCCAGGAGATGCACCATGCCACACTGATCCATAATTATGGCCATGCCCACCATGGAGGCGATGCCGATGGTCGAGGGCACCGCGCTGGACACGGTCCCGTGCCATATACGCCGCCCGACGCCCGGACTGTAGTGGCGCGTCCACCGATAGATGAGAAACGAGATGATGCAGGTATATCCCAGCAGAGCGCCCGGGTGCCCAAAGACGCTGATCGTCCGTCCAGGCCCCGCTTCTGTCACCCAGCCCAGGGTCGTGCCCACCGCGGGGAAGTGGATGCTGATCACCGCCTGGTTGAGGAGATCGTGGAGAGGGGCCACCAGCTCCGCAGCGGTCACGATGACCACCAGGACGAGGTAGGCTGAGATGGCCAGGAGAGGTCCGGGGCGCTTCCAACCATCGTCGGTCTCTTGCGGCAGGATATCGTCCCGCTCACTGCCCCGGTAGAGGGGCAATCTGGCCATCGCCCCTCCAACCACCATCCCTGCCAGTCCTGCGACGAAGCCAGCCACGCTCCACAGACCGTTGACCGCCAGAACGTACTGCGTCAGGCTCATCGCTGCGCCCATGCCCAGAATGGCCACCAGTCCCCTACGAAGGCCCTTTCGACCGCCGTAGGAATGGACCGCTGCCAGGCCGCAGCCGAAGCAGGCCAGCCCCAGGAAGACACTGGACCAGTGTGCCAGATCGTAGCCCTCGATGCCGGTGGCGGCAATCAGCGCCTGGAACGAGGAGGCGATGTCCCCAAAGGTCACCGACCAGGAGTGGCCGATGGCCACCGCCGCCACGGACACCACTGGGCTGAACCCCATGCCGATGAGGAGAGGGGCCACCACCGCTATCGGCACCCCAAACCCGGCCACGCCCTGTAGAAAAGAACTGAAGGCCCAGCTGAGGATGAGCAGTTGAAGTGTCCGATCCCCAGTCAGGCGAGCGATGGTCCTGCCGATGACGGAGATGGCCCCCGCCTCGTTGACCACGTGGTATAGAACGAGGGCCATCCAGATGATGTACAGGACGTAGAGGCTGAGCAGCACGGCCCTGACCTGGGAGTAGAACAGTACTTGGGGCGTGGCGCCGAAGAAAAAGAGGCCCACCGCCAGAGCCACCAGCCAACCCACGGGCCCTGCCTTGGAGCCGCCCCAGCGCAAGCCGATCATCAGCACCAGCACGACGATGATGGGTGCCAGGGCGAGGAGCCAGTTTAGGAGGTTGACACTCGGCATACTCCTACCACCATGAGCTCACATCCTGACACAGTACGCGAATGCTCACTGGTGTGTGCCGCATGGGCCTCAGGGGAGTATACCATAGGTCAGGTGGACTCGCAGTGCCACGGCTCGAGCTCGCAGCGCCGGTTGCCTGCCTGCCGCGCGATCCGGCACACGATTGTATGGTTGACCTACCAGGCCAAAGACAGTATAATAGCCTTAAAGGACACAAAGGGTAGGAGCGCAGTAGGATGAGCACAACTAGCATAAGCGAACTGAAAAGCGCACTATCGGAGTTTCTGAACCGCGCGGCATACGGACGGGAGCGCATCATCGTTGCCAGCCGAGGCAAGCCCAAGGCGGCCGTAATCAGCATAGAGGACTTGCGCCGCCTTGAGGAACTGGAGGATGCGTTAGCGGCCCACGAGGCGCTGGAAGCCCACGAGGGGGGAGAGACCACGCCCTGGGACGAGGTCAAGGGGGAACTAGCCGAGGGCACCGATGACGTATCGGATTGAGATAGAGCGCCGGGCGCACCAGGCTCTTGGCCGTCTCCCCAAGGGGGACCGGATTCGGGTGATGACTGCGATCAACTCCCTGGCTGAAGATCCGCGACCGGTGGGATGTGCCACCGTACGGGCAGCCCCGAAGGGGACATACCGCATCGGGGTGGGTGACTATCGGGTGATCTATGTGGTTCTGGATGATGAGCAAGTGATCATCGTGGCCCGGGTGGTCAGACGGAGCGAGACCACTTATCGCAAGCAGCGATAGCGCCCGGAGAGGGGGCGGTAGGCCTGGTGTACAGGGCTGTTCGGGCACTTTACGCTCCAGGGATCTGCTGCTCCTGCCTCACGCGCGGAGGAGGACCGTGATGGATCAGTATCGCTTCGGATACCACGCCGATCTCCTCGCTCAGTTCCCCACCATCGTCGCTGCCGCCGCCTTTGCACTGCGTATAGACAACGAGTCTGACGAGAGGGCGGCCGAGGGTCTCGTCCGTGCTCAGGAGCAAGCGGTCATGGCCCAATTCGCCTCGGTTCCGCTGTCCAGCCATCCTCATATCTCCTCCTGGCGAGCCGCCTATTCCAGCTTTGGCGTCAAGCCCACCCAGTACCGCTGCGCCGTCGAGGCACTGCTGCGCCACGTGGTCAAGGGAGGGACTGTGCCCCACATCAACAAGCTGGTTGACCTCTGCAACTACGTTTCCATGAAGTACGTGCTCCCCGTGGCGGCGTACGACCTGGAGCACGTCTCCGGTCCCGTCGAGGTGCGCTTTGCCCAGGGCGACGAGCCGTTCCTGCCCTTGTACGCGAAGGAGATCGAGTATCCCACCCCCGGGGAGGTAGTGTACACCGACGACGAGGGTGCGCTGTCCCGCCGCTGGACCTGGCGCCAGTCCGACAGGGGGAAGTCTACCCCTCAGACCATCAACGCCCTTCTCACTATCGAAGGGGTGAACCACATCGAAGCTGCCGCGGTGCAGGCCGCGATGGAAGAGCTCGTCCCACTGGTGAGGGAGTACTGCGGCGGAGAAGTCTCCTGGTCCATGCTGGACCGCGACCATCCCTGGGCCGTGATGGAATGACCCTTCCCTATCTCGCTTTCGCCTGGTTGGGCGGCATCTATGTAGCGTCGGTGCTGCGCGTGCCAGCCTGGCTCCTCTGGCTGGCAACCCCTCTCCTCGTCGCGATCATCCTCCTCTGGTGGCGTGAGTGGCGCGTCCGGCTGTGCGCGGCCTGCGCTCTGCTTGCCCTGCTCGGTGCACTCCGCTACGAGACGAGCCTGCCATCTTTCGATGCCAGCACCCTGGCCTACCACAATGGGGCCGGCGAGGTCACTGTCGTCGGGCTCATAGCCGAAGAGCCGGATGTCCGGGACCGTTATGTAAACCTCAAGGTCTCGGCCAGCTATCTCGAAACCGAGGGGCAGAGACACGGCGTTAAGGGCCTGGTTTTGGTGCAGACCGGTCGCCACCCCTCATACGCCTATGGCGATGAATTGCAGATCGAGGGCCGCCTGGAAACGCCGCCGGAGCTAGAGGACTTCTCCTACAGGGACTACCTGGCCCGCCAGGGCATGCACTCCATGATGCGGTACGGGCGGATCACGGTTCTCAGTCAGGGCCACGGGGACCCTTTTCACCGTGTCGTGTACGCCATCAAGAGCCACCTCCAGGAGACCATCGCTCGCCTGTTCCCGGAACCAAGCGCTTCGCTGCTCACGGGCATCCTGCTGGGCGTGGAGACAGGCATCCCCCGTTCTCTCCTGGAAGACTTCAACGAGACCAGCACCACCCACATCATCGTCATCTCCGGTTTCAACATTGCCATCGTGGGGGGAGCCATCGGACTGCTAACCAGGAAGTTCCTGGGCACCTACAGGTCTGCCCTGGTCTCCATGTTGGCCATAGCCCTCTACGCCATCCTGGTGGGTGCCGAAGCCGCCGTGGTTCGCGCGGCCATCATGGGAGCCATCTCTCTGGTGGCCATCATCGCCGGGCGGCGGACCTTCGCCCTGGCCTCCCTGGCCGCAGCGGCGCTCCTGATGACTCTCTGGAACCCGCTGCTGCTGTGGGACGTCGGCTTCGAGCTCTCTTTCGCCGCGACGCTGGGACTGGTGCTGCTGGTCCGACCCTGGGAGGAAGGGGTCCGGGCCCTGTTGTCACGTTGGGTACCCGAGGAACGGGCCACGGGAATGGTGCGGCTCCTCAGCGGGCCTCTCCTGATCACTGCGGCGGCGCAGTTGGCCGTGTGGCCCATCTCCCTCTACTACTTCCACCGGCTCTCTCTGGTATCGCCGCTCACCAACTTCCTGATCATCCCTGCCCAACCCGCCGTCATGATCGTCGGGGGTCTGGCCACCCTACTGGGCGCGCTGCACCCTCTCCTGGGGCAGCCCGTGGCCTGGGTGGCGTGGCTGTTCCTCACCTACACCATCGGGGTCGTGGAACTCACTGCTCGCCTGCCCCTCACCGGCGTCGAGCTGGGCGGATTCAGCGCAGGAGCGATGTGGCTGTACTACCTGCTCTTCGGTGCCGTGATCCTGGCGGTGAGGCAAGATAGGAGTCGCCTTCGAGAGATCTGGGGAGGCATCACCCACCGCCTGAGCACCAAGCTCTTGATCGCCGGACTGGCGCTCGCGGTCGTCCTGGCCTGGATCGCCGCCCTCCAGATGCCCGACGGACGGTTGCACGTCCATTTCCTGGACGTAGGTCAGGGAGATGCCATCTTCATCCAGTGCCCTACCGGACAGCAGATCCTTGTCGATGGTGGTCCAAGCCCCTCAGTGCTGCTCTCGCATCTGGGCAGGAGGATGCCTTTCTGGGACCATAGCCTCGACCTGGTCGTACTCACCCATCCTGAAGAGGACCACCTGGGCGGACTGCTGGAGCTGCTGACGCGGTACGACGTGAGCTTGGTGCTGGATTCAGGGCAGGGATGCACCAGTGCGACCTGCGAGGCCTGGAGATTCCTGATGGAGGAGAAACAGATTCCCTACCGGAGGGCGGAGGCGGGGATGAGGCTGGAACTGGGCCAGGGTCTGCGGCTCGACGTGTTGCACCCTCCCACCCTACTGATGACCAACACCGCGTCGGACATCAACAACAACTCTGTGGTGCTGCGCCTGCAGTACGGTCA
>Ga0315274_10013354_pt1 | contig 11693 bp, 11 predicted proteins | sample YL17G02_20_MG_FD_203700 | JGI IMG/M metagenome (GOLD analysis project Ga0315274, IMG submission 203700) | Sediment microbial communities from Yellowstone Lake, YNP, Wyoming, USA - YL17G02_20 | ecosystem: Environmental > Aquatic > Freshwater > Lake > Sediment | place: USA: Wyoming | collected...
TGGGACTGCACTTGCCATCGCATCTGCCTATCGCCGAGCAGAAAATGAGCCAGTTGTAGTGAAAACTTTCTTCGTTTTTGAAGCAAAATTGAGGATTTTGCCTTCGAACTGCGGAAGTTGGGCTAAGACAGCAGCGCTACCAGCGAATGATAAAAATGGGACTTATCAGCAAAAGCTGGAAGATGTCACCGCGTGACCCGCAAACCTGGGCGTGGGAAGAAGAAAAGAATAAAGAGCTAATGGACCTGAAAATGGCGGTTTATGCTGCGCAGGTCGACCGCATGGACCAGGGCGTGGGCAGGGTTCTGGAGGCAATCAGGCGAATCGGGGCCGAGGAAAACACGCTCGTACTATTTCTCTCGGATAACGGCGGATGCGCCGAGGGCGGGCCGATAGGTTTTGATGACCGAAAGAATGGTCTGCCGCCGGGCGGCGTGGATTCGTTTATGAGCTACGGGCTTTCCTGGGCAAATGCCAGCAACACGCCCTTTAGACGCTACAAGCACTGGGTTCACGAAGGCGGCATCGCAACGCCCCTGATTGCCTATTGGCCGGCTGTAATCAAAAATGGCGGCTCCATCACCAACCAGGTTGGGCACATTATTGACATTATGGCTACCTGTCTTGATGTGGCGGCAGTCAAATACCCGGAGACCTACCAGGGCCGCGAGCTTGTACCCTTGCAGGGCAAAAGTCTGCTGCCTATATTGGAGGGCAAAAAACGCCAGGGACACGAATCGATTTGCTGGGAGCACGAAGGCAACCGCGCGATCCGGCAGGGCAAATGGAAACTTGTAGCCGCGCACGGCCAGGCGTGGGAGCTTTACGACCTGGAGGCAGACCGCACGGAACTGAATAATCTCGCCAATAAATATCCTGAAAGAGTCGACCAGCTAAAAGCTATGTACCAAAGCTGGGCGCAGCGCTGTGGCGTCTTGCCCTGGCCGATAAAAAAGGCAAAAATGTGAGACTCGTGCTGCAACGCCTTGGACCCGCATAGAGAACAACTGTGGAGAAAGCGCGCCTACTCTTTATTGATAACCTGAGAATCCTGGTGATCGCTCTTGTTATCATGCTGCACCTATCTGTAACATACGGGGGAGCAGGTTCATGGTACTACAAAGAAGGCCGGGCGGATGCGATTTCATTTGTCGTGCTCTCGTGGCATAACGGGGCGAGCCAGGCCTTTTTTATGGGCTTTCTTTTTATGATTTCGGGCTACTTCACGCCCGCATCATACGACCGTAAAGGCCCCTGGCGGTTTCTTGTGGATCGCCTCTTACGTTTGGGCATCCCTCTATTGTGTTACGACTTTATCATCAACCCTGCTTTGGTCTACCTGCTTATCCGAGCTAATGTCATCGAGGTCGAGGGCTCTTTTAGCCAGCTTCTTGAGCGATATTTTAAGGAACCTCACGTCGGCACAGGTCCATTGTGGTTTGTGGAAACGCTGTTGATATTCGCGGTGATATACGTTCTGTGGAGGCTTTTCATAAAGCATCTACCCCGCGTGAAACGCGGGGCTAAATATTTGGCCTGCGGTTTCACCGCAGGTCTTAGTCCGATACCGGGTAATATTATAATCGTTCTGCTTGCCTTTGTGCTAAGTGCTGTTACGTTCGCCGTGCGGATATGGCTGCCAATGGGCTGGGCTTTTGAACCTTTGAATTTACAATTTCCCTTCTTCCCGCAATATATTTGCTTTTTTATCATCGGAATTATCGCGTATCGCGGCGACTGGTTCGCCCGCATCCCAAAAGCAGCCGGCAGATTCTGGCTCAGCATCGCTGTAATCTTCATCCTAATTTTATTCCCGGTTTTGTTCGTGGCGGGCGGAGCGCCTACAGGCGATGTGTCGCAATTTGCCGGCGGCCTGCACTGGCAATGTTTCGCCTACTCGGTCTGGGAGCAGTTTGTCGGCGTGGCGATGACCGTTGCTCTATTGGTTTTATTCCGCGAGCGACTCAATCGCCAGGGAACACTGGCTAAAGCGGCCTCTGCCAGCACCTACACGGCCTATATAATCCATGCCCCGGTCATTGTTCTATTGGCACTGGCGCTGAGGAACGTCGGGCTGTATCCGCTTGCCAAATTCGGTCTGGTTGCGGCGGTCGCCGTGCCGATTTGTTTTGCCCTGGGCAACTTCATAAGGAAACTTCCGCTGGCAAGAAGAATCCTGTAACAACGCAGATCGCCGCCGGAGAGATGGTCTTGCTTTTGCAGCCTTGGGCCGATACATTTAACAGCCGTTATGACTCTTGCTATCGAAACCAATGGATTGACGCGTTGCTTTGGCGATCTGCGTGCTGTGGACGGCCTCGATTTGCGCGTGGAAGCCGGGAAGCTCTATGGTTTTCTCGGCCCCAACGGCGCGGGCAAATCCACCACCATCAAAATGCTCACGGGTCTGCTTGCACCCACGCGTGGCACGATGCGCATCCTGGGCCAAGAGATGGCCGACGCCGACAAAGCCAGAGAGGTCAAGCGGCGTGTTGGGGTGGTGCCGGAGGAACTGGCTCTGTTCGACAATCTGACGGCACGTGAATATCTCACTTTCATCGGCCGGCTGTATCGGCTGCCCATGGCGACGGTGCGCGAACGCTGCCGGGAGCTGTTGGCCATGATGAATCTGGATAATGAAGAGAAGAAACTCACCCTCGAATATTCCCATGGGATGAAGAAGAAACTCACCTTGGCAGCGGCACTGATCCCGAATCCGGAACTGCTGTTCCTTGATGAGCCGTTTGAGGGCGTCGATGCCGTTGCCTCTCGTGTGTTGCGAGACACGTTGAAGCGTTGCGTGGCACGCGGCGCGACCGTGTTCCTCACATCGCATGTTCTGGAGATTGTGGAAAAGCTCTGCACGGACGTCGGAATTATTGCCAAAGGCAAGCTCGTGCATCAAGGCCCGATGGACGAGATTCGCGCCGGTGGCTCGCTGGAGGAACGGTTCCTGCAAGCCGTCGGTAGTGACCACATCGAGCGCCAGAGGCTAAGCTGGCTGGAGGATTAGATGGACTGGAGCCAACTTGGCACAATGCTCTGGCTGCGCTGGCGCCTGACCCGAAATCAATGGTCTCGCAGCGGACAATTGAATGCCGCCCTGACGATGATTGCGGTCGCGATTGGGATCGCCATCGGGGCCGCGGGTGGCTTGGGCGGCGTTCTGGCAGGCGCTTTGGCGCTGGCAAAAGCTCCGCCCCGCGTCGTGCTGGTCGTGTGGGATGTGATTGTCGGGGCATTTCTGTTTTTCTGGATGATCGGAATCGTCACGGAAATCCAGCGTTCCGAAATGTTCGACATCAGCCGGATGCTCCATTTGCCGATCTGCCTGAGAGACATTTTCCTGGTGAATTACCTTGCCTCGCATCTGACCTTGAGTGTCATTCTTTTCCTGCCCGCAATGCTGGGCCTTTCGCTGGGGCTGATCCTGGGCGGCAGATGGTCAATGATTTGGATGTTTCCGCTGGTGCTCGGTTTTACATTCATGGTCACCGCCTGGACCTATTGCTTGCGAGGATGGCTGGTCACGCTCATGGTGAACAAGCGACGCCGCCGTGCCATCATTGCTGGGATCACCTTTGCGTTCATCCTGATGAGCCAGCTTCCGAATCTCCTCGGGAACCTCCCCAGGGGGATTGACAAGATTGCCCTTCCGCATGCGGCATTGGTGGCACACAATTATGTGCCATTCTTATGGGTGGGCAACGGAGCAATGTCACTGGCCATGGGAAATGCCAGGCCCGCGGTGTTGGGTGCAGCCGGCATGTTCCTGATCGGTGGATTGGGTCTGAGGCGTGCCTACCGGGCGACCCTTCGCTTCTATCAAGGACAAGCAACGAGCAAGAGGGCCGCACAAAGACCGAAAATAGCAAAGGTCGCCGCTGTCAGGAGAAGCATCCTTGAGAGAGAACTACCCGGCGTTCCGGATGAGGCCGCGGCGTTGGCGCTGGCCTTCTTCCGTTCTCTGGTGCGGGCGCCGGAAGTGAAGATGGCGTTGGGGACAAATTTCCTTATGCTGCTGATTTTTGGGGTGATGGTCTTCTTGCGCCGTTCGGCTACCCTCGGCGAGCACTTCAAGCCGTTCATCGCCGCTGGCGTTATCGCGTTCACGTTTCTTGGCATGAGCCAGCTCATGTTCAATCAGTTCGGCTTCGACCGTGGCGGATTTCGCCAGCTCGTCCTGCTGCCGGTGCCGCGAAAGCAGATCCTGCTGGGAAAGAACCTTGCATTCCTGCCGATTGCACTCCTAACCGGGTTGACCATTCTCTTGCTGGCCACGCTCGTCCTGCGTATCTCGCTGATCGTCTTTCTTGCCGCAGGTTTGCAGTGGGTGGCGGCGTTCTTGCTGGTCAGCATGGCGGGAAATCTTCTGTCCGTGCTCGTTCCTTACCACATTGCTCCGGGGTCACTGAAGCGGACGAAAGTGTCCGCGATGACGACCTTGCTGATTTTTGCCTCGCATTTGCTGTTTCCGACGGCGATGATTCCGCTATTTGTTCCGCCGGCCTTGGGGTTCCTTTTGTCCAGTGTGGGTTGGCTGCCCGCCGGGCCGGTGAATCTCTTGCTCTCGGCGCTCTTGTCGGGATTGCTTGTCCTCTTTTACAGGCTTAGTCTCGCTCCTCTCGGCAGCCTGTTGGAGCGACGTGAAAAGCAAATCCTTCAGGTGGTCACCGAAGAAGTCGAGTAAACCTAACACGGCATTGGCGTTAGTCCTGTCAAATAATCAGCATCGCATCGCCGTAGGAATAAAAGCGATAACGTTTCTCGATGGCGTGCTGGTATGCGGCGAGGATATTTTCCAGCCCGGCAAAAGCCGCGACCAGCGCAAGCAGCGTGGATTTGGGCAGATGAAAATTGGTTATCATTGCGTCCACAATCTTGAATTCGTAGCCGGGCGTTATGAAAAGCTCCGTGCTGCCGCTCATAGCCCTGATCTGTGCAGCGGTCGCTGCCGTTTCCAACGCCCGCGTTGAGGTTGTGCCTACGGCGATGACCCGTTCCCCTTTTTCTTTTGCTGCGTTTATTATGGCGGCATTTTCCGCATCGATGCTGAACCATTCCTGATGTATCTTGTGGTCATCGACATTGTCTGTCTTTATTGGCTTGAATGTTCCCGTTCCCACGTGCAGCGTCACGTAGGCAAAGCGAATTCCCGCCTGCTTTAGCTGCTCGATTAATTGCTCTGTAAAATGTAGACCCGCTGTGGGGGCCGCGATTGCACCAGGCCGGCGCGCGTACACCGTTTGATAGCGCTCTTTATCCACCTCCGCCAGGGCCAAATCGTCGTCTCGTTTAATATATGGCGGCAGCGGCGGAAAACCTATCTGGTTCAAAATAGTCTGGAGCTCTGCCTGGGCATCAATTTTCAGGCGATAGCTGGCATCTGCTTTTTTCTCGATTATTTCTGCCGAGCAAAAATCATCCATTTCCTTGTCTTTTATGTAGAATTTCTCGCCGGGCCTTATCTTGCCGGCGCCTTTTAGCATCACATCCCAGATGCCGGGTGTGTTCTGGGCCAAAAATAATCCTTCTATTTTGGCTCCGGTACTGCGTCGGGCGAAAAAACGGGCCGGCAAAACCTTCGTGTCATTGAGCACCAGGCAGTCGCCGCAGGCCAGGAAATCGCCGAGCCTGCTGAACCGGCTGTCGGTGAGGCTGCCGTCCGCGCAGCCAAGCACCAATAGTCGCGAGTCGCTCCGCACCGGCAGAGGCTGCTGGGCAATCAGCTCGGGGGGCAGGTGAAATTGCAGCTTTTCGGTTTTCATAGCCAAACATTATAAGACGGTCGACCGGATGAAAAAGAAATTTTGGGCTAAGATTGTGCCGATTTTGGCGTCTCGGCCTGGCAGGGAAATTTGCTGCCAAAGCGCCTCAGTCCAAATGGCGATAACAGTACCGGCAGGGGCGATAAGAGCCCGGCAAACACAACCACTGACATCGTGCTTCAAAGGTAAGGGCAATGATTGCGAAAGACAGCCTTGAGCAGACGGCGACTTCAATCGCCGTCTTAGACAGAGATGAGCTGAAGAGGCGGATCACCGGCTTCAGAGGCCGATTCAAATTGGATTTCACCGAGGATTACCTCAACAGCCTTACTGTCGACAGACTGAAACATATTCTACTGGCTGCGTTAATAAACGCGTAAGTGCACGCTTAGAGAACTTCAGGCGTTGACAATACCAAACACGATGCCTGGTTAATGCGGCTAGTAGCCTAATCTGCCCCAGACGGCCTTCTGCATGTTGTGCAAATCCTCATACTCATCAGGCGTCACAGGCTGCATCTGGTGCAGTGGATTGGCCATCTTTCCGGTCTCTATCGTATTTTTGCCCTTCCACTTCCAGTAGTCAGACCGGCCGTCGGCGAAGGAGACGTTCGTTCCGTCGCCGTGTCGGACATGAGGCGGGTCCCACCATCGCTCATTCAGATAATGAGTAGCGTAACTGTCGGGAGTCACCCGGCCTTCATCAAGAAAAACTATCCTACTTGCCGGGCCCGGCACGGTAATCTCCGTCCGTCTCTTGACCCATAACATCGTCCTGCCTACCAGTTTGCCGACGTTCCCGTTGTAGGTTCCATCTCTGCGGAGACCGTTCATAGAATCGACTATCGAGTAGGTTCGCATTTCGCCGCGGATGCCGGTCGGGCACTGGTAAAGCTTTTCGTTTTTGACGTATGGGTACAGTGCTCCGGCTTTGATGGCCCTTATCTGCATGTCCTCAGCTAATTGTGCCCCCTGCATGTAACCAGACGCGCAATCATCGCCAGTCCACCACTGCTCATATGCATGCCGGCCGCTTGTTTCCATAACTGCGGTGCCATCGTTACCCTCATCTGCTTCGCCGTTGACAAGCTTGTCGTCGTTTTCATCCGCGTACAGGATCCAGGCAAGCTGCAGCTGCCTCAGATTGTTAAGGCACGCTCCGCGCTTAGCCTGCTCTTTAGCCCTATTGAGTGTCGGAATCAGTATCGCCATCAATATCGCAATGATGGCGATAACTACCAGAAGCTCTATCAATGTAAAACCTCTGCGCCGAACTATCATCACATCTTCTTGTTTTCGCATTACGCCACCTTTCACAAGTAAGTTTACTTATAAAATGCCTAAAATTTGGAGTGCCTAAAGTGCCTAAAATTTGCTCACTTTGGCCACTTTAGCTCACTTAGTAGTCTTTATAGGGTCTCATCCACTGCGGCCACTTGTCCGGGGTCGCACCGCCGGCTTTAGTCCAGGGGCCATTTGTGTTGTACGTTCGATGCCACTTAAGGGTCCACAGCTCCTTGAGTCCTATCTTCCTGACGGTCCAATCGCAGAAGAGGCTGTTGACAAACCCATTGTGGCGGTCGACACAGACACGGTTCATCTCATTTGTACCAGGCGTATCCCCCGGGCCGGCTTCCGTTGGCGGGGGCTGGTCGGTTTCCAGCGGCCAGGAGTCAACCCACCAGCTACCAGTGAATACGGGAACATTGTTTGCATTTTTTTCGGCGGGCCGGCCCCAGTGCCGGGGTCTGCCCTGGGCATCTTTGTCCGTCCTGCCCCAGCCGTTCGTCCTGTTTCCGGCCCCTTTGGATGCATAGATATTGAGTATCCATCCGTTGAGGCCGTAGCTGCCGACATCATTGCCCGTTTCCCAGGCCGCATACGACCAGGTACCAGTGGGAATGCCGCCTTGGCTGCGCGTCTTCGTGGCCTGCGGACAAAGCCACATTTTTTCAGAGAAACCCCTTGTGGAGGGTCTCATGGTCTCCCGCCAGAATTCGCCCGAACCCATGTTGTTTCGTGAGCCGTTAAGCTCACCGGTGAAGAAAAAGCCGTCGTTGTCGTCGCAATACAACGCGAATATAAGGCCCCACTGTTTCAGGTTGGCCAAACAAGTAGTTGCCCTTGCCTGTTTCCTTACCCGCTGCATTGCCGGCATGAGCATCGCCATCAGCAGTGCGATAATCGCGATGACCACCAGAAGCTCTATTAACGTGAACGCCCTTTGTTTAGCCATGGTTCTATTCCCTACCATTATCTAAACTCATTACCCAATTTTATCTGTAAATACAGCCGGATTATAGGACTGCCGGCTGGTTTTGTCCAGTAGATATTCTTCGTTAATAGTCCTTAAAGCGTCTCATCCATTCGGGCCAATCGGTATTCGTCACCTGCCCGGCTTTGGTCCAGGGTCCGGCGGCCGGGTAGGCCTTGTGCCATTTCAGGGTCCACAGCTCCTTGAGTCCTATCTTTTTAACGGACCAGTCCAAAAAAGCGCCGCTTATAAATCCATTGTGGCGATTGATGCAGACGCGTCTCATGTGCTGCGTGCCTTGCCATGCCAAGTCTTCTGTTTCGGGAGGCGCATCGGTGTGCCTGGGGAAGACATTGAATCGCAGGGCATCGAAAAATAACGGCACATAACCTGCGCCCTTAACGTTGGTAGTCCGCCAGTTATTTACCGTCTCAAAATTTTCATAAACTGTCGTATAGCTCGACGGGGGGTTTTCTACCCAGCCGTTTATTCCATAGCTGCCCCAATCACCTTCGGGGGCGTAACCTTCGCCGGTAAATTTGCCCCAGGCTGCAAATGTGTTGAATCTACCTGTGGGGTTCCCGTACTCATCTTGCACCGGGTTCAGAGCTGTCGGACAGCAGCAGAATTCGTGGTCGTTACGGTAGTATGACCGTAGCGCGTTGAACCAATGGTATGTGTGGCCAGATCCGACGCCTGCCTGGAAGCGGCCGTCATAGTCTTCGGTATACAGCGAAAAGTACAGGGCCCATTCTTTTACTCTTGTCTGACAGAGGGTGGTCTTGGCTTGTAGTCTTACTCTCTGCAGCGCCGGCATGAGCATCGCCATTAATAGCGCGATTATCGCAATCACCACCAAAAGCTCTATCAGCGTAAAACCTTTTCGCCTGCTCATAGTTACGGTCAGCCTTTCTCTTTTGACGCCAAGAGTCTGCAAACAAGACATTTCATAGGAGGTTCGAGTGACATCTTGTCATTGGGAATAACTTCAAACCTCTGGCTGCCAATTGTGATGCGCGATGCTAACGTAGTGTTCCGTTTATTCAGCATTTGTTGTAACTGTTTCTGCACTATTCTGCTGACAGGCCGACTAAGTTTCAGCCCCGCCGCCCTCCAGAAGTCATCGCCTGATCCGTCTTGGGCGGCGCAAGCGTCTTGCCGAGGACTCTTGTGCTCCTGGCAGCCTTTTCTTGTCGATTTTTAGCGATTTTACCACGCGTGGCGGCTTCTGTCAAGGGCATAATCCCGTAATAACCCATTTTGAGGGGTTCTGAGGGTAATAATCCAGTTTCGTGCCGGCCTGCGGCAGTTCAGGATACGCCAGCGCCTGGGTAACGTGGGGTCGGCTGTTGGACGGCCGTTGGCTGGGAACATTATGCCGGCACTCCGGATGCGGGCCAAAAAATGCCGCAATTATCAGGAAGTTCTGAATCCGGCCTGGTTTTTGACCGATAATCCTGTGTATAAGAATCTTGGGCCGTGTACGGAGATAGCCTCATGCGCATTAGGTATGCTGTTTCCACGATGGTTTTCTGGTGGCGTGAGCACCGCCTTTCTTTCGAGCAGGAGTGTCAATTCCTTAAATCGCTGGGCTTTGGGGTGGAATTATGGCCCACCATAGCAGGCCAGAACGAGTGCCGCTATGAGCGGCGGAATTGGCCCAGGCTGGAAGCTGCTACCGCCGATATGCTGGTGGCGATGCGCTCGCGCAACGACCAGCCCACATTAGAGCAGTGGGCAGAGCAAATCGAGTGTGCCAAGCTGCTCGCCGCAAATATCGTGGCCGACCTGCCAAGCCTTCGTATCCCAACCGGTTCTGAGCTTGATGACTGCGATTTCGCAGCCGAAGTCGTGAAGATGGCCCAGGACAACGAAGTCAAATTGTGTATCGAGACGGGTCCCTTATCGACGCTCAAGCAGCTGGGCAAGAAATTCGAGGCAGTATGGTATTGCCTGGACACCGGCTGCGCCAACGTCGACCGGCATTTTGGCTTCAAGCAGTACGTGGATGATTTAGGCGCCAGAGTGGCCCATTTGCATCTGACCGATAATTACGGCCAGGCGGACGACCACGAGCCGCCCGGCTTGAACGGCGGAATAGCCCGTGATAATTGGGACTACCTTCTGAATGTTTTGAGCGGATACGACAATGATGTAGTTGGATCGTTTGAGATGTGTCCTTGTACGCCCAGGGCGATGATACGCCAGGCCGGCGAGTTTTTGTTCGACGTATTGAAATGGCCTAACCGACCGCCGAAGCGACCCGGCTGCGGCTCGGCCTACGCCGAGACGAGCACCGCGACGCCGGCGTAATACATGACCCGGCATAGATACCTGCCGCCGGATAGTAATGCTGCCTCCCGCCCTTAGCGGGTGGATGAATATATAGGAAAGGCTAAGAGTAAACGGATTACCCTTAGCCTTTTATTATTTCTCGGTGTGTTAGTTGACGTTTAGCCGTCGCCGGTACGCCTGCCCTGAGCCTGCCGAACGGGGCGATGGCCGAACTTTGCCAACATACGGAGGTTGCTGGCCATTCCTCGGTGTGGTGCATCTGGCGAAAAAAGGGGAGAAAAACGTTGACAGTTCTGCGAGAATCATGTACAGATTCAATCTCCTGTTGTTTTGTTTAATGGTTTTTTTCTGGGAGGTACAAGCTATGAAGACCGTATGTGTATGCACATTGCTGTCGGCTTTGGTTGTCGGCGGCTGCGCGACAGGCAAAGGTGAGAGTTACACCAGAGCCGGCTATGATTTCGGCCAGTTGAATAAGGTGGCCATTGTTGAGGTCTCCGGCGCCGTGGTGGGCGACGCAGCGAAGAACCAGATTGGCGACTTCTTTGCAATGGAGCTTATGAAGAGAGGCTACACGGTTGTGGAGCGAGCCAAGGTGCAGGCATTGCTGAAAGAGCAAGAATTCCAGGCGTCCGACATAACGAGTGACGAAGGGGCTGCCAAAGCGGGAAAGATACTGAATGTGCCGGCGGTAGCGATTATCAGTATACCGACCTACAAAGAAAATATGAACATGACAATTAAGATGGTAGACGTCCAGGATGCCAGCGTTCTATGGCTGGGCAGCGGCTTTGGCAGTACCGGTAAGACACTATCAACCGTTATAGGAGCTGCCGCGGGTGCCGCCGCCGGTGCTGTCATAGCCGGTGGTGACACAAGAGACAGGGTAGCCGGCGTAGTCGTAGGCGGCGTCTTAGGTGGAGTCGCAGGATATGCTTTGTCGCCCCAGCAGGCTGAGCAAGTCCAGAAGCTAATCAAAAAGGTCTGTGAAAACATGCCCTACAGATTTGTTATGAAGAAGTAGTCCGCTATCACCAACTGAGTGGTGGATTGGTTCTGCTGTCGCCCGTCATCGTACCTGTCGCCGTACCGGCGGCGGCTAAACGGTTATACTTGACCAACTGCTGAGAAAAAGGCATTGATGTTTTCTGTTGGCACGCCGGGCGGCATACCGCCGCCGCAGGATAGGATAATCCGGCTTTTGTCGGGCACGGAATCCAGCGCCGCTTTTACGCTGGCTCGCACGTCATCAGGCGTGCCTGCTGCAAGCACATCGCGAGTGGGAATGTTGCCAAGCAGGGTAACGGTATTCTTTGTAAGTTTCTTCATCTCTGTGAGCGTGTGCCGGTAGCTGAAGTTGAAAAGGTTGACGCCGAT
>Ga0315274_10013355_pt1 | contig 11693 bp, 7 predicted proteins | sample YL17G02_20_MG_FD_203700 | JGI IMG/M metagenome (GOLD analysis project Ga0315274, IMG submission 203700) | Sediment microbial communities from Yellowstone Lake, YNP, Wyoming, USA - YL17G02_20 | ecosystem: Environmental > Aquatic > Freshwater > Lake > Sediment | place: USA: Wyoming | collected...
GACTAGCTCACGAACCGAGTACTTCATAAAGACCCTCCCTCTGTTCATTGATCTCACGAGACGGCCCAGCGCCGGGCGCGATGTGGGACAACTTGCCATCCTCGAGCATCAGTATCCGGTCCGCATAGCGACAGACCAGTTTGTGGTCATGGGTGATGAGCAGGATGGCCTGGCCATGGCCGTTGAGGCGGGCGAGGAAGTCCATCACGCGGCTCAGGCTTCCCCAATCCTGGCCCATGGTGGGTTCGTCGAGGATCAGGAGGGCGGGTTCCAGGGCCAGTATGGAGGCCAGAGCGACCCGCTGCTGCTGCCCCACGCTCAGGGCGTAGGGGTTTCGCGCACGCAGGTCGGCCAGACCTGCGACGCCAAGGATGGTCTCCAGCCTGCCGTTGGACTGTATGCCGAAGTTGTCTGGGCCGAAGGTTACTTCCTCCTCGACGCTGTCGCAGAAGAGCTGCTGGAGAGGATCCTGGAAGAGGAGGCCCGCCCTGCGACCCAGGGGTAGCCGCCGCAGGTCATCGTTCCAGGCCACATCTCCCTGTTGAGGCTTGAGCAGCCCGGCCAGTAGCCGAGCCACGGTGGTCTTGCCCGACCCGTTGTCTCCGACCAGGGCCACGAACTCCTGCGGATAGACAGCGAAGTTGAGATCTCGCAGGACGAGTCCGGAATCATATCCAGCCTCTACGCCGGACATTTCCACGAGGGGCTTCAGCGCATGCCCCTCGAACGGCACTCGCTGCGGGCAGACCTGGAGAGGCAGCGCCTCGTGAGTGGGGTCAGGATAGCGAATCCCCAGTCTGGACAGCACCTCTCTCTGCTGGAAGATAGTCTCCGTGGGCCCATCGAGCAGTATCTTTCCCTCGTCCATCACCACCACACGATCAGCCAGTGCCCCCGCCTCGCTCAGCCTGTGCTCGATGATCAGGATGGTGAGCCCATATTCCCGACGAAGGTGCGCCAGGGTCCCCAGGACCGCCCTGGTGCCCTTGAGGTCCAGGTTGGAGGTTGGCTCGTCGAGGACGAGGACCTTGGGTCGCATGGAGAGCACAGCAGCGATAGCTACCCTTTGTTGTTCCCCCGCCGACAGGGTCTTGGTGTCTCGTTCTCTCAAGTGCTCGATACGAGTGGCTGCCAGGGCAAAGGCGGTGCGCTCCGCCACCTCCTCTGGGGGCAAGCCCAGGTTACGCGGGCCAAAGGCCACCTCCTCGTCCACTGTGGAGCCGAAGAGCTGGGTAGAGGGGTTCTGAAAGACGAGACCCACACGGGTGGCCATTTGGGCCACCGGCTGCTCAGTGGTTGACACCCCATCCACTGCGACTTGTCCAGCCATGGCTGCCTGGGAGGCGTGGGGGATGAGGCCATTGAGACAGTGGGCCAGGGTGCTCTTGCCACAACCGGAAGGGCCGGTGAGCAGGACGAACTCTCCTGGCCCCACGCTCAATGATAGGCCGTCTATCGCCCTCTGGTCTCCATGGTATCGGACGGTGAGGTCTTTGATCTGGATCATCTATCCTCAGATGCCGTCTGAGTTCTCCCGCAGAAGGGTGCGACGGCAGTCTCCCAGCCAGTCGAGGGCTGCCTCGATCTGGCCGGCGCGGAAGCGCAGCACCAGGTCCTCGAACCCCTCCCCGGGCATCCCGGCTTCGAAGGTACGCAGGAGTTCTTCGCAGGACTCGGTCTGCCTTTCGATGAGTCGTTCCACCATCTCTGGGCCGAGAGTCTGAGCCAGGAAGAGTTTGCCCAGGAACTCGACCCGAATCGAGCGCATGCCCTTGACCGGCGTCTCGAGCCAATCCAGGAAGGCTTCCCGTCCAGAGGCGGTGACGTGATACACCTTCTTGTCGGGTCGGGTCTCCTGAGTCTCCACCGCAACCTCGAGGTAACCGTGCTCCTCCAGATTCTGAAGCAGCTTGTACAGGCGACTGATACCCAGGTACCAGATGTGCCCCAGGGGTGAAGGCGGGGTGAAGAACTGGTGGAGTTCATACCCGTGCATGGGCTTGCGCATCAAGAGGCCCAGCAGCACCCAGTGGGGCGACAACTCCCTGGTCACCATACCGCACGAACCCTCACACTGGGAATATTCACATGGTGAATAGCCAGCCTCCATTATACAGGTATTTCTCAGCGCAGTCAAGCTGGTGAAGCCTGGCTGCGGAAAGAGGCAGCACGAGAACGGGTCACACTGGCGGCAGGACCGCTACGCTACTCTGGCTGGCGAGCCACGTGCCAGGTGGCCATTGACCATTGATGACCGCAGAGCACGGTGCCCCAAGACGCTGGCAGTAACGCAACGATTTCGCCCATTGGCGAAGAAGAACTCGACGAGTGTGCCCCGGGAGGCCGCACGGGTCCTAGAATTCTTGATTTGTTCATAGCCCGATTCGTTCGGAATGGCTGGAGCGATTCTGCGGATGTTTGGGGCAATGGTTACTTAGGGCTTGAGGCGCATCTTCCGCCCGAGGGGTGCCGTCTTGATGTGGTCCATGTTGCCGAGGGATTGGTGACCCAGTTGACATCTGCCATCAATTGCAATATAAGAAGGGCGTGGAAAGCCTCGTTTGTCCTGGGAGGGTGCACGTCAGGCAAGCAGCAGCGCGCACGAATGGGTCGGTGAGATGAAACGTCGGCCGTCTTATGGTGCGACGGCAGAGGTGCGTGCGCAGCTTGCGCCGCCTGGCCAGGCCGAAGAGCCAGGTGTGCAAGACGCGATGCGCAATGGAGGCGCCCATATGGACAATGTAGATGATTTGTTACGAGCGGAGATTGCGCGGCGGAACGAGCAGGAGAGTGACCTCTGGTCGTCGCCAGATTGCGACAAGCGGGATAGTGCTCATGCCTTCTTTCAGTATCCCGCCATGATGGTTCCTGTTGTGCAGAGAAACCTCATCGATCTGATAACCAGTGTGCAGCCTGACGTAAGAACCGTGTTAGATCCTTTTGTCGGAGCGGGCACGACGCTCACAGCCGCGATGTACAAGGGTCTCGACTGCTATGGACAGGACATCAATCCTCTTGCTGTGCTATTGTCGCGTTCGAAAACAGGACCTTTCTTCTGCGATTCCTTGGCTCGGCGAGTCCAAGAGACTGTACAGGTAGCCAGAGCCGATGATTCGAAGGAGATAGAAGTAGAGTTCCCGAATCTGTACAAGTGGTTTCGCCACGATGTCGCCGTTGAGCTTTCAAGGCTAAGGCGCGCCATTCGAAGGCAAGGCCAAGCATGGGCCCGAAGATTCTTGTGGGTTGCCCTGGCTGAGACAATTCGACTGACGAGCAATGATCGAACGTCGACCTACAAGCTACATGTTCGCCCGGTCGGCGAAGTAGTCGGCCGCAAGACATCCCCCATTGAGGTTTTTTCCGCGGTTACAGAGCGGAATCTGAATGACTTGCTGAGACTCAGGCTAGCCTTGGAGCAATGTGGATATGCGCGACGAGGCCGTTACACTGGCAAGGTGAAGGTTCTGTTGCGTGATACGACAGAAGCGGTCACCCCACCTGATGGTGAGGCAGGTCAACTCCACGATCTTCTCGTTACGTCTCCGCCGTATGGGGACAACACTAGTACCATAACATACGGACAGCACTCCTATTTGCCACTGCAGTGGATCGACCTGAGCGATATTGACCCGGCAGCTGATGAATCCTATTTAAGAACGACCCAAGAAATAGATCGCAGGAGCTTAGGGGGGAAACGGCCAAGAGAGCTAGAAGACCAGATCGCTGAACTCGGTTCACGCTCCGAGTCTTTGGCTGCAACTCTTCAGGCGTTGGTGGACAAACCACGTGATCGAGCTGCGCGCGTTGCTGCCTTCCATGCGGATCTTGAGGCAGCGCTAGACTGCATTGTGAGTTCACTTGCGCCTAATGCCTATATGATCTGGACTGTCGGCAATAGGCGGGTCGGTGGGATCGAAATACCCAACCATCAAATATTGACCGAAATGCTGGAGAGCAGAGATGCGAAGCTTGTAGCGCAGGTGGAGCGGGTGATCCATCAGAAGCGCATGCCCCACAGGAATCAGATAGCGGAAATGATGAGCCGCGAGAGGATTCTGGTCTTTCGAAGGATCGCCAATACAGGAACCGTTCAGTGACTCAAGGCCCCCATTTCAACATAATCGCCGCAGTCGTGAAGCAACTCGGAGAAGAACTTATTTCCGATGAGGTCACCGCACTCATCGAACTCATCAAGAACGCATATGATGCTGATGCCAGCTACGCGAATGTTGTTGTGGACACCAACAATGCTCTAGACGATGAAAGTCTGCATTTCAGAGAGGCGAACGGAGAAGGTGTCCCGAAGGGATACATCATCGTGGAAGATGACGGAATTGGCATGGGGCGCGAGGAGATTGAGAAGGGATGGCTGACAATCTCATATTCCCACAAGAGAAGAATGAGGCAAGAAGGTCGGCTTACTCCAAAGAAGAAACGGACACCTCTAGGAGATAAAGGACTAGGACGCTTGAGCACACAGCGCCTAGGGCATAGACTTGAGATGTTCACCTGTAGAGAGAAAATCGAAGGGCTCGAGGACGAAGCTCAAGTGGGTGGTGAGAATGAGAGCAGAGTTCAGCATCATGTCGCCTTCGATTGGAGGGATTTCACGGAAGAGGCAAGCTTAACCACTGTGCCAGTCCATTTCTGCTCGGAGCCCAAAGAAAAGCCTAGACACGGCACAAGACTGGTAGTCACGGGTCTGCGTGAACCAGGAGTTTGGCTGGGCGAGGCACAGGGGGAGCTTGTTGGACAACTTTCTCAGCTCATTTTCCCTTTTGCAGAGGTGCGGCCCTTCAACGTTTACTTAACCATCAACGGGGTCAGGTGTGACTTGGAAACCATCGCAGAGAGCATACGGGGCGTAGCCGTCTCTCGTTTTGCATTCTCTTTCGATGAGAATGGTGATAAGAAACTAAAGATCCACGGCAAGATCAGGTTGACTAGACTCAAGGGAATCCGGGCAGAAACGGAAGAAGCGTATAACGAGATTGTTGGCCAGGATCAAGGTCGAGAGTTTTTTGCGTTCTTGACAAATCCGCAGAACAAGTTCGCGATCCCAAATGTGGAGTACGTGGGGCGGGAAGGTTGGCTGCTCTCCTTTGAGGCGTCTCGCGATTTGGCTTCACTGGGCCGCCTGGCCTTGGACGATAGTGCAATCGCTAGCCCAGGCAAGTTCCACGGTGAGATAGACGAATTCTTTCTGAGAGGTGTTAACTTAGAGCCGATTCAAGATGTATTCAGCAGGACTGCTGATTATCGAGATTTCGTTAGTCGGCATGTCGGTGTACGGATATTCAGAGATGGCTTTGGAATCCGTCCATATGGACTCGAGGGGAATGACTGGCTGAATCTGGGAGGTGCTCAAACATCGGGTCGTTCGTTCTACGCACCTCGCCCCCAAAATGTGATTGGCTATGTAGCGTTAACCGCCAGTGAGAACACTCGACTAGAAGAAAAGACCGACCGCGAAGGCTTTGTCAACACCCCCTACTCCCGTAACTTCTTTCTCATGATGGACACGTTCGTGGAGATTGTTGCTGTGTTCTTCAATAACCTACGCCGCAGTTACAACGAGTATAGAAAGCAGTGTGCCGAGAAGTCACCAGAATTCCTATCTGCTCCCACGTTTTTCAGGCAGATAGGCAAGATGTCCACAGTTGTCCAACCCATAGAGGGGCGAGTTAATAGCCTTGATACCGGTCTTGATGAACTGACGGGATCAATCCACAGCATTTCTCAACGAGCAGAACGCTCACCTCTACTAGCCTCAGAAGATGAACGCGAACTGTCTCCCATCTTGAGTGATGCAGGTGCGAAACTAGCCGAGGCTCGCCATCTCATTGATGAGCTGCGACCACTAGTGCACAGACTGAAGCGCCTCCAACCGGCAGCGCTTTCGTTGGAGGCGAGATTTGAGATTCTTCAAGACCAGCTAGCACAGTTTTCTGAGTTGGCCGGCCTGGGTTTGACAGCAGAAGCGCTTTCACACGAAATCCATACAGTGGCCGATAGGCTTGCCGAGAGGACAAAAGCGCTTAACGACCGTTTGCGAAGACGTCAGTCTGTAGATGCGGAAATAATCGCGTACACGGAGGATGTCTACAGTGCCATTTCAACTCTGAGGAAGCAATTGAGTCACTTGGCTCCGTCATTGAGATACGTCAGAGAGCGCAAAGACAGGATAGGCCTGCGTGAGTTCTTTGTAGAGATGCGGGAGTATTATGCAGGCCGTTTCAAGCGGTTTGGGATTCAGTTTGACCTAGACGAACCGTTTGATGACTTCACGATTATCATCAACAAGGGTAAGCTAACACAAATCGTTGACAACCTTATTCTGAATTCTGAATACTGGCTGCGTGAGGCCACCCGCCGGCGAGACATTACAGATCCCAAGATTGCGGTCAGATCGAAACGACCACTTGTGGAGATCTATGACAACGGAATGGGCGTTGATCCATCAGTTGAATTCTCCATGTTCCAACCTTTCGTCACGACAAAGCCGAAGAATATGGGGCGTGGACTAGGGCTGTTTATCGTTCGAGAACTGCTAGATTCCAGCGGCTGTAGGATTTCGCTCTTGCCCGATCGCAACAGCTTCGGCAGGCGGTACACCTTCCAGATCGACTTTGCGGGAGTTGTAGATGGGCAATAAAGGAGGTCTCCGACTGGCAAGACAAGCCGTGAGTGAGCTTCTGAAAGTCCGTGGGGTTACCGAGGTTGTGTATGTTGATGACGTGTTTCAAAAGAGGCACGAAATCGGTAAGGTGATTGGCTGGTTTGCTAATGCCTATCGCAAGGCACCTGATGAGACCCAAGCCCTGATGCCCGAAACTCCTTTTGATGCCGAAGACAACGTGTGGCGTCAAGAATTGCGCAGGCGCTGGGTTGGCCTAGGCACTGAGGAGCAGACGACGAAAGCCATTGAACTCTCAAGAATACTTGGTACGCCCCTCGCAGAAGATACGGTGGCTGCCCAGAAACTGGCAAGCGTGTTCCCTCGAAAACTGACGCCGTCTGAACTCTCTCCATCGGAATGGGAAGACAGAAAAGGCGAAATATTGGCCAGAGCATCCGATGAATCCAGAGTTCTCTGCCTGTTTGATCAGGATCTGAGCGAAGCTGAGGGGTTCGCAAGTGATGGGCCGAGAAGTGGTATTGGTCTGCTCAGAGATGCGACAGAAAACTATGCTGACATCAACATAATATGTGGACTGTTGACTCACACGATTAGTTCCCTGGAGGGTGAGGAACAAGTCTGGAGACAGCTGGCCAATGAGAACCAGCTAAGTCTGAGTCGGTTCTTACCCCTTGCCAAGCTCCGACTGGATGATAAACGCCCCTGGTTGTTCGCCGATGGCATCAAGAAGACGATGCTCAATGCATACTGCGAGGAGCTCAAAAGCACCGCGATTGATATCTTGAAGCAAGCACAAGCGGACGCAGTCCAAAGACTGTCGGACTTGAATGTGTATGAATTTGATCATATTATCTTGCAGTCCTCACATTCCGAAGGAGCGTGGGAGGCCGATACGTTAATGCGTGTCTTCCACATTTTTCAACAAGATGCGATGAGGAAACTCATGCTGGATCCCACCATATCCGGCTCCTTTAACGAAACTGTGCAGAACACCAGGGCTATAAGTGCAGTTAGAACGACTGACGCTGAAGCCAGTGGTCCCTCTTACCCTCAGGTGTGGAGCATAAGGAACCGAGAGCTATATGAGGAACGCGGCTTGACTGTACATTCACCCCTGCAAGTGGGTGATCTGTTTGAGTTGACTACTGATGACGAGCAGCCTGGGACCTACATTCTGCTAGCGCAGCCATGCGATTTGATGGTAAGGAAAGATGGCTTGCGTAGCAACGATGAGCTTCTTGTTACTCTGGTTCCAGTTGAACGTAGAATCACCTACGAAGTGTGGCAAAAGAAGCCCGCAAACTATTGGCGTACTCATGCTGCCGTGCCGTATTTCTATCCCGATTCTAACAATATGGCGGTGCTTGCGTTTGCCGAAACCTGCTGGGTTAGCGTTAACGTTCTGGACTTGGCCGTCCTCGACGACGAGGGTATCTGCAAGCTGGATCTCAATCAGGAAATGGCGGCACTACCGCCTCAACTCACCTCTAGTTGGAGAAGGCGCATCGAGGATCTTGCTGAGAGATTCAGGAAACATGGATCTCGCTTGGATGAGTTTGGCGGTCATATTGACACCATAGAAGATGAGAAAGCCAGGAGAGGGATTTGGCAATCGGTGATGCCTAGGATGTGGTCGACCGAGTTTGGCTTCCCTCTTGAGCCCTACTCGGAAGGAGTGTTCGATTTTGGCTTGCGCCGAATTGGCCGTTACAGACGGCCTGGCGCCGATCGATTGTTGAAGGCCTATACGCGATACCTTTCGAGGGATGCCGAAGAGCATGACTTTGCGAGCCAGCTATGAACCACCCCGCCCGGACGCGGCCTCGCATAGCTAGATATGTGGTGATCTGGGCACCAATGAAGTGTCTTACTCCGAGGCCAACGGTATCAGCCTCGTCTTTAGGTTTTGGCCAGTGTCTCGCACGGTCAGCCAAGATAGACGGCGGAAGGCGGACATGGAGAGCATGACGACACCGGCGCTGCTGCGTGTCATCGGGTATCTGCAGGCGATGCAGGGAAGATACCATATTCCCCGCCTTCCAGACTTCGGCGGTGTCACCCCCCACGTGAAGGACACCATTCTTTGACACCAGGTGGAAACCCCTCCTGTGGCGCATCCGCGCCAGAAGCCGTAAGCTCGGTCCAGGCCCTCCACGGCCTGTGAGTCGAGCTTCACCGCGACAATGTCCCTTGGATGGCAAATCTGCTGATTCGGGTAGCACCGCACCGGTTCTATTCTGCTCCCGGAGTCCATGGCCACAGGATGCTGGAGGTGCACTAGCTTCTCGCTAGTGAGGATCAGCGGCGCAGCACGGGTGGGCACGGTGTGCGGCAGCGAGGGTCCGTGCCAGCGGAACATGCACGTCCCTTGGAGGAGGTGCCAGAAGATGGCCCACGACCAGCGAGACTGCAGTTGGTCAACGATCTCCCAGCGTGTCAGGCAGACGTGTCTGATACATGGAAGCGGCGACCCTGAGGGGCTCAGACGATGATCGCAGGGTGATGGTGCAGATGGCGGTCAGCGCCGCTGGATCACCCTGAGCATGGCGCAGGACTGCGGGAAGCACTGATGCAGTGGCGAATGCAACGAGAATGCCTTGGTTCGGAGGTGCGCTGCACCTGTCTGCAAAGCCTCCCCGCCGGTGGAGCGTGAGTTTGACTTGGGGAGTTCGTTCTGCTATATTTGCCTAATAGAACCATTACCAAGCTTGCCGTGCCTGGGGGCATAGCTCAGCCGGGAGAGCGCATCAATCGCACTGATGAGGTCGGGGGTTCGAATCCCCCTGCCTCCACTGGCGGGTGAATAGGGTAAAGGCAACGATCAGGAGTAGTAGGCCATCCCCGCAGAGAGCCGGGTAGAGAAATGGGGTGGGAGCCTGGCATGGCGTGCTGGGGAACGCGCGAAGGCCGAACTCGCCTGGGAGCCGCAGCGGCGAAACGTGGGCCAAGGCAACCCGCGCGGTAGTCGATGCCGGGTGGCGACCGTTAGCGAGCCCGAGAGCGGATAGCGAACATGGGGCTGTGGCGCAGCTGGGAGCGCGCCTCAATGGCATTGAGGAGGTCAGGGGTTCGAATCCCCTCAGCTCCACTGTTGTCATTCTGGCCCTCTGGCTAGGGTGACCTATCAAGCAGGGTGGTACCGCGGAGAAACCCTTCGTCCCTGAGGCGAGGGGTTTTCTACTTATACTCTCCCGGAGCTATGGCAGCTGATAGAGGAGGTGCAAGGTGAGCAGGCCATACATACCCCAAGAGGTCGAGCCCAAGTGGCAGAAGTATTGGGAGAGCGAGAAGCTATACTATGCCAGCGACGGCGACGAGCGACCGAAGTTCTACGCGCTGGTGATGTTCCCCTATCCCTCGGGCGACCTCCACATGGGTCACATGCGGAACTACGCCATTGGGGATCTCATCGCTCGCTTCAAGAGAATGCGTGGGTTCAACGTCATGAATCCTATGGGCTGGGACGCCTTCGGCCTGCCGGCCGAGAACGCGGCGCTGCAAGCGGATATCCATCCTAAGGTCTGGACGGAGCAGAACATCGCGGCCATGAAGAGCCAGCTGTACAAGATGGGTATCTGCTACGACTGGGGGAGAGAGGTCACCTCCTGCCTGCCCGACTACTACAGATGGACTCAATGGATCTTCCTCCAGTTGTATGAGCGAGGTCTGGCGTACAAAGCACAGGCCCCTGCCAACTGGTGTCCCTCCTGCAAGACTGTGCTGGCCAATGAGCAGGTTATCGAGGGGGGGCGTTGTGAACGTTGCGGCGCCTTGGTGACCAAGAAGGATCTGGAGCAATGGTTCTTCAAGATCACCGATTATGCCGACGAACTGCTGGAGGACTTGTCCCTGCTGGAGAACTGGCCCGAGCGAGTCCGCGTGATGCAGGAGAACTGGATCGGCAGGAGCCACGGTGTAGAGTTCCGGCTGGGCATCGACGGTCACCACGACCAGATCGGAGCCTTCACCACCCGCATCGACACTGTGTACGGCATGACCTTCGTGGTGCTGGCCCCGGAGCATCCGCTGCTGAAGAAGCTGACTACACCGGAGCACCGAGCGGAGGTCGAGGCCTACGTGGAGAAGGCTCGGCAGGCCTCGGAGATCGACCGTCTGTCTACCGAGATGGAGAAGGAGGGCGTGTTCATCGGCAGCTATGCCATCAACCCCATGAACGGGGAGCGGATGCCCATCTACATCGCCGACTACGTGTTGATGACCTATGGCACGGGGGCGATCATGGGCGTGCCGGCGCATGACTACCGGGATTTCGCGTTTGCCAAGCGGCAGGGATTGGCCATCCCCGTGGTCATCGCTCCGCCGGGCTGGGCTGGGAAGGAGCTGGAGGAGGCCTACCTCGAAGAAGGGACCATGGTCAACTCCGGGCCCTTCGATGGGCTGCCGTCGCCCGAGGGTATCGAACGCATAACTGACTACATGGAGGAGCATGGCATAGGCGAGCGAAAGGTCTACTATCGCTTGCGAGACTGGCTCATCTCGCGGCAGCGGTACTGGGGGGCGCCTATCCCCATCGTGTACTGCGAGAAGTGCGGGACCGTGCCGGTCAGGGAGGACGACCTGCCAGTCCTCTTGCCTATGGGGGTCGATTTCCACCCCACGGGGACAGGCGAGTCGCCACTGGCGACAGTCCCAGAGTTCGTGCAGGCTGTCTGCCCACGGTGTGGCGGTGCCGCTCGCCGTGAGACGGACACCATGGACACCTTCGTCTGCTCGTCGTGGTACTACTTCCGATACACCGACCCTCACAATGAGGAGGATCCCTGGACGAAGGAGAAGGCGGATGCCTGGCTGCCGGTGGACCAGTATACGGGAGGTGTGGAGCACGCCATCCTGCACCTGATGTACTCGCGCTTCTTCACCAAGGTCTTCCGGGATCTGGGGCTGACCAGCATCGATGAGCCCTTTGCTCGTCTGTTCACTCAGGGCATGATCACCAAGTTGAACCCCAGGACCGAAAAGGTGGAGAAGATGTCGAAGTCCAAGGGCAACGTCGTGCCTATAGATCAGATGGTGGATACCTACGGCGCTGATA
>Ga0315274_10013356_pt1 | contig 11693 bp, 11 predicted proteins | sample YL17G02_20_MG_FD_203700 | JGI IMG/M metagenome (GOLD analysis project Ga0315274, IMG submission 203700) | Sediment microbial communities from Yellowstone Lake, YNP, Wyoming, USA - YL17G02_20 | ecosystem: Environmental > Aquatic > Freshwater > Lake > Sediment | place: USA: Wyoming | collected...
ATAGTCTTGTCTCTCCCATGGTCTTGACGTCTAAGGCCTTGACCTTGGCCACGATTGGGAAGTCCCTCACAACTTTTCCGAGCGCCAAACAATAATGTGGAGGCAAGTCTCGGGCGATCGATCTTAGTTTCCGCGTCCACTCTGGCTGCTCTTGAGACAACATCCAAGTCATGCTCAGGGGGGCTGGCGTGTTGGCTGTTTCCAGCTTCTAGAGGTGGGTTAGCTCCGACCCTCGAAAGTACTTCCGAAAGCCGCTCTACGCACAAGCCTGCCAGGCTAGGGCAACCCCGCACGTGCCTATAGCGTTCAATGAATCTATGTCGCGGGTTATTTTTGTCTTTTGCGCTATATGAATGTGCCTTTTGTTGGCAACTCTCTGAACGGGTGGACTTATACCCAAAAGGATTCAAATCCATTACAACGGCGTATGACCCTTACAAATTCTCTCCATGAAATTCCGCAGGTCAAATTCCACGGCTCGTAACGATTCATTTTGGATTCCGGCTAAAAATCGAGGAAAACGAAGTCTGTGAGTTGCAGAAGCGCTTTTATGAGGTTGTTGTAAAAGTAGTTAGCTATTGTTAGAAACAGATTCGGAGTTGATATTAAAAATTAATAAAACCTTGAGCATTTAGAGACCAGATATTTAATGGAACCTAGAAAGTGTTGTGAGCGTTATGTTTCATTTCTTAAACAGGTAAGGGCTAAAAACAAACCTCAAGGAATCAAACATGAAATCCGCGACTATAAAAAAAGAATGAGAATAATACCTACGGCAGTTACATTCATAATTGTTTTCTCTCTTATTGCGACGCTCTCATATTACATTGTGAGTTATTACTACGGGAACTCAAAACCAACTAACGAAACTAACGGTCCCTCAGAAAATAACTTGCCTAGGGCAGCTTTAATTGACGCGTTGTGTAGCAACTATCCGAACGAAGAGTTTACAAAATCTCTTAACAAAACTTTGCAGGACAGTGGTTTTAAAGTTGATATTTATCAAGGAGCCCAAGTGACTGTAGATTTTTTGAAGAATCTAAAAAGTGGATACAAGTTAATCATTCTTCGAATGCATAGCGCTTTATCAACCAATAATGAGCTCTACTTCTTTACCGCAGAACCTTACTCGGTAGGAAAGTATACACAAGAGCAATATTTTCAGTTAGTAAAGGAGGCTTATGCTAGAGAAGATTCGCCACCTGTCTTTGCCGTGAATTGGGGTTTCATAAAAAGGTGTATGACAGAAAAATTCAACGGCACACTCGTTATTGCAATGGGATGCGAAGGGGCATGCGATCCACATGCAATCAAAGAAATTCTTGACCAAGGAGCCACTGGATATGTCTCTTGGACTGGGCCCGTCTCATTGTCCCACTCGGATAAAGCCACATTGTTTCTTGTCCGAACATTGTATCTGGAGAAACTGTTGATAGCAGAAGCGGTTGAGAAGACTAATGATCAAATAGGCAAAGACCCAGACTTTCATTCAACTCTAGAATACCACTTGTCATAATTGCTGTTATGAATTATGGAAACAAATCGTATGTTACTTGTGACATCGCAAAGGCGCATCTGAAAGCGTAGTTTAAGCTAACCAGTAATATGAACAATGTTGCTAAAACTTTAACTATTGATCCCCTCCTAGCGCCGAAGAATTTTTGGATTGTGTTGTTTACATAAATCAAGCCAAACGTTTCAAAGATAGGCAAAGGAACGTTGAACAAGATGCGACTTTTTATTCCCCACCCAAGGGTTAAAACAAAGAATATGCTGGAGGCTATAAGCCAAGAGGTAAGATAACGGTTTACGGGCTTATCATCAAGAACTATAATGCAACCCCCCAAAAATGCTAATAGCAGTGCTAATGGGTTCACAAAAAAACCATACATTGTATGGAAGAATGTGTAAAGAGCGTCATTCCAGAAAGAGCCTGATGAATTAACCGAAACTGTGTTCTGAGCTACTTTCAATGTTTCAATTTCTCCAACCGGCCATCCTAAGGCATAATTTCTTAATCCACCAACTAGAACGTTAACCAGTAAAATTAAAACCAGAAGCCGAATCTCTAAAGAATAATTTCCAGTCTTTCGCATCAAGAGCGTGAGAAACAAGTATACAAGCAGAATCCCCATGGTCATTCCCCAAGTTCCAGCGTGGGTGAAAAGCAAAGAAATCGAAGTTAGCAGCGCAACTACCAGGCGCAAACGTGATCTTTTTCTTAGAGAACCGAAGAAAAAGCCCATGAATAGGTATGATTCAATGATCGCCATCCAATTCGACAGGAATCCCGCATACATTCCAACCGTAATATGAAAAGAAGAGAGAGATAAGAAAGCAGCGAGGGAGGGAACCCAACCTGAATGGTTTGCTTCTCGCATAAAAAAATACACTGCTAGAACCACAGCTGGAGCCAGGATTAAAGGACAAAACTGGGCGACTGACAAAGCAGAGAAGCCGCTTACGTATTTCACAAAGTACATGACAAGCAAACTTAACGGACGATCAGGATGTTCGAAAAAAGCTCTTGTAAATACGCCGAAAACATCTTTGTTTTCTAGCTTTAATAACCAATCTTCGTATAGCGGGATGTCTACCCCTATTGGGCGCATATTCATATTTAATCCAGGCAAGTAGGGGTAAAGAGCTACTAGAAAGGAGAAGACAACCGAACATATGAGTAGCAGTGAAAAGTAGGGTTTTGTAAGGCATACATCGTTCGAAAGCCTCCCAGGTTGCGTAAGAAAGATAAAGAATTTCTTCAACGGAGCGCGCGTGCTTAAGAGTTTAGTGACCCATGAAAACAAGAACAAAACAGTAAACAATGGTGCAAGAGAGCCTGTGAAGAGAAAGATTTTCGTTTCCAAATCCACTATGAACCTGCAACTTCCCCCTTCACTTGGTTTAAAAAAGAATGGAAAAATGAACCAACACAGAAGTGATAAGACTTCTATGACTATTAAGATCAACACTAGGTAAATAAAAACAGTGGAAACAGTTTTTCGGCCACTCATGCCTGGAAAAGGTTCATGATTGGTTAACAGCCATATCGAGATGATGAAGCTTGCGAGTATTATTAATGCATCTACTATTTGCAGAAAAGCAAAGTAACCCCCAACAACAGATGTGATAAGCAGTAATGAAGGCAACAACTTCCGTGAAAACTTTGCAGGTATGTAACACATCGTTATGAAGCTTAGTGTATAAACTATAATACGATCGATTGAAGCATTTATGAACTCGAAGTAAAGACCAATATTGTCTCCAATGGTTAAATTGATAAGTACATTGGTTAAGTACGTTGCTGCTAAAAAGAAGTACAAAGCAGCTAGAAACAAATAGAAATTAACTCCAATTCTCTGTATCTTCAAGGAGGTTTGAGTTTTTTCTTTTCTTGACACTTCAGCATCACTGTCAGTACACTGAATCTTGCTTGTGTTTTGTTCCACTTCTTTTTGATAGTTAAGGAAAGCTTTGAATCGAATTCAGAATTCAACTCTATTATTCGGAGTCTGTTTCTGAGAGAACAAAAGAATTAAAATATGACTGTGGAAAAAGTGGTTTAGCAGGTGAAGTCATGCGGAAGGGCATAGTGTATCTTGGTGTCTTGGTCTTCTTACTTGTGCCTTTAATCGTGTCCAAAGTGAAGGCAGATGGGTACGAGGTCACTCCTGTAGGAGGAGTTCTAGAGCCGACAAACATAGTAATGCTGTTGTCACAGGCCGTAATTCTAGGCGGTATTATTTTCGGATCCATTGCCATATTTGCATTTATTCGTTCTCGAAAGACATGTGCAATAGAAGCTGAGACAAACGAGCTTGAAAGTGACAACGAGTCTTCGCAATCTTAATGTGACGTTGCTAAACCTTGGCTTGGTTGCAAGGCTTTTCTTCTTTATCTCGAATTTTCAGCTATGTTAAAGCATGGAGGCAGTCATCATTGTAAGATCTGCCCATGCAGTGATTCCGAGACTTAAAGAAGCAGTGTGCAGATCATTGCAGGCAGGGCTTATGAGAAAAATCAGCCAACCTAGCGTTGCTCTTTAAGATCTGACTTTGATACGACTTGCGTTTCTTTATTTATCGTTTTTGTTCAGAGCTCTGTGCTTCATTCTTAATCCGAACCGAAATGGTCAACAAAGCTTTAGCTTCCATGCATTCTGCTATTATGTGAAAGGCTAAGGGTTGCGAGAGTGTGGATTTGAACGTAAATATGCAGTTTTGCAGGACTGAATTAGTAGGGATCAAAAAGAGAGCTCTTCGACGAGGAATTTGGTACAGAATTTTGTCGAGAACTGAAAGAATTCTTATGGACTTAACCATAAGAGTCGTAGATGTGGTTAGGGGATTTCGCCTCGCCAAGCTTCTGAATTCGATAATAACAAAGTTGTGTGATGCTATGGAAAGTAATGTCAAACGTTTAATGAGTACGGAAGGAAAGGAACGTGCCCGACGAATCAGCGAAATCGGCAAGAAAATCGGGTGCAAATCAGCTAGGAATTGGGCATCAGATCGAGGATTTATACTATTCCTAGTTATAGCATACATAGACAATCCACGAGTATTCAATACCTTACCGTAAAAGACAAGCAAACTGGCAGTCACTCTTGGCGAATATAGTTCGATCGATCCCACTCAAGTAACACTTTACTTTGAGGCGTTAAGAGAAGTCAAGTAATGCCTATCTGTTATAAGAGTCCTGAGAAGTTGGCAATGGAAACGGTTCAAAATGATTCGGGTCATCAAGTGTATCTGATCTGGTGGACTAATGGAAATAGATGGCACGGGCAGCCTACAGTGTCCTCTGTTTTCGAAGGGGTCTATGAAAGTGGCAGAATAGCTGTTTACACGTATGACCTGACTGTTTGTCGGAACGCTTCTGACTATGAAGATCTGAGAAGCATTAGATTTTGAACGGTCTTTTGCTGGAATGTACGTGCTGAAAGCAAACGGCAGTATGGCCTGAAGCATGTCTGAGGATTCTCCTAAGAAGATTCTTGCGAAAATCAAAGGATACGTTATGGAGAATTGGGGCGCTCCCTACATCTTAGGGTTTATGCTGCTCCTAATGGTTGCAGCAGCTTTGTTGGCGATTGGTTCAGGCTTCTTGGCTAATGAGGTAGCCGTCTACTCGTACTACGCCTTAGTTGTTGGAGTCGTTTTGCAGCTTGTTTGCTTTCTGAAATATGGCGAAAGAAGTGGTAACAAGGATTAATGAGTAGGGTTGAGCTCTCGTTTGTTATGCCAGCCTACAATGAAGTAGCCTCTATTGAGAGTGCCCTTGACACGCTGGACCGTGTTGCGAAGGACACGGGATTGAACTATGAAATTGTTGTGGTGGACGACGGCAGCATGGACAGCACTCGTTTGAAGGCAATCAATTATGCCAACAAAAACGGTCACGTGAGAGTTATTGGCTATAATAGAAATGTGGGGAAGGGATACGCTGTAAAGACTGGCTTTATGAAGGCTACTGGCGACGCGGTGGTTTTTGTGGACAGCGACAGGGAAATAGACTTGGAAAGGATTTCAAGGTATGTTGAGGCTTTGCAGCATGGGGACATCGTTATCGCTTCCAAGTGGCATCCAGAATCCGTTGTGGAGATTCCTTTGATACGTAGGGTTCTCAGTTACGGCTTTAACGTGTTGGTTAGATTGATGACGGGTGTAAAGTTGAGGGACACTCAAACAGGGCTTAAGGCAGTCAAGAAAAGTGTCTTTAAAGATATTTTTCCAACATTGGCTGTTAAACGATACGCCTTTGATGTCGAGTTATTAGCCGTGGCCAACCTTTACGGTTTGAAAGTTGTGGAGATGCCGATAAACATCAAGATGAGGAGTTTGTTCAACCTCAGAGATGTGTGGAGAATGTTCTTGGATTTGCTTGGAATAACGTATAGGTTGAGAGTAATTCGATGGTATCAGCGGGGTTCTTGCACAAACAGATCGTTCAAAATAATTGTTGATTGGACTAAGCGTTATGGAAACGCTTAAAATATTATGGTTTAATTGGCGTTGTTGGCTAAATCCAGCTATGGGTGGGGCTGAAGTTTTCACACGTGAAAATGCGGTGAGGTGGGTTAAGGCTGGGCATGAGGTTACGTTGTTTACTTCCGAGTTTAAGGGATGCAAGAAAGATGAAATTGTGGATGGAGTTAGAATTGTGAGGGACGGTGGGAAGTATTCTGTCTATTGGAAGGCTAAAGAGTATTATGTAAAACGGTTTTCGAAAGAGAATCACGATGTTGTGATAGATGAAATCAATACGAGACCTTTTCTTACGCCGAAGTTTGTGAATAATGGAGAGAGAATAGTCGCTTTGATCTATCAGTTAGCTAGAGAATACTGGTTCTATGAAACTCCCTTCCCCATAAGTTACATCGGATATTATTATCTTGAAAAAAGATGGTTAAAGAATTATGTTGATATTCCCACCGTCACTATTTCGGAAAGCACGAAGCAGGACTTGATTAATTTGGGGTTTAAGGAAGTTTTTATTGTCCCTGTAGGTGTAAATTTTAAGCCTTTAAATAAGGTTCCTGAGAAGGAAATATTCCCGGTCATTGCATATGTTGGAAGGCTGAAGAGGGCAAAGAGACCTGACCATACTATTAAGGCTTTTAAGATTGTCAAGGAGAAGATTCCAGAGGCTGAACTCTGGATCATCGGAGATGGATATTTCAAGAAGGAAATAGAGAGGATTGCCTGCAAAGGGGTGAAGTTTTTCAGTAATCTTTCGAATGAAGAGAGGAGGGAGTTAGTGAAGAGGGCTTGGGTTTTGGTTAACCCTAGTGTTAGAGAGGGTTTTGGGTTAAATGTTATTGAGGCTAATGCATTAGGTGTCCCATGTGTTGCATATGATGTTGGTGGGTTGAGGGATTCAATTCAAGTTGGTGAAACTGGCTTACTCGTCAAGTCTGGGGTTGTTCAGGCTTTGGCTGAAGGGCTTTTCAAGGTCTTGGAAGACGGAGAGTTGAAAGGGAAGCTCTCTGAGACTGCATTGGAGTACTCGAGGAATTTTAGCTGGGATAGAGCGGCTGGAGATTTCATGAGAGTTGCTAAGAAAGTGGTTTGTGAATGAAAGTTTTAGCCTGCTTTTCGGATAGTAGAAGACGTCCAAGTGGTTAAGTCATTTTTAGCTCGGATACGTACTTATATAGCATACGTCCATTATACTAGGAATTATTTCTTTAGATACTATGGAATGTCTAAGACGCTGAAAGGTATATTGTTCTTTAATTATAGAATGTTGAAATATTCGCTATCGAATTTGCCAGAAGAGCACGTCATAGAGGTTCATGGTTGTAGGCTGTCAACTATACCGAATGACAAAGGTATTTCAGCTGAATTATTGATTTTCAAAACTCATGAACCTCTTACTACTGAATTGTTGAAGAAAGAGTTGAAAAAGGGGATGGTATGCTTGGATGTAGGTTCCAACATTGGTTATTATGTTCTGCTTGAGCGTAAGATTGTTGGAAGTGAGGGGCGGGTTATAGCGGTCGAGCCTTCCCAATTGAATTTCTCTTATTTGAAAAAGAACGTACATCAGAATGGATTCAGTGACATAGAGGCATTCAAGTTTGCTTTTACTAGCTCTGATAGAGTAGTTCCTTTCTTGATGGATGCGCAATCAAATCTTTCCAGAGTAGTTAATGGGAATGTCTGTTCTTTAGAAGGGTTAGTTATGAAGGTGCCAGCAAGAAGTTTGGATTCCTTTACAGCACAATACCGTTTTGACAAACTTGACTTCTTGAGGATGGATATTGAAGGACACGAAGTGCACGTGTTTAGTGGAGGACTGTGCACAATTGAAAGGTTTAGGCCTATTCTTCTTATAGAGGTCCACAAATCTCTGATTGGTCTGAAGGGCACAGTCGATTTCTTGCAGAGTTTGAAAAACCTTGGGTACAATGTTAAGTATTACATTCCTAGAGAACTTGATATGCCTTTTATAGGAAGTATGAAAGATGTTCAGGAAATTGACGTCGCCCAACTCATTGAAAAACTAGCTGAAGGTTTGCTGCCAGGCTGCTTTCATCTGTTACTTGTGAATACCGCGTAAGGACTGTTTAAACATTGAGCAGTACGCCCCTAGTCTCTATTGTGATACCTACCAAAAACTCGGAGGCAAGATTAGAAAACTGCCTGAGTTCAATTAAGGGGCAGACTTATTCAAATATCGAAATAATAGTAGTTGACAATTGTTCAACGGATAAAACACGTGAGATAGCTGAGCAATTTGGAGCAAGAGTGTATTCAATGGGGCCAGAACGTGCTTCTCAAGTTAATTTTGGTGTCAAGAATGCTAAAGGAAAGTATGTGTACAGGGTCGATTCAGATTTTGTCCTTGAACCTTTGGTTGTTGAGGAAGCCATGGGTAAATGTGAAGATAAAGGTTGTGATGCGATTGCTATTCATAACACATCTGATCCAAGCGTTAGTTTTTGGTCAAAGGTTAGAAAACTTGAAAGAGACTGCTATAAGGATGATGAACTCAATATTGGGGCAAGATTCATGAGGAAGGAAGTGTTCGAATCTGTTGGAGGATTTGATGAGGCTCTTGTTGCTGCCGAGGATTATGACCTACATAATAAGCTTCTGGAAAAGGGATTTAAAATTGGGCGAATTAGAGCGCAAGAAATTCATATAGGAGAGCCGAAAACCCTAGGGGAAATCGTTAGAAAACACTATTATTATGGTAAGACTATTCAGAATTATATTAAGAAAAATCCACAGAGGTCAAAAAGACAATTAAGCCCTGCAAGACTAGGTTACTTCAACCACAGGTCTCAATTCGTGAAGAACCCGACATTAGCTGCGGGTTTCATTATCTATCAATTTGTTAGATATTTTTCAACCACAATTGGATTTTTGACCGTAAAACTCGAAAAAAGGAATATACTTAAAGACCCGTGATAATGGGACAATGATTGACAGTCGAAGGTCCATCAAGCTCATACTTATGAATAAGAGGTAACGGTTATCGCTGAAATAAGAATTCCATTAGTATGCTACTCAAATCGATTATCTTGATTTAGTGGATTCTACCAAGTGGCATGAAATTTGAAAATGTTATTGATAGATAATGGGTTCACTGCGAAAATGAGTGGAGGCGACTATCACATAATAAAGGTTGCTCAACAGTGGTCTAAAACAAACGATGTGTGCTTCTTAGTACCTAGGTTAGGGTATGATTACGTTTGTAATCTCCTAGTTGGTAAAGTCTTTGTATATAATACTCCACTTGAAAACCACGCCGCTGGAATTATCAAAACTATTATTCTGTACATTGTACGCACATGGACAGCATTGTTATTTGATGCAGAGGGACAATTTGACGTCATCTTGGCGTCTTCCCATTACCCTTACGATGTCATCCCCGCTATATTTCTAAAGCTCAGGTTTCCTCGTTCTAAATTCGTGGCATACTTCCACAGCTTAGATATCCCGTACCGTGATGCAGGCCTTTCGAGGATTATATCGATAATAGGCAACTATCTTGGAGCTCTCTTAGTTAAAACGAATGCTGATTTAGTATTCACAGGCAACAGGTATACCCAGAATTTTCTATTGTCTCTTGGCATAGAAAAAGGAAGGGTATTCTTAACCGATCAAGGAGTAGATGTTAGACATTTTACTTCGCAACCTAAGAAATTCTTCGATGGATGTTTCATAGGGAGACATGTAAAACACAAGGGTATCTACGATTTATTGAGAATCTGGGAGATCGTGCGTGAATCGAAACCAGACGCCAAGCTAGCGATATGCGGTCATGGAGAAGAAGCTTCTAAAATAGACGAGTTCTTGAGGAAAAAGAAATTGGAAGGTAACGTGCTTCTGTTAGGGTTCGTTCAAGAGAACGAAAAGTATGAGGTCCTTCGCAGTTCACGTATTTTCATATTCCCAAGCTATTTAGAAGGCTGGGGAATAGCCATTGCCGAGGCTATGGCTTGTGGCTTGCCTGTAGTTGCCTATAATCTGCCCGTGTACAAAGAGGTTTTTGAGGATAAATTAGTCACCATGCTCTTGGGAGATGTAGATGCGATGGCTGGACAGGTTATTTTCCTTCTAGAAAACCCTGAGGTTGCGAGGAGAATAGGAGAAGAAGGCAGGGAATTCATTAAGAGGTATGATTGGAACGGTGTGGCTGAGAGAGAGCTGATGGAGATACATGCCTTGGTTAACGGGCAGTCCCTAAAGAGATATTGAAAATCGAGCGGCCAGACATAGAGATAAAGGTTGATCCACTATTTATGTTGCTTAGCGATCTTTAATGCTGTGATATTATGGTGGTTGTTAGAACCGAAGAGGAGTTTTGGTGCCATATAGAGAGAGGCCATAAGCCGCATCTAATGAAAAGTCAGAAGGTGATCTGACTGTGAAAGGTTTGAAAGTCTCGATTAAGAAGGACAAACTTGAAACTATTTTGTTTGTTCTCTTACTTATGGCTTTCTTCGCGTTTGTATACAGAGATTTTAATCCTAAACCCTTCGACATGTGTGATAGTGTGCCTTTCCGTTCTTCCTTTGAAGAGACACGCAAAACTTTCTTCTCTTCATGGGGAGACGTACTAGAGGGTGGCACAGGTGCCCCTCAATCAGTAGATGCTTTTACTCTCTTCGAAGGGTTTTTAACCTTCATTCTTAAAGATCCCGGGCTAGCTCAGAAGGTCTACTGGTACTCTCTACTACCGCTCTCATACATAACCATGTACATCTTCATCAGGAAGATAATAAGCACAAGATATGTAAGATTCCTAGCTTCCTTCATCTACGCTGTCAACCCATTCACAATAAACCAGTTTCTGACGGGGGGCCAACTGATTTTACCCTTCGTATTTTTACCCCTTGTTCTCCTTTTTCTGTTCAATATACTTGAGGAGGAAGCGGGGATGTCCGGGAACGTTTTCCGGCTGGTCCTCTGCGTTGGGCTGTCGACGATTTTACATATGCAATCTATCATATTCTTCTCCCCTTTTATGATAATAGCCTCCCTCGTTTTTATGACTACAAGGAAGGATAGAAGATACACACTCAGAATCCTCTTATCTCTTCTCATAACATTTGGCTCTAGTTTTATGTTTTTATTACCAACTAATTTCTTCTCTCCTTTGATTTACCTTTTGGGCTTTCAAGTTGGCCAACAATTTCCCTATGCCACAAGATTAGGGGTAGGGTTGACCTCCGAGGATATACTCAGAGGGATAAGAGGTAGTTTTCTCCGCCCAAGTAGCCCAGAAGACTTGGGTGTATCTTTGGTCGTGCTAGTTTTTCTCATCTTTTTCGCGTTTTTTGTAAGAAGCAAGAGAAGAGTGAAATACCTCACTAGCTTCCTGCTGATAGGAATCTTGTATGCCGGGTTTTGGGGATTGAGCGTGATGGAATTCACCTTCCCGCTTTTCTTATTGTTCCCTCCCCTGAATGTCATCGGAAGCCCCCAGAAGTTATGGCCTACTCTCGTACCGATATTCCCTCTAGTTCTGGCACTCTTAATCGATGAAGTAGAAGAAGTAGGGATCTTCCGTAAGATCTTCAAAGAACATCCCAGTCGCCGCCGCATTTTCATAATGTTCTTAGCTTCTCTTATCCTTATTCCCGCCTTCACCTATACCATTTATCCAAAATCATTTTCCCCAGAAAACCCCTGGGATATTTTTATACCACAAAAACACTTTTCAAAAGCTGAACTCCA
>Ga0315274_10013363_pt1 | contig 11691 bp, 12 predicted proteins | sample YL17G02_20_MG_FD_203700 | JGI IMG/M metagenome (GOLD analysis project Ga0315274, IMG submission 203700) | Sediment microbial communities from Yellowstone Lake, YNP, Wyoming, USA - YL17G02_20 | ecosystem: Environmental > Aquatic > Freshwater > Lake > Sediment | place: USA: Wyoming | collected...
AGAAGGGTGGGTAGCATTTGATTACCGCCCTACATTTTATAAATTAGATCCAAGAGGAAAATTTACAACACTAGATGGACAAAAATGTTCACCTACGTTTAAATACGATCCAAGTCATTTTGAGATCGATATAGATATGAACACTAGGGTATTGATTGATCTTTATAAAGAGACAGATTCAGTACCTAAATACCAAAATATTTTATTTCTTGATATTGAAATTAAAATAGGAGGTCAACTTACTAAAGAGTATGTTTGGTCTGCTCCTATGCCAGTTACTTCAATAGCAATGTATGATGATACAATGCAGAAGTATTATGTGTTTATTCTTGATGAGAATAATAAATTACAAGATATTATTAAAGATGATAGATGTGTATATAGATTTTCTAGTGAAAGGGATTTACTAAGTAAATTTGTAGATGTTTGGGCAGAATGTGATCCTACCATAGTAGCAGGATGGAATAGTGATTTTTTTGATATGCCTTATTTAATAAGACGTATTAAGAATCAATTGGGAGATAGAAAGGTAATGCAACTTTCACCTAGAAATATTGTACTTGAACGTCCTGATGATGAATATAAGCCTATTCAAATAGTTGGAGTAGCTTCTTTTGATTTATTACGTTTACATAAAAAATATATCCAAAAACAAGAGGATAGTTATTCATTAGATTTTATAGGACAAAAATATGGTGGGTTGGGTAAATTAAAATTTAATGGAAATTTAGATAGATTATTTGAAGAAGACATTCAGAAGTATATTGAATATAACATTAATGATGTAGAGATTTTAATACGAATAAATAAGAAACTACAATTTATTAAATTATCCATAATGATATGCCACTTAGGACATATAGGATATGATGATGTATACCAGTCAAGTAAAATAAATGAAGGAGCTATTTTAACATATCTAAAAAGACTAGATGTTGTTTCTCCTAATAAACCCACCACTATTAATCCTTTGTTAAAAGAAACCATATTTGAAAAGACAGCTGGTGGATTTTTAAAACCGCCAATTCCTGGTTTATATCCTTGGATATTTGACTTAGACTTGACAACTATGTATCCTTCTATAATGAGAACGCTGAATATGGGAGGAGATACTTTAATTGGAAGAATAGTATTACAAAATCAAAGAGATTGTTGGTGGTCATATAGAGAAATAAAAGCATTACCTGAAGATGAAAAATTAATATTAGAAAATAAGAATGGACAAATAACTGATATAACAGCTAAAGATCTGGTTAAATTTATTGATGACAATAAAGTATATGTTTCAGCTAATGGAGCGTTATATAATGGATCAAAAAAGAGTATTATATATGATGTATTAACTGATTGGTTCGATAAAAGAGTTGAATACAAAAAGTTAATGAATAAGGCTAAAAAAGAAAAGAACACAAATGATGAATTACTTTATAAAATATATCAATTAGCTATTAAAGTTTTATTAAACTCGATCTATGGTTGTATGGCACTTAATTCGTTTCGTTATGGAGATGGAAAAAAGATAATAGCTGGGTCTGTGACGTTAACTGGACAAAGAATTATTCAAGAATCTATTAAGACGATTAATGAATTGATGTCAAAAGAAATAGGAGAAGGTGATCAAGATTATGTTATCGCGTCTGATACAGATTCAATGTTTATCCAATCAGTTCCTGTTCTTAAAAAAAGAGACCCGAACATTGATATAAAAAATGACATTCATATGGTTGAACTTGTTCAATCACTTGCTAGAGAATATCAAGGTATAATAAATAAGTATTATAAAAAATTAGCTGTAGAGTGTTTTAATAATAATGAGTTTCATTATTTTGAAATTAAAATGGAAACTATTATCAAAGCAGGATATTGGTCTAAGAAGAGAAGATATGCTCAATACATTGTTAATGAAGAAGGTATACCTGTTGATAAGTTAGACTTTAAAGGACTTGAATTAATGAAGTCAAACTTTCCAGCTAAATTTAAAGAGTTCGGGAAACAAACAATTAAAAAGATAATATTAGGAGCTAGTAATGAAGAAGTAAATTCTGATATTCTTTCTTTTAAGGATAATTTAAAAGTTTTTGAAGTTAAAGAGATATCGAAACCCACTGGGGTAGAAGGATTAGGAAAATGGGTAAGTACAAAATCATCTAAAGGAGATATATTTAGTACATTTAGACTAGGGGCTCCAGCTCACGTTAAAGCTGCAGTAAGGTATAATGATTTAATTAAACATCTAGGGTTATCATCAGAATACGAAGGTATAAAAAACTTCGATAAAATATTTTGGTGTAATTTAAATCCCAATCCTTATAAGATTGAATCAATTGCATTTACAGGGTATAATGATCCTGCTGAAATAATTGGTTTTATAAAAGAATATGTAAGTAGAGAGGAGTTGTTTAATAGTACTTTTTTAGATAAACTAAAGACTTTATATAAAGATCTTGGGTGGGAATTTGTTCAATTTAATAAATACGCGTTGAAATTTTTTATTAATTAATTATGCATAGAGAAATATTACTTTCGTTTATTAAAAAATACTATTTGGATGGATTATGTAATAGTGTTAAGTGGAGTGTTACTGAAGATATAATTAGTGTTCGAGCACATACTTCTACTTCTGATTGCATTGGTGTTACTACGTTAAAAAATGATTCATACCTAGCACCATGTGAATTTGGTATCTTTGATACTGGTCAATTGATTTCTATGATTTCAATTTTAGATGATATCATTACTATAAAAATTGATGGTAATAAATTTTTAGCTACTGATAACAAATATAACTTACAATACCAGTTAGCAGATTTAAGCTTAATTAAACCAACACGTAAAATTCAACAACCGAATTATAGTTTTGATTTTCAAATTGAACATGATTTTATTAATAGTTTTATAGAAGCTAAAGGAGCTTTAGATAAATTAATTAGTAGAGTGACATTTCAATCTGATTCAAGTGGCGTAGTAAAAATGTTATTTGGAGATAAGAGTTCACTATCACACAAAATAACTCTTACATATCCAGTTATAACTGCTCATAAGTTATCTGAAATTCCATTTTCATCAAATACGTTGAAAACAATACTTTATGCAAATAAGAATTTCGATTCTGCAAAGATAGAAATTAGTGAAGAAGGATTAGCAAAAATATATATAGATCATGGGGAAGTAAAATGTGAATATTTTGTTGTGAGATCTAATGATGAATAAATTATGAATATTTATTACTATAATATGCTTATATATTATATACATAAATTGATACATGGATTTCACAAATATAGAACACTTAGCAGCTTTAGCTGCAATTTTAACCACTGCTGCTGCTGGTGTCGTTTTTGTATGGAAAAAAGGCATAATTCCATTATATCAGTACATGCGTAAACTTACAAAAATATTTGATCAAATAGATTTTATTGCTGAGCAATTAAAACCAAATGGTGGTGGTAGTTTACGTGATGCGATTGATCAAATTCATGCAGAAATGGATACATCAATCCAACGTCAGAGACTGACAATGATGGATAATTCTACCCCTATGTTTGAAACTAATAAAGATGGGGAATGTATATTCGCTAATAATGCGTATCTTGAATTAGTTGATAGACGATTCGAAGAAATACAAGGAAATGGATGGATGACAGCTTTGCATCCTGAAGATAGAGAGTGGGTAACACAAGAATGGTTATCAGCAGTAGAACAAGATAGAATATTTGAATTAAGTGGTTATAGATATTTAACGCCTGGTGGTATTGAACGTGCTGTATTTTGTAAAGCATTGCCAATGCATAATAGAAAAGGTATAAACTGCGGTTGGATAGGATTTGAAAAATTACTCCATGAAACAGTGGTTTCTTAAGTAAAATTATTTTATAATTTAGTTATGCATCCTCTGATAAAAATTCAGGACGAACTATATGTAGTTAAAAAAACTATTAAGGAAAATACTTTAGTAAAAGACCTTGATATAGATTATTTTAAAAAATATTATATTTGTGATACTATCTTTAAAAAAGATGGAATTTTTTATTTTGTAGAAAAAGTTGAATGTGCAGAAATAATACCTGATGAAGAAATAAAAGTAATAGAATAAAATAAATAAAAGTTATGGAATGGAAATCAACAAATGGATATCTTTTAATTGAACCTTTAGAAGAAGGAGAACAAGTCAGAGGAAATATTATTATTCCAGACACAGGGGTTGAAAAACCTTATGAAGGAGTAGTAGTAAGTAATAGTGAGTATTATAATTACAATACAAATGAATGGGTGTGCCCTCATATTGAGGTTGGAGAAATAGTAAAAGCTCCTAGAATGGGTAGTTGGAGACTCACTATCGATAATAAAGAATATTTTGTATGTAAATCTACAGATGTCCTTTTAGTAAGTAAAAAATAAAAATTAACATATATGGTTGCAAACTTATTCGGAGTAGAATTAAAAAATAAATTATTAACAGGTATTCAAAAACTTAATAACAGCGTTAAGTCAACATTAGGTCCTGGTGGAAGAACGGTTCTTATTCAAGATACTATGACAGGTATCAAAGTAACAAAGGATGGGGTTACTGTTGCAAAAGCATTTACTGAAATTAGTGATCCTGTTGAAAATATTGGAGCACAATTAGTAAAAGAAGTTGCATTAAAATGCTCAAATGAATCTGGTGATGGAACTACTACAGCTACTGTATTAGCATCTACAATTGTTGAGTATGGAATGAAATTGATTAATCAAGGATCAAATCCAGTTGAAATAAAAAGAGAGCTTGATAGATATGGAGCTAAGATAGTTGAGAAGTTAAAAACTTTATCAAAAGATATTACTACAGAAGAAGAAATTGCATCTGTAGCATCTATTTCAGGTAACAATGATAAGGAAATTGGATTGTTAATCTCAACAGCTTTAAATAAAGTAGGAAAAGATGGATTGGTAACGATTGAAGAAAGTAAAAATGGAGAGACAATATTAGATATAGTGGAAGGCATCCAATTCGATTCAGGATATAAATCTCCATTCTTTGTAACGAACAATGATATGATGATGGCTATTTTAGAAGAGCCATATATCTTGATGTATGATGGTAAAATTACTACAGCAGCTGAAATTGTACCTTTACTAAATAAGGTAAGTCAAGAATCAAAATCTTTACTTATTATAGCTGAAGATATTGATGGTGAAGCATTAAGTACATTAGTTGTTAATAAAGCAAGAGGTATTATCAAAGCTTGTGCTGTAAAAGCACCTGATTTTGGACAAAAGAGATTATTTGCATTAGAAGATATTGCAATTATCACTGGAGGGCAAGTATTGTCAAAAGAAAAAGGACATAAATTAGATAAATTTGTAGAGTGGGATAAAGCTTTAGGTACTGCAAAAACAGTAACTGTACAAAAAGGAAAGACTATTGTTGTAGACGGTAAAGGAACAAAAGATAGTATTGCTAATCGAATTGAAGAATTAAAACATCAATATGATAACAAAGATATTTCAATGTACGAGAAAGAAAAGCTTCAAGAACGAATTGGTAAGTTACTTGGAGGCGTATGTGTGGTATATGTGGGTGGTAACAGTGATATCGAAATCAAAGAAAAGAAAGATAGAGTAGAGGATGCATTGTTTGCTACTAAAGCTGCTCTTGATGAAGGTATTATACCAGGTGGCGGTGTATCATTGATTAATGCATATAATTTAGTATATCAACCTCAAGTGGTAGGAGGAGTACAAGTTGCTACTTATACTCAATCAGAATTTCAAGCATTAGCTATATTAAGAAAAGCATGCTGGGCTCCATTATTGCAGATTGCCGATAACTCAGCTGTAGATGAAATCATGCATTATTATTATGATAAATTAAGTAAATCAAGTGAATTAACATATAACTGTAAAACACGAGAGGTAGTTAATGCATTTGAAAACGGATTAATTGATCCAACTAAAGTAACTAGAATCGCATTTGAGAATGCTCTATCAGTTGCAGGCACTATATTGACTACTGAATCAGTTGTTTATCCTGAAAAAGATAAAGACAAACCTGCTAATCCATATGAGGGAATGATGTAATGGATTTATTTTATGGATTTTTACTTATTATAATTGCACAAATTGGAACGTTTTTCCAATTACAAGGGCAGTTCTTATGGCCATGGATGAGTAAAAATCCATGGGCACCAGCCTTACTTGGGTTTCCAATTTCGTATTTATTTATTCACTCTGTAAAATACACAGTTGGTTGGTTTGATGGACAATTATGGCCTAGTAGATTAATAGGATTTGCAACAGGAGTTGTAGTTTATGCTATTATGGCTTATATTCTATTTAAAGAGCCAGTAACAATAAAAACGATGGTATCAATTTTATTAGGAATGGGTATTTTAGCAATTCAATTATTTTGGAAATAATATGGTAAGCGGACTTTGGACAGAAAAGTATAGACCAACTACGTTAGATACGTATTTAGGTAATCCAAATCTTATTAAAGATTTAGAAATGTGGATCGCTAATAATGATTTTCCAAATCTTATGTTTTATGGAAGCCCTGGTATCGGAAAGACTACAGCTGCTAAATTAATTGTTGGTAACATTAAATGTGATTTTACTTATATTAATTGTTCTGATAAAAATGGTATAGGAACTATTAGAGATGAAGTTAAATCATTTGCATCAGCAGCTAGTTTTAATCCTATCAAAGTAGTTATATTAGATGAAAGCGATTTCTTAACTTCTGAAGCTCAAGCAGCTTTGAGGAATATAATAGAAACATATTCAGGGAATACAAGATTTATATTTACTTGTAATTTTATTAATAGAATAATTGATCCGCTACAATCAAGACTTTGTTTATATGAGTTATCTAGTCCTAAAAAGGAAGAGATTGCTATGTTTTGTAAAAATATTTTGGATCAGGAAAATATCAAATATAATTTACCTGATGTTGTAGAGATAGTTAAAAAATTATATCCTGATATTAGGAAGACTGTAAATTTATTACAGAGATGTAGTGCAAGAAAAACATTAATTATTGATACTAAGCTTTTTAATACATCTACTATAGCAATAGAAATTACTAACATTATAAGAGAAAGTCATAAAGGTAACGCTAGTAGAGAAGCAGTAAAACCTATTCCATCTATAAGACAAATAATTGCAGATAATAACATAAAAGACTTTACAGAAATATATCGTGCATTTTACGATAACTTTATAGGAACTAAATCTACAGTAATTATAGCAGATTATTTACAAAAATCAATAACTGCTCCTGATAAAGAAATTTGTTTTATGGCATGTGTAAGTAAATTATTAGATTTAAGTAACTAAAAACAAAATATAAAATTATATGGAAATGGACCCAATTACAGCAGCGAAGTATTTAGAAAAATCAACACCAATATTATGTGAGGCTTGTGGACATAATACTTTCCAAGAACAGATTATGTTAAGAAAACTTAGTAAGTTTTTTACAGCAACGGATAAAGATAGTCTTATCCCAATCCCTGTTTTTGTTTGTGGTAAATGTGGACATATTAATAAAGATATGATCCCACCTCAATTGCTTGGTGCACAAAAATCCGAACCACCTCAAACTAAGACTAACGATCCAGTAATGAAGATCAATAAAGATGACGTTGTTTGATTGGTTAAATGAAATAACATGGAATAAGACGCCTTGGAATAAATTTACTGAGGATGACCATTCATTGTTTTTACCTTGGATGGTTAACCGTTTTATTTCAATGAATAGTAAGTATATTGAATTAGTAAATGAAGTTCAGCAATATAATTTACCTTCAAAACAATTATATGAATATTATTGTCTTGCTATTCCTAAACAAAAGCAATTCTTTAAATACATTAAAGGTAAAAAATTAAAAGACGATCCTTGTATCGATTTAATTGCAGAAATATTTTTAGTGAGTACAAGAGAAGCAAGAGAGTACATTGATAATATGTCTAAAGAAGAGATTGACAGTTTAAATGCTTTACATGAATATAGTAAAGTTAAAAAAACAAAAACAAAATAGTGGAACTAAATTATGCTACAGATAAAACGATTTCATACTCTCAATACTTAATCTACAAAAGATGTAAGCATCAATGGTATCTAAACTATTATCTTAAAAAATACGAATTCCCTCCCACCATTCACACAGTGTTTGGTAAAGCTATTCACGTTACATTACAACAATACTTTGAAAAAATGTATAATGTAAGTGGAAAGAAAGCAGATGAAATGGATTTAGTTTCAATCTTCAAACAAGAGTTTCTAAAAGAATATTCAGAAAGTGTAGTAAAAAATAATAAACAGCATTTCTCATCTCCTGAGCAAATACAGGAATTTTATGAGGATGCTGATTCTGTTTTAAATTGGTTAAAAAAACATAGAACTAAATACTTTAGTCTCCGTAACATACGGTTCATTGGAGCAGAGATACCATTGCTCTTACAAGCGAATAAAGGGATTCCTAACGTTTACTTCAAAGGTTATATTGATATGGTATTATATGATGAAGATTACGGAGAATATACAATATACGATTTCAAAACATCCACAAGAGGATGGACGCCAGATAACAAAAAGGATCCATTAAGAGTAAATCAATTACTACTCTATAAGAAATTCTTTGCTGAGCAAAAGAAGGTATCTGAAGATAAAATAAAGATAAGCTTTATTATCCTTAAAAGAAAGACTCCTGTAATGGATGACTTTATTATAAACAAAATACAAATGTTCGAGCCAGCAAATGGAAAGAACAAAGTGAATAAAGTAATAGAAGAATTTAATTTTTTTGTAGAAGATGTGTTCGATAAAGAAGGAAGGTACCAGGATAAAGAATATGAAAAGACCACAACTGCATGTAAATGGTGTCCGTTTAATGATAAGCCCGAATTGTGCGATAGAGGAAGAAGTTTACAAAATAAATTTTTCGTTCCGCCTTCGGGAACATAATTCCTATATATTTATATGTATATAAAAGACAGATAGATATGATAGAAAAGAAACAACACTTAACAAGCGTCAAGGTAGATTCGGACGTTTTTAATGAATTCAAAATACAATGTATTAAATATAAATTCTCATTGCAAAAGTTAAACGATAGATGCATTTCATTGTTTGTTACCGATGAAGAATTTCGTAAAAAGATTTTAAACTACACTAATAAAGTACAATAAAATGATAGAAGGTTACGTTCCCAAAGATCAAAGAAAAAAGGTTTTATTATTATCAGACGACATTAGATTTTTTTCAGGCATTGCCACCATGGCCCGTGAAATGGTCATCGGCACCTGTCATAAATATAATTGGGTAAACTTAGGGGGGGCAGGTATACATCCAGACCATGGAAAAGTGTTTGATATCTCTCAAGCTACATCTCAACTTGTCGATGTGCCAGATCCTAGTATTTTCGTATTTGCGATAAATGGATATGGAGACAGAGAGACGGTGATGAGACTGATTAAAGATCAAAAGCCAGATATATTGTTATTGATCACTGATCCAAGATATTGGATTCATATTTTTAAGGCTGAGCATGAAATTCGTAAAAAAATACCCATTGTGTATTTGAATATTTGGGACGACACGCCGGCCCCGTTATATAACAAACCATATTATGAATCTTGTGATGCGTTGATGGCTATTTCAAAACAGACATATAATATCAATAAGATAGTACTCGGGGAGAAGGCTAAAGATAAAATAATTGAGTATGTACCTCATGGTATCAATACAAAATTGTTCTTTCCAATCGATCAATCAAATATAGATTTAAATAACAAATTACAAATCTTTAAAGAAAGAGTAACCGAAGGCAAGTCATATGATTTTATATTCTTATATAATGCTAGAAATATTAGAAGGAAAAGCGTTTCTGATTTAATATTAGCTTATAAATTATTTTGTGATGAAGTAGGAAAAGAAAAGTCAGATAAATGTTTGATGTTATTGCACACTGATGCAGTAGATGAAAATGGAACTGACCTACCAGCCGTTATAGAATATGTTAATACAGATGGTGCAAATATTAAGATTCTTGAACAAAAGTTCTCACCAGAAGAAATGAACCTTCTATATAATATCTCTGATGTTACTTGTTTAGTATCAAGTAATGAAGGGTGGGGGTTGTCATTAACTGAATCAATGATGGTTGGAAAGATGATAATTGCCACTGTAACTGGTGGAATGCAAGATCAAATGAGATTTGAAGATGAGAATGGAAAGTGGCTTGATTTTGATATCAACCTTCCAAGTAATCATTTTGGTACTTATAAAAAACATGGTGAATGGGCGGTACCTATATACCCCAATAACATAAGTCTAATTGGTTCCCCGTTGACACCGTATATCTATGATGACCGAGCAGATTTCAGGGATATTAAAAAAGCATTATTGGAAGTATATAATTTAACTCCTGAAGAAAGAGATAGAAGAGGAATGTTAGGCAGGCAATGGGTACTTTCAGATGAATCTATGATGACTGCAAATAAAATGTGCGATAACGTACTAAAAACATTAGACAAATTAGTCAGTACTTGGAAGCCAAGGAGTGAATATGAATTTATTAAATTCGAAAAATTGAAATCAAAAAAATCACCTCATAAACTTATTTATTAATATGTACAAACCGTTATGTATCGTATCATGCTGTCCAGACACATACTCTGGATACGGAGCTCATTCAAGAGATTTTATAAAAGCTCTATATGAAGGAAAAAAAGACGACTGGGAAATTAGAGTAATGTCATTAAGATGGGGTGATACTTCATTTGGATTTATCGATGATAACTTGGTAGAATGGGGATGGATAAAACCATTACTATTAGAAAATGGTATTATTCCTAAGCAACCTGAATTTTGGTTTCAAATCACTGTACCTAATGAATTTCAATCTATAGGTAAATGGAACTGCGGTGTGACAGCGGGGATTGAAACCACGCTCTGCCACACTACTTGGATCGAAGGATGTAATAAAATGAATTTAATATTAGCTACTTCTAATTTTACAAAAGAAGTGTTAGAAAAATCAATATACGAACTTAGAGATAATAACAATAATAAAACAGGAGAACTAAAAATCACTACTCCTATAAAAGTGTTATTTGAAGGGGTTGATACTTCTAAATATTTCTTTATTAAAGACGAAGACATATTTGAAGGGCCGATTGTTGATGAGTTAGATGCAATAGATGAAGAATTTTGTTTCTTATTTGTTGGACATTGGCTGCCAGGCGTATTGGGAGAAGATAGAAAAAATGTAGGATTACTAATTAAAACGTTTTTAGAAGCGTTTGCTGATGTTAAAAACCCACCTGCTTTAGTATTAAAGACATCTGGTGGAGGAGCAAGCATTTTAGATAGAGATGATATTTTAAATAAATTACATGCTATTCATAATATAGTAAAAGGTAAATTACCACCAGTGTATTTAATTCATGGAGAGTTTAGTGATTCTCAAATGAATATATTATATAATCATTCTAAAATTAAAGCAATGGTTTGTTTAACTAAAGGTGAAGGGTATGGTAGGCCGTTAGCTGAATTTACACAGAGTAAAAAACCTGTAGTGGCTTCAAATTGGAGTGGACATTTAGATTTCTTGAGTAAAGAGAATACTTACTTAATTGGAGGAGGAGTGACACCAGTACATCCATCAGCAACTATGAGAGATATTATTTTAAAAGAAGCTCATTGGT
>Ga0315274_10013367_pt1 | contig 11689 bp, 13 predicted proteins | sample YL17G02_20_MG_FD_203700 | JGI IMG/M metagenome (GOLD analysis project Ga0315274, IMG submission 203700) | Sediment microbial communities from Yellowstone Lake, YNP, Wyoming, USA - YL17G02_20 | ecosystem: Environmental > Aquatic > Freshwater > Lake > Sediment | place: USA: Wyoming | collected...
GTCACCTTCTCGCGTCATTGTATGTCCTCCTCAAATCGAAACTACTGTAGCCGGGATGTTCTGCGGATCGATATCACCCATGCGGCTTTCACTGTCGAGCCTGATACGGAACCCGTAACTGTCATTCAATATTCCGCCGGTCATTCTGATTACCGCCCAGAGAATGTTGGGATACAATCCCGAAATGCTCTGCTTGTTTTTCGATGTGTATTTTGTATCGAGCACTTCTTCTATCAACATATCACCCACGGCTGCCGGGGCTAGTGTCTTGCGATACAACGTTCTCATGAAGTTCCCGGATATGCTGTATGTCCCTGCGATTGTGCCGGATCCGGTGCCAAGTACGGGTGGAACACCACCCCACCCGAGGGTCATGGCGGAACCGCCCGCGATAGTCACCGGAGCAAACTGCCCGCCGAATAGTTCTATCTCCCACGATGCAGGACTGATAAGGGGCGGTGGCGGAACGGGGTTCAAAATCTGGTTGACATATCCCTTTAGTCTGCCTATCGGGACTCCATCGTCAAACACAATTTTACCGAGATCACTTTCAACACAATCTACACCGACCCCCGACATTGTTAGCGGTGGAGTTATGAGTATCGGTTTCGTATCGTAGATGAATAACTGCAGTGTTGTAGCGTCACCCAACGGAGGTATGAAATCACTGGCAACTTCTATTTTCGTGAGTTTTCCGTATCTGTGACACTCGATGGGAATAAGCGTAGAGAGATGTGAAGTGTCCCAGAATGGTGAGAGCGCGATTGGCACAGGAGCAAACGCATCTTCCATCCCGATTATATTAACATCCCGTTCCATCATGTGGGGTGCTACTGCGACGCAGCCATCTTCGTTGATGTGCATTACTGCCATCGCGTATTCCCATTTCTTTCTGACGGGATACTCATTTGAAACAATGAAATCTTCTTCTGACGGTCTTATCTTCCGAAGACCGACTAACGCACGGTTCGCTGTCAAAAGGTCTATGGCTTCCTTGCCTTGAAAACGACCCCTCGCGGTCTTCTTGCCCTTTTCTTCTATCGGGGTCTTCGCGGTCTGACCGTCGGATATATCCATACCGTACTGGCGTTTTATCCGCAATCGTTCGCGTTCAAATTCCAGATCGCTTTCCCTGTTTCCGCCTGACATTACTTCCTCCTCCGCCGTGGTAGGCATCTCGGAGTTTCTAAATTAAAGGTGATGAACCGCCGGTTGTGAATACCGGCGGTATGGTGCTGTGGATGGGAGTCTAGTCGTCCTTACAGCTTTACTGTTTGGACAACTGGAGTGCCCTGAGCACGATGTACGAGTTGGCGACGAGCGGTGATATCACGGTCGCTGCTTTCAGGGTGATAACCAGCCGATCTCCGCCTTTCGCTCTTACCGGGCGCTCACAGGTGTAGAACAGTCTCTTGTTCCAGTCGATGGGGTCCGCGTTGTTGAAATCGATTGATGAACCGACATACGCCTGTCCTTTGAGATCATTCTCTGTGCTGTCGAACACCTTAATGCGCAAGAGACCAGGAACCGCGAGTGGCGCTGCGGTCTGGAGTTTTCCGTGCATGTAGGGTGCGGACCTGTCGAGTTCCCCGGACATCGCCTGCTTCACAGACCTGAACAGGAGTTCAGTTCCGTTTGGCACGGTGTATGATCCGATGGTGGTCTCCCTGTTGGCGACATTCGCTGTGAATGCTGCACCGTCAAGGTCTAATTCGGTCAGCGTAAACGGGAATGGCTTGAATTGTTCTCCCGATATCTTGTCGTAGAAAAGGTTTGCCCTTTCCTTCTCAAGCATCGCTTCCCTCTTCGCAAGTGCGCTGTCTCTCAACTGCGCCTGCAGTTGGGTTTGCTGTGCCTGCTTCGCGGCGATCCTCTGCTCAGTGGGTGTCAGTTTCCTCGGTGCTGCGGGTTTCCCTGCCGCGCCAAGTCCGTTGAACACTAACCGTGGCATCGGTATTCTCTGTGGCTGTCCAAACTCGTCTCCCAATCCTTCGTAGTAACTCATTTTCCTTACCTCCTTGTTTAACCCTGATCTGTGTCTCCTTTTTTTCTCCTCTGTCTACTTACCCTTCGATGTCCTGCAAGTCCATGTCCTGCGATCCCATTGCTTCCGGGGCTTCACCTGCGCCGAGTTCCTGCTGTAGAGATTCGATCTCCGCATCAAGCGACGCTTCGAGGGATGCATAGTTCGAGGGGGTATCCCCCAAACCATTGTAGTCCGTCGGGGTATCGACTTTGGAGAGTGCATTGGCGTATTCGCCGATTGACATATTGGACTCTGCGGCGAGTGCGTTCATGTCGTCAACGCTCAGCCCATAGAGCGCCGCGAGTGCTTCAATATCGTCGCTTTGACCGGGTAGAAGCCCTGCCACATTGAGACCGGACATACCGAGTTCCTTTGCGCCCATCAGGTACTGCCCTTCCTTGAACATCGGGAGCACCGGTGCGCCGAACCCCGACCCTTTGCCGGTCAGGTATTTGATAACTGTTGCGACGGCATTTATTCCTAGCGAGATGTAGCCACCGACACGGACACCGCGAGCCATTGCCGTGCAGAGCCTATCCTGCTTCGCTTTGGTTCCGATCCATTTTACGATAATTGCGGGAACTTCGGTTCCTATGACATTGCCCGCGAATGATGCGACATCGCCTGCGGGTCCGCCGAACTTACCGGCGACAGCTCGACGCATAACGCCTGCGGTCATTGTCGATGTACCGAATCCGATTGCGCCTCCCACAACGTGGGGGATCGGTTGGGCTTTGATATCCGCCCACTTTATCGGAACGATGTATTTCTTGATGCTTCCGAGTTTTTTCAGTGGGTTTCTGAACCTGAACATTTTGGATTTGTGATATTTCTTTTTGTTGGCGGGATTTCTCGCTCTGAACTTCGCGGGAGCATATCCCTTTTTGCCAGCCTTGCGGTTGTGCCAGCCTTTCTTTGACGCTTTCGCGTGAGCTACCGGGTGACCGCCCCATGAATTTTTCTTGCGTGGTGATTTTCTCTTTTTGTTCGCGGGGTTGGCTGCATGATGTCCCTTTCTCCACATCGCTCCGACATCCTTCATTGTGACGCCCGGTTTCATGTGCAGCGCGACGAATTTCTGATACGGTGATTTATTTCTCCGTCGTGCGTGCTTTTTGTTTGCGACGGTCTTTCTTGCACCTTTCACCGGTCTCCCCGTTTTCGTACTTCTGCGTACAATTCCTTTGAAATTCTGTTGAGCTTTCATGTTCTCACTTCCCGTCGGATTAATCATGCCGACTTTCAAGTTTACACCATTCTAAAGATTAATCTAGGAATATAAGAACTTACCCGCATTGCACACGTCGTATTTCACGCGAAGTGCGAAATATACGAGTATGGTACACTACAAAAAACGGTATTACTACGGAATCCGGATTATCGCTCTGCGTAGGTACTGTGGCTGCCAGCCAAACGGTGCCTTTATTGTTGTCTCCAGCGGAATGATCTGATTGTCAATTACCGCTCCCGCGAGTATATGGTTGAATACTTCCGGTCTTACCTGCCCGACCATGACTAGCACGGTACTGATACCGAGACTTTCAAGTAACGACGATACTAAAAGACTATGGCAATCGCAATCGCCAGTCTTCCATTCGAGCATACGATACGGATGCACATAAATATCGCGCCCTCTCGTATCATATACATAACGGATATTGTTCTGGACCCACTGCTGCACTGCCTTTGCGACAGCTGGCTTGTTGCGCCCGTCTAACCCCGCATCGCTCACTATCTTTCGCGCTTGTGCTATCACGGCGGGATGATCTCGCCCTGCAGGGATCCATTCGAGTGTCTTTGAATTGAATGTGGGCTCGGTGACAATTTTCTGTAGCAGGTGCGCGATAAATTCATATTGCCATTCACGCGGAACCCAATCCGGAATGTCATAGCTCGTAAGGCAGTAAGTATCATTGAGTGCTCGGACATTGAACAGGTCCGCGAGATCGCGCTGTGGTGTGAATATTCTGCTTTCCTGTTTAACCCAATCCGCAAAATCAGAACCCACCATACCAAGACCCGCACCGACAGCTAAGGGAGACCAGCCTTTAGTATGACCCAGAGCGCCGATAACGAACATTGACGAGCCAATTTCATGATGATGCGGTAGCCATCGCTGAGCGAACTTCCTTCCGAAATCTTCCGGCGGTCTCTTGCTGATATTTTTCCAGATCAGTTTTGCTGCTACATCGGATAGAATATAAGACGCTATCGCCGCTCCCGCTGCTTTCGGGACGTACCCGCCCTTCCAGTCCAGAACTCCCATCAGATATGATATGCACTTTCGGTTATTTGTTATTTGCTATGCTCATTCCATCTTGTCAATCAAATCTTTCAACGCTTCCTTCTGGTGCTCCTTATCCATCGCCGCCATTCTCTTGATACGCTCCCCGTACAGTTCATTGAACGCTGGAAGTATCTTAAGAAAATACCGCACTAGCTCGTTAGCTTCGGTGATCTCCCCTTTGTGCAGATGGTAGGTTTCGGTAAGCTCGTCTGTGAGCGGCTTTATCGTTTCGATATCAAAGAACATTCCCTTGACACGATTTACCAGAGCCGTTACTTCATGCTGCGTCGATACGATCAGCTCCATTATCAAGTCAAAGCCTTTGCTCATCAGGATATATGCGATGATACCCGCGATGGTGATAAGTATGATTGTCAGATGCGATGTGAAGCTGAATAATAAAAATCGGTCACGCATCTGCCAGGTAAACTGAAAGTCCGGATTGCGTATCAGCCAAAATTCATAAATTATTTGCGGAATTATCGCAATCAGCAGCGCGACTACCAGAACCCCGATCATACCGAACCTGATATTGATCGTTTGCCGTGCGCTCTTCTCTGTAGCTTTTTTAGTCTCATCGAGCTTTACGCTCACATCCCCCAACTCTTTCCGCAGCTTGGAAATCTCCGCGTCAAGTCTCGCTTCCCGTTCCTCTGGTGGTATGGTCTCTTCCCCGGAAGTAACGACCCGTGAGCATTTATTACAGTCGTGCTTGTAGGTCTCGCTGTTGGGGTCGATACAGTCTGTGATCTCGCCCTTCTCTTCATTGAGATAGCATTTCTCTTTCGGTTTCTCGTCTCCGCTCATTTTCTCACCACTTCCTTGCGCCCTTGCCACTGTCTCTCTTCCCCGGTCCGTACCTGCATCGACTTCTCGTATTCCTTCACCATTTCCGGCGTGACCTCGACACTGTGCCCGCCGTTCTGCGTGCACCATATTATCGCGGTCTTATCGAACCCCGTGAACGCTAGCCGGTGCATCATTCTATGGTGGTTGCATCTGCTCTTTTTGCTCATGTGGTTCAACTGTAGCTGGGGTTATTCCCCGTGCCAAGTTTTTTATCAATGTCCGCGAGTGTTTTCTTTTTTGGTTCCTTCGCGGGTTCCCCTTCCTGCTCGGGCTCGTCGTCTTCCTCTTCTGTCTCTTCGACTTGCTCCATCGGAGGAAGCATTTTTGCTAGCGCAATCATCTCATCAAGCGGTACTTCCATTTCCGCCGCGATCTTCTTGATGCCGCGTATTAGTATCAGACCTTCGATGTTCGCGGATGTCATTATGACAACGGGATAGAGCGATTCGTCTTTGCTCCATTTCTCCATCCATGTGTCCTTTGTAGCGAACTCTTTTTTCATTTCCTGCATTATCGCGTCGATACGCGCCCAATCTATGGTCTGGTTTTCGTTTTCTCCCATCGGTATCACCTGTGTTACTATGGTGTTTTTTCGGTGTTATCGCCTCACCGGTTTTTCATGCGTCCACAACGGTTTTCAGGTTTTTGTCCTGACACCCTCCCGGGATGGTCGTGGTGCCGTGATCCCCTCGGTTTTCTCCGGGGTAGGATATGAACGCGGTGATCTCTTCTTTCGCCATTCTCGTGCGATAGTATTCATCGTTGCTCCGCTTTCAAGTTGCTTCCTTACGAATGTCTGATACGCTGTGAGATTTGCCCGTCGCTTCGGATGCGATAGTATCCTTACCCGCATCTCTAGTCTCTTTATTCGACGCTCTGCACTGTTGAAATTGAACCTGCGGTATCGTTTGTAAATTAGTAGCACGTGTATGGCTTTGTGTGTGTCGCAGGTAACTTCTAGGCGTGTAATGACCCGATAATCGCTTCTCTTCGCGTTTTGAAAGATGCTTTCCAAATATTCATTGCAACTCTCCGCGCTTTCAAATACAAGCCCATGTCTCGGCGTTTCAATTCTCGGTATTCTCATCAGTTTCACTACTCCTCTGTGCCATCGTCATTATTTACCGGAGCTTTATCCTTATCCTCTTCTGGTTCCGGCTTTCTCTCTGGTTCCGGTCCGCCCATTATCGTCTCAATCACTTTACCCTGCTCAATCGCGTCTTCGACTTTGGCGAGATAGTCCTGCTCTTCGGCTTCGGTAAGCTCTAGCCCGCTCTCTTCCGCAAGGCTTGTGATCTTGTTGAACATCGTTGATATGAAGTTCTCGCCTTCTTCCGTCTCGCAGACTGTAAGTACATCATTGCCGCCTTCGATGCTCGGATGCATGACAAACGGTTTTCCAATCGCTATTAACCGCTGATACCCGAGCTGCGCCGCGAATAGTACCATCTTCTTCTCATCTTCGGTGAACAATCCCCAGCCCGCTTCCGCTTTCTTAACCGGGTCGTGCCATTTTTCCGGATTGTCCGGGTTGTTGATCCGTACCGCGATGTAGTTGGAAAGCCGTTTTAACTCCTTTATAACGGAATTCATGTACGGCGTTATCGCCGGTAATTCTAACGGGGGTGTCGGTATGGGTGCTTCCGTCACTTCAATCTCTGACGCTCTGGGCGGTGGTCGTTCGTGTACTACTTCCTGCTCGAGTTCCGGTGGTGGTGCTTGTGTTTTTGATTTTTGCACGACCGGCGGGTAAAATTCCTGTCCGTTAACATCCGGTTCCGGTGCTTCCCGTGCTCGAGGCGCGGGTCTCTGTGGCGGCGGTGGTAACGGTCTGTGCCCCATAGGTACGGTCCTCTGGTTGTTCAGAATGTCCTGTGGAGCGTTTATCACGCGCCCCGTGAACCTCGCGCCGCATCCCGCGCAGCTCTTTGAGTTCTGTTGAACTCCCGCACCGCATATACCGCAGTAAAAAGCATATTGCTGTTGCTGTTTTCCCTGACGATTGCGGGCGACAGCAGCTGCATCCTGGTATCCTTTCCCGCCGCCAATAGCTCCGATCAGGTCTTCCCGCGTGCCCTTGAATTCCTTTGCGATGATCTCTGCTACCGCAAGGTTCGGGTCTTTGCTAGTATCGCCCCGTATCTTGTCGAGATAATCCGCTGTCGTCGCCAACTGCGCCATCGGGTCGACCGGCGGCTTGATCGCGTTATCAAATAATTTATCTATTAATTTTTCATACCGCTCATTGGTCTTATCCTGGGGTTGTGTGCTCCGGCTGTTCTTATCAGATTGAAATTCGGTTTCCATTGCCGCTCTCAGCGCAGCCAAGTGTATCTGTAGCTCTTCGCCCACAATCTGCTTCTCTTCTGGTGAAGATGCCAACTGGTATGCTTTCCGGGCTTCCCTGTATTCCGCCATGACCTTCGCGTATTTCGGTCTCCCGATTTCCTTTGCCATCGCGCTAAGTTCGGGGTCCGCTGCGAATAAAGACGCTGCTGGCGCTTGCTGTGGGGGTACCGGTTGCTGGACTACCACCTGTGGTTGCGGGGTTGGTGTGGTAGTGGTAATAGGAGAAGGGGTTGCGGGTGGTGTTTGTGGAGCGGGCTGATTGGCACGCTCGGTTTTCCATGATCCGTAAAATGCGCTGAACACTGCGGAGTGAAAGGGTTTTCCTTCTTCGTCAACAATATTCATAGGTTCTAATTGCTTTCGCGCTTGGAGCGGTGTCATTCCCTTGTCATAGAGTACGAAAAGTTCTGCTTTAAGCTCTTCCCTCGAAAGGGTTGTAGTATCAACTTCTTCCGCGTCTTCATCGCAATCTGGGTTCGGGCAGTTGCCATCATCACCTAGCCACGCTTCACACTTTTCGCACTTGCTATCGCAGTCTTCGCAGTAGCCTTCCTCGTTCAATTCCTTTCCGCACGAACTGCAAAACTTGGGTTCGGTATCAGGCATGTTATTCACAACCTTTTTTTTTATATTGTCAGTGGTACTGGCATGTGTGACAGCTGGAGGAACGGAAGGCGTTTCAGTGGGCGTTTGGGGAGCGCTTACTAGGTGCTCCTGTGCTACCGACGCTAAACCGGTACCGTTTTTCGCTAGCGTTTCGCTAGCGTTTCGCTCTTGTGTCACAGGCTCGATAGCAGGCTTTTTTCGTGGCTGGCTGTAATCGGGCATTACTGCGTCACCTTTAGTTCCCTGCGTAGCACATCATCATAGGTTTCCCGCACGTGTGTTTTCAATGACATTATCTTTTCTATTACATCATTGCTCAATCTGATGTTCTTATGTGCATGGTCCTGTGTTGTGCCCGTTTGTGCCATCGCCTATCCCTCTGTAAATCTGTATGCGTTGCTCTTTTATAAACCTTTCGCGGGTTCGGTTTTCTGCGGTTCCGGGTCCGGTTTGTATGCCCACTTCGCACCCAGGCATTTGGTATTTGTGCAGCGCCACAGGCTAAACGAGTTCATGAGCATCGGACTTCCGCAAATCGTGCATTTTCTCATTCCCGTTTCCTCCCGCATTTATTACAGTACGGTGGGAACTCGCCCGGATGCTCTCTCTGGTAATACTTTAGCTCGATTGCATCGCCCCACCGCATCCAGTAGTGAACGCCAATGATGACCCCTACAAACAATCCAACGAAAAATCCTATTACCACCAGATCAATCCAATCCATATTTACACCGCCGATAACTTTTTCCGATAACTATACCCGCAATGCGGACAATCTAAAGCGATACTTCGCGGGGTCGAGTTGTCTTCCATGCAGCACCCGCATCTGGGGCACGGGTTGTTGGTATTATCGCTCGTCTATCCCGCCTCCATCACCGTTAGCATGTGCAGCGCCATTGGCGTCTCATCGACGCCTTCTAGTTTCGTGGTCCACTTCACAATTGCCCACCACACCGCGAACTCACCTTCCGCCGTGAACCCCGGTTGGTTCAGCATCGCTACGATTATCCCTTCCATGTCGCATTTGGGATCACCGCAGTTATGTCTCGCTCTCTTCCCCACTAGTGCTTGATGGTTCATTTCCTTTGCTCCGTCGTTCATCATCCCGTTTCTTCGTTCTTTTTGCCAGGCAATCCGTACACATTCCCGACTCGCCACCGTTATCATCATCACCCAGGAACGGCATACCACAATCCAAACAATGATCCAATTTACGGGTTTCACCTACCCTCGACGTGCTTTTACTCTCGGAAGTGTCGACCGTGTCCAACGTGTCGAGGGTATTTCCCACTCCTCCACGTGCACCCACACACACGTAAGGCGATATATGGTTTTTTGTATCGACACGTTCGACACGTTGGACGTCTGCTGACGAGGAAAAGGACGTCGAGGGTGTCGAGGGTATTTTTTCGGAATTCTCGTTTTTTGGCTCGGAATTTGAACTTGTATCGACACCCTCGACATTTTCCTCAGTCTTACGAGGTTCGGACCTTTTCAATTTAAGACCCCACCAGACCATTACCCGCTGCATACCCACCTTTTTCTTCTCTTCATACACTTCCATGAGCGTCTTTAATCGTTTGTGAAAAAAGTTTTCATGTACGATCCGATAATGCTTTTTCCTGCAATATGCTGCATACACATTATATATAACGGTCTTGACAACACAATGGTTAGAGTTCGCTTCCGCGCAATCGTTCAGGAACGCGCCTACCGAGTCTGATAATCTGGTGTATAAATCCCGCATCTCGTCGATTGTGGGGCTGTTGGCGAACTGCCCGCGCTCTAGTAATCGTTTAAGATGATCCAGCGCAATCAGTAAAAGCCCTTCCAATTCTTCCGGTGTTGTGAGCTTCTGGATTAGGAATTTGTCAGCGGTCTGCTCGGTGAATGTCCTGCTAAAGCGTATAATAAACATTCTTCGCATAAACGCTTCGGTATCGTCTGGGGTTATCGGTACGCGGTTGCACGCGAAAATGAGTTTCGCGTAATTACGGAAGCTGAACCCGTCCTTGAACTTGAATTCCGCTGATATTTTATCCTGACCGGTAAGCTGCTTGAACGTTCCGGTGTCCTTCAATGCGGTATCGCTGAGATCGTTGTTGATGTTCGCGTGCTTTCCAAATAGATGCGCACCGGAAAACCGGTCACCCCCGCTCAACTGCTGTAATGTTTTGGACGCGCAATTATCTTCACCTATAAACGTGGTGAGCAGCGACAACAACACGCTTTTGCCGTTGCTGCCTTCGCCCTGCATCAGGAATGAACGGTGTATCGGGTAGTCCGCGTACAGACAGTACCCGAACAACTCTAGTATCGTCTCAATGTCCTTCGGGTCTAGTATCTCTGAGAAAAACTTCTCGATTATGGGGCACTTCGCGCCGGGGCACGCTGCGAGATCGCCCAGCGGTGGATTGTGCATTATTGGTATTTGCGAGACAGAGAATATATCGGGCGTGTGTGGTTCCAGTTCCCACGTCTTCAAATTGAAGAACCCGTTTTTCAAGTTGATTAAATGCGGTGGTTGCTTCTCTGGGTAACCGGTTATTGATATATGTGTCTGGTCTCTTATCCAGCCCACAACTTCGTTTTTCCGGAATGTCGAGCACTCGATTTTATCCTTGTGATTCATGACTATTTTTTTATCATCGTCCTGCTCTTTCGCTTCCGCAATATCATCTCGTAGTCTCTTCTGGGCTTCGTTACGGATTATCTTCTCACCTTCGGGAATGTACGTCCCATCCTTGTAAACATAAATGATATCCCCCACGGTTGCGAAATGAAAATCATACATTATATCATCTGCAATCAGCTGCGGGGTGAATGTCAGGTCTCTTACTTTTTTATGGGATTTATCGAAGCAACCAATATGCTCGAAGTCCTTTCCGCCGCACCACTGCCCCCGGTCCGTAGGATATATAATTGCTGTCTCAACGCGGTTGTAATCCCAAGAACCCTGCTCGATACCTTTGCTCTGGTCTTCGGGTTTGGGCAGACGCTTCTTAATGCCAATGCACGGGAACTTGGCACACTGCCCGCAATACGGATGTTTAAGAACAATCGCCATGTAAAGCCTCCCGCTCCGTTAATTTCAATCGTAATTCGATGTCGAGGATACAAGAATGCAAACTGGCTTTTATCAAGTTTAAATCTTCGTTGGAATAGAATACAACCACTACGCCATGAATAATATATTTTGGTGATATGAAAAATGATTTTAAAAACTTCGGAACATAAAAAATCGGAGTACCGGATTTGTAAAATTTTTTTGCATCTCCCTCCTTCGGTTTCAATGATGGGTAACGGTCGGTCTGGTGTATTTGTGTGTGACACCAACCGTGAACATCTACCTTTATTTCAGGAAAATAATTAATGTGATGATGGACTACATCACCTTCTTCCATCGAATGATTACACGCTGCACAATCTACCATAGCTCTACATCATCCTGTCCTTAGTAGTTGCGGGGCGATTACTTTTTATTTATTTCATTTTGGCGTTTTAATTTTAGTTCTTGCAAAAGAACCTCTGCACTCCCGATAACCATATCCGTATCTGCGCCGTCTGCATGT
>Ga0315274_10013368_pt1 | contig 11689 bp, 13 predicted proteins | sample YL17G02_20_MG_FD_203700 | JGI IMG/M metagenome (GOLD analysis project Ga0315274, IMG submission 203700) | Sediment microbial communities from Yellowstone Lake, YNP, Wyoming, USA - YL17G02_20 | ecosystem: Environmental > Aquatic > Freshwater > Lake > Sediment | place: USA: Wyoming | collected...
CACGCCAGTGATAATGCACTTAGAAATAGGCTCGTGCCCATTAACAAGAGATATCCTCTTGAGGAACTCATTCCAGCCTGTCAAGAGTACTTCGATAGGACGGGACGCCGCCCTAGCTTTGAGTACACCCTTTTTGAGTGTATAAACGACTCGATAGGGCATGCGCGCTCTCTGGCCCGTTTGTTGGCCGGGTTGAACTGCCATGTCAATCTCATCCCCGCTAATTGTGCTGTCGACCGCAGCTTCAGGCCATCAGCTAAAGGGACTATCCTTGCTTTCCGGAAAGAACTCAAACGATGGCATATCACCTGTACGCTACGTCAGGGAAGAGGGGTGGACATAGATGCCGGTTGCGGTCAGCTGCGCAGCCGTTTTGCAATACCTGGTAAGGGATAGGGCTACAGCAAATATGAATCAGGGTAACATTTCATCGAATTGTGACCCCAAGAATAAAAGGCGACCTCCCTAAATGGGTAGTGCAAAGCGGGCTGTAAAAGTTCTTGATTTTGACCTGCATAATAGCACGTTTACCATCCCTCCCCCAGCCGGAGAAAGCAAAGGAAAAATAAAAGGACTCCCTCTTCTGGGAGGCTTTGGTGATCACATATGTGGCTACTGCCGTTGGTAGCCGGGGATATGTACAATTACAGATCAAGAGTGCCTTATGTTAGCATCATGATCGACTGACCTGCCCACCGAAAGCGAGTCCAGTTGCAATGTTAGACTGGAGATTGAGAAAAGGGGGTACAGATGGCCAGGAACTTATTCAGACCGGAGCAGATCATCAACAAACTTCGTGAGGCGGAAGTGCTGATCAGCCAGGGGGCTGCTGGGGGAGAGGCCAGCCGAAAGATCGGAATCACCGAGCAGACCTACTACTGCCGGCGCCGAGAGTACGGTGGCATACGCATAGAGCAGGCCAAACGGCTTAAGGAGTTGGAAGGGGAGAACAGCCGACTGAAGAAGCTGGTACCGGACCTATCACTGGATAATTCCATGCTGAAGGAGGCTGCCCGGGGAAACTCTTGGGCCAGTCAAAGAGACGAAGGATGGTCCGCCAGCTTTTCGCAGTCTCGAAACGACGGGCATGCAGAGTACTCAACCTGCAATTAGAGCAAAAACCACAAGGTGGTGTTAATATCACGCTTCCCGCAGTAGCGACTATCGATACTATCAAAGAACATGCTGGGCAGTGTGGTTTAGGCTTTCTAATACAACCACCTTGATTCCCAAACAGCAACTCTAAGGAAGCCACGGGAAAGTTATCGAAAAGACTCTCGCCAAATAGGTTCTAGCACCACCCACTGTTCTGGATATTGCCGGATGTACCTCTCCATAATGGCAACAAGCCTTTCCAAATTTGCCTTTGTGGAGTCACTACGGTTTGCGATATCAATCAGTCTTAGCGGTGGCTCAATGTAGACTGCAGAACGATTACTGGATTTGCGCACACTGAAAATAGGGACAATGGCTGCTCCGGTGCGAAGAGCTAGACTTACAGCACCAAACGGAAGTGAAGTTTCTTCTCCGAAGAACTTGACCTTCAGTCCATTCCCCTGAATGTCACGGTCGCAAAATATGAGCACCGTCCCACCGTGGCGTAGAATTTGCAGGCTGTCTCTCATCGCGCCCATACTAACCGGTAAGATTCTGTGCCCATTTCTCTGTCGCAATTCGTCAATAATGCGAAGAAAAGGCGTGGAATCAAAAGCCTCAACAAGAATCGTCGTTTCAATTCCACGTACTGCTAGAACTTGCGCAACAAACTCAAAATTACCCAAATGGGCAGTGGCTATGATGGTCCCTCTCGCGTCAGTTATTGCCTTTGTTAAATGATGCCACCCTTCAATCGTTACACTTCCATCGAGGTTCTCGGACCTCAATTGAGATAGCTTTGTTAAGTCAAAGTAGTTCTTTATCATGTTTTTTAAGACACTGCGCTCTATCCGCCGCAGTGTTCTATTGTCTAGCTCCACCCCTAGTACACGTTTTATATTATTGCCAACGGCATTGCGGTGTCTTGCTGACAACAGGAAGAGAGCATCCCCGCCACGTTCAGCCAAGAAATAGCCAGGTCGCATCGGCAGGAAGCGCGCCACTACGGCAATAAGCTTCAGAACATAATACGTAAGGTCCATGTTAGCCCGCTTGACCCAAGATAGCTGTCGGCATGCCATTGTCTTTTCGTTAGGCATTACATTTACCAAACAGTTCAATACGAATCCATCTTGTCACCTACCTCTAGGCATCACTACATAAAGACATATTCTGCAAGATAAAAAACAACCCAAAGATAACTGGAAACACAACCATAACTATATAAACAACCTTTACTGAGTCTTCTTCGCTACTCATATTTCACCTCCTCTCGCTATCTTCAATCCTAGCCTTCTGTCAGTCTTGCTTCGCGGAAGTCATTGCTTCCTCAATTGGTATATTGGTCTGGATAACTTCGTCTTCCTCTGCTATTTGTAGAAAGCCTATTGTCGGATTAGGACTAGTCGCAGGATATTGAGTTGCTTCTCGCTAGAGGATCTGGGATTCTTCGGAAACAAGAAGCCTACGGTCCGTATACCTTTTCTGCCGGCTTCCATGGTTCATGCCTTTCCCCATTCTTTGTACCGCGATAAACCGTTTTTCACACAGTCGAGGTCAATAACCCCATTCTCACACAACTTGACAAGCATTCAACGATAGTATATCATATTTTTTGGTTTCTAATGACCCGGGCCAACTCTTTGTTATGATCGGTCTTTTTTGGTGTTCCCTCTGCTGCTATTCTTCACTATCTCAACGGGCCAAGAAATCTCCTGATTATCATTCTTGGGATTACTGCGGTTATGTTGGTAATCGCTCTGGTAAACATGCTATACCGGGCTAGCTTCCACCTGGCAATGGTCACCAGCATGCTGACGGCACTATGGTTTTTCTTTGGTGCGGTTTCTCTTATAAGTTTTGTCCTGATTCCCATTTTGGGCTTTTCCAGATACCAACTTGGTGAGCACACGCCAGCACAGATAGCAACTGGCTTTTTTATTGGGTTGATAGTCAGCCTAGCTGTTTTCTCCGGATTTGGGCTCGGCGTATGAGCTGATAAGTCATCGCGATAAGGGGGGGGGTTAGCAGTGAACAATCGCGTTGTTGTTACGGGAATGGGCGTCATCAGTCCTCTGGGATTGGATGTGCCCTCAACATGGCAAGCACTGGTTGCGGGCAGGTCAGGCATAGACTATATTACCCTTTTTGATGCCAGTGACTTTGATGTAAAGATTGCTGCTGAGGTCAAGGGCTTTGACCCACTCCAGTATATTGACCGTAAACAGGCAAGGCATACCGACCGCTTTACCCAGTTTGCCATTGCTGCCAGCCTTGAAGCAACAGAGAGCGCCCGCCTCAAGATTGACAGCTCGAACGGATATGAAATAGGGGTAATTATCGGCAATGGTATGGGTGGACTGACAACACTGTCCCAACAGCTTAAAGTTCTATTCAATGAAGGGCCCGGTCGTGTAAGCCCGTTCCTTATCCCGGTAATGATTCCCAATATGGCCTCAGGGCAGGTATCAATTCGCCTTGGCGCCAAGGGCCCTAACTATTGCGTGGCGTCTGCCTGTGCTAGTGGTGCCCATGCCATTGGTGACGCTTTCACCCTTATCAGGCAGGGGTATGCTCAAGTGATGGTGGCCGGTGGAAGCGAAGCGGTTATTACTCCTATCGCCATCGCCGGCTTCAGTAATATGCGAGCCCTTTCTACCAGAAACAGCGACCCCAAGAAGGCATCCCGCCCCTTTGATGCTGAGCGTGACGGTTTTGTTGTGGGCGAAGGCGCTGCTGTGCTCGTTCTGGAGAGCCTGGAATTCGCCCTGAAACGAGGGGCACCAATCCTGGCTGAGGTAGTCGGCTACGGAGCCACGGCTGATGCCTACCATTTTACGGAACCTACCGAGAGTGGTGAGAACATTGAGCGGGCAATGCGACTGGCGCTTCAGCAGGCAAACCTGAAGCCCGAGGAAATTGACTGCATCAACGCTCACGGGACGAGCACAAGACTTAATGACGCCACTGAGACCAGGGCAATTAAATCTTTATTCGGCGAATGTGCCCGCAAAGTGCCTATCAGCTCTAACAAGTCTATGCTGGGGCACACCATAGGCGCTGCCGGGGCAATCTCAGTTGCGGTCTCAGTGCTGACAATAAGGGGCGGCGTTATTCCACCGACGATTAACCTGGAGCATCCAGACTCGGAGTGTGATTTAGACTATGTGCCCAATGTAGCGCGGCGGAAGAAGGTCAGAACCGTACTATCCAATTCCTTTGGCTTCGGTGGTCATAATGCGTCGCTGGTATTTAGTGCCTATGATGAAAAGTGAGGCGAACAGTTCATTTCCTGGAGTTATTGAGAAGAGCAATATGAAGACTAAACCGTGGAGAAGACTATGGCATTTACTAGGCGGCTCGTTTTTCCCCATCCTGGCCTTCTTTGTTCCAAAGGAGGTACTGCTGATAACACTTAGAGCAATGACCGGCGTCTTCGTCGCCTGGGAGATAGCAAGGCTTAATAACACCAAGGTAAACAAATGGATGACATCACACCTGGGAGTAATATTGAAGGAGGAGGAGCGGTTCCGACCGATAGGGACCACTGTAAATCGTCAGGGTAAATGGGACACAATTGGGGAAAAAGTTAATGGACACTTAGGGACTTGCTCCTGCTCCCTTAAGACAGTAAAGTATCGCCATAAGAAAGGAGCGAGCCATGATTCAAGGGCTATCGGGCAGGTACTAGCAGGCTGAAGCCAGGACCGAAGAGAGCAGATTCTGATAAGATAGAATTAATGGGAATATTAAAGCATATTAGAAAAACCAATGAGGTCGTCAGGAAACAAAGTGACCACATTCAATGGAGAAAATTAGCAGTCACGATTCTTGGGCTTATTGGTCTGAGTTTCGGTTTGGCTTACTTATTCCAGGACATTGTTGCGAAATTGCACCTTCCGCTATATGGGTTTGCTTGGCTAGCCTATTTGACCGTATTCTTAAGCTCGCTAGCAGCCAATCTAACAATCATAGTTCCGGTTCCCATTGGCTTATCAATAATGATAGCTGCTGCTACGGTATGGAATCCAGTGCTGGTAGCATTAGTCGCCGCCGTCGGCGCCAGCATCGGGGAATTAAGTGCCTACTTGGCTGGCTACTTGGGGCGGAAGGTAGCCATACCGGAGAGCGCAATGTGGCATAGCCAGTTCGAACTCTGGATTCAGCGATGGGGGCCGTGGGCAATATTTGTTCTTGCCTTCCAACCTGTCCTGCCCTTCGATGTTTCCGGACTTATAGCTGGCGCTGCCAAGATGCCATTACGCCGATTTTGGCCGGCACTTTTGGCGGGTAGATTCCCCAAATATCTTATCTTCGCCTATGCTGGAGCTGGGATTATTCATCACTTACCGTTCTTTAATATAAGATAGCTGGCCCCAAAAGTTCTTAATAATAGTCGACTTTTCCACTCTCACTACCAACATAGGCGAATTTCTGATAGTTCGAAAGATGTTGCTCGGAATCAATTGGCATGCTAAGACATTAGCCAAGAGACTGAAGCCGTCAACCAAGTACCGTCAAAACAGCACCCGGCACTCGATGCCCTGTTTTCCAAATACAGAGGCAAGTTCCTTACCTTTTAAGGAGAAGAAGTCATCGCTCATGGTGCTCTCTAAATTATGTTTCCTATACACCCAATCGCTATAATGGTAGTTCATTCTGTCGATTAATACGTAATCCACCTTTCCCCTAAGTCCAGCAGCAAGTTCCTCCGCTTTGGGAAGCATTGGCGCAATCATCGCATAGATTCTAATGCTCGCAAGATGTAGCTCCTCCAGCGCCTTGATTCTTTCCTTAATTGATGGTGCACCGGGTTCAAACAGCTGTCTTACCCTTTCATTCCCAGTGGTAACTGTTAGCCCAACTTCAATCTTGCTGGATCCTTTAAACAGTTTCACATCACGTAACACAAGTGCAGATTTTGTCTGGATTGTGATTGGCCAATCATGTCGAACCAATATTTCAAGGCACCTTTTTGTAAGTTCGTATGTTCTCTCCAGCGGTTGATAGGGATCGCACACTCCGCTTACCCACACCCTACCGGGTGGCATCTTATCTATCTCGCGCTGCAGTAAATCTGGGGCATTAATCTTAACGTCAACAAATTCACCCCACGGTTCCTTATGTCCTGTGAACCTCTTCATAAAGCGAGCATAGCAATAGGTACAACCGTGCTGACAACCAATGTAGGGATTAATCACATAGTCAAAAACTTTTGATTTGGACAAAATGTTTCTCGCGTAGATTTCTCTGACAATCATAGGCAGACTAATATTAATTATCCAATATAAGCATTCACGGGTGATAATGATACCCCGCAATCAATTCCACCCCATTATACTACTGTATCCGTGGATAATTTTATCTTTTTTCTATAAAAGTCGATTACACAGTAGTCCAGATTGTTCAGTTAGACAGGGCGCGCTAGAAGAACAGGCGCTGGATGACAAATAAGCCGATCGCTCCTGCCAGAGTGATTAGCCAAATCCCTTTGTTCCATCTAAAGATTTTCGCCCCATCCAATGGTCCTAATGGGATTAGGTTGAACACAGCCAGCCAAGTATTGACTCGCGCTCCCAATGTGAAGAGCAGAGTAGGGTGAACCGCATCTAGTGCTAGGAATACTATCGCCAGGCAGATGTTCATAGCTGGCCCAGCTATTGAGATCAGCCCAACTTTCTCTTTGGTTAAGGTACTTGTTCCCCCTATGTTCGCCCTCGGGTGTATCACCACTGCGCCTGGAGAAGCAAAGACAAAGCCAAAAAGTGAACAACCTAACGCTATTATCAAGCCCATGGGCCACATGGCATACTCAGCAAAGTAGCCGAACCTTCTGGCAACAAGCCGATGCCCCAATTCATGAGAGACAAAGCCCAAAGAGACAGCACCAACAGCCATAGCCATAATAATAAGTAGCCTGTCTGGCTGGAGGAAAGCACGGAAGCCGCCGGACAAAGCAATGCCAAATGCTAGTGCCAGAACGAGTGCGGAAATGACTAAGTCCTTAAGCTCTTTTGTCCTCATCGCTCGCTGTGCTCAAGTTTACCGCATAATCTCTTTAGTTAACAAGTTGAGAACTTTCTCTCTAACGACTCCCAAGCATGTTATCCTTGTCCAGTTCGGATGAGACGAGGCAAAAAGGACAGAGTCAACAATAGCTCGAAATGTATAGTCATATAAAAGCAATCAATAAACAAGGGGAAAAACCAACTTGAAGGTTCTACCTTCTGTACAGTACCGCCCACCTTACTGGACTCGAACCAACATCATTTCCATATCAACATAGAGGCGATGCCAGAAGTTGCTGCAACGCCGGAATAAGAGCTTTCTTCTCAAAGAAAAGTTCGGAATGCTTCCAATGTGGGCTACCGAGTTGGATTCGAACGACATCTTCGGCTAACACCTGACTCAGCTTTTCGCCAGAATGTGCAAAATGGAAAAGCCTGCTAATTTGGTGGCAAAAAATAGTCGACTCACGAAACTTAAACAAGATATGAGCCGCTTCAAGAAGTCAGTAGGGTTACTTCTTTACGACCAATTTTCTCACGGCCTGCCCCAGGCCATCGAGGGTAAGTGGGAACATGGGGAAGAGCTTCCCAATCATTTGAACAGTGGGGTGAATCCAGTAGCATGAGTTTTCAGGACTCAACCAAACACGGTGAGTAAAATGTTCGGCAATCTGCTTGAGCCAAACTATCCCCGGTATCTCATTGCGCTCGTAGTAATTGATTGCCCCATACTTCTCCATTAGCTCGTAGGGACTCATTTTGGCATCCCCCACCAATAGCACCTTATAGTCGGGCTCCAAGGTGCAAAGGAGATGGTCGGTGCTTATTGCCTCTTGTCTTTCAATGTCTTGATAAAGGTTATCGTAGATACAGTTATGAAAATAGTAGTATTGGAAATCCTTGAAATGGTTGCTGGAATGAGCTGCCGAGAATAGCTGGCTGCATAGCAAAGCAAAAGGCTCCATAGACCCGCCGACATCCATTAGTAGAAGTACTTTAACCGCATTCTTTCGACTTTGTCGCCACATTAACTCAATTTCACCAGCGTTCTTGGCAGTAGCCTCGATGGTTTCCTCTAAGTCTAGCTCATCCTCAGGACCGATTCGGCTGAGCTGCCGTAGCCCTTTTAGAGCCATCTTAATCTGGCGGACATCGAGGGTTAAATCGTTGCGATAGTTTCGGAATCTCCTTTCCTGAGCAATTTGTATGGCATGCCTGCCCCTTGATTCGCCGCCAATTCTAATGCCAGCGGGATGGTATCCAGAGTGCCCAAAAGGAGAGGTGCCTCCTCGACCGATCCAGTAACTACCCCCATCATGCTGCCCGTTTTGCTCTTGAAGCCTCTTCTCCAGTTCCTTAAGCAGATCATCAAAATCCATGTTATCAAACAGAGCTTGCTCCTCTTCAGTAAGGGTCATCCGATTAAGAGGGTCTTTAAGCCAGTCCAGCATCTGTTCTGAAATCTCGGCCGGGGTTTCTACTCCATTGAAATACTCCTGAAAGGCAATATCATAATGGTCATAATAGGCTTCACTTTTAACCAATATCGCTCTTGCCAAGAAGTAGAATTCATCCAGATTAGTGATGTAGCCCTTAGCAAGAGCTTCCATAAGGGTCATCCACTCAGTAAATGAAACTGGTACCTTCCTTTCCCTGAGGGTATAGAAAAAGTCAGTGAACATAATTTATCTCCGCCGGATGCCGAAAGTATCGCCTTTCCTGGCCATATAATTACTTAAAAAGTAATCGTAATCAGTCTCTTTCTTTAGCAGGGTGCCAATAAAGGGAACCTCCTTGGCGATATTCTCGTGGGGTATACCACCGGCAATAAGAGCTCGAAGCCAGTCTATCAGCTCACTAGTCGAGGGTTTCTTCCTGAACTCGTCAATCTCCCTCAGTGAATAAAATGTTTTCATGGCTTCACGAAGAAGGTTATTCTTAATATCAGGGAAATGTACCCGAACGATTTCCTCCATCAGCTCAGGGACAGGGAACTCAATGTAGTGAAAAATGCAACGCCGTAAGAAGGCATCAGGGAGCTCTTTTTCAGCATTGCTGGTGATAACTGCTATCGGTCGGTGAATGGCCGTGATGGTCTCATCAGTCTCTGGAATGTAGAAGCTCATTTCATCCAGTTCATTGAGTAGGTCATTAGGGAATTCAATGTCAGCCTTATCTACCTCATCAATGAGAAGCACCACCTGCTCAGGAGAAGCGAAGGCTTGTCCCAATTTGCCCAGCTTGATATAGTGCTTGATATCAGAAACCTCTCTATCACCAAAGCGACTATCATTAAGCCTTTGCACAGTATCATAGACATATAGTCCCTCTTGAGCTTTGGTGGTTGATTTTATGTTCCATATACTCAGCTTTTTCTCCAGCCCACGAGCAATGCTGTGAGCAAGCAGGGTTTTACCCGTCCCCGGCTCTCCTCTGATTAATAAAGGTCTTCCCAAGGCTATAGACACATTAACCGCATTCCTCAAGGGTTCAGAAGTAACATAATCAGACGAGCCCTTGAATTGATCAAAACCATCATTTTTCACCCGTCAATTACCTCCTAGAAATTGCTCTACCAGAGATATCTAATTCTTCTTTGGCTAGTAAGGGGAATTGCTCTTGAGAGCATATAATTTCTGCCACGGAAGCTTAAACTATAACAGAGACCGAGACCTAAGAGCAAACAGCAATAGAATCAGAGGACACTTAGAGCCTGCTTCTGAAGCCTATTCGCTGATTTAATAACGCTCGATTGAGTCAAACAAGAAGCCATCTTGTGTGACCACCAACAGCCTATGAATACTTACATTGCACATTCCTTCAAAACGTTGCCCGGGCGCGTGATGGCGATGGACATATCCGAAGCTAATGCCATTCCTAAGCCCTATCCACAGTAAACGGCATCACCTCGTCAATTAAAGCGGCGTCAAAGAAGAGCATGACCAGCCGGTCCATTCCCAGAGCGATGCCGCCGCACTCAGGAAGACGTGCCAGCGCCTTGAGGAACTTTTGCGGCATTTCGGCGTAGGACACACTGCGTAGGAATGTGCGCCGGCCAGTCATTAATCCTGATATCCGGTAGAAGCCTTTCACTCCGGGCTGCCTGCCTCAATGACCTCAGCAAAGATAGGATTTGAGGTGAGTACCCTGGAAGATGGTAGCCGATACCTAGAGCCGTCGGTAAGGAGTCGTCCCTGGCTAACCATGTACTCAAAACGGCCAATTAGGGCTTCAATGTTATCCTGCCCAAATCTTGCTGTCAGTTGGCTAACCTCGATTCCTTCCACCAGGAGGCGAAGACGAAGCATTGCTTCTTCAGCGGCCTTGTCTTTTGCATTCAATTCTTCGCTATCTTCTGTTAGACCGTTTGGTTTCTCAAGATAATCATTCAAATCAGCACGGTTCCTGAAGCGTCTGCCACCCAGATGGGAGGCTGCTGCTGGCCCAAGCCCGAGATACTCCCCACCCCGCCAGTAATTGAGATTGTGCCGGCATTCGTACCCCTTGAGGGCAAAGTTGGATATCTCATAATGAACATAATGATGTCCCTCAAGGAATGAACTTGCGTATTGAAACAGCTCAGCTTGCATGTCATCAGATGGCAGGTCATCGGGCGGACTCTTGGCTAGAGGAGTGCCCTCTTCGAGGGATAGACAGTACAGCGACAGATGTTCGATGCCAGAATGGACTAGTGTGTCCAGCGATCGGCTGAGGGTTAACCATGTCTGCCCGGGAAGCCCGATTATCAGGTCAGCCGAAACGGCTTTGAAGCCCAGCCGCTTGGCCAGTATTACCGTTTCCAGAGCCTGAGCGGCAGTGTGGATTCTGCCGACGGCTTTGAGCTCACTGTCAGCAAGGGACTGAACACCGATGGACACACGATTTATCCCGGCGCCCTTGATTGCTTCCAGGAACTCGCTCGTGGTTGATTCGGGATTGACCTCAATCGTGGACTCAACCATATCAGCGAGGTTCATCGACTTGCTGAGGCTGCATATGAGGTCGGTGACGAGCTTGCCACCCAGTAGGCTGGGCGTACCTCCCCCCAGGTACATGGTCTGAAAAGACATCCCGGCATATGTCTCAGACTCACGCAAGACGGCATTGACATAAGACTCGCGGGCATGCAGGCGGGCCGGCAGGGAATAGAAATCGCAGTAGCTGCACTTCTTCACACAGAAAGGAATATGAATGTAGAGTCCCTTCACCCTCATTCCTCCGCTTTCAGCAACAGCAAGAATGCCTCCTGCGGGACCTCCACGGAACCCACCATTTTCATTCGCTTCTTGCCTTCTTTCTGCTTTTCCAGGAGTTTTCTCTTGCGACTGATATCACCGCCGTAGCATTTCGCCAGGACGTCCTTTCTGATGGGGGCAATATCTTCTCGGGCTATCACCTTGCCCCCGATGACCGCCTGCAACGGTACCTCGAAGAGATGTCGAGGAATAACCTTTCTCAGTTTGTGTATCAGCACTCTGGCTCGGGCAACGGCGCTATCGCGTACCGAAATGAAAGACAGAGCATCAACCTGATTCTCCTTAACGAGTATGTCCACCTTGACCAGGTCACCCCGGCGATAGCCAGCG